>Ga0306869_1000020_pt1 | contig 114341 bp, 99 predicted proteins | sample AntRauTorckE6833_FD_190421 | JGI IMG/M metagenome (GOLD analysis project Ga0306869, IMG submission 190421) | Saline lake microbial communities from Rauer Islands, Antarctica - Metagenome Torckler E6 #833 (v2) (version 2) | ecosystem: Environmental > Aquatic > Non-marine Saline and Alkaline >... | reverse complement strand
GAATTGTTTGGCAATAATATTATACCATTTTTTAATCAATATTTTATTTTAAAAATAAAAACTTGTATTTAAACCTAAATATAGGTCTATATTCAATGTGCCAACAACACTCTTCACCAAACGTTAGAAAAAAAAAGCACCTTAGGTGCTTTTTTAATTTGCTTCGTAACTTGCAATAATATCTTTAACCAAATCAATCGGAATAGAAAAGCCCATGCCTTCTATTTCTTCGCTGGCATATTTTAAGACATTAATACCAACAACTTCACCGTCAATATTAAATATTGGCCCACCACTATTTCCTGAGTTGATAGCAGCATCATGTTGAATATAAGTAATTGATTCCCCACTAATAAAGCGATCAATACCCGCAACCACACCGAGGGTAATTGAATTATAAAAGTTAAAGCCTCTTGGATGTCCTGCTGCTAAAACGATTTCTCCTTTATCAAGGTTTGCTGATGAACCTAAAACCGCTACTCCTAAACCAGTTAAACCAGTACCTGAAAATGATAATAAAGCAATATCTGCAGCTTCATCAAAGTCAAGTAAATCTGCTACAACTGATGTTTCATCTTCAAAACGAATCCTATAATTATTTCCACCTTCAATAACATGATGGTTGGTAATAATATAGTATATATCATTTATGTCATCATATTTATAAATAACACCTGACCCAACTGAATCACCAGCTGTATCAAAATACGATTCTACACCCACCACTGTTTGATTGGCAATATCAACCACATCGTAAATTTCGTTTTGTGTTTGATCATTTAAGATTGAAAAGTTTTGATGTTTTTCGTAAAAACCTGTTTCTATATTCTCATAAATTTGTTGGTATGTTTCTTCATTAATATCATCAATAATATCCTGATATATATCCTGATAAACATCTGCATAGATATCATTGTAAACAGCTTCTCTTACTTGATCTATAGAATCAAAACTTTCTTGATTTTCCGGTGTTTCTTCAGTTGGTATTTCTGTAGTATCTTCTGCCATTAATGTGTATGAACTTAATCCAATTAAACTTAATATAATAAAAGAATAAAGGAATATCTTTTTCATACTATGATCTACCCTTCAATTCAATATCTGTTAAAGTAATTGTTTGACCATCCCTATAGACAACGATATCAATAACATCTCCAACTAAATATTGAGAAAAACCTTCGACGAACTGACTGGTACTTTCAATTTCAACATCCCCAATTTGTAGCACAATATCTCCAGGTAAAACATAACCATCTACTGAAGAATCATTAACCACATTTTGAATATAAAAACCTTGATCAATATCCTCAGGTATATTTGCACCTGAAGCCAATAAAGATTCTTTATTTAATGATATATCAACAAAAGTAATTCCCAACATAGGCTTTCTTTTTGACTCGCCTGTTTCTTCTATATCACCAGCAATTAATTCAACTAAATTACCTGGAATAGCAAAACCCATTCCTTCAATTGAATAATCAACTATTTTCAAGGTGTTAATACCAATAATTTCTCCATTTAAGTTGAATAAGGCACCACCACTGTTACCGGCGTTAATAGCAGCATCATGTTGGATATAATTAACAAACATGTCCCTTGTGCCATCCTCATCGATATCAAAATAGCGATTAATACCTGAGATAATACCCATCGTCATTGTATTATAATAATCAACACTTGTTGGGTTTCCAACAGCTGCGATAAATTGACCCTTTTTAACGACTGATGAATCACCAAAAGGCGCAACAGGAAAATCATAGACTGATGAGAATTTTAATATAGCAATATCAACAAGTTTTTCAACACCTAATAACTCAACTTCTATGGTTGTTGTATCCGCAAATTCAACTTGAATAGAATTTGCATCTTCAATCACATGGTGGTTGGTGACAACATAATAGTCATTGCCTTCTTTTTTGTAGATGACACCTGACCCAGTTGCTTCAATTTCACCTAAATCATTAAGGTTATTAATGCCAATTACAGCTCTTGCTGAAGTCAAACCAACTTCAACCATTTTATCCAAAACTGACAATGCCTCTAAGTTCATATCACCACTATCTATTTGAGTAAGTATATCTTGTCTTACATCTTGATATATTTGCACTATTTCTTCTTCAGAAATATCAGCCATAATATCATCTTTTATATTGGCATATAAATTATTGTAAATTTCATTGTAAACATCTTGATAAACATCATCTCTTAATTGATTATAATCGATGTCTGCTTGAGATGTCGTTGCCTGAGTTGTTTCAGGAGAAGCTGTCGTTTCCAGGGTAAAAATTGCTGAACATCCTGTCAAAGACAAAACACCTAGTGTTAGTAATAAAAATATGCTTATTTTCTTCATCTTATGCTCCTTTAGTCTTCGCTCATAATCACTAATAGTTTTCCCTTATTAAATGAAATATCTCCACTGCCTTCATTAGAAACCGACAACGAATCACTTGTTGAGAGAAAATAATTATCAAGCGTAAATTTAAAACCTTTTAACTGTAATCCGTATACATCTTCTATAGCAAAAAAAGAAATATACTTTTTATAATTATCGATATGATATCGACCTTTATCTAATATATACATATAGTGACTATTGTCTTTTAGTGAAAATCTATATTTTTTCATTAAGTTTAAATTGGCAATAAAATGATCAACTCTTCCACTAATGCCACCATAAACTTCAATTTGCTTATAATCATAATGATTGTAAACATAGTCAAGCGCATAGGCCAAATCAGTTTTATTTTTTTTGACCTCTAGTTGAATAATAGTTTTACAATTAGATTTGATTTTTTTAAAAATATCAGAGTCAATAGAGTCAAAATCACCAACTGCTAAATCAATCTTTTTATTAAGGTCCAATAAATATTCTAGTCCTGAATCAACCCCAACAATAAATTCATTAACTTCTTCAAAATATAGTTTCGAAAAATCATAATTATTAGGACCTGAGAAAATCTTAATTTTATCAAACATTCTCTAGTTCCATAATAATTTCATTTCGGTTTTCTTGTTTAAAAATAAAAGACCCTACCACAATCACATCTGCTCCAGCTTTTTTAACCATTTTTGCAGTGTCAAAATTAACACCACCATCAACTTCTATTAAAAAATCATAATTATTTTTTATTCTAATATTGTTTAAGTAGTTTATTTTATCCAAGGCACTTGGTAAAAAAGCTTGACCACCCTTACCTGGTTCAACACTCATAATTAATACCATATCTATATCTTTTAATAAGTCTTTTAAAACACTTATATCAGTGTCAGGTTTAATGGATATACCGGCTTTGACATTATATGATTTGATTTTTTTAATAAGGGTTTTAGAATCTTTGCTTGCTTCATAGTGAAAAGTAATATAGTTAGCACCACTGACAGCATAATTTTCCACAAACTTTTCTGGTTCTTCAATCATTAAATGGCAATCAAAGACTTGATTAGAATACTCGCTAATTTCTTTTACCATCATATGATTATAGGTTTTATTAGGAACAAATCGACCATCCATCACATCAAAATGTAACCATTTAGCTTGGTCTATAGAAAGTATTTCATCTTTTAGTTTAGTAAAATCTGAACTTAAAAAAGACGGTGCACAAATCATTATTTATCCCTCCGATACATTGGTTTTAATGCTTTAACTTCATTGTATATATGTATATAATCATTATAGCGTTCAGGCAAGATATTGCCCATTTCTAATTGTTTTTTCACTTCACAACCTGGCTCATGAATATGTGAACATTCATTAAATTTACATTGATGACTCAGTTCAAAAAAATCTACAAAATAGTACTTAATATTTTCTAAAGTCATCTCTTTAAACTCTAAACTTGAAAAGCCTGGTGTATCAGCAATGAATCCTTGACCAAACTCAATTAATTCTACATGTCTTGTTGTATGTTTCCCACGGCCTAAGGCTTTGGAAATCTCATTGGTTTTAATATCTAAATCGGGATTAATTGTATTTAAAATGGTTGATTTTCCAGCACCGGTTTGACCAGCTAATACATTCACTTTATCCTTTGTAACAGCTTCAATAGACTCTAAATTTTCTTTAGTCACTGAACTAAAATATATCACTTTATAAAGTTTTTCATAATAAGCTAATTTTTCTTTTAAAGCTTCCAGTTCTATATCTTTCATTAAATCAATCTTTGTAACTATAATAACGGGTAAAATATGATTAGATTCAATGAGTGTAATAAACTTATCGAGTAATAAGAAACTAAAGTCAGGATCTTTTGCAGAGTTAACCAATAACACTTGGTCTACATTTGCAATCAATGGTCTATACAAGTCGTTATTTCTCTCTTCTACCTTGGTAATTGAATCTTTATTAAACTCAACCATATCTCCAACTTTTGGTCTAATATTTCTATGCCTAAAAATACCCAAAGGTTTTAATGTATGTCTTTTATTATCTTGATCCAGTACAGTGTATAATCCACCAACTAATTTAATGATGCGGCCTTTATCCAATGACAAATCCTCCTTGTTATTATTAATGATATTATATCATATTTTAATTTTAACTTGAAATTATTCAGTTGAAAAAAAAGAAGGCTTAGCCTTCTTTAATGTTTTTCAATATGACGTTTGAAGTATGCTTGTGGATAATCACATACAGGACAAACTTTTGGAGCTTTTGGTCCAAAGTGTAAATGTCCACAGTTTGAACAAATCCAAACTTCTTTATCATCGTTAGACATAAACTCTTTATCTTCTTTTAATCTGTCTAATAATGCTAAATATCTTTCTTCATGTCTTTTTTCTATTTCTCCAACTTTCTTAAATAAAAATGCAATTTTCTTAAATCCTTCTTCTTCAGCAACTTCAGCAAAGTTTTTGTACATATCTGTCCACTCATAATGTTCGCCACCAGCAGCATCTTTTAAGTTTTCTTCAGAAGCCGGCACATCACCGTCATGCATTAATTTAAACCAAATTCTTGCATGCTCTCTTTCGTTTTTTGCAGTTTCTTCAAAATATTCTGCAATGTCAACGTAACCTTCTTCTCTGGCTTTTTCTGCATAGTAAGTATATTTGTTTCTTGCTTGTGATTCACCAGCAAATGCTTCTTCTAAATTCTTTAATGTTTTAGTTCCTTTTAAATCCATAAATTCCTCCTATAAAAATTTTATTTATTCATCTCCGAATGAAATTCCAATATCTCTTGCTGCATTCACAAGGTCTCCATGTGGATTTACAATTCTGGCACCACCACGACTTGTTTCACCAATTTCACCTGAACCAACAACCTCTTCTATTCGTACAGAACTCATAGTATCATTTTTAATAATAACCATGCGTCCGAATTCATTTTTTTCTACCATGTCAACAGCATATGACCCATATTTAGTTCCTAAAATTCTATCAAATGTGTTGGTTACACCACCACGTTGAATATAGCCTAAGTTTGTGACTCTAATATCTTGTCCAGTCACTGGTTTAATAACTTTTTCAAGTTCTGCTGCTACTTTTTCACCAACGCCACCAAGTTTAACTGAATCAGGACTTTCTTCATCAATTTCTCTTATAGTTACACTGCCATCGACTGGTTTAGCGCCTTCCGATACACAAATAATAGAGAATTTTGAGCCTCTTTTGTATCTATCCAATACTGTTTTAGCCACACGATTAATATCATAAGGTATCTCTGGAATCAAAATAACATCAGCTGATCCAGCAATACCACCTTCTAAAGCAAGCCATCCAGCATTTCTACCCATGACTTCAAGAATCATCACACGATCATGTGAATAAGCTGTTGTGTGTAATGCATCTAAACTTATCATAATATGATCTAAAGCAGTACTATATCCAAAGGTTATTTCGGTTGCAGGTACATCATTATCAATAGTTTTCGGAATCGCAACAACGTTAACACCTTTACGGCCAAAGTCTCTTGCAGATGTTAAAGTACCATCTCCACCAATAATAATCAATGCATCTATTTTATGTTTCTTTAAGTTTGCAACAGCCACATCTGATACATCTTTATATTCAACTTTTCCATCTTTGTCCTCAACAGGATAGTTAAATAGATTGTCTTTATTAGACATTTTTAGAATCGTACCACCCTGATGAAAAATACCTCTTACGGTTGTCAAATCCATTTTAATGAAATCATCCGTATATAAACCGTGGTATCCACCCCTAAAGCCAATAACTTCGTAATTGTATTTTAATATCGCTGATTTAGCAACTGCTCTAATAACAGCATTTAATCCAGAACAATCGCCACCACCAGTAAGTAAGGCAATTCTTTTAATTTCTTTTTTCATATGTTTACTCCTATCTTTCTTTATTTTACCAAAATATTAACCTTCAGTCAATCAAATGTAAGCCTATTCACTGACTTCTTTTTTTAGTCTTAACTGTCCACAAGCAGCATCAATATCACTACCTAACTCACGTCTAAGCGTCGCATTGATGCCTCTTTTTTCTAATTGTTCATGGAACTTATGTGCTTTTTTAGGATCAGTCTTTTTATAACCAAATTCATTGACAGGGTTATAAGGTATTAAATTAACATATGCATTAATGCCACGAATTAAATCACTCAACTCATTGGCGTGTGCTACATCATCGTTAATGCCTTTAAGTAAAATATATTCAAAGGTCACACGTCTGCCTGATATTTCAACATAATCTTTCACAGCTTGAATTAAATCTTTTAATGGATAAACTTTGTTAATTTTCATTAATTTGCTTCTAATCTCATCATTTGGTGCATGTAAACTAATGGCTAAATTAGATTTAATCACTTCTCTTGCGTATTCATAGATTCTAGGAATGATGCCACATGTAGAAACAGAAATATGTCTGGCACCTATTTGTAAACCATGTTTATAATTAATCACTCGGATAAAATCCATAACATTATCATAGTTATCAAAAGGTTCACCAGTGCCCATCACAACAATATGGGTGATTTTCTCACCTGAGTAATGTTGGATAGACGCAACTTGATTCACAAGTTCAGCAACACTTAAATCTCTTTTTTTCGCAATGATACCTGATGCACAAAAAGAGCAACCCATTGAGCATCCCACTTGTGATGTGACACACACACTATTACCATATTCATACTTCATTAAGACTGTTTCAATCACATGCCCATCAATGAGTTTAAATAAGTACTTTTGTGTGTTATCTTTAGCAACTTGTTTTTCTACCACTTCTAAATAATCAAAAGAGACATTTTCTTTTAAAAACGCTCTTAAGTCTTTGCTGATGTTTGTCATCATATCTGGATCAATCACATTTTGTTCATAAACCCATTTAAAGATCTGGTCACCACTAAAGCCTTTAAAACCATTATCAATTAAATAGTTCTTTAATCCTTCTATTGTCCAATTATAAAACTTTCTCAAATCATTCACCTCACTGAATGATAGCACATCTTAATAAAAGATGTGCTATAACATTTATTGTCTCAATTTTGCATTATGTTTTTCTTCTAACGCATTTATAATTCTTTTTACCATTGTATCAACTTCATCAGTCTCTAACGTTTTTTCTTTATTTTCAAACTTCAAACTCATAGCAATAGATTTTAAGTTATCATCTAGGTGTTCACCTTGATAAACATCAAAAATATCGATTGATTTTAATGATTGATTAGAGATTTCATTGACTGTATTAATTAAAACTTTTGCTTGAATGTCTTTTTCAACAACCACAGCAATATCTCTTGTTACACTAGGAAATTTATTGATTGGTGCATATTGCTTTAAGGTCTTATCAAAGGCATCAAACACACCTTCAAGTTCAATTTCAAAAACATATACATTTTTAACATTGATTTCATTTTCTTCTTCAGGATGTAATTTTCCTATCCAACCTATTTTCTGTCCTTCAACAAAAATATTAGCAGAAATTCCTGGATGTAGGTTAGGAATTGCAACATCTGGTTTAACAAAGTCATAATCCAAAATCTTTAAATCAGTAAATAAATTCTCTAAAACACCTTTAATTAGGTAAAAATCAACATTCATTGATTCTTTTTGCCATAAAGAATATGCGTAATTACCTTGCATTAATCCACTGATTAACTCAACTTCATGATTTTTAGTGTATCTTTTCGAGAGTTCAAACAAGAAGATATCATTGATTTTTCTTGCATGGTTATATGATAACACTTCTGTTAAGGCAGGAATAGTAGAATGCCTTAAATATTCTCTATCTTTATTAATCGGGTTCATGATTTTAACAAGTGAATATTCTTCAACATCATATTTTCTTGCTAAGGATTCATTGGTAAGAGAATAAGTTGTTGTTTCAAAAAAACCAATATGGCTGAAATAATTCCTTATGTCTCTTTTAAACTGTTGTTTTTTTGTCAATTTACCCTCAGTTGGTGTTTTAGGTAATGTTAATCCAATCTTATCATATCCGTAAATTCTAACAATTTCTTCGATGATGTCTTGGTAACTTTCAAAACCTAATCTTCTTGGTGGAACAATAACTTTAAACTCATTATCATTTATTTTATAATCAAAATCTAATCGTTTTAAGATTGATTCAACTTCTTTGATTATAAATCTATGCCCTGTGACTTGATTCAGTTTTTCTAATGATAAATCAAATTCTTGATATTCAAGATCCAATTGATTGTAATAAGTTGGTTCATCAATGATGACTGCATCAGCCAATTCAACAAATAATTCGCAGGCTCGATCAAGTGCTTCTTTGGTTAATTCATGGTTAATGCCTTTTTCATATCTAGATGATGCTTCACTTTTAAGTGCTAAACGTTTAGATGTTTTACGAATTGATACTGGCTCAAATACAGCTGACTCTAAAAATATTGTTTTGGTAGAATCACTAACTTCAGTTTCTAAACCACCCATGACACCCGCTAAAGCGATTGGCTTTTCACCATTGGTAATCACGATATCAGTTGATAATAATTCCCTTTCAACACTATCTAAAGTAGTAATTTTTTCGTTCATAGATGCTTTTCTAACCAAGATTTTATTAGATTTAATTTTGTCATAATCAAATGCATGTAGTGGTTGAGAATACTCTAACATCACATAGTTGGTAATATCAACAATATTGCTTATAGGACGAATACCAGCTGCTAATAGTCTAGATTTCAACCAATATGGACTTTCTTTAATGATCACTTGATCAATGATTTGTCCATAATAAACTGGTGCATCTTTTGTCTCTGTTGAGATACTTAATTTTCTTTTATCTTTTTGTCTATTAACTATAGGTTTATTAAACTTGATTTCAATATCAAACATTGCTTTGATATCGTGAGCAATGCCCCTCATCGATAATAAGTCAGGACGATTAGCTGTTAAATCTAAATCAACCACAACATCATCCAATCCCATATATTCAAGTGGGTCTTTACCAATAGGTGCTTCTTCATCTAAAACATAAATACCTGTTTCAGACTTATCAAAATCTTGAACACCAAGCTCATCTAGAGAACAAATCATACCGTTTGATACAACGCCACGTATCTTTGCTTTTTTAATTTTAAAATCACCTGGTAAAACAGCACCTGGTAATGCAACAATCACTTTTTGATTGGCATCAATATTTGGTGCGCCACAGATAATTTGAAGTGTTTCTTTTCCAACATTAACTTGACATACTTTTAATTTATCAGCATTGTCATGTTGAACACAAGATTCAACACAACCAATCACTAGTTCTTTGGCGTCAACTAAAGGATAATGATTGTCTACTTCTTGACTCATCAAGTTAAACTTGCGTACCACTTCATGAGAATCTATTTTGTTTGATATGAAATCATTTAACCAATTCATTGAAATTTTCATAATTACCTCCTAAAACTGTGAATTGAATCTTAAGTCATTGGTGTATAATTGTCTAATATCATCAATACCATATTTTAACATGGCGATACGTTCAACCCCAAAACCAATAGCAAATCCTTGGAACTCTTCAGGATCATAACCTGATGCTTTTAAAACATTGTTATTAACCATACCAGCGCCTAAGACTTCAATCCAACCTGTGTTTTTGCACATTGAACAACCTTTACCTTGACATTGATAACATGAAACATCTACTTCAACACTTGGTTCGGTAAAAGGGAAATAAGATGGTCTTAAGCGAATTTCTCTTTCAGCACCAAATAATTTTTGAGCAGCAATTAAAAGCGTACCTTTTAAATCTGATAAAGAGGTTTCTTTATCCACTACTAAGACTTCGACTTGTTTAAACTGATGTGAATGGGTTTGATCATCATCATCTTTACGATAAACCGTTCCAGGCGCGATAATCTTTACTGCTTTCTTTTCAGCGTTTTCTAAAAGCGTTCTAACTTGAACTGGAGAGGTATGCGTTCTTAATAGAGATTCTTCGCTAATGTATAAAGAATCTTGCATGTCTCTTGCTGGGTGGTCTTTAGGAAGGTTCAACATCTCGAAGTTATATTTATCTTCTTCTTGTTCTGGACCTTCTTTGATTTCATAGCCTAGACCAATAAAAATATCTTCTATCTCTTCAATGGTTTGAGTTAAGATATGTTTTTTTCCAAGGGCTAATTTTTTCCCAGGCAAAGAAATATCAATCGTCTCTTGTTCGAGCTGTTTATTGATTTTTTCTTGTTCAATTTTTTCTTTTTTCAATTGGATATGGTCATTAATCTCATTCTTTGATTGATTGATCATTTGTCCAACTTTAGGTTTCTCTTCATTCGGCAAATTTCTTAGGTCTTTCATAAATTGATTAAATTCACTTTTTTTACCTAAATATTTTGATTTTAATAAATTTAAATCATTTAGGTTCTTAATACTTTCTATTTCCTTTTTTGCATCATTAACCAACTGATTAATTTTTTCTTGCATGACATTCACTCCTTTTCAAAAAAAAATCGTCCTTATAAAAAGGACGATTATTAACCGTGGTACCACCTTAGTTCTAGATAACTAGCACTCATATCTTTAACGCAGATATACGGAGAGGATTAGTCTCACTCAGAAGATGAATTCATCAAGGATTATTTAAATGCTTACACCAACGCATTCTCTCTTAGAAATAATATCCTTCATTACTGGTTCTTCTTCAATGTGTTATCTATATTATATATAATATTTGTTTAAATTACAAGTTAATTATTACGAGCGAATATTGCCAATAATCTTAACATCTCAATATAAATCCAAACCAAAGTAATCATTAAACCTAAAGCAAGGATCCATCCTATTTTTTGATCCATACCAGATTCCACACTAGATTTGATTCGTTGGAAATCTAACAATAGGAAAAAGGCTGATAATCCCGCTGATATAAATACAATGATATGGTAGAAAGAGCCACCAAAAACATTTGGTAATAAAATTGCAAATAGTGACATAAAGATAACTGCCATCAATGCAACAACCATGAATGAAGCAAACTTTTGATTGACCTTAATGATGTTGGTTGTAAAGAGTAGTAACATAATCACAAAGACTAAAAGCGTCGTTGCTAAAGCTGTAATAACTATACCTTCATAAACACTAGCAAATAGGGCTGATATAATCCCTAATACAACTCCTTCACTAAGCGCATACACCACACCAAATACTGGTGCGTAACGGATTGATCTTGAACCAATAATCACTGAAATGAAACCAACAATCATAGCGCCAAATAGCAACCCTAAAGTCAACGATTCAGCAAAATAAATAATTGATACCAACGCTGTAACAATAGTAATTCCTAAAAGAAATAATGTTTTGATGGTTACGTTTGTGTAAGTTAAAGGTTTTTCCGTCGCATAATCATAATGATTAGCTTGTGATAAAACCGGATTTGTACTTCTCATTCTCATAATATGAGCCTCCTATAAGTTAATAATTTTAAACGCCTATATTATTATACGCCTGTATTTTGAATTTTATGTGATAAATGCATTAAATATCAAAAATAGATACTTGATTTTTATTTATCATTCCATCAAAGGTTCCTAGGTCATCTAGTTTTTCAAATAAACCTTTTGATAATTTTGTTCTCTTTTTGACGTCTTCTTTAGAGATAAAATCTCTTTCTTCTCTTGCTTCTACTACAGAATAAGCTGCTTTTTCACCCATTGAATCCATAACAATAAATGGTAGTATCAAAGACTTTTTCTCGTCTGAAATCACAAATTCTCTGGCTTTTGATTTGTATAAATCAATAGGTTTAAAGGTAAAGCCTCTTTTAACCATTTCTAGAGCCACTTCTAGAGTTGTTAATAATTCCTTTTCTTTATTAGATGCAGAATTACCTGCAGATTTAATTTCACTGATTTTATTAATAATACCAACTTCATTTTGATATAAGACATCAACATCAAACGCTGTCGCTCTTTTAGAAAAGTATGCAGCATAGAAATAGATTGGCTTGTATAACTTAAACCAAGCAATTCTCATGGCCATTAAGATATAAGCAGTCGCATGTGCTTTTGGAAACATGTATTTTATTTTTGAACATGACCAAATATACCATTCAGGTACATTGGATTCTTTCATTAAATCAGCATATCTTGACCATTTTTCAGGATCTCTTGCAGCTTTACCTTTACGGACAAACTCCATGATTTCAAAGGCTAGTGTCGGTTTCATACCCCAGGCCATTAAATCCACCATAATGTCATCACGACACCCAATAATGTCTTTAAAGTCTTGTTTACCAAAACGTTTTTCTCTACCAGTTACCAATGAATGGGAATTTCCATACCATACATCTGTTCCATGAGATAAACCAGATATCTTAACGAGTTCTGCGAATGATTTCGGTTTTGATTCTGAAAGCATACCCCTAACAAAAGAGGTTCCTAGCTCTGGCACACCATAAGATGCTACATCTGATTGGATATCATCCTTAGTTAAGTTAATTACATCAGTCCCTGATAATAATCTGTAAACATCATTGTCATCAACAGGTATATCTTTGGGGTTATCAAATGGGACGTCTTCATTGTATTCATTCATTAAATCCATTAGATAACGAATCATGGTTGGATCATCATGGCCTAATACATCGAGTTTAAATAGATTACTTTCAATAGAATGGTATTCATAATGGGTTGTTTTCCAAGACTTATCCTTTGAATCTCCTGGGTATTGGACTGGCGTGAAATCATAAATGTCCCTATTGTTTGGAACCACGACAATACCACCAGGATGTTGACCACTGGTTCTTTTAGAACCTTCAATACCTAAAGAAAGTCTTTCCATTTCTGCACGACGGATTTGGATTTTTTCTTTACCTTGTTTTTCTCTTCTAATGTTTAATTTCTTATAATACTCACTCACCATAGCAAAAGAGGTTCTTGACGCGCAAGTTGAAATAGTTCCACCTCTAAATGCATGGTTCTTTCCAAATAATTTTCTAATGTATTCATGAACAATCCCTTGATAATCACCAGAGAAATTAAGGTCAATATCAGGGACTTTATCTCCATTAAAACCTAAGAAAGTTTCAAAAGGAATATCATGTCCATCTCTGTTTAGAGGCGTTTGACAAACTGGGCAATTATGATTTGGTAAATCCCAGCCACAGTCTGTTTCACTTAAGAGTTCTTTGTGTTCTTTTTCAAAGTCATTTTCACCATATTGTTTAATTTCATCTTCTGTCTTTTTAAAAGCAGTAAAATGACATTTTGGACAAACATAATGTGGCGGCAAAGGATTCACTTCGGTGATATCCATCAAGGTAGCGACAAATGATGAACCAACTGACCCCCTTGAACCAACCAAATATCCATCCTCTAGTGATTTCTTTACCAGTAAATGGGAAATATAATAGACAGTCGCAAACTTATGTTTAATAATATTTCCTAATTCTTTATCGACACGGTTTTTAACAAGTTCAGGCATGTGATCCCCATAAAGTTCAATCACTTTATCGTGAACCATTTTTTCTACCTTCTTAGAAATAGACGGTATGCCTTGTTCTGCTAAAAACTCATCAGTTGGTGCCGCTAACTCATCAGGTATGATTTGAATATCATCAACCATATCTGCGATGGCGTTTGAATTTTTAACCACAATTTCATAAGCTGTTTCTTCACCTAGAAATTCAAACTCTTTAAGCATTTCATCTGTGGTCATATAATATTGATTTGGTTTTTTCTTTCTGCTGTATAAAGAATGAAATCCGCCACCACCAACAAGTGGTGTGTTAATCAAAATCTCTCTATACATTAAATCTTGTGGATCTAAATGATGAACATCTCCAGTCGCAACGACAGGAATGTTTAATTCTTTACCAACATCCACAATGTCTTTAATAACTTTTTGGATGACATGCATCCAATTTGGTCTTTCATCTTCTAAATAGACAAAATGACTGACAGGAGGTACTTCTAAATAGTCATAATATTTGGCAGCTTTGACAAGTTCTCTTCTTGTTTTATTTAAAGCAATATCAAAGAACTGAGAATCATAACCCCCTGTTGATACTAAGATGCCTTCTCTATGTTTATCAAGATAAGACTTGGTGATTTTAGCACCACGGTCATAGAAAGTGGTCAAGCCTTCTGATAATATTTTATATAAGTTTTTTAAACCTTTTTGTTGTCTTACCATTAAATTAATTTGTTTAGGGAATGGAAATTTAAAGGTATCGCTTTGATCAAGCATAAGATTTAAATCGCCAAATTTTTGAAAACCATTTTTACGTAATTGTTTTAATAAATGTAAAAATATTTCATTGGTTGCTTTGGCATCATTAACTGCACGGTGATGATTGTCTAAGCGCACCTTAAAATATCTTGATAAAGAATCAAGACCAAATCTTGTTCTTTCAGGCAATAAAACCTTGGCTAGATTCAATGTATCTATCGATGGATTCATTTGGTTAGTTATACCATATTTTTTATAGTTATAATCAATAAATCCTAGGTCAAATTCTGCATTATGAGCAACCAAAACCGAGCCTTTAGAGAAATTATAAAAGTCTTCTAAGACAGCTTTAGCATTTGCTTTTCCATTGACCATAGATTGGGTGATACCTGTTAATTTTGTGGTGAATGGTGATATGGGAATGCCTGGATCAATAAGTTCACCAAATTCTCCTAAGATGGCACCATTTTTAACTTTTATGGCACCAATTTCAATTAATTCATCATGTGTCACACTTAAGCCTGTGGTTTCTATATCAAATATTACAAAAGTCACATCACTTAATAAGCGATCATCTTTACCTCTAGTAATGGTGATTTCTTCATCATTAACATAGGTCATTTCTAAACCATATAGGGGTTTAACACCACTGTCTCTTACGGCACCTTCTAAGATAGGAAAAGACTGAACTGAACCAGTGTCACTTATACCAAATGCAGCGTGTCCCCATTTTTTTGCTCTTTCTAAATATTCTAAAACATCATTCACACCATCTAAAGCTGACATCTTAGTATGCATGTGTAACTCTACACGTTTTTGCGGTGCATTGTCAATTCTTAAATCTTTTGATAAGACTTTATTAGAATGCGCCAAGTTAATAACATGTAAAACAGTTTCACCGATATAGTTATCATATAAAGCAAAACTTTTTACAATTACTCCCATACCTACTTTAATTGACTTATAAAAATTCATGTCCATAGGTCGAATATTTCTCTTCATTACATAAACTGAATCTGCTTGGTTGGTCACAATAAATTTTGCAGTTGCTTTATTATTGGATTCATCAATTTCAGCATATACGCATACACCTTTGACATTAAACAAGGCTTTACCCGCATTGCGTTCTTTGTATTCCTCTAAATCCATATCTGTTTTTGACAATTCATTGATTTCTGTAAAATCATTGATGTTATTAGAATCATTTAGATATATGTATTCAACAGAAGTCTGAGAGGTCACTTGTCTATTTTGTTCAATAAATTCTTTGGTATTCTTTTCAATTTCTTCTTCAATTGAAGATTGATTGTCATCTACTAAGACTTGTATGGATAAATCAAAGCCTAGCTTTTGCAACTGAGTTTCAATGATGTTTCGATAAGTTGAAGGTGTAACCGCGCCTTTTGGTACATAAATTTTAATGATGTCCTCTTCTAAATCTTTAGGGTAAGTTTTTAAAGGTGAAATTCTTTTATCATTTTCAGATAGTAAATCAATGGCGTAATCATAATAATCTAAGATTTCTCCGTCAATTTCATTAAAGTTAACTTTAAAATCAAGTGTATGAATACTTGGATAAATATCCTTCAATTTCTGTAATTGTGTTATAAAATGTCTAAAATGAAATACAGGAATTACTTTATCAAAAACAAAAGAAAAAAACCAAGTTTTATTGACCTGATCAACTTCTAAATATTCAATATATCCGTAATCCTCAACAATTTGATCATCAAGTTCAATTTCATTTAGTAATTTAGTTAATTTTTCCAAAATATCATCTCCATTATCACAAAATATTATACCATAATTTTGAATATAATATTTTGTAAATTCAAGGAAAATCATTAAATAAATATCTCTTCTAATTATTTACTGAATATTTGTGTTTTTTTCAAAAAAAAACAACCAAATTATTCAAATTTGGCTGTAACTTTTCCTGCTAATATTTCTTCTAATGCTTTACCAACTGGTTTCACACACTTGTTGTCAACAGAAGAATGATTTGTTTTCTTAATGATTTTTGCGCGTTTGGCAGCAATATAGGCTAATTTGTATTTAGAATCTACAACTTCTAACAAATTATCAATTGAAGGGTATCTTAACCCATCTTCATTCTTTAACTTTTCCGGTTCTTCATCTTCGTCATCAACGAAGCCACCAAAGTTATAATCTCCAAAACGGTTTCCTTGTGCAGGTATATATTTTAAGTCTTCCTTCATTTCTTGTAATTTTTCAATATCTTTGTCTTTAATCATTTTCGTCCTCCAATAATTTATAATACTTATGAATTGAACGCTCTGTTTTTGCATGTTCTGCACGGATGATGGCATAAATCCTATCCGCAGCGTTTTCAACTTCATCATTTACAACGATATAATCGTATTTATATGCCAAGCCAAATTCTCTTTCAGCTTTTGTAATACGTTCTTGAATTTTCTTTTCTTCTTCAGTGCCCCTAATCTTCAATCTGTCTAATAAAGATTTTTTTGAAGGTGGAACAATAAAGATGAATATGGCTTCTGGCATTCTTTCTCTAACTTGTAATGCCCCTTGAACTTCAATTTCGATAATGACTTCTTTGCCTTTATCCATTTGATTATCAATATAGTCAATTGGTGTTCCGTAATACTCACCAACAAATTCAGCATACTCTAAAAATCCATTATTCTTAATTCTTTCTTCGAATTCCTCACGACTCACAAAAAAATAATCAACGCCATCAACTTCACCTTGTCGAGGCTTTCTTGTGGTCATTGATACTGAGTAAACAAAGTTATTATCAGGAATTTTAAACAAAGCTTTTCTAATGGTTCCTTTACCGACCCCAGAGGGTCCGCTAATAACAACCAATAAGCCTCTTTCATTTAACTTCAGAATAACCCCTCCATTAAAATTATGATTATTGTCTATCTTACCACAAAAAAGCCAAATAGTAAAACTTTTTAGTTAAAATCTTTGACTAATCTTATTATCTAAACTATGTTATAATAGATTTTAGATTAATTGTCAGATTGTGAGGCCAGATTATGAGTGTTGATGGAAGATTTATTAAATATTTAGGAAAAGAACTAAACCAAGATTTAAACAATGGTAAGGTACAAAAAATATCACAGATCTCTAACACAGATTTTTTGTTCAATGTTAGAGCCAATGCAGAGAACAAGTATTTGTATTTATCATTATCGACTTCTGTCGCAAGAATACATTTAATCAAAAGACCTGATGAAAAATTTGATGCGCCAGGTGGATTTTGCATGTTTTTAAGAAAACATATTGAAGGTGGCGTCATCAACAAAATACAATCGTTAAATAATGATAGAATATTAGAAATCACTGTCTCTAATGTCAATGACATTGGTGACTTAGAAATTTATAAGATGGTTATTGAATTGTTTGGACGTTATGCCAACTTAATCATCCTTGATGATAAAGATAAAGTCTTAAATGCATATAAACATATTCATCCTTTCGATAATGTTGACAGGACCATTGTCAATGGCATAACATATGACATACCTAAAGATGATAAAATTGATCCAGAAGATTTAGATGCGGTAAAATCATTCTTTGAAAAAGATAATATTGAATCTCGCGACATCATCAACAATATTAGAGGTATTTCGCCCTTGCTTGCTAAAGCAGTTATGAGAAAAGCAAATTTTATGCCAACTCAATATTTTCAAATCTATAAGGAACTCATGTACTTACCAATCAAACCAACCCTAAAGGAAGGTAAAAAAGAAGCCTTCTATTTCATCGATATCTTTGAAGACAATCAACGTTACTTTGACTCTTTATCCTTTTTACTAGAACACTATTACCATGAACAAACTGATAAGGAAAAGGTTAAACAAATCCATAAATACTTATTTTCTTTTGCAAAAAATCAAGTCAATAAGTATAAGAATAAATTAGAGAAACTAACCAAAGACTTAAAGAACGCTAAGAACAATGAGATTTATCGTATGAAAGGTGATTTATTAATCCAAGATCAACATAAGATTCAACCAACAGATTATGAATACACTGGTTTTTCATATGAACTAGATAAAGAACTCACTGTTGATTTAGACAGAAGATTAACCATTATTGAGAATGCCAATAAGTTTTATAAACGTTATAAAAAGCTTAAAACAGCCATTAAACATTTAAACAAACAAATCATTCTTACTAAACACAAACTAAATTATTTCATCAGTCTTAAGCAACAAATCGATAACAACTATAACCTCAAAGACTTAGAAGAAATCAAGGAAGAATTAATTGAACATAAATACTTACCTAAAAAGAAAACAAAACAACAAAAGAAAAAACAAAAATTAAACTATGAAACCTTCATAGATGAAACTGGCACTAGAATTCTTGTGGGTAAAAACAACTTACAAAATAATTATTTAACCCATAAACACGCCAGAAAAAATGATATGTGGTTCCATGTTCAAAATCAAAGTGGTTCTCATGTTGTTGTTCAAAGCGAAGATTTAAGTGAAACAACCATTCGTCATGCCGCAAATTTAGCAGCTTACTATTCTAAAAGCCAACAATCAAGTTCAGTCGCGGTCGACTATACTTTGGTTAAAAACATTAAAAAGATTCCTGGTGAATTAGGCTCTTTTGTTTCTTATACCAATCAAAAAACCATTTATATTGATCCAGATGTTTCATTAATCAATGACTTAAAAAAAGCTTAAAAATAATCCCCCAAAATTCTGGGGGATTTTTATATTGGTTCAACATTTTATTAATTCATTAATTTACAACTACATACATTACTGGATTATTTCCACAATATGCATACATTTTATGGTTTCGAATCTTAAAATTCTTCGAGTAATCCATTAAACTTATTTTATTGTATAAAGTTATATTCATTACTTTAAACCAGTTTTTTTTAAAATCAAATAATTACAACAAAATTTGATTCCTTTTTAATTTCTTTTATTTTTCTATATGAATACCTACCAAGTTCAATGCCCTCACCCTCAAATGACATTAATAGTCGATTTGCATCAAAATCGAATAAATTCCGCAAGGTGAATTTCCAGTAATAAAGTTTTATATCCTCTATGTCATATTTATTTCCTTTATACTCAATTTGATTTTTATTAATAAGGATATTGTTCTTTGATATTTTATATATCACTAGAGCAATTAGATTAATGAAAACATATTGAAATACGAGAATCATTAAGATAAATATAGAATAATATAGTAAAACTTCAAATGAAGTTGGAAATAATAATGAAGCCAATAATACAATAATACTAGACCCGATAATAAAACCCCAACAAACTATAAATATAAAATACTTAATAAATCCTGATACTTTATTTAATTTAACCAAGAAAACCACCTCCCTAATATTTATAAATAGACTCTAAATATTCTAATGTCGCTTTTATCCCTATAGTGAAATAATTAGATACCATAGGCCTTAAAAATACATCCGATTTTCTAGAAAGCAATTTAGTAACATAATCAGCCCTTAACCCAGTAATACCAACGAGATATCCACCAAAAACCGATAGAGTTCCACTTGCAGCATTAAAAACCCCCTCATAAAACATATTTTCTGTTGAAAAATTCTCATTAGGATTTAATAATGTTCTTACAGAATACCCGCTTATACCTGTTAAAAAAGAAACTCCAGAACCAAAGATTAACGCAGTTCCAAAAGTAATAGAAATACCACTAGATGTGAAAAGAGTTGCGCTAGATCCAACCAATGTTGCAGTTCCAGCGGCAGCGCCAAATGCTCCAGCTATTCCGATTCCAACTCCTGCAATTGCTCCACCTAAAGCATAAGCCAAATACTCATTCAATCCATTACTAAGATTAAAATAGCCATCATCATTTAAGTCGTTATAAATTGATATCCCTAAGCCTATTGAACCCCCTACTGCAGCTCCGACTGCTGCAGCTGTTAAAATAATACTTAATGTAATAACAAACTCTCCGGTTATGTCTGAATACATTACTGGATTATTTGCACAATATGCATACATGTTATGAGTTTGTAAATCACCCACTTTACCAAGTAAACCATCTGCGTTTATAAATCTAGCAATTTGTGGGTTATAATGCCTTGATTGTAGGTAATAATAATCAGTTTCATTATCATATAGATAACTTCTATATCTTATTGAATTATATTCTCCAAGTGTGCTTGCTAATGAACCTTCTATTGATCTTATGCTGCCATAGGCATCATAAGTATATTCTACAACAATGTTACCATCTAAATCAACCACATGGGTAATATCTCCCAATAAGTTTTTTATATATAGGTAATCTGTTGTTAATCCATTCTTTATTAAAGTGATACCTATTGGTGATCCATCATAATCGTAATTATAAACTAATTTATGTAATTCATCATATTGACTTGTACTATTATTATATTCACTAACTATTTCTAGTATTAGTAAATCACCAGACAATTTATAATCATGTTTTGTTTTGCCTGATTGATCATCAATTATTTTTTGTATTCTTAAACCTTGATCATTATAAGTATAACATATATGTGCAATTAAATTACTTGTCCCTGAAGAATTATAAACTTTTATGCTGGTTAATTGTCTTCCTTCCCAACTTAATTCAGCATGATGATATGTTGTATCTTTATAGGTGAAGTTTGTAATGTTTATTGGATTACCTGAATTATCGTAATCAATATCTGAAGTTGTTTCATCAATAGTATAATCATCTAGTTGATCTTTCCAAGTTTGATTATAATTATAAGACACATGTTGTTCGGTTGGTCTATCTCTAGGGTCTACATTACCAACTTTAAAAATAATTCTAAATGTTACATAATTGAAACCACCATCTGTAGCTGTGTACTCTCTGTAGTAATATCGCAAAATATATAATATAGAGTAATTATATTCTATTTTTATTTTTAAATAAACAGCGTATACGTCATACTTTTAATTTTTATTTTATTTTTAAATTTTTATTAAAAAATATTCGAAGTAAAAAAAACTATGGAAACTAATCCATAGAGATTATTTTAGTTTAACTTGCTTTATAAAAATAATCCCCCAAAATATTGGGGGATTTAATTTATGCTTTATCAGCGATTTCTTTTTTAATTAAATCAATAAATTCTTGTATATTTACAGTGATTTGCTTTTGTTCACCATAACGTCTATAAGTCACTTGACCTGCTTCTACTTCATTGTCACCTACCACAAGTTGGTAAGGGATTTTTTTAGTTTGAGCTTCTCTAATTTTATAGCCTAGTTTCTCATCTCTATCATCTAATTTTACTCTGATTTTTTCTGCAACTAAAGATCCTACTAGATCCTTAGAAAAATCTAAATGATAATCGTTATTGACAGGTATAACTTCAACTTGAACAGGTGCTAACCAAGTTGGGAATGCGCCGGCATAATGTTCAATCAAGATGCCGATAAATCTTTCAATAGAACCAAACAAGGCTCTATGAACCATAACAGGTCTTTGTTTTTCACCTTGGTCATTTATGTAGGTTAAATCGAATCTTTCTGGCAAATTCATATCTAATTGAATGGTACCACATTGCCAAATTCTTTTCATTGAATCTTTTAATTGAAAATCAAGTTTTGGACCATAGAAGGCACCATCACCTTCATTAACAATATAATCTTGTCCCATGGCCTCTAAAGCATCTGCTAGTGCTTTTTCTGATTTATCCCATGTTGCAATTTCACCAATGAATTTTTCTTCAGGTCTGGTTGAGAGTTCAATATGATATTCTAAACCAAACACACTATACATATAATCAAATAGCTTAACCATTTCTATGATTTCATCTTTAATCATATCTTCAGTCATATAGATATGCGCATCATCCTGAGTAAAGTTTCTAACTCTAAATAAACCATTCAAAGCGCCACTTGCTTCGTGTCTATGAACCAAACCAAGTTCTCCAACTTTCATGGGAAAATCTTTGTATGAATGTAATCCTCTTTTATAAACCAAGATACCACCAGGACAGTTCATTGGCTTGACAGCGAATTCCTTATCGTCTATTTCAGATGTATACATATTTTCATGGTAGTTTTTCCAGTGCCCAGAAATTTCCCATAACTCTTTATTTAACATGATTGGTGTTTGAATCAAATCATAACCCGCTTTAGTATGAGTATCATACCAAAAATTTTCAAGTTCACGTCTTAAGATCATCCCATTTGGTAACCAAAAAGGAAACCCTGGACCATATTCACTTAACATAAATAAGTCTAGTTCTTTTCCTAATTTACGGTGATCTCTTTTCTTTCTTTCTTCTAACATATGTAAATGTTCATCAAGGTCTCCCTTAGAAAAAAATGCAGTACCATAAACTCTCGTTAATTGTTTGTTGTCGCTTTTACCGCGCCAATAAGCGCCAGCTAAAGATAATAATTTTAAATGTTTAATCCACTTTGTTCCAGGCAAATGCGGACCACGACATAAATCAGTAAAATGATCTTGTGCGTAAATAGAAATTTCTTCAGATTCTGGTAAGCCTTGAATTAACTCAATCTTATATTCGTCATCTTTGAAGAAATCCATAGCTTCTTTTTTAGACAGTACTGAACGTTTGATTTGAGCGTTTTGAGAAGCAATCTTTTTCATTTCTTTTTCAATGATTGATAAATCTGATTCTGTTAAAACGTCATCACCTAAGTCAATATCATAATAGAAACCATCTTCAATGATAGGTCCAACCCCAAATTTAGCTTGTGGGTAAAGTTTTTTTACTGCTTCAGCCAATAAATGTGCCGCAGAATGTCTTAAGACATCAAGAGCTTCTTCATCTTTGTCAGTTAAAAAAGCGACTTCAGCATCCTCACTCACCACTCTATCCATATCCATTAATTGACCATTAACCTTTGCGACTAATGATTTCTTTCTTAATGATATAGCAATATCATCCGCTATGTCAGTTAATTTTTTTGGTTCATCATATGATAAAACCAATCCATCTGGTAAAGTAATTTTCATTTTCTTTCCTCCCTTAAAATAAAAAAACGCCCCTCTTACAAAGGGCGAAATAATCGCGGTACCACCTTAATTTATAACTTAAACCGTTAACGCCTGGTACGTGCTTTATTAGAGCAAACTCCAAGGTAGTAATTATGATTGTTTAATCAATGGCTCACACCGTCCCATTGTCGCTAAGACTAAAACAAAAATAATCGTGTCCTCTTCTTCGTTTCTAATTCTATTATACGATTGTTTTAAAATTTGTCAAGATATACGTGGCATATCTTTTAAGATAAACTCTTGAGTCATTCTTTTTATTCGTTGGATAATTCTTAATGCACTAACAGATTCTTGTTGGCTATTTGAGTCTTTAATCACGTTCACTAATTCGTTAACAGGAAAATTACTAGAGAAAAATGTCGGCTTATTATCTAGTAAACGATGTTGCAAGATCGATCCTAAAACTTCATCTCTGATAAACTTAGAAAAATATTCGCCACCAATATCATCTAAAAATAAAATATCAATTGATTTTAATTTAACAATATTAGACTCTAAATCACCGGTTCCTATACTTGATTTTAATTCTCTAACCAAGTCAGGATAATAGGCAAAAATAATCTTATAGTCTTCTTTGGCGAGTTCATTGGCGAACGCCGCTAATACATACGTTTTACCTGAACCGTATTTCCCTGAAATATACATGCCTTTCATAAAATTGTTTCTATCATAATTTTTAATAAAATCCAACATGTATCTATGAATTTCTTTTCTACTTTGTCCAATTAAATCCATATCTTCTAAAGATGCAGAAAAGATTCTTTTTGGCATATAAAGCGCATTGATGTTATTGGCAGAAGAAGATTGATTATATCTGCATCTCGAGTATTCAATTTGAATGCGTTTATTGTAATAAGTTAAGTGAGGTGTAAACCCAGTTGTTTTAAGTTTACAATCCTCAATACCTTGACATTGGTTGCAAATTTCTCTTTCTTCTTTATAAGTTAAAAATACATGACTGGCTTTGATGATTTGATCTCTGGTTAAATCGTGATCCATAATGAATTTATTGATAATGGTGTCTTCCATAAAACCATCAATTAACTTATCGTAATCAATTGCTTTATCAAAAGCTTTTAAATAGTCTTTTGCTTTTTTCACGATTTACCCTCCTCTGGATTTAGATATTCATCTAACCACTCAATATTTACATCTGTTTTTTCAGGTTTTTTATAATATGATTTTTGTGATTTGTTTTTCTTCATTGAATCAACATGTTTAATGTATTGTAAAGCTGTTTCAACCGAATTAATTTTGTTTCTTTTCCAGCTTAAAGCAACTTTTTGAAAGTATGCATATCCTGGTAATTTGTTTTCTTTTTGTTTATAAACATGGGCGAGTAAAACATTAATCACACCAGTTTCTAAACCAACTTCATCCAATAATCTTTCTGCAATTTTTAAATCTGATGTTAAGACTATTCCATCATTTAGTTCTTCAAGTAATTGTTTTGGTGAAATATTGGTGAAATACTCTTCCAAACTTTCAGGTTTTTTATTAGATTTATTTTGGTAAATCACTTTGTGATTGGCTTTTTTCTCAGTTTGATCAGCTTGTCTTTCATCAAAGAAATTTCTAGCATTTCTAGCAAGTTCTTCAATGTTTAAATTGTGACTGCTATCAATTGATTTAATCATAATGTCTTTCATTTCAAGTTCATTCAACACATAAACATAAGATAATTGATTGATTTTATTCTTAACAGCTTCCGTCAATTTCTTTAAATCCAGTATTTCTTCTGAAATGCTATCTCTTAAAAAACGCCAATCCATATCATGACCACTTAAAGATCTAAATGATTGAGTTTTCCCTGATAAAAGTGATGTTTCATAATCCTTTTTATAAGCTTTTTCAATATTAGGAAAAACCTCATTAAAGGCTTTAGAAATATTGTATTTTTGTTTTTGATTGGGCTGTTTGACTTTAAATATTTTTATGATCTTTTTAAATCTAGTTTTGGTAATATTGGAAATAAGATATTCCCCCATAATCCCATCATTGACAAAACTTCTTGCTGATAGGGGTAGTTTCACTTCATAGGTAAATGAATCAGAGGTAAAAAACGTCACCAACAAGCCAATGGCTTCTAACTTGTAACGTTCTTGTTCAATCTCTGAAACATCCATGTTAAGTAATGATTCTAAATCAGAATGAAGATATTCTTCAGATATTAAATTTTGTCGGTCTACTAGGTTAAGTAAAGACATATATAGTGTTAAAGCTTTTTGACCAATGATGGGTTGATAAAGCAATGATAATACTTGATAATCAACCGTTGAGCATAAGCCTTCTAAAGACACTATAAATATATCTGTTCTTTTTATTTGTTCCAAAGTTTTACTCCCCTTATTCTGATTTTATTTGTGCCAATATATGTTTAAATTGCTGGTAAGAATTGTCTCTTGATGATGAGTTATCAATGACAAAATCAGCCTTTTCTTTTTTTTCTTTTAAAGACATCTGAGCATCAATTCTTTTCTCAGCTGTTTTGCGTTCTAAATATCCTCGTTTCATCAACCTATCTATTTGTGTTTCTCTATCAGTATAGACACAAATAATGTTATCACAATACTTCTCCATTTTTGCCTCATAAAGTAAAGGAATGTCTAGAATGAGAATGTCTTCACCTTTTTCATTAAAATATGCGATTAACCTTTCCATCTCTCTAATCACATAAGGATGGGTAATTTCATTCAATTTTTTTAGTTTATCTTTATCATTAAAAACAATTCTCGCCAAACGTCTAAAATCTAGTGTTTGATCTTCTTGATAATCTAATGAAAATGTATCGACAATTTCTTGATAAAGATTCTTATTGGTTTTGATTAATGCCTTATAAACTTTATCAGCATCAATCACCTCAATATTTACTTTTTCGAACCAATCACTGATTAAAGTTTTTCCAGAAGCAATGCCCCCTGTTAATCCAATTGTTTTCATAAAGACTCCTTTTGTTGGCAATGAGGACATAAATATGTACCTCTTCCACCGACTTTAATTTTTATGATTTCTTCTTGGCAAATTGGACAAGCTTGTCCTGCCAAAGTATGGACATTTAATTCATTTTGAAATCTGCCATCAACACCCACCGTTGATTGATAGGTCCTAATGGTTGTTCCGCCTAGTGAAATGGCTTTTTTAATCACAGTTTTAGCCGCAAATAAAATACTTTCTACATCTTCAAAAGTAAGTGAGTTTCCTTTTGTTTCAGGATGTATCTTGGCTAAAAACAAGCTTTCATCAACATAGATGTTCCCTAGGCCAGTCATCACTGTTTGATCCAGTAAAATAGATTTTATGGCTCTAGATGATGATTTGATTTTAGGATAGATGTCTACTGTCCCTAGGTTGGGGTCATTGACCTCAGGGCCTAACTTTCTAATGGATTGTAAATCCAAGGCTTTTCCTTTTTCGACTAATTCCATTGTACCAAATTTTCTAACATCATGGTAGGTCAATTGTAAATCATTATCTAAATGAAAGACAATATGATCATGTTTTGTTATATCTTTCATTGATTGTCGTAAAAAATATTTACCTTCCATCCTTAAATGAGATACTAAAGTATAATCATCTAATTCAAATAATAGGTATTTGCCATAGCGAGATATATCTTGAAATGTTTGATTAATCAGTTCCTTCTTAAAGGTTTCTAATGATGTTCTAACCACCTTATCATATAGAATAGTCACAGATTTAATGGTCCGACCAATTAACAAAGGTTTTAATTGTTGTTTTACAGTTTCAACTTCTGGTAATTCAGGCATTATTTAACCTCAAACAAGCTAGGCCCATGACTGTAATGGACAACCAATTTGCTTTCAAAATCCAAAATATTCTCCATAGTATTTTTAGTAATTTTAATAACTTTATCAAGTTCATCTTCTAAAACATCCAAGACTATTTCATCATGAATTTGTAAAATGATTTTAGATTTGATGCCATCATCTATAAATTTTTGTTTAATTTTAACCATGGCTAACTTCAATATATCAGCTGCAGATCCTTGAATCGGTGCATTCATGGCAATACGTTTACCAAACTCTCTTGTTTGGTAGTTCTTAGACGAAATTTCAGGAATGAAGACTTTACGTTTAAACATGGTTTCTACAAAACCATTTTCTTTTGCATATTCAATTTGGTTATTCGTATAGTCTTTAATTTCTGGATAAGTTTCAAAATAAGAATTAATAAACTTTTCTGCTTCCTTAGGAGAAATGTTTAATTCTTCTGAAAGTCCCCAAGTCGTTTTTCCATAAATAATAGAAAAATTAATGGCTTTAGCAACAGAACGCTCATTGGCAGAGATATCATCTTTTTCAAAAATCTTTTTAGCAGTTTCTTGGTGGATATCCTTATCATTTTTAAAGGCTTCTTTTAAGTTTTTAACATCAGCCATCTCAGCCACAACTCTTAACTCAATTTGTGAGTAATCAAGAGATAATAATGGGTGATTGTCTTCGCCAACAAATACTTTTCTTAACTCACGACCTGCATCTGTCCGAATCGGCAAGTTTTGTAAGTTAGGCTCTTTAGAAGATAATCTTCCTGTTTTGGTTAAGGCCTGTTGGTAAATGGTGTGTATTTTATGGTCTGACTTTAATTTTAAAGCGGATAACAAGCCTTCATAGTAAGTTGATTTCAGTTTTGAATAAGTTCTATAGTCAATAATTTTATTGATAATAGGATGTATGTTTTTAAGTTTATTTAAGACAGATATATCTGTAGAATAGCCACTTTTAGTTTTTTTCTTAGCTGGTAATTCTAATTTATCAAATAGTATTTCACTTAATTGTTTGGGTGAATTAATATTAAACTCTTCTTCAGCCAACTGATAGATATCAGTTTCTAATGTTTCTAAGTGTTCATCTAGATTATCACCAAAAGCATTTAATTGTGCTTCATCCACTTTTATCCCATGGTATTCCATATAAGCAAGAGTATCCGCCAAAGGCATTTCTATGTCCTTGAAGAGTTCATCTTGATCATTGTCTTTAATTTTTTCTAAAGACTCTTTATGTAACAATTTTATGGCCTTGACTTTGGTAATGATGTGTTTCTTATATTTATTTTTATCAGGTATGGCCATCTTTGCCCCGCGACCATAAATCAAGTCATCAGATAAAACATCTTCATGGTTTAATGATCTAGCCACCGCTGAAAAATCATCTTGATTAACATTGGCATCAATTAAATAAGCTGCCAATAAAAGGTCAAAATCTACCCCAGCAAGGTCAATACCGTCCCATAATAAAATAACTTTGATTTTTTTATAATCATAGACATACTTTTTATGGTTATTATTTTCTAACCAAGAGACAAAAGCTTTTGACTTTATTGCATCTGAATAGTCAATGTAATAAGTCTTTTTATTCATAATTAAACCAAATCCAAGTTTTTCAGCCACATGATAATTATCACCATATGTTTCTAAAAATAAATATCCATCTTTGTAATCTAATTTATCTAATTCGTCTGTGCTAAGATCTTTAAAATCATAAGACTCTACCGCTTTTGTTTTATTGATTTGATTCAAATAAGACCTAAAGTTCATTTCTTGATAAAAGTTTCTTAATTTATCAACATTCATACCTTTATATTCTGCTTTTTGAATATCGATTTGATTATCAAAATCACATTCAATTGTGGCAAGTTTTTTAGAAAATAAAGCAACTTCTTGATTTTCTTCTATTCTTTCTTTTAATTTCCCTTTTAAATTCGGAATATTTTCAATAATATTTTCAATAGTTTCATATTCTTTTAATAATTTTTCTGCTGTTTTTTTTCCGACACCTTTAATACCAGGTATATTATCTGAACTATCTCCCACTAAGCCTTTATAATCTGGGACTTGACTTGGTGTTAAACCGAGTTTTTCATAAAGCCCTTCTTTATCCATGATATCAATTTCACTTAGACCTTTTTTCGAAATTAATTGAAAGACATTGTCATCAATTAATTGCATTAAATCTTGGTCGTTACTGTATATCATGACTTCATCAAAATCAGTTTTAAAGTGTTTAGCGGCATAGCCAATCACATCATCCGCTTCAAAAGATTCTTCTCTATAAAAGTAAACGCCTGCTGCATCTAAAAAATCTTCCATGTAAGGGAATTGTTCCTTTAACTCAGCGGGTGTATCTTGTCTTGTGCCTTTATATTCTTCATAAATTTCATGGCGATGTGTTTTACCAATAGAGTCTAAAGCCACGATGATGTGGGTGTAATCTCGTTTTAACAAGGTGTTCATCGCTCTGACAAAGCCATAAATACCATTGGTGAATTTTCCATCTTTGGTTTGCATCAAATTACCGGTATAAGCTGTCGCGTAATATGACCTAAATAATAAATTGCTTGCATCAATTAATAATAATTTCTTTTTCATAAGTCACCTCTTTAACTGATTTATTTTAACATATATAAAAGAAAAATGCACTTGAAGAAGTGCATTTTTAATCAATAATCTATTTTGTATTTTTCTTTAAGATAAACAATAAGCCCTTAAGGATTAATAAATCATCTCTTGTAATTTCCTCACGGCATAGTTCATGAACGAATCTTGCGTGACCACCTGTCATAATGACCGTTAAATCATCTTTTTTAACTTCATCTTTGATGCGCTTGACCATGCCATCAATCATCGATGCATGTCCATAAACAAGCCCTGATTTAAAAGCATCCACAGAGTTTTTTCCTAAGGCATTTTTAGGCGCTTGTAGTTCAACTTGTGGCAACAAGGATGTTTTAGAAAACAAAGCATCTTTAGAGGTTGTTAAACCAGTCGCAATGGCAACACCTTTTAAGGTTTTATCTTGTATGTAGGTAAAGGTTGTCGCAGTGCCTAAATCAATGATTAAGCAAGTTTCATCATAGATGGTGGTTGCTCCTACTGTATTACCAATTAAGTCAGCTCCAACTTCTTTTGGGTTATCTGAATTGATTTTAATACCTGTTTTAACGCCTTGTCCAACAAATATAGGTTTGACATTAAATCGGTTAAGAAAATATTCTCTAAATCCATCATTAATCTCTGGAACAACTGATGAAATGATTGCCTCATCACATTCTTGGATATAGTCCTTAAGAATTATTGAATATTCATCAGAAGATTTATGTTTATCGGTATTAATACGGTAAAGCTTATCAATTGAATCTCCAGTTTTAGATAAACCAATGGCTATTGTTGTATTACCTATATCAATAGCTATTTTCATCAACAAAACCACCTTTTAAATAATAACTTTTTGGTAAATCAAATGATTTTGCCAACCTAATCACAATTACAGATCCAACTACAGCCGCAATAATCATTTCAATTAAAGAAGCTACGGGTACTAAGAAGGTGATGAGTAAAGCAACAAATGAACCAAGTGATTCAAATAAATTCAAATTAAAAGCCAAAGCATATCCGGTCCACATCATTGGTAAAACAATGGCTGTGTGAATTAGAGTTAACACAAAGAAACTTGTACCAACTCCTAAATACTTATTTCTGAACATTTTAACAAATAAACGTGTAACATCATAAATTAAAAGCCCAAAAATAAATCTTGGCAAAACAGCCACCCATGGATATACAAACATTGGACTCAAATATATAAAAGCAGCAATGTTTGATAAGATACCAAAAGCTAACCCTAAATATATACCGAACTTCCTACCCAATAAAGCAGCGCCTATCAATACAGGTATGTGAATAATGGTCGCCTCAATATTGGCACCAATTTTTACAAACCCTAATGTTCCTCCAGCGCCATTAGGTACTAAACTCAATACAGCAATTATCGCAATAAACATTGCTAAAATCGTCATTTGACGTGTTTGTTCACGTTGTGATAAAACTTTTTTTTCTTTTTCCATTTTCTCTTCCTTTCCAAGCCACATTATGTGGTCTCATAAGTACTAATCTATATAATTTTTAATTATACGTTTGATTTAATTTCTTTGATTGTGTCCCAATCAATCACTTCTAACATCTTTAAAATGATGGCTTTAACCGCCTTATAATCATCTTTATGAATCATTGATGTTGTTGAGTGGATGTATCTAGCAGGCATTCCAATCGTACAAGCAATAATGCCACCACGTGACAACTGTGCAGCTGCTGCATCAGTTCCACCTAACGAACTATAATATTGGAATTTAATATCATTTTCTTCTGCTAATTCTTCAATAAACTTTTTTGCACCTTGATGCATTAAAGCTCTTGGATCATAAAAACGAATTAAGAATCCGTCGCCCAATGTTCCCCCAACTTCAGTCTTTTCAAAAGTATCTGCGCATGGAGAACAATCAACAGCGATGAATAAATCAGGATTGATTTTATATGATGATGTGATTGCTCCTCTAAGTCCAACTTCTTCTTGAACATTGGCACCAGCAATAAATCTACATTTTAATTTATCTCTATCAACATCTTCTAAGATATCTAAAGCCATGGCAGAACCAAAACGGTTATCCCATGCTTTTGAGAAGATTTTTTTACCATCTATTGATTCTTTATAATCATTTTCAAAAACTATTTGTTGACCGATTTTGATGCCGATTTCACGGGCATGCTCATCATCATCTGCACCAATATCTAAATGAAAATCGTCGAAACTTGATACTTGTTTGTTTGATTTATCTCTTAATAGATGTGGTGGTTTAGCCCCAACAACACCAGGCACAAATGAACCATCAGCTCTAACAACATTCATATGTTGTGATACAACAACTTGTGGACTAATACCACCAATTGCCATCATTTTAATCGTTCCATTTGAATTAATACCTTTAACCATGGCACCAATTTCATCCATATGTCCAGCCAACATGACTGTTGGCCCTTTAGATTTAAGGTTAATACCACCAAAAATTGATCCTAAATTATCTTCGATAATCTCTTCTGTTAGTTTTTCCAAATGTTGTCTCATGTATTCTCTAACGTATTTCTCATGACTTGAAACACCTGGTAATTCAACTAAATCTTTATAAAACTTTTTCATTTCCCACTCCTTCTATGTTTTGTTTTTAAATAATATATAGGTTTGTTTTCTTCAACAAACTTCATTTCAAATTCTGTTTGGATATTCGAAGAAGGTAAATGTTTATATAAGTCTAATGAAAAGTCCAATATGTCTATCACGTCTGCGTGGTTAAATGACATTAAAGAATATTCAAACAGCGAATAATTATCTGTTTTCATTTCAATGTATGCTCCAACCTTTAATGTTTGATGGTATCTCTTTATAAACCTTGGTGACGTTAACCTTCTTTTTTCATGACGGTTTTTCGGCCAAGGGTCAGAAAAATTTAAATACAACTTATCAATTTCATTTTCTTCAAATATGTCTGTAATATGGGTCGCATCAAAGCGAACCAATTTTAAATTATCAAGTGGTTCTAATATTAATTTTTCTAATGCTCTAACAATTACTGAATCAAACTTTTCAATACCTATATAATTGATGTCAGGGTTCATTTGAGCTTTTTCAAAAATAAACTTTCCTTTTCCACATCCTATTTCTACTTCTATAGGATGATCATTATCGAAAAGTGATTGCCAGCTTCCTTTATGGTTTTTAGGTTTTAAAATAACATAATCAGGATAGGAGTGAATCAACTCCTTGGCATATTTTACATTTCGTAATCGCATACTATTCTCCCGCCAGTCTTACAATTCCTTCTGCGTAAATGGCTATTGCATTTATCATATCCTTAATATTTAAGTGTTCATTTGGTTGGTGGGCTAAATCTTCATCCCCGGGTAATGCTGGTCCAAAAGCAACAGCTTTTTTAAGCATTCTTGAATAAGTACCTCCACCTATACTCATAATCTTACTTTCATTATCACCCGTGTATTTAATATAAGCTTGATGTAAGGCTTTAACCAAATCATCATCAGGTGATACATAATGAGGAGGTGAATTAGAATCCTTATTATAATTTAAGGTAAAGTGTTTACCTGATTTAATGATGATTTTTTCACCTTCATCAAAATTATAATTTTTCGGATAGCGTATATTAACACCTATTTCAACATCTTTACCATCATAGTGTACAAAAGCTAAATTAAGCGTTAATTCATCCATTTCTTTATCGGTAATATCAATACCTAGTTTTTTACCAAGATGGTCATCAGTTAAATACTTATCCAACATATTGATAAAAGGATTGTTGGTTTGCTTTACTAAAAACTTAACCATAAGTGAAATGGCGTTTACACCAAGGTGTGGCCATGCTGCATGAGCATTTTTACCATAAACGATATACTCATCACCTTTGATTTCGCCTTGAATCTTTTGATCTTTTAAAAACTTTAAGAATTCTTTCTCTTTATCTTCTGCTAATTTGGCTGTACATTGATCAGGCACAACATTAAAACGGTCTCCTGCTTCTAATGACAACAATAATTTATCGGTAAATTTACCTGTGTAAGTATAGGCATAAATTCCTTTTTCAGCATAAATCAAAGGAAACTCTGCATCAGGTGCAAAACCAAGGTCTGGCATTTGTTCTTTTTCTAAATATCTTTTTATTCCTCGCATACCTGATTCTTCATCGCAACCAAGAATTAAACGTACTTTTTTATTTAATTTAATCCCTTGGTCTTTTATCATTTTCATAGCAATATAAGCAGCAATTGTTGGCCCTTTATCATCCATGGCACCGCGAGCATAGATTTTACCATCTTTTTCAAATGCAGAAAAAGGTGGTTGGTCCCATTTACCGCCTGCTGGAACAACATCTAAGTGACCAAGTACACCAAGTACTTCTTCACCTTTCCCAATTTCAATATGGCCAGCATAGTTATCAATGTTCTTAATATTAAAGCCATCCTTGATACCTAAATCCAACATATAATCCAATGCTTTTCTAATATCTGCACCAAAAGGTGCTTCTTTATTTTCTGGTGTATATTTTTCTAAGACCGTTGGAATTTGTAAAACTTCTTTTACAATGCGGATATATTCTTCTTCATATTTTTTTGCGATTTCTAACCAATTCATTAATATCACATCCTATCATCAATATTTTATCATAAGCAATGGTATTTGCAAACAGGAAAACCCTATTCTTTTGTATTCTAAATATATTTGACTTTATGGCCATATTATTAGTATAATAATATATAACTAATAGCGAGAGAGGAATCGTGATAACTATGGTAAGAAAAATAAGGATGGAAAACCTCACTTGTTCAAATTGTATTGCTAAAGTTGAAAGAAGAACGACACGTTTAGATTATGTAAACAGTGCATCTTTTAATTTTGCAACTCAAGTTTTACTTGTTGATTTTAAAGAAGAATATGATGAAGACAAAGCCCTAAAAGAAATTAAAGGTATTGTTGATATCTTAGAAGATAATATAATCACTCATTATTTTGAGGATAAAGTTGAAATCACTAAAAAGACATTTTTAGGTGAATATAAATATGTACTAATTGGTGTTTTTATTATTTTACTAGACTTAATTGGATATAGATTATTCCCATTATTAAATAATTGGTTTAATATTGATATTCCACAAATTAGTAGTCTTTTTGGTGGGATTTTATATTGGGTTGGTTATGGTTTTTTAATTTCTAAAATGCTTATCTTACAAATTAAAGGAATAAGAAATTTCAATATATTCAATGAAAATACCTTAATGATTATCGCCACAGTAGCGGCGATGGCCATCGGTCAGTACGAAGAAGCGATCGCTGTTGTTATTTTTTATTCTGTCGGAGAATATTTACAAGGACGCGCAGTTGATAAATCAAGAGATGAAGTTGCATCACTAGTTAATTTGAAAGTTGATTATGCCAATGTCTTAGTCAACGGTGAAGTGATTGTTAAAGAACCCAATCAAGTACAAATCGGTGATATATTAGTTGTTAAAAATGGTGAAAGAATCCCATTAGATGGTGTAATCGTACAAGGTTCCACATCCTTAAATACATCTGAGTTAACCGGTGAAGCCAAGTTAAAAACAGTTAATACAAGTGATAAAATATTAAGTGGAAACATTAATGTAGGTGACATCATTCATATTGAAGTTACGAAATCTTATGAGAATTCTACCTTAGCTAAAATTATTGATTTGATTGAAAACTCAACCAATAAAAAATCAAAACGTGAATTAATGATTACTAAATTTGCAAAAGTATATACACCAATCATTGTTGGTCTTGCAGTACTACTGGTTCTATCTGGCGCATTGTTTGATTGGCGTAATGAAGGTAGTATTGATCCGTATATTTATAGTGCTGCTATTTTCTTAGTTATATCTTGCCCATGTTCTCTAGTATTATCCGTTCCATTATCGTATTATGCAGGTATAGGCACAGCAGCAAAACATGGTATTTTATTCAAAGGGTCTTCTTACTTGCACTCTATTACTGAAGTAGAAACCATTGCCTTAGACAAAACAGGAACTTTAACCCATGGAGATTTCTTTATCCAAGAATACAGCAATGATGAAACATTAAAATTAGCTGCTTCGATTGAAAGATATTCTAATCATCCAATCGCAAAAGCCATTGTTGATTTTAACGAACAAGATGTTTTAGATATTGATGATATTCAAGAAGTCCCTGGTTATGGTATAAAAGGTAATATAGATGGGAAAGAATTATTAGCAGGAAGTAAATCATTCCTAGCAAAAAATAAAGTCATTGTTGAAGATGAAAAATTACCAGTTGGTTCTTATACTTTTGTCTCATTCGACGGCAATTATATAGGTTACATTATCATTAAAGATGAACTAAAAGAAACATCAATGCAAACTGTTAGAGAGTTAACCAAAGAATATGATACAGTCATGTTAACCGGCGATAACGAAAAATCAGCTAGAGATATTGCCATGCAACTTGGTGGAATTGAATATTATGCTGAATTATTACCAGAAGATAAAATCAGACAATTTGATAACATTAGAACCAACTCAGTATCAATGTATGTTGGAGATGGCATCAATGATGCGCCCCTATTGAAAAACGCTGATATTGGCGTTTCAATGGGTTCTGCTTCTGATATTGCCATCGAAGTATCTGATGTTATTATTATTAATAATGACATTAGATTATTAGACAAAGCGTTTAGAATTGCTAAAAAGACTAGATTATTATCTGCACAAAACATTATTTTCTCGATTGCAGTTAAAGCTATTTTCCTAGCAATGTCAGCGATTGGTTTAATGTGGATGTGGCTTTCAATCTTTGCAGATGTAGGCGTTGCTATTCTCTGTGTATTAAATGCACTTAGAATTATCTATCAAAAGAAATATTTAACAGAATCAAAAAAAATAAAGAAGGTTTAGAAAATGGAAGTTGAACTGATACTCTTATTTATACTTATTTTAATTTTAGTAAACGGATTTTATGCAGCAAGTGAAATGGCGTTGGTATCTTTAAGCCCAGCTAGTGTAGATAGGCTAATAGAAAAAGGTCACAAAAAAGCAAAAATGCTTAAAAAAGTTAAATCGGATTCTACAAGATACTTATCAACGATTCAAGTCGCCATTACCTTGGCAGGTTTTTTATCAAGTGCCTTGGCAGGTTCAAAATTAGCTGATAACTTAATTAATTTATTTATGCAAATCAATCTTGTTATACCCGAAACTGTTGCGGTTGTAATCATTACCGTAATTCTATCTTATATTACGCTTGTTTTTGGTGAATTGGTCCCAAAAAGAATTGCATTATTAAATCCAGAAAAGTTTTCGATATTTGCAGTAAGAACAGTTTATATTACAATGATTATTACAAAACCTGCTGTTTGGTTGCTTTCAGCAACCACTAAAGGAATTTTAATGCTTTTGGGTATAAAAAAATTTACCAGAGATGAAGACATCTCTGAAAGTGAAATCAAAAGATTGATTCGACATGGTCATACGGAAGGTTTGTATCAAGAAGAAGAAAAGGAAATGTTAGAAAGCATCTTTAGATTTGATGATATTTCCGCTGAAGCTATTATGACCCCTAGAACCAATGTCCATGCAATTGATATCGAAGATAGCATTGAAGAGATATTAGAGCAAATCATTCACTCAAATTATTCTAGAATTCCATTTTATAAAGATAATATCGATAATATTTTAGGGATTATCCATATAAAAGATGTATTAATTCATTCAAAAAAAGAAGGTTTTGAAAATATTGATATTAAAAAGATGTTAAGGGAACCTTATTATGTTCCAACCAGTATAAAAATTAATAATTTATTTAGAAAAATGCAAGAAACTAATCATCAATTAGCTGTTATTTTAGATGATTATGGCGGCGTAGAAGGTATCATCACTATTGAAGATTTACTTGAAGAAATTGTTGGAAACATTTACGATGAATATGACAATATTGAAGAAGAAATTACCAAAGTTTCAGATAACCAATATCTTGTAAATGGTACTTTACCAATTCAAGACATTAATCGTTATCTAGATTTAAACATTAGTTCAGATTATGAAACACTTAGTGGTTTGATTATCGAGGAATTAGAATATATTCCAAAACCAAATCAGGCTGATGTTGTTCACTATCATAATCTTGTATTTGAAGTTAAAACAGTGATCAATAACCGTATTGAAAAAGTTTTAGTAACCATAGAAAAAAAGCTATGAAAAATTTCATAGCTTTTTATTTTTTGATTTATTGATGTTTTAAAACACCATATTTTTTCTTGCCTTTTCTGATAATCGTATATTTTTTACCAAAAGCATTTTCTTTTTTGACTTCAAAAGCAATGTCATTTTCTTTTTCACCATTAACAGAAACAGCATTGTTTTTTACCATTTCTCTTGCTTCTCTTTTAGATTGAACCAATGACAACTGAATAAGTGCATCTAATAAAAGCATGTCTTCTTCAATTAATAGTGACGGTAAATGTTTAAAGCCCATTTCTATTTCATCAATGGTTAAATCTTTAATATTTCCACTAAACAAGGCTTCACTAACATTAATTGCTTTTTGTAACGCGTCTTTTCCATGAACCATTTCAACCACTTCTTTTGCTAGTGTGGTTTGTGCTAAACGTTTTTCTGGTTCTTTTTCTAAAGAGTCTTCAATGTTTTCTATTTCTTGTCTTGATAGGAAGGTAAATTGTTTTAACCTACTAATCACATCAGCATCTGGTGTATTTATCCAAAACTGATAAAATTCATAAGGGCTTGTTTTATTTGGGTCTAACCAAAGTGTCCCTGATTCAGTTTTACCAAATTTAGTACCGTCTGTTTTTGTGACTAATGGGAAGGTTAAGCCATAAACTTTAGCATCCACACCATGTTTACGTCTAATCAACTCTGAGCCAGAGGTGATATTACCCCATTGGTCTTGTCCACCAATTTGTAGCGTACAATTATAATTTTTATATAAATGCTCAAAATCCCACGCTTGGATTATTTGATAAGAAAATTCAGTGAATGAAATCCCTTTTTCAATCCTTGATTTTACTGAATCTTTTGCCATCATATAATTAATAGAAAAATGTTTTCCTAAGTCTCTTAGAAATTCTATGGCATTCAATGATGATAACCATTCATAATTATTAACAACTTTTGCCGTTGGTAATAAACCCTTGAATTGTTTTGCTATTCCAGCAGCATTTTTTAATGATTCATCAATTGATAATAATTTTCTTTCATCTGCTTTAAAACTCGGATCACCAATAAGACCTGTACCCCCACCAATAACAAGTATTGGTTTATGTCCATGGTCTTCTAATCTTTTAGCAACTAGATTAGCCATTAAATGCCCAACATGTAGAGAATCAGCTGTTGGGTCTGTTCCTATATAAAAAGTTAATACTTCTTCATTTAATTTTTGTCTTAATGTTTCGTCTGTTTCTTGGTAAACAAGTCCACGCCACTTTAAGTCTTCATATAAATTCATTATGTCCTCCTAGACGTTGATTACATTTTAGTTGATTCGCGATGAATAATACTATACGGTAATTCAAAATATTTTTGTTTGGTTGTTCCATGATCAATTTCTTCTTTTAATAAAGCCATGGCTCTAACACCAATTTCTGTAATTGGTATATCAATACATGATAATTTTGGTCTTGATAAAGATGCATATTTTGTGTTTTGGAAACCAAATACAGAGATATCTTTAGGTATTCTTCTACCCTTAGCAATCATTGAATTGATGAATGAAACCGCAATACTATCTCTTACTGCGACAACACCATCTATCTTTTTGCCAACCTCACTATATAATTCATCAAAATGAATGGTGTTGATAGAAATATCTCCACTCGTTCTATAGATATGTGGTTCTAAACCGGCTTCTTTGATGGCTTTCATATATCCTGACTCTTTTAAATCATTAACCATATATTTTCTAGCAGTTGTTAACATATAAATATTCTTTCTGCCTTCTTCAATTAATTCTTTGGTAATCGCATAACCTGCTTTATGGTAATCAATAGATATGGTTGTTAATTTATTTTCAAACGGATATAAAGTATTTGCCAATACAATTGGAATACCATAATCATCTTTAATTCTATTTAACATTTGATATTGTTGTTCATTGATTTCATCATTCATATAAAGAATACCATCTGCTTGAGAAGCCACGACTTCTTTAAACATTTCTGATTCTTCCTCATACTCATCCTTTAAAACATAAATAATGAGTGAGTAATTATATTTTCTAGCTTCAATGGCAATTCCATTCACCATCTCAGCAATAGATGATCTAGTCATATCTGGAACCATAACTGCAACAGAAGTTGATTTTCGACTTGCCAAACCTCTAGCAAAAGCATTGGGTTTATAACCCAATTCATCAATTACTTTAAGCACCTTTTCTCTGGTTTCTTTTTTTACTTTTTCCGGATTATTTAATGTTCTTGATACAGTTGCTAGTGATACATCTGCACGCATGGCAACATTATAAATGGTCGCTTTTGTTTTAGCCATATTGACAACTCCTTTTCATTATACTACCTTATATTTTACCATAAAATAGCCAAGTTGCAACGCTGAATGAAAAAGTTTTCATAAATTTACATTTTAAATAAATAAAAAAGGACAAAAATTGTCCTTTTCTTTATCGTCTTTCTTTGATTCTCGCTTTTTTCGTAGATAATCCACGAATGTAGCCTAGATAAGCTCTTCTAACTTTACCACGACGTTTAACAGTAATGCTTTCAATCACTGGTGAATGAACTAAGAACGTTTTTTCAACGCCTACACCGTAAGAAATTTTTCTTACAGTGAATGTTTCACTTACGCCTCCACCTTGTTTTTTGATGCATAAACCTTCAAACATCTGAGTACGTTCACGATTTCCCTCTTTAATCTTAATTGCGACGACTAAGGTATCTCCTGCTCGGAACTCTGGTAAGTCAGTTTTTAGATATTCTTGAGTAATATCTTTGATTAATTGCTGCGACATTTTGGTCAACTCCTTTTTTTTGATTTCCTCGGTTCTTGAAGTGCCAGCGGAACAAAGGGCTATTAATTCTTTTCAGCATTACGATTATAGCATAACCTGTTGCTAAAATCAAACATTATTTATCCGGTTTCTTATCTTTTATATATTTATCATAAAGATCAGGTCTTCTGGTTTTTGTACGTTCAAGTCTTTCTTTTAAACGCCATGTTTCAATGTTTTTATGGTGTCCACTTAATAACACCTCAGGCACCTTCATACCTTCAAATTCTCTAGGTTTTGTATATTGTGGGTAGTCAAGTAAACCATCATAAAATGAATCATTAATATAGGACTCTTTATCGCCTAAAACGCCCGGTAACATTCTTACTACCGAATCAACAATGGCCATGGCAGCAATTTCTCCGCCAGTTAATACATAATCACCAATAGATATCTCTTCATCGACCAAGAGTCTTATCCTATCGTCAAAGCCTTCATAATGGCCACATATTAAAATAATATGTTGGTCATTCAATAATGATTTTGCTTTTTCTTGTTGGTAATTTTTACCTTGCGGAGATAATAATATTTTATGAGCTTCTTTGTATCCTTCAATACTTTCTAAAGCACGAAAGATTGGTTCGACCGACAATACCATGCCTGCACCACCACCATATGGTGTATCATCAACAGTATGATGCTTGTTTTGAGAAAAATCTCTAAAGTTAATAACATCAAATTCTACAATTTCTTGTTCAGTCGCTCTCTTTAAGATAGAAGTATTTAAAATGGGTGTAATCATTTCAGGAAATAAAGATAATATGGTTATTTTCAAAACAATCACTCCAAATCAACAATTTCTATTGATTCATCAGTCATTTCTTTTATAAACTCATCTCTAAATGGAATCAAAACATTTCCATTATCTGTCTTTACAACCAAATAGTCATCTTTAGGATAATTTCTAATATCAACAACATCACCTTTATAAATCTTGTTTTGATAGACTTTTAAACCAATGAGTTCATCTTCATGATAAGCATCTTCTTCAATCATAATTTCTTCATCAGCATCCACATAAATCAATGATTTATTAAATTTTTTCATTTCATTAATATCATTATATCCTTCTAAGGTCAATAACGGGCTTTTCTGTTTTTCATGATATGTCTCAACAACATAAGTTTGATATTCATCATTAATTTCGATAAATATTTGGTGTCCAGGCAGTAATCTTTCTTTCATAAAACCTGAAAGTGCTTTGACTTTCATCTCGCCTTTTAAACCTTTAAATCCTGTAATCTTTCCTATTAATTGATAATTCATTTTAACACCTCTTTAATCATAAAAATTATACACTATTTGTCTAAGAAAATAAAATGAAAATCACTAATTATTATAAATGTATTTATAAAAAGATAATTTTAATATATAATATTGAATAAAAGAGAGGTAATTATGAAAAAGACTTTTAAAATCATATTCATCATATTTACTGTTATAATAGTATTCCTCATTGGTTTTGTATTAACTTTACATTTATTTGAATATAGACCTGATCAACTGACCGAATTAGACATAGAAAATAATAATAATGATTTTCTTAACGTTGAAACTGACACTTCTTTTACTGTTTTAACCTTTAATATTGGTTATGCTTCTTTGAGCCAAACTGAAGATTTTGTCATGGATGGTGGTTTAAAGGCACGTATGGATTCTAAAGATGAAGTTGAAGAAAACTTAGAGGGTATAAAGAGTATTCTTTTACGTGAAGATACTGATATCTATTTAATTCAAGAAGTTGACGTAGATTCAAATCGTTCATATAATATCAATCAATATAATTTTATACATGAAGAACTAGGAATTGAATCCGCCTTGGCTTATAACTATCGTTCAATATTTGTTCCTTTTCCTTTGAACCCTAGCCAAATGATGGGAAAAGTTAATTCTGGTTTAGCTACCTTTAGCCGTTTTAAAACAAGTGAAGCCACTAGAGTTCAATTACCTGGCAGTTTTCCATGGCCAGTTAGGCTAGCAAATCTTAAAAGAGCATTACTAGTCACAAGACATCCAATTGAAAATAGTGATCAAGAATTAATCGTTATCAATACTCATTTATCTGCTTACGATGATGGTTCTATGAGAAAACAAGAATTAGAAAAACTTCAAGAAATTATGCTTGAAGAAAAAGAAAAAGGAAATTATGTACTTGTTGGTGGAGACTTCAATCATACCTTCCCTCATGCACTAACATCATATGAGAATGTTGATGACTTTGAATATAAACCTCTTTATGAAATGAATAATGATAATTTATGGGAAGCTTTACCATTAAATCCTGAGTGGTTTAATGAAAACCAGTTTCAATTGATCGCTGATGCACTTATTCCAACTTGTCGTTTATTACATCAACCCTTTGATACAGAAAACCTTGACAACAACCAGTATTATTTGATTGATGGTTTTATTGTCTCTGATAACATTATTGTTAATCAAGTTGAAACCCTTGATGAGAATTTTAAATACAGCGATCATAACCCTGTAAAAATCACCCTTACTTTAATAGGGTAAAATTACTATATAATAAAAAGATTTCATATTAAATGAAATCTTTTTTCTTACTTATTTACTCTCTTATTTTTTTTCTTTTTTGAAACACATAAACCAATCTAAGCAATATGTGTCATCATCTTTTGTTTCCATTCTTTCTTTAGCTGTGCCACAAGATCCAGCAGTTGGAACAATGACATCATCGCCTGGACGCCAATCAGCTGGTGTTGCTACACCATCTTTATCAGCTTTTTGTAAGGCTTGTATGATACGTTTGATTTCATCAAAGTTTCTTCCTGTAGATAAAGGATAATATAAGATTGTTCTAATAACACCTTTTGGATCAATCACAAAAACCGCTCTGACTGCTTGGGTTGAAGATTGGTTTGGTTGAATCATTCCAAACTTATTTGCAACTTCCATTTTAATGTCTTCAATTAACGGGAAAGTCACATCTAAGTTTTTCATACCATTCCATTCTAATTCCTTGATTTTTCTTAACCAAGCGATATGAGAATATAGTGAATCAACAGAAAGTCCTATTAGCTCAGTGTTAATTTCTTTAAATTCATCTAACATCCTTGTGAATGTCATAAACTCAGTGGTACACACTGGTGTAAAATCAGCAGGATGCGAGAATAAAATCACCCATTTATCTTTGTAGTCTTCTGGGAAATTGATTGTACCTTGTGTTGTTACAGCTTTGAAACTCGGAGCTGCATCGCCTATTAAAGGCATTTGATAAAATTCTTTTACTTGTTCTTCCATTAATAATACCTCCTATAATTTATATATATCTAATGATTATTATAACATAATTAGTTAGGCTAGTCTAACAAACAGACTAAAATTTTTTCTCTTTTTTAATGGTGATCTGTACAAGGTTCTCCCCCGTGTTTTAGTTCATTATTCATATATCTTTTAATGACTTCAGAAACGTCACCTGTAACATTTATATAACATTCGATGTCTAAATTTTTTAACATGTCGACAGCCATCTTTCCTATGCCACCGGCGATAACCACATCAATCCCCTCACTTTTCAAAAACTTGGGTAAGTAACCTTTTTGATGTGGTGGATTCTTTATTAAATGTGAACTCTTAATCTCATTATCTTCAATTTCATACACGACAAAATAATCACAGTGACCAAAGTGCTGTGTAATCATATTGTTTTTAGTACTTAACGCTACTTTCATTGATTTCCTCCCTGACGTCTTCTTTTTTTTCTTCTTAATGGTTCTAAACAATTATCGCAATTATCATTACAAATTATGTAATCTCCACCCTCAATCATCAGTATTTTCCCGTGGATAATAGCATCTGCAATTTTTTTTCTTGCATTCATATATATTCTTTGAACAGTGGTTCTTGCGACACCTACTTGTTTAGCTGTTTCTTCTTGTGTTAATCCTTCATCATCCATTAGTCGAAAAATCTCATATTCATCGATTAATAGAATAATCTTTTCTAATTGGTTTGCTTTTTTACCTTTGGGACCAAACATTTGATATTCTGGAAGTCCACAAATAACTCTCGGTTTATTTGGCCTAGCCATAATCTACTCCTTACTTAAATTATAAAACATTATTGACATATGTCAAGATATAATTTAATCTTTTTATATAAATTTTATTTCTTTTATAGTATAATACACTTATATTAAAAAAACGAGGTATTATATGGAAACAATTAAAAATTACGAAGAATTTCAAAATTCAATTAACCAAGAACTCATGGTGGTGATTGCTAAAACTAAAACTTGTAATGTCTGTAAACCACTGACTGAAAAATTGAATCACTTTATGGAAGATTATCCTTCTATTCCTGCATATCAGCTTTACTTAGAAGACGTGGAAATCTTTCAAGGTCAGCATTTAGTTTTTACAGTACCTACGATTATTGTTTTTTCAGAGTCTAAAGAAATACTAAGAGAATCTAGATTTATAGATTTCGCTAAGATAGAACGTCTATTTAACTTATATTTAGGTTAACCCTATGTTTTTAAGTTTAGCGCTAATTATTGTATTAAGTATATCCTTATATTCAATATTTGATAAGGTTAAATTGCCGGGTTTACTGGCTTTTTTAATCACCGGTATTATATTGGGCCCATTTGTACTGGATTTAATCAATAGTGATATTCTTAATATATCTGCAGATTTAAGAAAAATCGCCTTGGTGGTTATCTTGATTAGGGCAGGACTTTCTTTAGACATTAATGATTTAAAAGCAGTTGGGCGCCCTGCCATACTATTAAGTTTTTTGCCAGCAATGTTCGAAATTGTTTTGATTGGTGTATTAGCGCCATTATTATTTGATATCACAAGTATTGAAGCTTTTATTTTAGGTTCTGTTATTGCAGCTGTTTCACCAGCAGTCATCGTTCCTAGAATGATTCATTTTATAGAATCAAAGCGTGGGACTGAGCAAAAGATTCCACAACTTGTACTAGCATCATCTTCAATTGATGATATCTTTGTTATCATTGTATTTACGATATTCTTACAAATATATGAAAGCAATAATTTTGAAGTAGGACAATTATTCTTATTACCATTATCATTAATATTAGGTATCTTATCTGGATTACTCCTGGGTGCTTTTCTAGTCTTTTTATTTAAGAAGATTCATCTTAGAGATACTTTAAAAGTGTTAATATTATTTGCTGTATCATTCTTTTTAATCGTCTTAGAAGATTATATACCAATATCAGGTTTATTAGCCATTATCACCTTAGGCATAACTGTTTTAAGCCTATATCCTATTTTAGCTGATCGATTAACTTCAAAATTTTCTAAAATATGGGTTATGGCTGAAATGATGTTATTTGTTTTAATCGGGTCAGCTGTCGATATTAGATTATTTACAACCATTGGATTACTAGCAATTTTATTGATTTTTATAGGATTAATTTTTAGAATGTTTGGGGTTGCCTTAAGTATTAGTAAAACCCAATTCAATTTAAAGGAAAAATTATTTATATCTTTTTCTTTTATTCCAAAAGCCACTGTTCAAGCGGCTATTGGTGCCATACCTTTATCACTTGGCATACCTGGCGGAGAATTAATATTGGCTATTTCAGTTTTATCAATCTTTTTAACAGCACCGATTGGCGCCATACTCATTGATCAAACCGCACATAAATTACTTCAAAAATAAAAGGGACAATTAAACTTGTCCCTTTTCATTTGGTCTTGGTCCATAAAACTGAAAATATGTAGTTTTAATTCGACCATTAAATAATATTCTTTTTCTATCTGCGCTTGCTTTTATATAAGTTTCAAATTTTTCTTCATCAGTAATCACATATTTTGACCATGTTTTTAAACGCCTAAAGATTTTCTTCATTTCTTCATACATATTGGTTAAATCTTCATCTGGTGATAATCGACTCCCATAAGGAGGATTGGTGATTAAAATACCATAATCGCCTTCATATTTGGCGTATTTAAAATTACTATGTTCAAATTCGATGGTATCTAAAACACCTGCTTCATCGGCGTTTTCTATAGCTGCTTTTACACTTTGTTCATCTAAATCAGAACCTCTAAGATCCATTTGCTTATCAAAGTCAATGGCTTGATAGGCTTGTCGAATTTCATCTCTCCAGATACCTTCTTCAAGAAAGCCCCAATGTTTTGAAGCAAAATCTCTTTGGAGTCCTGGTGCGATATTTCTTCCTATCATTGCTGCTTCAATCAATATAGTACCTGAACCACAAAATGGATCTTGCAATACTCTATCAGGTGTCCAGTAACTTAACTTTACAAGTGCCGCAGCCAATGTTTCCTTTATAGGCGCAGTTACAGGGTTGATGCGATAACCTCTTTTATGAAGTGATTCACCTGAAGTATCAATCGTTAAAGTTGCTATATCATTTAACAAAGATACTTTTACTGTATATTCATCGCCTGTTTCTTGAAACCAAGAAATATTATATTTATCTTTCATATTTTCAACAATGGCTTTTTTTACAATCGCTTGTGAATCAGAGATACTAAATAATTTTGATTTTACTGATTGACCCAAAACCGTAAACTTACCATCTTTAGGAATATAATCAGCCCATGGTAGAGCCATGGTTTTATCAAATAGTTCATCAAAACTAAGTGCTTTAAATTCACCAAATTTCCATAAAACTCTATCTGCACATCTCAACCAAAGATTTGCTTTAGCAACCCCTTTATAATCACTATAAAAAGTTACCTTACCATTTTCTACTTCTTTGATTTCAAAGTTTAGATCTTCTAATTCTCTTTTTACAATTGCTTCAAGACCAAAAGTCGTTGTTGCAATAAGTTCTATTTTTTCCATATATATATACATCCTTTTCCTAATTATTATATCAAAATATAGGCTTTAAGCAATTAATTCTTATTAAAATTTGATATTTTGAAAAATTTTTTACATATGATATTTGCTATTATGGTATAATTTTAAAATATAGGGAGGGCTCCATCAATGATTAAGACAATTAAATTAATTTTTATTATCGGACTATTTGGGATGATGATTTCATGTAGCGGAACTAATACTTCAACAAACACATCGTCTTCTACAACTGAAAATGATACTACAGAAAACATTACTTCAAGTTCTGAAGTAACAACCGAAATCCCATCTACAACCGAGTCTACTCAGACAACAATTCAAGTAACAACGGATTCTACAACTGAAATACCTACCACCAATAATCAAACCACTAACACAACAACTGAAACGCCTACAACCCAGGCCCCGACAACAGAGATACCAACAACCCAAACACCAACAACTACCGAAGCAACAACAATTGAGTTTATAACAATATATTTCGAGAATGTATCAAATGCTACATTCACTTATAATACACTAAGCAGCCTACCAGGTAATGCTTTTACAATGCCACCTGAACCTACATGGCCAGGTTATATATTTGAGGGTTGGTATATTGACCAAGATTTGACTATTCCCTTCACTATTACTGTTTATCCAGATGAAGATATGACAGTCTACGCTAAGTGGACTGAGGAAACTAACCCGGCTGATCAAATCATGGCAGCATTAGAGAATGATTTTAATTTTGTTTGTAATAATAATATTTGTGTATATCAGCAATATTCATGGTTAACATATACTTTCAACTTCAATGACTTAACATTTAAGAAAGAATTAATCGATGATGATGCATCAGATAATGAAACTAAAAATGAAGTTGTTACTATTGATGAAGACTGGAATGTCAACTATTCCTTTTCAATTCAATATTTATCTAACACTGCAAGTATGACTGTCAGTGGCGATGGTTCAACAGACACTTATAGTTTAGATGGTTTTTCACAAAATCCATCAACTTATCTCACACAAAGTAATGTCTATGATGATGCCATTGAATTTATTAATGAAGCAGTCGTTTTTCTTGAAATTATAGTAGAGAACCTTGAAATAGACTACAATAACTTAAATTAAAAAAATAATCCGTATTCTTAAATGAATACGGATTTTCTTTTATTTAAATTCTACGTTCAACTTAATTTTAGCTGCTTTTGAAACCAGTTCATGAATGGAACAATATTGAGCACCTAACTTTGCAGCTTTGGTTAATCTGTCCTCATCACCAGCACCTATAATTTCTAGTGTCATTTCAACATTGTCTAAAACTTTCATTTCAGGGTCTGATTTATAACCAGATATTTCTATGGTTGCTTTATCAAAGGATAGTCTCATCTTCTTAGCAACTGATAAGAACGTTGCATAGAAACATGAACCTAAAGCACCAAACAACATATGATAAGGTTGTAATCCGTTTTCTGAAATACCAATATTCGTTTTCGCTGTTGGAGAGATTATTTCTCCTTTAAAATCATAGTCCCAATTTAATATAATATTATCATAAGCCATATTTTTCACCTCATTAAAAATTATACTATAAAACGATAAAAATTACTAATAATTAATTTGTTATAAAAATAGGTTATTTTTGACAATTAAAGGTTTAATTGTAAGCGCTTTAGTGATATAATCTTTATTGTTATGTGTTAGTAAATAACATAAAAATATAAGGAGGATATATATGCAAAAGAATTTTAAAGGAAGAAGCTTTTTAACGCTTCTTGATTACACAACAGAAGAGATTCAAGGATTGCTAGATTTAGCCAAAGATTTAAAAGAAAAAAAACATCAAGGTGTTGTATTTGAACCTTTGAAGGGTAAAAATATAGTTTTATTATTTGAAAAAGATTCGACACGTACAAGATGTGCTTTTCAAGCTGGCGGAAATGACTTAGGTATGAACGTTACTTATTTAGGACCAACAGGCTCACAAATGGGTAAAAAAGAAAGCATTAAAGATACCGCAAGAGTCTTGGGAAGAATGTATGATGGTATTGAATATCGTGGATACAAACAAGAAACTGTAGAAATCTTAGCAGACTACTCTGGTGTACCTGTTTGGAACGGTCTAACTGATTTATATCATCCAACTCAAATATTAGCTGATTTCCAAACTATAATCGAACAATTTGGAAAATTAAAAGATATTAACTTTGCTTATTTTGGTGATGCTAGAAACAATATGGGTAATTCATTGATGATTGGTGCCGCTAAAATGGGTATGAACTTTAGAGCTGTTGCTCCTAAAGAATTATGGCCTAGTGAAGCATTGGTTAATCAATGTAAAGAAATAGCAAAAGATACTGGTGCAACGATTACTTTAACTGAAGATGTCAATGAAGGCGCTAAAGATGCAGATGTTATATACACTGATGTCTGGGTATCAATGGGAGAACCTGAACATGTTTGGAAAGAAAGAATTGAAAAGCTTTCACCATACCAAATCAACAAAAAAGTTATGAAACTAGCTGGAGAAAATAGTATTTTTATGCATTGTTTACCTGCCTTCCATAATAGAGAAACAATCATGGGTGAAGATATCTATCAAAAATTTAAAATGGATGCTTTAGAAGTTACCGAAGATGTTTTTGAATCAAAACAATCAGTGGTATTTGATGAAGCAGAAAACAGATTACATACAATCAAAGCTGTAATGTATGCAACAATGGGCGTTAAAGAATGAAAAAAATAGTCGTTGCATTAGGTGGAAATGCTTTAGGAAATAATCCATCTGAACAGTTAGAAAAAGTAAAACACGCAGCAAAAGCTATCGTTGATATGGTTAAAGAAGGCAATGAAGTTATCATTGCACACGGAAATGGTCCTCAAGTCGGTATGATTAATTCTGCATTTGCGGAAAGCCATTTGGTTGATACTAATAATCCAGAAATGCCTTTCCCTGAATCAGGTGCCATGAGTCAGGGCTATATTGGATATCATTTGCAAAATGCTATACAAAAAGAATTAAAAGAACAAAAAATTGAAAAACATGTCGCAAGCATTATTACCCAAGTTGAAGTTGATGGTAATGATCCTGCTTTTAAAAATCCAACAAAACCAATTGGATCATTTGTCAATTATGAAACAGCTAAAGTATTAGAAAAAGAAAAAAAATATATTATGGTTGAAGACGCTAACAGAGGCTATAGAAGAGTTGTTCCTAGCCCTAAACCAAAAAGCATTGTTGAGTTAGATATTATAAAAACCCTTGTCGATGCCAATCACTTAGTCATTACTGTTGGTGGTGGCGGTATTCCTGTTATTCCTGATGGAAATGGTTATAAGGGTATAGCGGCTGTCATCGATAAAGATTTTGCTAGTGCAAAACTTGCAGATTTATTGAATGTTGATATGTTGGTCATATTAACAGCTGTTGAAAAAGTAAAACTTAATTTTGGAAAAGCAAATGAAAAAGACTTAGACAATTTAACAGTTGCTGAAATCGATAAATATAAAAAAGATGATGAATTTGGTACAGGATCAATGTTACCAAAGGTTGAAGCATGTAAAGCATTTGTCATCAAAAACAAAAAGAGAGTGGCTATCATTGGTTCACTAGAAAAAGCGAAGCAAGCATTATTAGGTGAATCTGGAACAAAAATCATAGGAGGTTAATATGAGAAAAAATAAACTTAAAGTTGCTGTATGGGGCTTTGGCGCTATGGGATCTGGAATGGCTAAAATGATCCTAAATAAAAAAGGATTTGATATTGTAGGTATTTGCGATTTATATGATGGTTATGTAGGTAAGAGTATGTTTGAAATCCTTGATATGGAAAACAATCAAGATCACGATGTTTTAATTTCAAATGATATCGACAAAATATTAGACCAAGCAAAACCTGATATTGTTCTTCTTGCAACTGATTCTTTTACAAAAGGTGCTTATCCCAAGATTAAAAAAATCGTTAAAAAAGGTATTAACGTTATTTCTACTGCTGAAGAAATGGCTTATCCGCTCGCAAATCAACCTGAACTGACTAAAGAGATGGATGATTTGGCTAAAAAACATAAAGTTACTATTTTAGGAACTGGAGTTAATCCTGGTATGATGATGGATTTATTGGCTGTTTGTATTTCTGGTGTCATGGAAGATATTGACAATATGGAGATTTCAAGAATCAACTCTTTATCACCTTTTGGCAAAACAGTTATGGAAGAACAGGGTGTTGGACTTAGTGTTGAGGAATTTAATAGACGTTTAGAAGCTGGAGACATGGCTGGTCATGTTGGTTTTAAAGAATCAGTTTACATGATTGCACATGGTCTAGGCTTAGAAGTTTCTAAATTTGAACAGAGTATGAAACCAATTGTTACTGATATTGATCGTAAATCTCCACATGGTTTTGCGGCTAAGGGAGATGTGTGCGGTGTTGAAATGTCTGCTAAAGCAACCTTAAGCAATGGTAAAGTTATTAATATGTTCCATCCTCAACAAATTGAACCAGAAATGGTTGGCGTTTCTACTGGTGACTATATAAAAATAGATGGGAAACCAGAAATTAATTTATCAAATGTTCCTGAAGTTGAAGGCGGCATAGGTACAATTGCTATTTGTGTAAATATGATTCCCCTAGTCATCAATGCTAAACCTGGACTGAAAACTATGATTGATTTACCAGTACCAAGAGCCATCATGGGTGATGTTCGAAATTTGCTTGATGAGGAGTGATGAATTTGATTAAAAAAAATACTTGGGTCCTAATAAAAAAAACCATCCTTGAACCTAAAGAAAGAACAGGTAGTATTCCTGAAGAAACAAAAAAGGTTCCACTGCTTATGTGGGTTAAAGGATATACATTAGATGATGCGAATATTGGCCAAAATGTTAAAATTAAAACTTTAACTGGTAGATTTGAAACAGGTGAGTTGGTTGAAGCAAATCCATCCTATATGCATACTTATGGTAAATTTGTACCTGAGATATTAGAAATTGATAAATTATTAAAAGACACCCTTTTTGGGGGTGAAAACAATGAATAATTCTTATGAAGCTGTCATGGCAAGAAAAAATGACATTATGAGACAATCTGTTGGTATAGATTATAACCAATATGAACAGGATTATATTAGTTTTGATTTTGAAAAAATGATGGATGATTGTGGATTTGAACTAGATGAGATTAGAAAAATTCAAGCAGAGTCTGGAGTTGGTCAAACACCACTAAAAGAATGTAAAAACATTACTGCTCTAGCTAGAAAAGTTGCTAAACCAGGATATGGTGCAAGAATCTTCATAAAAGATGAAGCCTTAAATGACTCAGGAAGCTTTAAAGCAAGACGCGCTTCTATCTCATGCTATCAAGCCAAAAAAATGGGTTACAAAGGAGTTATAGCGGCCACTAGCGGAAATTATGGTGCTGCTGTTGCTTCTCAAGCTGCTAAATATGGTTTAAAATGTATTATTGTTCAAGAATGTTATGATTCTAAGGGTGTTGGACAGCCTGAAATCATTGAAAAAGCAAGAGCATGTGAAGCTTATGGTGCTGAAGTTGTACAATTAAGCGTAGGACCTGAACTTTTCTATAAATTTTTATTGTTACTAGAAGAAACAGGATACTTCAACGCTTCTTTATACACGCCTTATGGAATTAAAGGTATTGAATCACTTGGGGCTGAACTTGTGGAAGACAGTATTAGATTAACCGGTAAAGAGCCTGATATGGTTGTTGTGACTAATGCAGGCGGTGGAAATTTAACTGGGACTGCTAGAGGTATCAAACAAGTTACTGACAAGAAAATTGAAATTGTTGGTTCAAGTGTTAACCTTAAAGGTTTGCATATGGCAAGCGACACTGATTTTAACAAAAAATCATTTACGACAGGTCACACTGGTTTTGGAATCCCTTTTATTATGAATCCAGATCGCTCTGATGTCCCTCGTTCTGCTGCTAGAGCTTTAAGATATATTGACCGGTATGTTACGGTGAACCAAGGTGAAGTTTTCTTCATGACAGAAGCCCTATCCATACTAGAAGGTATTGAACGTGGTCCTGCAGGAAACACTTCTTTAGCTGCTGCTTTTTCTTTGGCACAAGAATTACCTGAAGACAAAGTTATTATCGTTCAAGAAACTGAGTATACAAGTGCAGGAAAACATCATCAAGCACAATTAGCATTTGCTAGAGACAATGGCATATGTATTTATTTTGGAAATCCTCAGGATGAGATACCTGGAAGGTCAATAGTATTTCCAAAAGACATATCCTTTTTAAAAGCCATTAATTTAGATTTAGATAAAATTAAAACTAAATATATCAATAATCACATTAAGGGTTTAAAACAAATATCTAATAAAGACTTAGAATTTTTGGTAAATGAGACCAACACATCAAAAAGATTTGTTGAAAACCTTTTAACGCATAAAAATATTGAAGTGGAGGCAAAACATGAATAAAAGAGCAACAAGACAAGATGATTATGAAAAACGTCGTCAACATATAAAAGATTTAACTGATGAACAACTTAAAGAAAGATTCTGGGCTTTGGCTGAAAAAACAGTCAATCCTTTAATTGATTTAGCATATAAAAACACAACACCTGCCATTGAGAGATCAGTGGTTTTAAGAATGGGATTCTCAAGTATTGAAGCCAAAGATATCGTTGAAAAAACCATAAAACATAACTTAATTTCAAAGGGTGCTGGACATGTTATTTACCGTTTATCACAATTAGAAAAAATCACTATTAGAGAAGCTGGCTTGACTTTGATCAAAGATCAAGGCTGGGATAAAGTCAAAAAAAGTTTTGAGGTGTCATCATGAAAGCCAATGAAAAATTAGACATTAGAGAAATTCTAAAAGACTTAGATAAATATGAACCGAGAAGACGTGGGTGGACTTGGAGAGAACATGTTAAAAACTTAGAGATGGAAGGTAATTACTACTCAGATGCATCAAAACCATTAAAGAATTCTGTACCACTTCCAGCAGCTAAGTATTTTAATAACATTGACCCACAACCTATACAAGTTATTACTTCTGAAATAGCCTCAGGACGCTTTGAAGATGATATTCGTCGTATGAGAATGGCTGCTTGGCATGGGGCAGACCATTTAATGGTCATCCGTACAGCTGGTCAATCTCATTTTGATGGATTAATTGAAGGGACACCTCAAGGAATTGGTGGTGTTGCTATTACAAGAAAGCAAGTGAGAGCACAAAGAAAAGCATTAGATATCATTGAAGATGAAGTTGGACGTCCAATTAATTATCATTCATATGTATCTGGTGTTGCTGGTCCTGATATCGCAGTTATGTTTGCTGAAGAAGGCGTTAATGGCGCACACCAAGACCCTCAATATAATGTTTTATATCGTAACATTAACATGATTCGTTCATTTGTTGATGCTGCAGAATCAAAAAAAGTCATGGCTTGGGGAGATATTCTTCAAATTGATGGAGCTCATAATGCCAATGCAACAGCAATGGTTGCTTGGAAAGTCATGCCAGAACTTATGGTACAACACGCCATCAACAGTTTATTCTCAGTAAAGGCTGGTATTAAAAAAGAAAATATCGCCTTATCAACTGTTCCACCAACTGCTGTACCAGCACCTGACTTAAAAATCAACTTACCTTATGCAAAAGCATTAAGAGACTTCTTCTCTGATTATAAAATGCGTGCACAAATGAATACTAAATATATGGAATCTTCAACCAGAGAAGCAACAGTAACACATGTTTTAAACATGATGATTTCTAAGTTTACTTCTGCTGATATTCAATCAACCATTACCCCTGATGAAGGTCGTAATGTCCCATGGCACATGTATAATGTTGAAGCCTGTGATACCGCAAAACAAGCTTTAATTGGCATGGATGGTTTAATGGATATGATTGAACTTAAAAAAGTAGGTTATCTACCTCGTATAGTAAGAGAATTAAAAGAAAGATCTGTTTTATTCTTTGAAGAACTATTAGAAGATGGTGGGTATTTCCAAGCCGTTGAAGATGGCTATTTCATCGATTCTGGTATTTATCCTGAAAGAAATGGTGATGGAATCTCAAGAGAAATTAATGGTGGGATCGGTGCTGATACAGTTTATGAAAGAGATGAAGATTACTTTGCGCCAGTTACAGCTCATTTTGGATACAACAATACTAAGCAATATGGCTTGAAAGATAATGAATCTCCTGCTTCTTTAATAGGTGGATCGACATTTGAAGACCGTTCAAAAATTCAATACATTGATGAATTAGATCCAGTTGATAATGTTAATACCCGTCTTGAAGAAAAAGAAAAATACATTGATTCAAATCTTATTAAACCTGAAGTAGAATGGTTGGCAGATGGAGTTATCGTCATTGATGTAACCTTACCAACTTCAATTAGATATGCTGAAGCTGCTGCTTTAAAAATTGCAGAAAACATGAATTTATTAGAGGCTGAAGTTATACATAGAGAAGTATTACATCAAGCTGAAGCAACAAGAATTCAAGTCAAAGGTAAAGTTGATTTTGACATTAAACTTGATGAATTAACTTTAGCCGAAGAACCTGATATCTTATCCGATAAAGAAATCAAAGATTTCCTAGAAAATAGAGATATTAAAATTGTTGCAGGAACTGTTGGAGAAGATGAACATTCTGTTGGTTTAAGAGAAATTATTGATATTAAACATGGCGGTATTGAAAAATATGGTATTGACTGCCTTTACTTAGGCACTTCGGTTCCAATTTCAAAATTAGTTGATGCTGCAATTGAAACCAATGCTGACGCAATACTTATGTCAACCATCATCTCTCATGATGAAGTTCATTACAAAAATATGAAAAAAGCACATGAATATGCTGTTGAAAAAGGCGTTAGAGATAATTTCTTAATTATTGCTGGTGGAACACAAGTTACGCCTGAAACAGCTAGAAAACAGGGTGTTGACCAAGGTTTCGCACGAGGAACAAAAGGCCAACATGTAGCCTCATTTATTGTTAAAAAATTAAAGGAAAAATAAAATGGAAATAGATGCTTTAGTAGCCGAAATTGGATCAACAACCACCGTTGTAAATGCGTTTGATGACTTAGACACATCTCATCCACGTTTTTTAGGGAGCGGTTATTACCCGACAACTGTATTAGAAGGTGATGTCAACGTTGGGCTAATGGGGGCTATTGAAGATTTAAAAAAACAACTTAAAACTGACAGCCTACTGGCAAAAGAAACTTTTGCCAGTTCTAGTGCTGCTGGTGGGTTAAAAATGAGTGTTCATGGATTAGTTTATGACATGACAGTTAAAGCCGCAAAGGAAGCTGCACTAGGGGCGGGCGCAAATATACAAATGATTACTTCTGGTTTGCTTGATGAATATCAAATTGAAGAAATACAAACTTTAAATCTGAATATTATCATGATTGCTGGCGGTGTGGATTATGGGGAAAGAAAAACAGCCATTGAAAACGCTAAAAGAATCGCAGCCTTAAAGTTGAATATACCAATTATCTATGCTGGTAATATTCAGAATCAAAACATCATCAAAAAAATCTTCAAAGATGTTGATCAAGAAAACTACTTATTTATTTCTAATAATGTTTATCCAAAAATTGATGATTTACAAGTAGATAAAACAAGAAAAATTATTCAGGATGTATTCCACAAACATATCATCCAAGCACCCGGCATGGAAAAAGTTAAATCACTGATTAATCAAGACATCATTCCTACACCTGGAGCAGTCATGGAAGCATCAAAGTTGCTACAAAAAGAAATGGGTGATTTAATCACTGTTGATATTGGAGGCGCTACTACTGATATCCACTCTGTGACTAAAGGATCTGATGCAATTGAAAAAATATTAATTGCTCCTGAACCCATGGCAAAAAGAACTGTCGAGGGTGATTTAGGCGTTTATATTAATAAGGATAACCTAGTAAAAATAATTACTAAGGAAAAACTATGTGATGAACTTAAATTAGATTTAAATACACTTAATGATATTCTTAGTGAATACCAAGTAATCCCTAATTTAAGACAATATCCACTGACCGAAAGATTGACTTTAGAAGCATTTAAACAAGCACTTGATCGACACAGTGGTCGTTTAATTAAGATGTTTAATGCCGGTGGAAAAGTTATGTATGCTGAAGGCAAAGACTTAACCAACATTAAGCATGTTATCGCTACTGGGGGAGCCCTCACTAGATTAAAAAACAAATGTGAAATCATTAAGTCTGTCTTAAATAAAAAAAATGAGCTTAAGTTAAGCCCACCTAGGAATGTTAAAATTTGGATTGATGAACATTACATCATGGCTTCTATTGGTGTTTTATCAAAAAAACACCCTGAGGCAGCCTTGAAAATTTTGCAACAGAGTTTGGAGATGAAAAAATGTATCCAAGAATAATTATTAACACTAAAAATATTCTTAATAATTCTAAAATAATGGTTAAAATGGCAAAAAATAATAATATCGATTATGTTATGGCTATTGTCAAAGTTTTTTCTGGCCATTTGGATTTTATTGATGAATTATCAAAAACTGGTATTACACACATTGGAGATTCTAGAATTCAAAACTTAAAGAAAATTGGAAACATCAGTCTCCCAAAGATTTTAGTTAGAATTCCAATGCTATCTGAAACAACTGATGTCGTTCAGTATAGCGATATATCATTAAACTCTGAATTGAAAACTATCAAAAGATTAAATTTAGAAGCTAAAAAGTTAAATAAAAAACATCAAGTTATTTTGATGTTTGATTTGGGTGATTTAAGAGAGGGTTATTATCATTCTCAGGAATATCTTAAAGATGTTGAAGCGATACTCAAGTTAAAAAATATCCACCTTTTGGGTATCGGTACAAATCTAACTTGCTATGGTGGCCTTGTGCCCGATAAAGAAATTCTACAAAGATTAGTCAATATAAAAAATAAAATAGAATCTCATTTTAATATTCAATTAGAAATTATTTCTGGTGGTAATTCTTCTACTGTTACTTTTTTTAATAAAAATATAATCCCTATAGAAATTAATAGTTTAAGATTAGGTGAATCAATCTTTTTTGGAAAAGAAACTTCTTATTCAACAAATATCGAAGGCTTAAATCACGATAACTATATACTTGAGGTTGAAGTTATAGAATGTAAAACAAAACCTAGTTTACCAGAGGGAAAGACAAGTATTAATTCTTTTGGTGAAAAAGTAAACATTGAAGATAAAGGTATGATGAAAAGAGCCATATGTGCTATTGGAAAACAAGATGTTATTTTAAGTAATATTTATCCTATAGACCCGAATGTTTCAATCATTGGTGGTTCTTCTGACCATTTGATTTTAGATGTCACAAAAACTGACTATAGAGTTGGAGATATTATTACCTTTAATGTGAATTACCCTGGCTTACTACATTTAATGAATTCTGATTATGTTCACAAAGTTTTCAAATAAAAAAGCCAATTAAATTGGCTTAAGCATTTTTAATATAAATAACGGTATCTTCTTTTTTCACATCAAAATCTTTCATCTTTTCAAAGAACTCTACTGGTCTCATATTTTTACCATAGTTTCTAGGATGAAAACCAGGATATTTTTTTTGAATCAATTGGGCAATTAGAGACCAATAAGCCCATCCATCATCTTCAGTATTAGAATTAATCATATTTTTAAGCTCTAGCTTGATTTTTCTTAATGGCGTAATTGATGTTTTATTGGCTTCTTGAACCAATGTCTCAGTTGTTGTTTTTACAGATTTTCTTTTAGGTCCTCTATCTTCTATATCATAAGAAGATAACATTTTATCTAAATAAGAAAAAGTTTCACATGAGTTCACCAATGATATTGGCGTTTTAGATTCACCCATACCAAATACAAACATATTATCTTCTCTTAAACGAGTGACTAATTTAGTGAAGTCACTATCACTTGAGACTATACAAAAACTATTGACCTTACCTGAATATAAAATATCCATTGCATCAATGATTAGTGTAAAGTCAGAAGAATTTTTTCCTGAAGTATAGGCATATTGCTGTACTGGTGTCAGTCCAAACTCATTCATTTTTTGTTTCCAAGGATTAAGTTGTGGTGTTGTCCAGTCCCCATATACCCTTCGGTAATTAATTTTTCCGTATTTATTAGCCTCATCAACAATGATTTCAATATATTTTGGAGATATATTTTCTGCATCAATTAATAACGCTATATTTTTTTCTTTTATTTCCATAAGTCACCTCATCCATAACTATTATAACAAATTTATCGAGAAGATAAATAAAATATATAAAAAAATTACAGAAAGGAGACGTATAGAACCTTTTCTATACGATCAAAATGATTAAAAACAAGATTTTACTAGATTGGATTGAAGAAATTAAAAACCTGTGTCAAGCTAAAGACATTGTGATTTGGGAAGGCACTGATGAACAATATAAAGAGGTTGCTGATAAGCAAGTTGCATTAGGAAAAGCCATCAGACTTAACCCATCTTTAAGACCAAACTCATTATTATACCGGTCTCACCCAAGTGATGTTGCTAGGGTAGAAAAACGGACATTTATCTCAACAAAAAATAAGGAAAATGCTGGACCAACTAATAATTGGATAGCAAGCGATGAATTAAAACCGATTATGCTAGATTTATATAAAGGTTCAATGAAAGGAAGAACTATGTATGTCATTCCATTTTCCATGGGACCAGTTGGACAAGAAATGTCAAAATTAGGTGTAGAAATATCTGATAGTGCTTATGTTGCCCTGAACATGCAAATAATGACAAGAACCGGTCAGAAGGTCATGGATTTGCTTAATGAGGGTAAATCATTCGTAAAATGTTTGCATTCAGTAGGCTACCCATTAGAAGCTAATATGGAAGACCCTGAGTGGCCTTGTGCACCAATAGACCAAAAATACATATCTCACTTCCCTGAAGAAGAAATGATTTGGTCTTATGGATCAGGCTATGGTGGAAATGCTTTACTTGGAAAGAAATGTCTTGCTTTAAGAATTGCAAGTTCCATGGCGCAAAAAGAGGGTTGGCTAGCAGAACACATGCTGATATTGAAGTTAACCAGTCCTGAAAACAAAGTTAAATATTTAGCAGGTGCTTTTCCAAGTGCTTGTGGAAAAACAAATTTAGCAATGATCAATCCAAATTTAGAAGGTTGGAAAGCTGAAACTTTAGGTGATGATATTGCTTGGATGCATATTAAAGATGATGGCCAAATGTATGCCATTAATCCTGAAGCTGGTTTCTTTGGTGTTGCACCAGGAACATCAGTAAAATCAAATCCGAATGCCATTGCAGCAGTTTCTAAGAACACAATCTTTACAAATGTTGCTTTAACTGATGATGACGATGTTTGGTGGGAAGATTTAACCAAAGAATCACCAAACCACTTAATTGATTGGCGAGGTAATGATTGGTATAAAGGTGACCCTGGTAGACCAGATCACCCGAATGCAAGGTTTACTTCACCTTTAACAAATTGTCCCATCTTAGCCGAAAACTATGAAGAACCTGTACCAATTTCAGCAATTTTATTTGGTGGTAGACGTCCTTCAACCATACCATTGGTTCACCAAAGTTTTAATTTTGAACACGGCATATTTTTAGGTTCAATTATGGGTTCTGAAATCACAGCTGCTACAATTGATGATAATATTGGAAAAGTCAGGAGAGATCCTTTTGCCATGTTACCATTCATCGGTTATAATATTGCTGATTATATCAAACATTGGCAGTCAATGAAAGATAAAACCAGTGAAGCTTTATTACCAAAAATATTCTATGTTAATTGGTTTAGAAAAGATGAATCAGGATATCTATGGCCTGGTTTTGGTGATAACATTAGAGTGTTAAAGTGGATATTAGAGAGAACAGAAAACAAAGAAAACTATCAAGAAACACCAATTGGTTATCTACCTAGTTTAGATTATTTTGATTTATCTAATTTAAACATAAAACAAGATAAAGTTGATGAATTACTCAAGGTTGACAAAGATGTATGGCTAGATGAAATTAATTCAATCGAGTCCTATTATCAAATCTATGGAAATCAATTACCAAAAGTCTTAAACGAACAGTTAGAAGGTCTTAAAAAACGTTTTAATTAAATAAAAAAGCAACAGATTTTTCTGTTGTTTTTTTAATCATCTTAATAGAAAATATGACTTAAATCGTGTATAATATCATTTGTTAAATATTGAAGGAGCCGATCACATGAAAAAAACTTTTATCATTTTAATTTTAATCTACTTTTTCCAAGGTATGGTTCATAACCTTGGTCACCCTGTAACACCAGCATTTGTTACAAATTCAGGTATTCCTGATTATATGTTTGGTGTTTTTTATTCAACCATGAGTGCTGGTTTGGTATTTGGTGCACCTATATGGGGAATAATAGCAGATAGAGGCAATAAAAAAACTGCAATGATTATTGGTTTGGTTCTTTATTCTTTAGGACAAATCGGTTTTGGATATTCAGGAAATATGTATTGGATGGTCTTCTTTAGGTTTATGAGTGGTTTTGGCGCCAGTGCGACAGTTACATTATTTATTTCACATACCATTGAAATTTCCAAACCTGAAAACAGAGCTAAACATTTGGCTTGGATGGCTGCGTCTTTAGCTTTAGGACGAAGTGTTGGATATTGGATTGGTGGCTTTATTAGTTCCAATGAAACCATTGTTTCCTTACTGGGAACAGGAGAAACATCTTTAGAACGGATTTTCTTAATCCAAGCCTTTGTTAATCTTATTCATGCTGTAAACATATTTTTCTTTATTAAAGAAATTAAAAGGGAAGTTTCTGTTAAGAAAAAACCAAATATATTCCAAAGTTTTAAAAACATTAAAAGTATCAATAAAACCGTATTAATTTTTCTAATTTCACTTATATTTATGTCCATTGCTTTTACAAATCTTAGCAAGTACCTTGATGTTTTCTTTAACGCGCAAGGCTATGACACTGGGGACATAGGTAATTATAATCTAGTCATTGGTATTGTCGGAATTTTAACAAGTATTTTTATTGTTCCTTTAGTTTCAAAATTAAGAAAAAACTTACGTGTATTACAAATTATTCAAATAACTAGTATTATAGCAGTCCTTTATGTTTTTAGAGCAAATAACTTTATTTTAGCTGTTTACTCTGTTTTAATGATATATATTATCGGACACGCTATTTTTATTCCTTTAGAACAAAACTTTATTGCCAACCAAGCTAAAACTGGTTTGTATTCAACCACAATGGGCATTAGACAATCCTTCTTCTCAATAGGTATGGTTATTGGCCCATTAATTGGTGGATTCTTGTTTGATAAAAATCCAGTTTATGTATTTGATTTCAGTGCTTTAATGATGGCAATCGGTTTTATTTTATTAATTGTGGTTAATTTGAGAATTAAAAAGGATGAAATGACTCCATCTCAAGTAAAATAATTATGAATTTTCGTCATTTTTTGCTAAAATATATATAAGAGGTGATATTATGTCAGTTTACAAATATAATATTAAGAATATCAAAGATGAGGATGTCTCATTAGAAAAATACAAAGGCAAAGTATTGCTTATTGTTAATACTGCAACAAAATGTGGATATACACCACAATACGAAGGTCTTGAAGAATTATATGAAAAATACAGTGATAAAGGTTTTGAAATCATTGATTTGCCATGTAACCAGTTCTTATCACAAGCACCTGGTAGCAATGAGGAAATCGCTGAATTTTGTAAATTTAATTATGGAACAAAATTTGAAACCTTTGCAAAGGTAAAAGTCAATGGTAAAGATACTCATAAACTATACAAGTATTTGAAAAGTATTAAACCATATGATGAAACCCCTGGTGAAGAAGGCGAAAAACCAAACATCAAAAACAAATTAATGGGTTCAAAAATCAAATGGAATTTTACTAAATTCTTAGTTGATAGAGATGGCGAAGTATATGGAAGATATAGTTCACGCATAGCACCAGAAAGACTTGATAAAGTTATTGAAAAATTATTATAATTATATAAAAAGTTTATAGTGTTCATTTCACAAAAAAGGTCTATGATTTAATCATAGACCTTTTTCATATATTATTTTTTCTTTAAATTATTATCTTTTAAGCTTATTTGTTTTCCACGGAGTTTTCTTAAGTATTTTTTTTGCATTTTCTTCATCAACAGGTTGAGAATAATAATAACCCTGTACATATCTTAAACTCCAATTTTTGATCTTGTTCAATGTATCCTCTGTTTCAATACCTTCTATAACAACTAATTTACTATTTTCTTGAGACACCTTAATTAATGACTCAATATTTTTAGTTGCAGTGTCATCCTTTAGCATCATCTGCAAGTACATTCTTGGAATTTTAATAATATCAGCTTCTACAAGCTTAATTTCATTGATTAATTGAAAGTCATCTCCACTTTCATCAATAGATACTCTGAAACCCATTTCTCTTAAATCGATTATATTTTGTTTTCCAGTATCATTTTCTATAACAGTATAATACTCCAATACTTCAAAGACAAAATTTTTAGCTTCTAAACCATATTTATCTAATACCTCTTTAAATCTTTTAGCAAGATTATCAATATATAGTTGTTTTGGGCTTAAATTAATCGATAAAAATAAATCTTTGATTTTCAAATCATCTGACCATTCTTTATACTTTGATACAACCATTTCAAAGCCCCATAAAGCAAACCATGTAATATTCCCAGTGATTTCCATTTCTTTTAAAAATTTACTTGGCACTAAAACTCCCATTTCAGGATGGTTCCACCTTAATAATGATTCCATTCCGATAATATGACCTGTTTCATGATCAACAATCGGTTGATAATACAAAATAAACTCATTATTCTCAATTGATGATTTAATATCTTGATAATAATCAATATTCAATTTTTCTTTTTCTATTTGCTCTTCCGAATAATGGTAAAAACTATTCTTCCCTTGCTTTTTCGCTACATGAAGGGCTAAATTTGCTTTATCCAACAATGTTTCTACTGTCCTGCCATCTTCTGGAAACAATGAAACACCTATGGAAACTGTTAGTTTAATATCATCAAGTTTAAAAGGTTTTTCACTTATGATTCTTAAAAGATCATTTGCAGTTTGCTGAATATTTTCTTTTTCCACATGTCCTTTATAATAGAAAATAAATTTATCATTATTTAAATGGCCAGCAAGATGATGGCTATTGGCTTTGTTCGATAATCTATCTTCAATCTCATTGTATATTTTATTGATGTCTCTTGTTTTGTATAAATTAGCAAAATAAGTGAAATTATCTATATCAATATAGTAAAGAACTCTAACAGAATCTTCATGTGCAACAAGAATATCATGATTGATATCAGTCATTATTTGAGTATTTAAAACATCGTTAAAAACATTTCCGTTACTTAGAGAGTATTGTTCTTTTTTATTCTTGCGTAAGGCATTCATAACATTTTTATAGAGGAAAAACAACGCAGCTATCGTTACAACTATGATTGAAATTGCCACAACCAATTCATAAGATTGGCTCTCGTTAACTGCATTTAAATAATTATAGTTATTCATATTCTCCTCCTAGTCATTTTTTTTACCCCATGATCTGATAAAATCAAACAAACCATAAGGCATATCTGATGTAGGGTTTGTTGTTGGATAAATATAGATATTGAACTTTCTAGTTCTCATATGGATTGATTGCTCAATATAATAGTATTTCCCTTGTAAATCAGGATCATAATTACTTGCATCATTTAATATATACGCTTCAGAATCAATAACAAACTCAATATCATAATCATAAATATCATTTAAGTATTCATCAAGTGGTAAATCTACACTAAAGTTATAATAATTTGATTTATTACGACCAAATCTGTAACTATAAATATCATTAGCTGGATAATAAAACTGAAGAATTTTATTATTTAATCCCAATACCTCAGTGAAGTTAGGATAATCAATAGGATTGGTCACACCATAAACATCATTGCGTCCATCTGTTAATAAGTTTTGAATATTAATAATAATCATTTCATCCATTAATTCAGGTGATTCATTTGCCAATACACAATTGGTTTTGGAACCATCAGAACAATAATAAATATCAAATATCAAGGTGACATTATATATGACGTCAGACACAGAAATATCATAATATACACTTTGATTACCATTTTCGGAAGTCACTCTATAGCGAATCACTGATTGTGTTTCTTGGCCAGTAACTTGATCACTTGTAAAATTCGAATACAATAATGATTTTTCTTCTAGAGAAGAATTATGTCCAACTTCAGGAGTCCACTCCCAATCTGTGCCATTCCATATTTTTTTAGAAATGGTCGCTCCAAGAGGTAATGAATCAAAAAAGTATGGTTGATAAGAGTCTAATGGTACATTACTCACTCTACCTTCAATACCAAAATATTGATGATTGTCTACTTGGGCACCATCATAATCAAAACCATTAAAGTAAGCTTTTGGATTATATAAAGGATCAGTTACTAGATCTCCATTCTCATCATTAATACTGATTTCTGGGTAAAGGGTTTCAGTTGCTATTTGTGAAAACTTTAAATCAGGAAGATAAGCATTTTGTCCCTCTATCTTACTGATTTCTAAATAAGTTCCAGCAATTGTTCTTATATCCACATCACCAACGCCATCTCTTCTAGCGTACAAAATATCAAACTGATAAGTGCCAGGCACCGTCTCAATTGACATATTAATTTCTAAGTATTTTGTAAACTGATAAGTAATACCTTTGATTTCCTCAGGTAAATATGCAATTCCGTTGGGATCAATTCCTGTAATATTTACTGTGAATACTATGTCAGGATCACCATAGTTAAAAACTCCATCTTCTACTAATGGCTTATCAAAACCAAGGTCTACAATAAATTCAGTATTTTGAGCTTCTCTTATTGCAAAAACATCATCAATATCAACAAAATTATGGTTTTTTTGAACGGTTTGCACATATATATTTCTTTCAGTTAAGGTGTGATAATAAGTCGTTAATGATCCATCTTCAGCTTGTATAATATATTCTAGTTGATAGCTCCTATAACCATTTGCATATGAACTTGAAATTAATTCAGCGCTAATTATTTCTGAAAAAGCAGAAATTTCTAAACTTCCTGAGTTCATGAAAGATACATCATAACTTGATGTCAAATATGACTCTTGACTAGGTATCTCTGTTATTGTAAAAAAGGTCCCATTTTCAGGTGTTAATTTTTCGCCCAAATCAATATATGTTGTAAAATTTGTTGTGATATTACTTGGAACCGAATCATTTTCAGAATAATAATTGAAATCAATTAATTGATTATTTGGTGAAGCAGCTTTATCAAAATCAATACGATAATTTTGAGAAATTGGATAATAGCTATATTCTAAATAATAATCACCTGCTTTTATATTTTCACTTAGATTAAAAGTGATTGAATAATTATTGTTATTAAAAGGAACTGTATCAATAGTATAATATATTTCTTCTATTAAAGTTCCATCATAATATTTTAAATCAAAATAATTTTTAAAATCATAGTCGTTTTCAAATAAGTTGTTATTATCAATGAAATTCAACGTTAAACTGCCATTATAACTCACATCATCAATGCTTCTTAAGTCAACAGTATATGATTGAGCAACACTAGTACTTACCCCACCATTAAAATTGACAGAGTCCAGGCCTGTATAGTTTCCAATTTGAGTAATATTAGGTAAAAATTCAATATCTATACGATAATCTGTATAGTAATTTGTGCTACTATAATCATAGATAGCATCTTCGCTATCCAGCACAAAAGCTTCTGAATATAGGCTAAAATAACCCAGTGTGTGTGTTTCAGGAGTACTTATAGTTTGACTTGGTAATGTAACTGATAAATTTGCTCTCGTTTGTAAAGACGTCGCAATATCAGTGTATCTTTCTAAATATAATGCATCTTGTAAATCAGTCAATGATCCACTAAATTCACTGGCTCTTATTCCAATTAAAGAATTGGCTGATGTTAGAGCATTTGTAATATCAAAACTTACTGTAGTTTGTGTATTTATAAATGCTTCCATACTTATTGATATAGTAATCACATGGTTTAAGTAATCTATATCTGCTTGTTTTACAATATTTGAGCTCCCATTTATTTCTTCAATCGTAAATCGCTGATTATCAACATCATCAATTAAATTTGATTTATCATTAAATTTTGTTTGTCTTAATAAGTTATATTGGTCAAGTATTGCTTGATCAATATCTAAAGTATCAGAATTCGCCAATAAATTGTACTTCTCATTTAAAGATATGTCTTTGTCTTCATTTATCAGTTCTATATCATTAATGTTGATATTGTTTGGTATTACTAGCCCATAATTTTCACCAGCAGTGGTTGATAAAACATACATACCATTGGGTCTTTGATTTTGTCCAGTTGTTCTAAAACGATCTGCTAATAGACTAGCTTCTACATAGTAAATATATTCAGATAATTCAGGATTAGTTCTCATTTCAAAATTCTCATCGTACATGTATTGAGATGATGAATCTGTTAATAACGGGTCATTAGGATCTTCAGTAATCCAAGGAATTGTGGCTGTAGATATATAATTTTCGTTACCAATAGTATCTCCAATAGAATATGATGAACCTGGAGGGTTATTCGGATCGCTGCCAAAAACTACATCTTCAAAAACTCTTGTATTTCCATTTGTTGATAATAAAACACTACCATCACCTTGTTGATGTAATATAGCTTCTTCTACAGTTATTTCATAATTAAAATAATAATATCTACCATCTTTATAATAATTAATATATTCAATGGAAGTAACCACTTCATCACTATATAAAAATCCAGAGAAAACAGTTTGTGTTGTATCATTCACTTTAGCTGAATAATAAACAGCATTATTAAATATAAAAAATCTTAGTGAACTTGAGAAATTTTCAACCTGGTCTAATCGACCAATTAAATCTATATCGGGATTAGCATTTACAATGAAGTCAAATGAACCGCCATTAGAAGTCATATAACCATTTAGTCCTCTTTGAAGACGTCCAAAAATACCGCCAAAAGCTCTCTTTGCAGCCGGTAATTCTCTTGACATTTCAGTAGGATAAATAAATGAGTTACCATCACTCATATACAAATTAAGCAAGTCTGTTGAATTTAACTTATCTTGTGTAAATAAACCATAATTTGCATTATCAATTGCTTTAATACCGCCATAGTTAACGGCAGTTTTAATATTAGTAATAGTGGTTGTATCACCTAATGCATAAGTTGCGCCAACGACTCCACCAGCAACGTCTGTAGATGAGATTGTTCCATGGTTCATCATTCGTTGCATATAAGACAAACCATAACCAATGACTCCACCAGCAGCCGCATATACAGGCGGTCTATCCTGAGTAGCACTCAATGTGGTGTTTGAATAACTTAAATCATAATTTTGGGTTGGAGGAGTTCCAGCATAAAGACTCGAAAGGTTAGTATTCCATAATGTTGATGTATAGGTTCCAATTTTCGAAGTAATGGCTGAAACATTACCGAAATTTAATCCATTTGATAAAACCGAATCCTCAATATCATTTGTTAATCCCATAGCAGAGATAATGCCACCAGATTGTGCTTCTTGGAATAAACTCATACCTAGTAATCCACCGGCTCTAACAAATTCTTCCGCTTTAGCAATTACTTCGCCATTATTAGAACTATCATATATGCGTGAGTTTCCATCTAACACAACTGCACTCACACCACCAACAACTATTCCAGCAGTATAAGAACTGACAAGTCCAGCTAAATTCTGTGAAGTTTGAAATGAAGTAGTTCCGACCGTTGAAGTATTTAAAAGTTGTATGTTTCCTAAATTTGCTGAATCTTGAATAGAACCTTTATTTAAAGTTACTATTCCACCAACAAAGGTATTACTAGTTCCATCTACACCAAAAATATTATCATCAAAACCTGTAGTTATATTTCCATAATTAATTGAGTTGATAATACCATATGTTGCCATAGGTTGATCCAATGATTGTTCAGGCAAATGCAAATCACCTGATCGATTAATATTTGTAAAACCACTAACAAAAATATTTCCGGTTCCACTGATATCTGCAAACACTATATTACCCACATTTAAGGAGTTTTGAATGTAATATGTATCTGATAATTCCTTTGAAAACCCTGCAATATATAATGAATTAGTCTGCATATCAATATTGACAACCTCTATATCACCATAATTATGAACATTCATATAGTTTACTTGACTTTTTCTAGAGAAAACGAAAATATTTAACTCATCACTCATTGTAATGATTGATGACCCCATATAAGTAATATTTCCATAATTTGCTGAATACTCAATATTTAAATCATTTGTTTCATTTGTTTCAACAAATCCAAAAGTAGATGTAAATAAACTTGAGTCATAGTTCATATTACCATAACTATAACTTCTAGAAATAGTCATATCAACATCACCAACATCATAAACTATTGATGCATAGTTAAAGTTAGTTGATATACTATTTCCTCCTGTTGTATCATAAACAAAACTTGCTTGATTAGTCATTAAAGCTAGTTCGAAAGCACTGTTAAAATCAGTGGTTCCAATACCACCACTGTATACGTCTATTCTTTCATTACTAAAATCATACAATATATTACCTTCATTATAAAAATTGGCGAAATTAATACCAAATTCATTTTCCAAAATAGGTGCATCTCCGCCAACTTGCCCGAAAATCCCACCCACATATTGTTGACCACTGAGACTATCAGGAATACTAATATTTCCTAAAATAATATTTCCACGATTCGTTACATTAACCATTTTGTGCTTCGCAACATTTGTATGATACGCATAACCAATAATACCACCGGTATACACATTTAATTCTGGTGTCGCAGTAACAAGATTAATTTGTGAATCGGTACCAAAAGATCTTATATCTTTATTATTAACAGCTTCATTAATAACTAATTTAGCACTACCTGTTCTTCCAACAATACCACCTATAAAATAATTACCAATAATAGGATTACTTGCATTAAATGTATGGTCGTTAAATTCAATTAATCCATTATAAGATGCTCTTTCAATACGGCCAGATGCTTCTCCAACGATTCCACCTAAACGTGTAGAACCTAAATCATCATCAGCTAAAGTAATATTGACATCTATATAGACATCTTCTATCCCGCCAGCAATCATCTCACCTGCTATTCCACCAATATAAGTATGATATGAATAAAATTCACTTGAGAAACCAGGTGATATTTGAGAATCTATAAAGTTTAAATCTTTAATCAAAGATCCATTTCCTAATACACTAAATAAACCCGCGTATAATTTTGAATTATATGTCACATAGTCATTAATTAATAGATTATATAGGTTATAGTGTTCACTATTATCACTTGCTTGTGCATTTGTACCAATAAAATGACCATTAAATGTCGTTTTTGGTGTTTTGTAAACACCAGGAGACAACACGCTCATATCAATATTATTGGTTAACTTATAATTTGAATCTACAAATTGCTTGCCATTAAGAATTGTATCAAATTGTAATAATTCAGAAAAGAATACCAAATCCTTAGCTGTAGATATTTGATAATATTCATCTGTATTATCATAAACCAAACCTTTTAATAATGGATATCCATCATCCGGATAGAAATACCAGTTCCCTAAACTAAGTGTTGATTGATCAGATTTCATTAAATTTGTAGTTTCATCAATTCCGTTTACCGGTGCATCAATCGTAAAAACTGATGAGCCTACGGCAACTTCTGATAAATATACATTTTTATCATATACTAAATGACTGATGTTTCCTGAATTGTTGATATATAAGGGTTCTACATTGAATTTATTAATATAATTTCCATTCACGACCACTTTTGATGTGTAATAACTATTTGAAAAATCACCCAAGTTTGTATGAACAATACCTGCCGCCTCAAAATCCAATGAACTACTACCAACACTATATCTTATACCAGCTTCAGTAACATCTTCTCTATTATCAATAACATAAATATGATCAACAATTCCGCCTATTGAGTTTTCACCAACAACATTTGACAATTGAGTTAATTCTGTATTCATTTGTAATAACTCTAAATTTGGATTAATTAAACCAAAATTCTTAATAGTTCCTTCGTTATATGTAAACATAGAGTAATAACTAGCAATCGGTGTATTAATTACTTCTTCTCCTAGAGCTTCTTCTAAAACAAATGAAGAATATTCAGCTAAGTATAAATTCTGTATCTCAAAGCCTTGTCCATCAAAAGTTCCTGTAAATACATTACTATAACTATTAGAAGCAATATCAGTAAATTTATATCCTATGGGTAAAAACGCCTTTGATTTCATTACTGAATAGTCAATATCTCTACCTAAAATATAATCTAACGATAATAAATAAGCGACTTTATTCGCCATTTCCGAGTCAGAAGATTCATATACATTATAAAAAGATACATCAATAGAAAATTGATATAGTTCTTGAGCGGAATCAAACCTTATATATTGAATGTCTATTAATGAACTATTAATTTCGCTTACGTTTAAGCTAGTTATAAAAATATTATGTAAATTACTGTATGATAAATAATCATCACTAGAGGTAACTGTTTGTGGTGTTTTTTCCCAATCATATGTGCCGTTAAAACTTAAATCTTGATATTGAATCTGACTTGTATGATCAACAAAAGTTTTAGAATCAATCAACAATACAAGTAAACCCAAAACAAAAATTGCGCTAGTAACAACAACTAAACTATGTTTTACATAAATCATTAATCTATTCATTACCATAGACCTCCCCATGGTGGTGTATCTAATCCCCATACATTTTCAGGTCCACCAACACTTTGAACAGCTTCAATAGAAAAAGCTAGTTGCAAAGAATACCCAGGACCCTTAGTCTCAAAATTTTCGTTATCAAAATATGAGTCAACCAAATATATGGTTGTAGGTGTTGTTTCATTTACTCTTTTTACTGGATTTTTATAATATAAATAATTATCAAAGGTACGGTTGTCATACCAATCTACAAAGTTGTAGTTTAATTGAAGTGCTTCTTCATACAAAACGGACAGTTCATTAGTTTTTCCATTGATATCAGTATAAATAAAAGTTAATTGCTCGAATATAGTAATCCTAAAGTATGTATCAACACTACTATTCACATCAATATTAATTCTTAAGTCTTCAACAAAATAATCTGAATTATTACTGGTGATATTAACATAGTATACCCCAGGTTTAGTAACATTATTTGTCTCATCAATCACAACTTCTTGTGCAGGAACTTGACCTAAAATATCATCTTCAAAATAAACATTAATATCTACATCAACATTTCCAATTTGACTGTCAAAGGAAACATTTTCTTGTTGAGTGAACCATGCATAAGAAATAAATACAAAAGCAGAAATAACAATCAATAATATAACAATACTATAAATAAAATAATTTTTCTTTATGATTTTAATCATCGTTATCCCTCCCATTCAAAATATGTATTAATTTCGAACAAAGCAAATATCAAAAACTTGACAAAGGATTTTAATTTTGTTCAATAATTTTAATATCGCTTGTCTTAATGATACTTTCCTTTGAATCATTTTTACATACAATAATGATAATATATTTTATTTTATTTTCATAAAACCTCTCTATTCTTGTGGCTGACCAGTCACAAAATTGTAAGTCGCCAGTTCTGACCAAGAAACATAATCACTTTGTTTCATTTGAATCACTACATTCACAACAATTGGTTGATTTGCATATTGATTGCTCACTAAGTTCCCATCATAATAAATCGAATTCAAAATAGGTAGTATTTTTAAATCTAATGGACTTATTTTATCGGGATAATACCAATAATTATCATTTCCATATACAAAAGAAGTATTAAAATTAACAACGATATGTTCTAATGATTCTCCCTTATAAATATAATTTTCAATAACAGTATCCTCTTGAACTATAGTATAAGATATCATCACTCTTATTTGGTTATTAATGGTAGAATCATCAGTTACAATAATTGGTTCATTAATTAATTCTATTCCCGGATAAAATGGGGTTGTCGAATCAATAAAACTACCACTTACCGAAAACTCAATTTCACCAGCGGATAAATTTCCTGGTGGTAAATCTACAGAATAGTTAATCCATGCAAAAACCGTTCCAACAGAAATTGTAATCGAAAGAATTATTATAATAAATCCTTTTGCTATTTTAAGATTTTTCATGATCCATCTTCCCCTGATTTTAAAGCAATATATATATCACCAATATCTATACCTAATTTTTGGTAATCATTTCCCATGTTAGTATCCATTGTGAATTGTAAATATACTGTTACTGTTGAAAGCGGATCAATAGAAAAAACATCACTCACTGATATTTGACTAGTATCGTGGTTAGTTTGATCAACTAGAAGATTTGACAATAATTGTTGATTAATAATAACTTGTGATTTCACCTCAGAAGTTAAATATATTGTATCTTTTAATGTGTAATCACTCGTCGAAGGTGCCCCGTCAGAAAAGGTATCTGTAAAGCCTATAAATAACACTTCTGCATTAATTTCTCTTTCCTGAAGATTCGAAATAATAATTTTGTAATATAGTGTTTGCCCAGGCATTAATACACCAAAACTAATATCTTCAACTAATTCATATGTAAAATTATCATTTGACTCAAATATCTCATATTGGGTATCGAAATTATTCACACCAGAATTCAACAAAGGTATCTCAACATATTCTGAAACAGTAAACCATGCAAAGGAGACAAATATAAACAAAAATGCTGACCCTATTAGTGTCGCAAGGGACAAATACAATCTTTTCATTATATAATCACCTCTCTATTTTAATATTCTGTTTCAATTTCAGAACTAATATCCATATATTTAAAATGTTTGAAAATTTAGTTTTCTATACAGAACGCAAATAACTTTAATAATTTAATAACAATTAATAATCAGTCTCAATATATTTAATTTGTTTACCTAACCCATTTTTCTTATGTCATTGATATACCTAATTGATTCTTCGAAATTTGCTTTTCCAAAGATTTTTTTAATATATACAATTAACTCATCAATTTTATCTTGTAAAAATGTTAAGTTTAAACTCTCAAATTTACGCAACACTTTATATGTAAATATATAATCTAAACCATCTACTTCTTTTCCACCACAAGCAACATATACAGGTACAAATTTATAAACTTGTTTCATAATTCTGTTTCCAAAAGAAATTTTGAAGTTTTCTCTTACAAACTCATCTAACTGAGAGAACTTATCTAAAAGGTCTTCACTGATTGGATTATTTTCTATCGCTTGATTGAATAATTGATTTAAATATTCATAAGACATATGCGCAGGCTCAGTATCCGGTGGATTGATTGCTTTTGCTTTATTATTAAACTCTAGAGCAATTGCTCTATCATATACCTTGTCTGTAATCGTGTGGGTTGAATCATCTTTATTTGCAGTACCAACAAACCATACGTTTTGAGGGACCGTAATCTTTCCTTCAATGACATGTACTGGATCTAACGATTTACTTTCAGCGACCAAGTCGATTTTCCATTCAGAAGGATCGGGCATTTCTAAAATCGATAAAAATTCTGCAAAATAATACTCAACCCTAGCAAGATTAAATTCATCTAAAACAATAAAGTTAGGATCTTCTCTATAAATCGTCTCATATAATGATTTTAAGAAATCTGTTTCATTAAATTTTTTTGTAAACTCATTCAAATACCCAACCATCTCAGCTCTATCTCTCCATGATGGTTGAACGGAAATTATGTGAGCATTATTTTCAAAAAATTTAGCCATTGCATATGGCAAAGAGGTTTTCCCAGTACCGGAAATACCTTCTAAAATGACAATCTTAGAAGAAGCCAATCCTGCAAAGAATAATGAAATAATTCTTTTTGAATAATACAATTTTAATTTAGATGCAGAAAAGTTAACAAATTTTTCAACTGTTTCTGATAAGGTTGTTTTATCCGATTCTTGCATGTGTATTTCTGTTTTAACATCAGTGTATTTTCTATCCACATCGATTAATTTAACAAAACGTGAGTCTGAATTTGTTGAAGCTTGATTAGTATCAGATATGTTTCCTTTACTGCTTCCATTAAGACCATTTTTTCTTCCATCTGTTACAAAAACGCTGTTTTGCGGTGAATTCACAGCTGTTTTAACACCACGTGAATATGATTGACCGTTAGCACTTGCTTGTGATGTGTTCACACCAAGCTGTGATACCTTCATTGCCATAATAGAATTTTTTTCATCTACTAAATCAATAACACGATCATTTAAACCAGCGATTTCTTCAATTAATTCTTCCTTTTCTATTTCAATTTTTCTAAAAGATATGAACTTACTTAACCATAAGAAAAGTCTAATAAAAATAAAGACTATCAATGAAAGATTTAAGACGAGAGTAAGAACAACCATAATCCAAGATATTGTTGTAAAATAGGCTGATTCTTCCATTAAAACATCCCAATAATCCATGATATTATCAAAAACTCTTTTTATAATTCCATTCCAAAGAATGTCATCAAAGAAAAACACAATGTGTCTCCATAAGACTTCAAAAACTCTTACATAATATCTAGAAAATTCATTCATTAGATAGCCTCCAAATTAAATCGTATCATATACTGTTTGTCATCTTCATTTATCATAATTCTAGTATAATTGTTTTATTATTACTCTGAAGTTTCTTTTTGTAACTTTACTCTTTCAGCAGCTTGTTTTTTGAAGTTATAATCTGAGTAAACCTTAACAAAACGAATTACTTCGTAAACTAAAAATGCTAGTGCGGGAATTACTATTAATAACAAGAAACCTATACTTGATTTCAAGAAAGTCGTTATCTCATCAACAAATCCACCTAAGTTAGCCCATGATTTTTCAGTCCAAACTCCTGAAATGTCTTCTTCAAAAACACCATATTTATCATTAACTGGTGTATTATCTCCTGAAGTCGTAAAGTAATATCTACCACTTATGATTCTAGGTTCTTCAATGATTCTATGGGTATTATAATACTCAATCGTTCCTTCATTGGTTATCTCAAAAGCCTTATAAGTAATGACATCACCTATTCTTAAATCAGCGGGATCAAAATTTGTTTTTATAAAAATCAAATCCCCTTCTTCAAATTCAGGTTTCATTGAATTAGACTGCACAGCCAGTGATGAAATACCTAAAAAAGAAAATTGATTGTTATCTCTTTTTGAAAATAAAGCGAACATTGAATAAATAAATATGATAGCTAATACAACATAAAAAGCAATATTCAATACTTTTTTTAACATTTGCTTATTTTTTATTACATTTTCCATTAATTTTCTCCTCATCTAAACATATCTATACTATCTATATAGTGAAATAATGAAAATTTCATCTATAAATTATTGAACAATAGAATAAAACCCATAAATATGTCTTATTTCAATTTTTTTTCTGTATTATAGCTTATATACCATAACTTAACAAAACTTAGGAAGAGGACCTAAGTTTTGTTAATATAGTATTACTCTGTAATGTCTTATACTCTCAACTAATTTAAATTATTACTAAATCCATTTAGCATATATTACTGTATCAGATGTAACAGTATCGTTTGCAAAATCAAATGGTGTTGTTAATCCCTTATCACTATACCATCCATCAAAAGTACTACCGTCCATAGTTGGATCAGCTGGTTGAGTTACAATACCATCATCTGCTACATCTTGCATAGCAACATTTGATCCGCCATTAGAATCGAAGGAAACTGTATATCCTGTACCAAATCTAAATCCTAGTGATAAATTAAAGTAAGCATTAACGATTGAATTTGTTGTTTCTTGATCCCATCCTTCTATAAACACTCTTACAGTAACTAAAGTAGGCGTCAAAGGCACAATATTAAATAAATTTCTTTCGTGGTCTTGATTATCAGTGCTAATTTGAAGAACTCTATCAAAACCTTCAGCGTCATTTGTTAAATTATCACTTACATCTGTTAAAGGTGGATCCATTACTAAAGGTGTTGAATAATTAATGTTTCCTACTTCATTTAAGCCATTAATAATTGGTTGAGTTTCATTCGGATCAGACCATCCTGCATTTCCTTCATCGAATTTGAAACCATAATCCGTATCATTACCAAAAATATAAGAATCTCCAACAGTTTCTGTATCTTGCATCCAAATACCGAATCTAATTGCATCAGCAATTGGATCTAAATCTACATCGCCACCGTTATTTGAATTAATTGACATCGAAGTAACTTCAACTGGTCTTGTTTCAGCTGCTTGTGAATATAACCAAAAATGTATTTCAATAAAACCACCATCAATTGAGTTATATCCAGTAGTTCCAGATGTTCCACCTACAACTATACCAACTACCTCAGACAAATTTCTTGTTATGTAGTTGTCATTGATTGTGCTCAAATTTTTGGCTTCAACACCTGTATAGGTTGAATTAACTGCAGTTACAGGGTTTAATCTCCATTCGTCTAAAGTAGTATATTTAGGTTGAAGCATAATATCATCTAGATTAAGTGAAGACTGATAATTTCCACTAACCACCGTTACCTCATCACTATTAAATGTATTAACTTCTCCTGCTACAGCACTATCGACTCTAATCAATAAGTTGTCTGATGATGTTACTTGTAAAGAAATACCATCGACCGCAACAGTTTCTGAAATAGTGAACCATGCGAACGTTGTTCCAATTGTTGCAACAAATGCGAATACTAATACGATCCCTGAAAGAATCACTCTTGTTTTTAAAGCTTTCATAATAATTTCTCCTTTTTTTAAATTTTTATTTTAATTAATCAATTGTTGAACAAATACTTGTATTATTTGTTCTATAATTCATCTTCTAGTAAACGAACATTCTTAATCGTAAAATTCATCTCAATTTTTACGCCGCCTCCCCATAATTTTTCTGTATGGTCGAGGTCTTCGCCTTCATACCATACAACGATAGTAAATTTAACAACATCACCAGGTCTAAACTCATTAAAAGTTTTTTTCATAACGATATCATTATTGTAAAAAGGCTCGTCAACCATAACTTCTAATTCACCAGGACTTAATCCATTTTCTGTTTGTCTTCGTCCATAAGTTGTTGGAACATCATCGATAAATAATTTCACTCTAATTGCTTCTTCAGCATTTCTTGTCGTTGAAACTATATCCAAAGACATCACTAAATCACCAATATAATCTTTACTTGAAATCATTTCGAGATAGAAGGTATGTGCGATATAAGATTTACCACTATTTGATCCATTAACCGAAATTAAAGCATCATCTTGTGGTATACAATCCTTATGTCCCAAGGGTCTATTGGTGAACTCAGTGCCACATAAATCAGTCATACCATCAGCATTATCTACCTCATTGGCAATAATTCTAGAAGTCAATAACTTAATATCTGGGTCTTCATAAAGTGTAATTCCAGCTTGTTTTGCTTTTTCATCAACTTTAAAAGTAAAATTACCAGATTCCAAACCGTAAAATGAAACAGAAAAGATCAAAAAGGTTATCATAGTGGTAACGATAATACCAAATCTAGATATTTTAGTGAGTTTTGTTGCTTTTGAAGCATAAATAACTCTTTGATCTAGTTTCTTCTTTTTGTTCATTTCTGAAATCACACTCCTCCTAAATTACATAAAATCTCATATAAATAAAAGCCAAAACTATAAAGTTTTGGCTTAAAATATTTAAACTTAAAAATACCTGTTTTTAGAACAAGCCATTACCTTATAAAAGTTTTGTGAACAAAGTGTTACTTACATAAATTAGGAACTTATGCTTTACATGCCATAATCTTTTATAAGATAACGGCAACTGGCTACCATGTCAATAGACGAAGGCCCTATAGCTTTGCGTCACTAGTTTTCACTAGTTTTGCCTTTTTACACTTGAATTATATAATACAGATATAATTATGTCAATGATTTTCCGTGATATAATCAAAACAAGACTATAATTATCATATATTATACCAATATATAAAATACTTTAATGATTTGTTTACGATTATACTTTGTTTGATTTCTAGCCGTCTATTCCATCAAAAAAAAGTCTATGAAAAAAATCATAGACTTTATATTATAAAACTATTGAACTATGATAAAACTAGTAAAATCAACCTTATTTCTAATTATTTGGCTAAAAATCTATGCTTTATCACTTGTTTATATAGCTTGATTTTTATGCGCCAAAGATTTTTGTACTAGTTTAATCTAACTTATAATAAGTATTTTATAGTTATATTCTTTAGATATAATTGTAAATTTTCTAATGTTAAGTCAAATAATCTTTTGACCATGTATTCGCTTGAAGAAGCATTATGTGGTGTGATAAAGACATTGTCTAAGTCCCATAATTTCGAATCTTTAGGAAGTGGTTCAGGGTCTGTCACATCCAATGCAGCACCTCTAATTTGGTTATTTTCTAACAACTCAATTAAGTCTTCTTGAACAATGACTTGTCCTCTTGCAACATTTACTAATATTGCATTCTTCTTCATCAATGAAAGTTTTCCTTTATCAAATAAATATTTAGTTTCGTCATTTAATGGAAGTGCTAATATTAAGTAGTCAGAATTTTTAATGACTTCTTCTAGTCCATCATCGCCAGTAAATATTCTATCAAAGTACTCAACAGGCTCATCTTTTCTTCTATGTCCTAAAATGGCTTTAGGCGAAAATGACTGCAAACGCTTTGCTGTTTCTTGCCCGATGGATCCAGTACCAATAATTCCTATGGTAGATTTAAATATTTCCGGATCTTTCCAAATTTGTTGCCAAGTTCTTGTTTTCATATTTTCAATAAATTCTTTAATATTTCTATTAAAATACAAAATTTTTGAAATAACATCTTCGGCAATAGTGATAGAAAATATATCTCTAGCATTGGAGATCAATAAGCCTTTGTTTTTTAATCCTTTTACATCGACATTGTCAAAACCTGCCATGTACAACTGAATCCATTTTAAATTTTCATATTGATCAATATCTGCTGATTCAAGTAAGGAATTTAATCCAAAAAAGACTTCTATATCTTTGTGTTTTTCAAAATCATGAACGAATTCAACTTTTGGAAACATATCTAATAATTTTTGATACTCATCTTTTGGTATAAATTTTTTGTCTATAAATATTTTCAAAATAATAGTCTCCTTTATCCGTAAAGTTTCCTTACAAAAAATTGAACAAATTTCTCTGGTAAGAGTTTATTCAATACTCTAATGGTTTTGTAAGATAATCCGACAGTTGTTCTTAAAGGCATTCTATTCCTTCTAATTAGTTTTTCTATTTTTTTAGCAATTTTAATGGGCGCCATACCGTTTTGTTCATCCTTTGCCATACGTTCTAGTGAACGCTTAGCTCGCTCTGTGTATAAATCACTTTCAACTTTATAAGGCTGTAAACGATTTTTTGTAAAACCTGTTTTAATGTCACCAGGCAATACTGCACAAACCTTAATATTAAATGGTTTTAATTCCAGGTCCAATGCTTTTGTGAAAACATCTATACTGGCTTTTGTCATTGAGTAAAAGGCTTGATAAGGTAAAGCGATATCAGAAGCTACTGAACTAATATTAATTACTTTTGCTTCTTTTGATTCTCTTAACAAAGGTAATAAATTTTTGGTCACTAAAAAGTGACCAAAGACATTAACATTATATATTTGTTTTACCTCTTTTAAAGGTGTATTTTCAATCGCACCTGAAATGCCCATGCCGGCAGAGTTAACAAGAACATCAATATGTCCATATTTATCTTTAATTAATTCTTTTATTTCTATTACCTTTTTTTCATCAGTAATATCACAAAGAAAATAATCAAAATCATATTCAACTTTTGGGTATGTTCTAGAAAGACCAATCACTTGATAGTCTAGATTATGTAAATATTGAGCAGTCTCTAAACCAATTCCACTAGAAGCACCTGATACTAAAACAATCTTATTCATTTTCCTCTAGTACCTTCAATAATTCATCTTCATCTTCAGGTAAATTATTTAATACGCCAGCAATAATTTCAATGGCTTCATCCATTAATTCAAAAGTATGCGTGCTAGTATAACTAGTTCTAATCAAACATTCTCCTTCTGGAGTTGCTGGTGGAACCACAGGATTTACGTATACTCCACGTTCATATAATAATTTACAAGCAACCATTGTTCTCAACAAACTAAATGTGTAAATAGGTATAATTGGTACAATTGAATGATCAATGATTTTTAGTCCTTTATTGGTAAGACCTTTCCTAACATAATCGGCAATTTCAAGTAGTCTTTTTGGTCTGTTTGGTTCTGCTTTCAAGATTCTTAGAGCTTCTAAAGCTGTTCTTGCATTAGAAGGTGTGATTGCTGCACAGAATATAAATGGTCTTGATTTATGTTTCACATAATTGATAACTTCTTCACTTGCAACCATATAACCACCTAAACTAGCCAATGATTTTGAAAAAGTACCCATAATAATATCAACATCATCTTCTAAACCAAAATACTCAGCAGTTCCACGACCACCTTTTCCTAGAACACCTAATCCATGAGCATCATCAACCATAACTCTTGCATTATATTTTTTTGCTAATTTTACAATATCTGGTAATTTAGCAATATCACCAGTCATAGAAAATACTCCATCAGTCACGATTAATTTTCCTGCCTCAGGATCTGCATCCGCAAGTTTCTTTTCTAAATCTTCCATATCGTTATGTTTGAATCTAACCATTTTTGCAAAAGACAATCTTGCGCCATCATAGATACTGGCATGGTTTTCTCTATCACAAAAAATCAAATCATTTCGACCAGCAATGGCTGAAATAATCCCTAAGTTTGTTTGATAACCAGTAGAAAAAGTCATGCATGATTCCTTGTTCAAAAATTCAGCCAATTCTTTCTCTAATTCTAAATGAATGGTTAAAGTCCCATTTAAAAATCTTGAGCCAGAAACTCCTGAACCAAAATTTTGTAAGGCTTCAACGCCAGCATCAATCACTCTTTGATCGCCGGTCAGTCCTAAATAATTATTAGAACCAATCATAATACGACGTTTACCTTCCATAACAACTTCTATATCTTGCTTTGTCTCCAATGCATGAAAATATGGATATAAGCCCATTTCTTTATATTTTTTTGTAATATCATAGTCGTAACATTTTTTAAATAAGTCCATCTGTTCCCCCTAATAAAACATGGTATAATCTGTTATTGATTATACCATATTTTTTATATATTTAAATGAAAAATTTACTATTCTGTACGTAATGCGATCACTGGGTCTTTTTTGGCAGCCATTCTAGCAGGAATTAGTCCAGCAACAAACGCTAATATAACTGAAATTGTGATTAAAGAAATGATATGTAGCGGTGTTAATTTAGCAATATTTGAAATATCTGATAGATTCTCTAAAATGATATTAATTGGAATCATTAAAATTAATGTAATGATAATTCCAACTAAGCCTGCAGAGAAACCAATAATGATATTTTCAGTATTGAAAACACGTGAAATATCTTTTTTTCTAGCACCCAAGGCCCTTAAAACACCAATTTCTTTCGTTCTTTCAAGAACTGAAACATAAGTAATAATCGAAATCATAATCGATGATACAACCAATGATATGGATGCAAAAGCTATCAAAACAATTGATATTGCATCAATAATACCACTTGAAATTGTTGTAAATAAAGCGGCTTGATCATTATAGAATATTGATTCAGCTTCAGGTTTGCCAACATTGTAATCATCTAGATGAGATAAAACTTTATCTTTACTAGAAAAATCATTTGGATATAGTGAAATTGATTGTATACCCCCAACCTCTTGTGGATAGGTTGACATTAAGTACTCTTCAACATCTGATGAATAAACCAATCCATTTCTCATGAACAATGAAATGTTGGAATTTTCTTTGGTTCTAATAATACCAGAAATTGTGACTGTATAAGCATCGTTAATGTCACTCCCACTATCATAATCACCAACATAGAGTTTCACCTGTTTACCAACTAAATCAGAAAAACTAATTTGTGTATCCTCTTCTATGTTATCAAGATTAAATCCTAAAGCTTCTAAATATTCTCTTGGCAATTGATTGTAATTGTTAATTGATAGGAATACTTCAATTTGTTTATTTTCAAAGTCACTGTTTGGTGCTTGCCCTGCTAAAATATCATAATTGTCATCAAACACAATCCCATCTGGTTGTAAATGGAAGGGTATTATATTATCTCCCGGTCCAAAATTTGATGGTCCACTTACAGTTTTAGCTTCACCGTAAACTTCAACATATTCACCATCAATTTCAGACAATAATGACATATTAATACGATAATTATATGAGTGACCTGCTAATGTATCTTGACCTTCATTATCAATATAACGGGTAACATATTCTATGAAATCTTGATCGATATTATTGACTTTAGTATTCTCTTCAAAGATATTCTTCTCTGGTGTTATATAATCATTATCAGGGTGAGATTCTAAATCATCTTGTTCTGCAGAATATTCCATAAAACCAAGGAAGTCTATGAATAGAGGTTCAATAGTAATCGGGTAACTCGATAGTGTTTCTCTTTCGAATTTATCAATTTCTTCTTGCATACCATTTGATAAAGACAAGATTAAAGCAATACCAATAATACCAATACTTCCTGCAAAAGCAGTCAATATAGTTCGACCTAATTTCGTTTTTATATTATTCACTGAAGAAATAAATGCTGTTCCAAATGACATAGCAGTCTTTTTTAAATTCAAAGTGCCACTTTCTTCAATATCACTTTTAATTGGATTAGAATCATCTGTGATTTTACCATCTCGAATTTTAATCACACGATTAGCATACTTATAGGCCATTTCTGAATCATGAGTGACCATAATAACCAGTTTTTCTTTTGCAATTTCTTTAATTAAGTCCAAAACTTGTGTACCTGTTTCAGTATCCAATGAACCGGTTGGTTCATCAGCTAAAATCACATCAGGATTATTGGCTAAAGCTCTAGCTATGGCTACTCTTTGAGATTGTCCCCCGGAAAGCTGATTAGGGTTTTTGTGAATATGGTCTTTAAGTCCAACTTTGTCTAAAACCTCTATGGCTCTTTTTCTTTTGTCTTGTGCATTGGTCCCACTAAGTGATAAGCCCATTTCTACATTTTGTAATACGCTTAAATGAGAAATTAGGTTATGGCTTTGAAATACAAATCCAATTGAATTGTTACGATACATATCCCATTGTCTATCTTTAAAAGATTTCGTTGATTCACCATTAATAATTAAGTCGCCACTGTCGGCTCGATCCAAACCTCCAATCACATTTAAAAGTGTGGTTTTCCCACCACCTGAAGGTCCTAAAACCGAAACAAATTCAGTTTGTCTAAACTCTAAGTTAACTTTATCAAGGGCGTTTTGTGAAAAATCACCTATTGTATATGTTTTACTAATATTCTTTAATTTTAACATCTGTTCTCCTTTACCTAAACGATGACTTTTTTACCATCTATATACATTATAATACAATTTTATTTTTTTGAATATCATACTACTATTTTAATTAACAAAATCACTAATTGCAAGAAATGAAGTCTAAATTTTTGTAGATAGTGCAAATCATCATTAGATCCTAGTTAAGTATTTTAACAAGTTCTTGATAAATCAATTCAATTAAACCATCTCTACTTATATCAATTCTGTCATCAATATATTGAAACATTAAACCGCTGATTAAAGCTTGTATTATATTTGAAGTGTAGGGGTTCATATTTGGCTCAATAATGTTTTCTTGAATTCCTAATTGAAATATTTCACCGAATCTACTTTCCATCTTTTTTTGAATAACTTCTATTTTAATCGAGCAGTGGTTGTAATTAAATATGACCAATTCATTTTGCGAACTCATAATTGCTTCCATGATAATTTTTGCATCTTCAACCACTTCTAAAATCCAAGAAAGTTGTATAAGCATGGTTTCTTTAAAAGTTGATAGTTCTACTTTTTTCAGTAATATTTTTTGATACTTATCAAGCAAATATAAGTATGTTTCTTCAATCATTGCATCTTTTGTTTGAAAATAATCATAAACCGTTGATTTTCCAATCCCAGCTCTTTCAGCAATTTGTGACATCGATACTTGTCTTAAGTTTGGTTCTTCTTTGATATAAGATATAACAGAATCTAATATTTTATCCTTGGTTTTTTGCATCTTCTAAACCTTCCAACTTTATTTTCTTTCTATTGAATAAGGCAAAGACCGTCGGTACAACAATAAGTGTAAGTACAGTCGCATAAATCAATCCACCAATGGCAGTTAAAGCCATAGGTTGTAATAATTCAGAACCTTCTCCAACGCCAATTGCAGTCATTACTAAGGCCAAAATGGTTGTTAGAGCAGTCATGAAAATCGGTCTAAGTCTAGTTCTACCAGCTTTCACAATTGCATCTTTCACATGATAACCCCTGGCAATAAGTCTATTAATATAGTCAATTAAAACAATACCGTTGTTGACGACGACACCTATAAGAATAATCAAGCCCATGAATGATACCATACTTAAATTCATTCCAAAAATCCATAATGCAATAAACCCACCTGTAAAGGCTAATGGTATTGTCATTAGAATTATAAATGGATAAACAAGTGATTGGAACTGTATAGCCATAATCATATATACAAGTAAGATAGCAACCAAAGCAGCTAATGCTAAATCACTAATTGCATCCATAATTTCTTCGTTCTCGCCTTCAAACTCAATACGATAACCTGTTCCATAATCTTTAAATTCATTGTCCATATATGTTTCAACAGCATCTGTTACTTCTTGTGAAACTAAAGTGACATTAAAGCCTTGTTCTATTTGTGCAGTGACATTTAAGTATCTTTGAGAACCATCGGTATTGATGGCTGAAAAACCAGTCACTTTATCGATATTGCTTACACTGCTATCTTGTTCATATAATGGCGCTACCGCACGTGATGCTAAAGTATCTAAAGTTAAGTCCATTGGTGCAAATTCAATTTCATTGTCACCATTCACTTTTAAGTATGGATTTAATACAAATTGAATCGGTTGGCCTGGTTGATATGTCGGTAAAGCGACATTTAGAATGTAGATTGTATTACCTTGATTCATATCTACTTCATGATTATCTAGGTAGAAATCAATCATTGCTTGAGTCTCTCTATCAAATAAAGATACCCCTGATAAAAATGTTTCATAATCTCCAAACATTTCAAAATTTATGTTCCCTACTGTACCATTTGGGATATCAATTTCATATTCAGTACCTTCTATTTCTAAAGAGATTGATTCACTGCCAGTTAAGCCTTGTAAATTAGAATAAAAATAATCTAAGTTATTTAAGACATCTTGACTTGTGAGGCCATATAACATTGCATTTTCCTTATTTACAGTGATTTTTATTTGATCTGCGCCTTGATTGATTCCATTATCTACTTCTTCGATATGATTAACATTCTCTATAATATTTACCAAGTCATTTGAGATTTGTTCTAATGTCAATAAATCATAACCACTGACCTTAATGTTGATACCTGAAGCACCGGCTAAAGACATGGTCGAGTTTTGAGCAGATACTTCATAATCTAAAACATCTGATTCACTAATATTAGTCAATTCTGTGAAATCAATTTCTTCTATTAAAGTTTGAATTCTCAACTCATTATCAAGTGTTGAATCATCTTTGTTGGATTTAAGATTAACGGTCATTTGGATGCCGTCTCCGCCACCACCCATTAAGTTCATCATACCTGTCCCGCCACCGATACTACCTGACACAGTTTCAATATCATCAATTTCAAGAAGTGCATCTGTCAGATAATCAGCCAACTCAGCTTTTCCGCTAAATAAAGTATTTGCTTTAGTCTCGATATTAACATTAATAATGCCTTCATCAGACTCTGGTAAAAGAATAAACCCTTTACTCACAACTAGTGCAAAAGAACCAACCAATAATAAGACAATAACAACTAATGTCACGACTTTATGTTTGATAGAAAACAAGACTGAACTTTCATACCATGATTTTACTTTATCAAGTATCTTTCCGTCTTTACTAACTTTTTTGTCATTTAAAAATCTTGAACTCATTGATGGCACCAATGTTAATGAAATAATTAAACTAGCACCAAGTGAATAAGCAATGGTTAAAGCCATTGAAATAAACACATCACTAATGAGTCCTTCAACAAATACAATTGGTAAGAAAACAGCAACTGTTGTTAAAGTTGATGCGGTAATAGCGCCCGCTACTTCTCTAGCACCTTCAATTGATGCCTCTCTTTTGCTTTTTCCTTCATTGATCATTCTAAAAATATTCTCAATGACCACAACGGCATTATCAACCAGCATACCAATGGCTAATGCTAAACCACCCATTGATACTAAGTTCAATGAAACACCAGAAAAGTACATCAGCATAAATGCTGCAATTACAGAAATTGGAATTGCTAATCCCACGATTAGTGTCGGTTTAACACTTCTTAAGAAAACAAATAATATAATAATCGATAGTAATGCACCAATGATAATATTTTGTAGTACAGAGTTTATTGATTGATTGATGTATTCACCTTGATCTAATAAAACAGTATAACTAGCATTTGGATATTCATCTTCGATATCTTCTAAGGCTTGATAGATATTCTCTGTTGCTTCAGTAATGCCAATATCACTTTGTTTTTGAAAGGATATTTGGATGCCCTGTTTACCATTAATTTTAGAGTAAGTATCGACTGATGCGTCAACATATTTTATACCGTTTTCAATAACCAAATCTTCTAAAGTAATGATTTGACCACCATCATTGGTAATTGGTAATTGATAAATATCATCAAGTGTATCTGGTTGGTCACCTAAAATAACCATTCTAAGTTCACCTTGGTCTAAGGCAACTCCGATGAGACCAGCAGTATTTTGTTCTTCAATAATCTGCAATACTTGGTTTTGGTCTAATAGGTATTGTGATAATTTACTTTGGTCTAGATTAATTTGAATGACTGTATCTGATGTCCCTGTCAAGGTCACATCAGCAATGCCTTCTATACTATTTAATTTAGTAGAAATCTCGTTGTTAATCCATTGAGTATTTCTAATTAAAGCTTCTTCATCTGTTAAATCTTCATCATACTCTTGAGAAAGTGTAACTGTGAATACAGGAAGCATATCAGGCGATATTCTTAATATGCGGGTGTTTCCCACACCATCAGCGAAATCAATATTATTAAGATTCTCTCTAATTTCTATGACAACACTATCCATGTTGGTTTGTTCCGCAAAAGTAATTATTGATAGTGAGAAATTCTCATAACTAGTTGATTGAATTTCTTGAAAATTCCCAATAGTCGAAACTGAAGATTCGACTTTATCCGTCACATCTCTTTCAACAGTTTCTGGATTTTCTCCTGGATAAGTTGTTACTGTAACAATATATGGTAAATTGATTTCAGGAAATAAAGTCAATGGTAACTTTGTAACTGAATAAATTCCTAAAACAATGATAATTAATATACCCATTAATACAGTGATTGGTTTTCTAACGCTATACTTGCTCATATTTGCACCTCTAATTATAATTTGAATCCGACCAACTGGTCGATTATTCAATTATAACATATATTGAACAAGATTCACCATAAAATGATTATGAATTTTTTGTGTGTATAAATCAAATAAAAAAAGAGTTGACTATATCATTAGTCAACTCAACTTTATTTTTAATGTTTAATTATTACTTGCTTCCGCAAATATCTTTAATCCTTTGTCTGTTAATTCATGTTTAACCATTTCTTTTAAAACTTTATAAGGAATGGTTGCAATATCAGCGCCAGCTTTTATCGATTGATTCACATGATCTAAATGTCTAATTGATGCTGCAATAATTTGGGTTTTATATTGATAGGTCTTAAACATCTCTTTAATATCTTTAACTAATTTAAAACCTGCATCACTTGTCTCTGTTAAATCATCCAATCTACCTAAGAACGGTGAAACATAAGTTGCGCCAGCGCTCGCCGCCATTAATGCTTGTGACATTGAGAATACTAAGGTTACATTGGTTTTTATGTTTTCTTTTGTTAACTGTTTAACTGCTTTAACCCCTTCAATGGTCATTGGTATTTTAACAACAATGTTTTTATGCATTTTCGCATAAACTCTTGCTTCTTCAAGCATGTCTTCGGCTTTGCCTTCTTGAACCTCAGCACTAATAGGACCATCCACTAAATTTACAATTTTCTTAATGGCATCCTCTAGGCTAATACCTGATTTAGCAATTAATGATGGATTGGTTGTCACACCAGATATAATACCCCATTGACTGACTTCTTCAATTTCTTTAATAATAGCTGTATCTGCAAATAATTTCATTTTTCCCCTCCTATAAAACGACTTTATTTAAAAGTGTTTCTCTTAGTGACTTGGCTTCTTCTTTGATTTCGTCAACAGTTTGTCTGTATTCTTTTGCCAGCGTTTGGTCTTTAAGTCCGCTTAAATTAATCAATACATTCATAGCTGATCCCTCTACAGCTGTATGAAGCATCATCACACCAACACCTTGATCAGAAATGGTGTTCTTGTTTGAATACATCATGACATCGGCAATTTTTCTCATTGATTGAATGGCTAAATGACAAACCTCCATAGGCACCCTAATGGTTTCCATGGTTGCTTTTTGAATCTCTAAAGATCTTTGTCTTCTTTCTTCTTCTTTTTCTTTAGGCATTTTAAATGCTTTCATTAACTGATTAAATACATTTGTATCTTCATCAATATAAGTCAAGAATTTTTCTTTACTCTCTTTAAAAAAAGTAATACAATCTTTAAAGTCTTTTTTAACATCTTCACTTAATTCTTTGAACTTCTTTTTATTGAAAGTTAACTCTCCAGCCATAGCAATTAAGCCACAACCGTTAGCACCTGCTAGTGCACTAACACTTCCACCACCTGGTGCCACTGCATCAGATGCTAAAGTATCAATAAACTCTTTAACAGTCATATTTACTAATTTCATTTATTCACCAACTACCTTTCTATTATTAATAACTAGTTTTCCTTTTTTAAAAACACTGTGCGTATGATTAATACCATAGTGATAAATAAAGTAATCTAAATTCGGACAATCCAATAATAATAAATCAGCGGACTTTCCTACCTCTATACTACCAACAAATTCATCAATATCCAAACTATATGCAGGATTAATGGTTGAAGCAGTCAATATCTCATTAGGCAACATCCTCAATTTATTACCAGCGATTTGCAAGGTCAACTGATAATTTTCTGAAGGCGTAGACCCTGGATTATAATCACTTGATATTGATAAAGCCATGCCCTTTTCAATCATTTTTCTTGCTGGTGCATAGTCTTTATTTAAAAAGAATGATGTTGAAGGTAATAAGTTACCAATGGTATTTGATTTGGCTAAAAGCGTCATATCCTCTTCAGTAATGGCCATCAAATGATCCACTGTTTTAGCTTCTAAGTCAACACTAACTTTAGTCCCGCCAATGGAATCTATTTCATCTGTATGGACCCTTAATTTAAAACCAAGTTCTTTACCAGCACTTAAAATCTTTTTTGTCTCTTCAGCTGTAAAAACACCTGTTTCACAAAAAACATCAACATAATCAGCAAGTTTCTCTTGGTGAATTATATTTAAATCTTCAATCACTTGGTCTATATAAAGGTCTCTTTTGTCTTTATACTCTTTTGGTAAGGCATGTGCACCCAAGTAAGTGATATAAATATCAATTGGATGGTTTTCATTAAGCATTTTTGCAACTTTTAATTGTTTCATCTCTGTCTCTAAATCCAAGCCATAGCCGGATTTGACTTCTAAAGATGTAACCCCAAAAAGAAACATTTCATCTAATGATTTTTTTGCCTGATTATACAATTCATCAAAAGTAGCATATTTTGTGGCATTGACAGTATTTAAGATGCCACCACCTGCAGCTAGTATATCCAAATAAGGTACACCAGCAATCTTTTGACTAAACTCAGACTCTCTTGACCCACCAAAGACCAAATGTGTATGTGAGTCAATTAATCCTGGTATCATGATTTTTTTGTCTCCATCAAAGACATCTGTGTCATTGTCTAAATGTTCATGGTAATCGCCTTGTCCTATAAATTCAATTTTACCATCAACGATGACCACATAAGAATTATCAATGGCTTTAATATTTGCCATATCCTCACCTTTAACTGGTGGTTTCATGGTTGATGTATAAATAGTTTTTATATTATGTATGATTGTTTTCATCATTAGACCTACAAGAAGTAATCAATGATTTTTGTTTTGTCAAAATCTCTAAATTTCAAGTATTCTTTGCAGCCTTCAACTACTTCGTCAATTGACATTTCTTTATTAAAATCTTTATTTTCAATACCATAATAATATCTTAAAGAACGCACCAAAGCATCTTTTGGTACTAAACCAACGATTTCAGCTGAAGGTACTTTAAAACCATATTGTTTAGCTTCCATTTTTACAGTTTCAAATACTCTATAAATTGGATTTTTCTTATAATTTAAGATATTCATGGTCACTTGTGTATGACCTCTATTTTCTAAATAAACAGGTCCTGCTTGAATGTATTGGAAACCACCACTAGAACCTCTAATGGCTCTAGCAAATTTATTGGTTTTCTTTTCATCATCAGTTTCGATATCAATATTATAAGCAATTAAGAAATCTCTTGCACCAACGGCAACAGCTCCAAAACTTGGATGTCTTTTTGCTGGCCCAAAGTCAGGTTTCCAGTGAGGATCTTTTATTTTTTCTTCCATCCCCTCGAATTCACCTTTTCTAATGGTTGGTAATTTAACCCTATCATCCTTTTTTGCAGCTTCTGCATATAAGAATACAGGGATATCAAAAGTTTCACCTATCTTCTTTGCAAGTATTTCGCTATAATCCACACATTCACTCATTTTAATATCAGAGATAGGGATAAAAGGAATCACATCAATAGCACCCATTCTCGCGTGTTCTCCACTGTGTTTTGTCAAATCGATTTCTTTTAGACAAACATTAGTTAGTTCCATTAAAGCATCAACCATTTTCTCTGGTTGACCAATCAAAGTTACCACTGTACGGTTATAATCTGCGTCTGCTTCATAATTGACAAGTTTAATTTCATCATTATTTTTAATTACGGACATAATTCTTTCAATTTTTTCTCTATCTCTTCCTTCAGAAAAATTAGGAACACACTCTACAATTTTAGCCATTATTTTCCTCCTTTTTTATATTCATTCTCTACTAACTTATTAATCATTGCTTCATCTGTTAACTCAGGTAAAGTGATGAACGAGTTATTGTCAATATCATTATATTCTTGACTTGTTGATATGGCGTTTTTATTTCTTGCCCATGCACGTCTTGATACACCTGTCATAACATCATGTAACATGGCTGTTTTTAATATCTCATCTTTTTCGTAAGTACCATCTAAAACCATACCATAACCACCGTTCATGACTTTACCAATACCGACACCACCACCATTGTGCAAGGTAACCAAACTCATACCGCGTGCAGTGTTACCTAATGCAACTTGGGTTGCCATTTCTGCCATGATGTTTGAGCCATCCTTAATATTTGACGTCTCTCTAAATGGTGAATCTGTACCACCAGTATCATGATGGTCTCTACCTAGCATAACAGGCCCTATGATTCCATCTCTTACCATTTCATTAAATTTCAAAGCTATTTTTAAACGACCATAAGCATCTTGGTATAATATTCTTGCTAAGGTACCAACAACTAATTTATTTTTCTTTGCATCTTTAATCCATTGATAATTGTCTCTATCTTGAAAACGCCTTTCAGGATCAATCGCTTCCATGGCTGCTTGATCGGTTTTTTCTAAATCTTTTTCATTACCTGATAAACATACCCATCTAAATGGCCCATAGCCATAATCAAATAATACTGGTCCCATTATGTCTTCAACATAACTCGGCCATATAAATCCATCTAAGTCATTTTCACCATTGGCACATATTTTTGTTACACCAGCATCATAAACAGCTTTCATAAATGAATTACCGTAATCAAAGAAATATGTCCCTTTAGCAACCAATGATTCGATGACATCAAAATGTCTTTTCAAGGTTTCATCAATTAGCCTTTTGAAGGTATCCATATCTTCTTTTAATAACCTTGTTCTTTCTTCGAAGTTTATATCTACCGGACAATAACCGCCTTCATAAACAGCGTGACAGCTTGTTTGATCACTTAATAAATCAATATGAATATTATGTTTATCAGCATATTCTAATAAATCAACGATATTACCATGAAATGCAATGGCAATAGGTAGTTTGTCTTCCATATATTGTTTTGCAATCTTAAAAGCTTCTTCAGGACTCTCGGCAACTTTACTAACCCAACCTTGTTCATGTCTAGTTTTGATTCTTGAAGCATCTACTTCTGCAATGATACCGACACCACCAGATATTTCCACAGCTTTGCCTTGAGCACCACTCATTCCACCTAGGCCACTTGAAATAAATAATTTACCAGTTAAATCCTTATCCTCTGGAATACCCAGTTTCATACGACCTGCATTTAAAAGGGTTGAATAGGTTCCGTGAACAATACCTTGAGGTCCAATATACATCCAACCCCCAGCAGTCATTTGCCCATAATTTGCAACACCTAAAGATGAAGCTCTATTAAAGTTCTTTAAATCATCAAAAGCACCGATCATTAAACCATTGGTGATAATCACGCGAGGTGATTGCTTGCTTGATTTAAATAGTCCTAAAGGATGTCCAGACATAATGATTAGTGTTTGCTCATCATTCATCTCCTGTAAATATTTTTTGACCAAGTGATATTGCATCCAATTTTGAAAAACAGATCCGGTTTCACCATAAGTCACAAGTTCATAGGGATATAGTGCAATATCATTATCCAGATTATTGTCTATCATCACTTGAAAGGCTTTTGCTTCAACCGTCTTACCAGGATATTCGTCTATAGGTTTTCCATAAATTCTTGTTTTTGGTTTAAACCTATAACCATATATTTTTCCCCTAGTCAGTAATTCTTCTAAAAATTCTTCAGCCAATTCTTCATGCCATTTTTTTGGTACATATCTTAAAGCATTTTTTAGAGCCAATTTTGTTTCTTTTTCACTTAAGGAAAAATCTCTCTTAGGGGCTCTTCTAATCTTTTTATCAAATTTAATAGGTTTTGGTAATTCAGTAAATATTTGGTCTAATCTGATTTCCATATTTTCCTCCTAATTGATCAATGTTATAAATTCTTTTGTTCTTACCAAGTCTTCAATTTTATGAATTCTTTCATACATTAAAACATCTTCTTCAATAAACTTAATGTCTTTTCGAATATAATCATAAATTTCCTTTGTTTTTGAACTCATTTTTTTAGGATTATTAAAATCAACAGCTTGTAATGCAGTGAGTAACTCCATAGAAACCACTTTATAAGCATTTTCTACAATGTCATTTGCTTTTCTAGCTGCGTGATTACCCATAGATACATGATCTTCTTGGTTTGCAGAAGATGGAATAGAATCCACACTAGCTGGGTGAGACAATACTTTGTTCTCACTGACTAAAGAAGCTGCACTGTATTGAACAATCATAAAACCTGAGTTTAATCCAGGTTTCTTAACTAAGAAGGGTGGTAATCCATTACTTAATTGTGAATTCACCATTCTTTCTAATCTTCTTTCGGAGATGTTTGCAACTTCACTGATTGCTATTGATAAAAAGTCCATGGCTATTGCTAAAGGCTGACCATGAAAATTTCCTGCACTTATTACTTTTTCTCTTTCAGGAAAAACCAAAGGATTATCAGTTACAGCATTCATTTCTTTTTCTATCACATCGTAAACATAGTTAATCGCATCTAATGATGCACCTAAAACCTGTGGTGAACAACGCAACGAATAAGCATCTTGGACTCTTAATTCACCTTGTTTTGTTGTTAGTTTAGAATCACTGAGAATGTCTCTTAATCTTTTAGCCACAAATAGTTGACCAGATTGATTTCTTAATTGATGTATTTGTTCATCAAAGACATCAGTTATTCCGCGTAAGGCTTCCATAGTCAATCCTAATGTATGAACACTTAAATTAAAAAGATTAAGTGCACGATAAATTGTTATCGCAGATATACTTGTGATTGCTTGAGTTCCATTAATTAACGCCAATCCCTCTTTTGCAACTAATCCACTCAATGGCTCTATTTTAGCTTTTTTTAAGCCTTCTTCAGCTGAATATACTTTGCCCTCTATTGATAATTCACCTAAACCAATCAAAGGTAAAGCCATATGTGATAGAGGTGCTAAATCACCACTTGCGCCAAGAGAGCCTTGAGAATAAACAACTGGTAATACATTCTTATTTAAAAGTTCAATCATTTTTTCAATAACTTTATATCTAATACCGCTATAACCTTTAATTAATGCATTGACTCTTAATAAAAGCATCCCTCTAACATATATATCATCTAATGGTTTTCCAACACCACAGGCGTGACTTTTAATTAAGTTTTCTTGTAATGTTGAAGTATCCTCCTTATTAATTGATTCAGTACTTAACTGACCAAACCCTGTATTAATTCCATATGTAGGAACATCAGACTCTACAACTTTTTTTACATACTTACATGCTTTTTTTACTTTCTTAATACTTTCTTTATTAACCCCAACTAATTCGTTTTCTAATACAATTTTAACAAATGAATTTAAGTTAAGATTATCTCCGTTTATATATATCAAAATATCACCTTACTTTCCCTTCTATTATAACAACGCCAAGACAAAAAATAAAGCGCTTTCTTTTCGATTAAAATAAAAAAAAGTTGCTAGAAAACTAGCAACTTTTAAATAATAAATTTACTATGCGATTTTCGCGAAAACTGCTGCTAAAACTACCTCATAGTCATCAGTTCCGATAGTAACATCAGACTCAGTATCGATATCTGAATCAGCAACTGTGAATGAATCTTCCCAACCATTTTCCATAATATAGTCAGTGATCATGTCAGCTTGTTCATACCATTCGTATGTTCCGCCATTTTCATTACCATTCTTTGTAGCCATTCCATAGTCATCGCCAAGTTCTTGTTTTGTTTCATCGTTCCAAGCGAATGTTCCATCAGTGATAGTTGACTGAAGTACATCTAATTCTAAATCAACGATTTCTCCATCAGCATCTACTTCTAAAGTTGCCCATGTTACGTTAGCAGTACCATTGTAATGAAGAGTTGTTGTATAAGCTTTTGTGATACCATCTTTTGCTTGTTGAACTGCTTCAACAGCTAAATCAGAATATCCACCATCAGAAATTGTTACATCAGCAACGTTATCGATAGTTCCTTCACTATCAGTAGTTACTGAATCAGCACCATTTTCTAACCAGTATGCTTCAATTAATTCAGCTTGCTGGTACCATTCAAGAGTAGCATCTCCACGTTCAACCATACCGTAGTCATCGCCTAATTCTTTTTTGGTTTTTGCGTTCCAAGTTACACCATCTTCACCTAAAGAAGATTGTAATGCATCAATATAGTAACCTGTAATTTCATCGTTTTCAATAGTTACTGTTACTTCAGTAATCATTGGTGAACCATTATAATGCGTGTGAATATCAAATGCAGTATATTCACCATCTGCAGCATATGTTCTTTCTCCGTTACATGCAGCTACTCCAATTAATAAGAATGCTGCAAATAAAAATGTTAATAATTTTTTCATTTTTTGACCTATCCCTTCTTTTAATAAAATATAATTTTAAGTCCATATAAAATATAACACATTCGTTAGGTTATTGCAACATAAAATGTAAAGAAAATCTAAGTTTTTTATAACTATCGTTCTTTTTTTTACATCATCACAAAAACCACATAAATTATCTACCATATCTACTGATTACGCCACTTTAAAGTAAAGGCCATATCATATAGATACGGCCTAATATTAATTATTTATTTTCAAAATGTTCTTTTAAAAATTGTTGTAATTCTTTTGCTGCATCTTTCTTTATTGGTTTACAATCTAAAACTTTGCTTTCTTTATTTAATAGAGCAATTGCCATTTCTTTACAACCAGGATACCCACAAGCACCACAATTGTATTTGGGTAATAGTTCAACCACTTCATCAATAATTGGATCTTCCTCAACATAGAAAACCTTAGCAACAAGAATAATTAATAAACCCAAAACAAATCCGATTGCAGCTAAAACTCCTGCAGGTACAAGAATACTAATTAAGAAATCCATTCAATCAATCCTCCGAATCTAGTAAAGATGATTGCTAGAATCGCTGCAACAATTAAAGCAATAGGTGCACCTTTAAACGCTTTTGGTACTGGTGCACGATCTAATTTTTCTCTCATCATTGAGAAAATGTAAATCACAAATAAGAAACCTAAGCCAATGAATGTTGTATATACTAACATTTGACCAAAATTATACTCATTTGATATATTCAATACCGCAACCCCAAGAATCGCGCAATTGGTTGTAATCAATGGCAAATATATTCCCAAGGCTTTATAAAGTGATGGCGATACTTTTTTTAAGAATGTTTCTACCATTTGAACAAGGGCAGCAATAACCAAGATAAATACAATGGTTCTTAAATATGTAATTTCAAACCTTACCAAAACGTGATGGTATAGTAACCAAGTCACTGATGAAGAAATCAACATAACAAAGATAACTGCAAAGCCCATACCTAAAGCAGAACTTCTTTTAGTTGAAACACCAATAAAAGGACAAATTCCTAAAAATTGGGTTAATATGATATTTTGTAATATGAAAGCCGAAAAGGCAATAGCTATAAAATCAGACATTAGCTTTCACTTCCTTTGCTTGTTTTTCTTGTTTTTCTTGTCTTTTAGCAGCCACTGCTGCAATAATTGCTAGAATAAATCCTAAAGAAATGAATGCACCGGCTGGTTGAGTAAACATTCCAACTGGACTAATTCTTAAGAAATCAAAAATGAAATTTAAGTTGATTTGTAAATCTCCCCATATTGTTAATAATCCTGTTCCTAAGAACTCTCTAAATACACTAACAATTACAATAGCCACACCAAAGCCTACTGCCATACCCAATCCATCTATGATTGAATCAACAGGTTTGTTATCAGCCGCAAAGGCTTCTGCTCTACCTAAGATAATACAGTTAACTACAATCAACGGAATGAATATACCTAATGATTTATATAAACTAATTAAATAAGCATGCATCAACATCTCAACCACAGTAACAAGTGTTGCTATAACCACGATGTAAACCGGAATTCTTACTGGTCTTACAAGCTTGGCTAACTTTTCATTACTCATAATTAAAGAAATAATAAAGTTTGATAATACCAAAACAAATATAACGGCTATTGTCATCCCCAATGCGTTTTCAACAGAAGTTGTAACAGCTAGTGATGGACACATACCAAGTAAAGCAACAAATAGTGGGTTTTCTTTAAATATACCTTTTAAGAAATTTTCTTTTTTAGTCATCTAAACCACCTCCAAAGTCATCTGCTGCTCGATCAGCAACTTGATTAAAAATTGCTTTAACCGCATTAGATGATACAGTTGCACCAGCAATACTATCAAATGTTGATAAATCATCTGCTTCATTATAATTGAAATCATTGCCAACAATCTTTGTACCAATACCTGGTGACTCATTTTGATAAGTGACTGTATAACCTTCAATTGATAAATCTACGTTCACTGCTACCAACATTTCAACGACATCTCCATAACCACTGGCCGTTAGAGAATAAACAAGGTGTTCTATTTCTGAAGTGTTTTGGTTCCTTAAAACATAAATTGAACCATCTTCTAAAACCACTTCTTCTAATTCAAAATCATCAATATCATAAAATTCTTCAATGGCTTCAAATTTTAATCTTAATTCTTCTGCTTCAATTCTATCAAAGGTTAACTCATTAACAAGTGCTAATAATAATCCGCAAATTAAACCTAATGAAAGTAATACTAAACCTGAAATTAATCCATTATTCTTTTTCATCTTAGTTACCTCCATTCAAAGCAGCATCAAAAGTTTGAACCCATTCTAATGCTGTATCCATAGCGTTAGATGTTACTGTAGCACCGGCTGTTGAATCAATGATTGAACCATCATTATTAAATGTGTCAATATAATTTTCTTCAACTTCAGGTACACCGCTTCCTGAATAACCCTGTGTATCATCATAGGATTCATCTGATGATACATAAGTAATATTTTCAACTGAATCTAAAGAAGAACTAATTAATAAATCCATCGTGATGCCTGTACTTGAATAGCCACTCACAGATATGGTTAATACTCTTGTTGTATCATCATAGCTTTGAATTGCAACATCTGTATTAATTAAATTCGCTTCAGGTATAAATACTGGTAATGAATCGATAACCGCTTGAGTAACTTCATCACCGCTTGCAGTTTCAACATAATTGAAATCATTGTCTAAATGAACAAGCGCTGTTTTATCATCTTCATCAAAAGTAATTTCAGCAATGAATTGGTAATCATTAATTGTGTTTAAATCATAATTATAAATCAATGAATCGATTTCTAAAATCACATTGATAATTTCAAAGTCATAATCTGTTGCATATAATTCTCTCGCATATTTCATCCCAATATCCATTGCAAGAGATGAAAGTGTTGCGCCAGCAACTGTATCAATTGAGAAATCAATCACATCTAAATCTTTGTTATTGAATTGATTAAAGAATGAATCACTCAATTTATTATAATATCTATTTTCTTGTGAAACTGTTTCTTTATGAGAAAGTACATTCACACCTAACAAACGATCATTATCTAGTGATATTGCATAAGCTGCTTGAAAACCTGAACTAATACCAATTGTTTCAATAACATAAATAACCGCAATCTCATCTTCTGAATCATCTAAGACTATAAAAGACTCAAGTAGTTCTGGAGTATAATCATCTTCAGAACCAGGTACTTGATAAGTGACATCAGCGCCTTCAGCGTCAAAAGCCTCTAATGATTCACCATCTTCAACAAGTTCTAATAAAGATGCAAAATATCTTTCTTCTTCATGAACTTCAATTTGGTTGGTCATATATCTTGAATACATGCCACCAAAAATAAATACAATTAATAAAAATATTGATAAAGTAATAATTAAACCTTTTTTATTTAAAAATTCTTTCATTTTATATCACCTGCCAAATGTTGATTATTGGTAAGAACGCAGTATACATATTAACAGATGCAATGATTGTATAAGCAACAATGATTAATAAAACGCCTATTAAAACTGATGCATATGATAGACCAGGTTTTCTAAAGACTTTTGTCCTTATTATACCTGTGTATGTATCAATTGGAATTGCAAAGATATTCATTAATATCAATGATGTTCCCACACCTTCTGGTAAGTTACCAACAAATCTAAATAAGACTGTTAAAACACCTAAGAATAATGCAAAGAATACTTTTCCTAAAGCATTTGTTGGGGTTGAAACTGGTTCAGTAATCATGAATACTGCCGCAAACATAATACCACCACTTAAAATTGAATAAGTAGGGAACCAAAGACCTGCGTCACCAGCAATAGCTCCAATAATCCATGATAAAACAAAGATTGTTCCAACATAAATAACTGGTGTATACCATTTGATGATTTTTCTAGCAACTAACCAAACACCACCAATTAATATGGCTAAGGCTGATGTTTCACCTAAGGCACCAGGAATGGTTCCTATAAAGAAGTCCCATAAGTTACCATAAGGTTCTACAAGTGCTGCGAATGAGAATGCTTCACCAGTATTTCTAAAGTTCGCGAAAATACCAAGCGGTGTTGCACCACCATATGAATCAATTAAAACTTCTGTTCCATTAAAAACACCACCTGCATCTGTAATAAATCCAGATAAGGTAAACCCAACCACTGCATAACCAAGTAAGGCTGGGTTAAAGATATTATGTCCAAAACCACCAAATAACATTTTACCTACGATTGTTGCAATAAATGCAGCAAACATTAACACCCAAATCGGGGTATAAAGAGGCAATAACAAGGCTAAGATAACACCAGGTATCGCTGCATAAGATGTTGATAGTTTTCTTAAAATATCATCTAATTTTCTATTTTTCTTATCAGTTACATAGAAGAAAATACCTTCCATAACCACTGATAGTAAACCACCCATAATCACAAGGAACAACGGATATAACATTTCAAAGAAGTTAATATTACCATCTAAATAAACTGAAATACCGTTTTTATACCAAGAAAATAAGATTACTGGTAACATTGCAATCATGAAGTCTCTCATGATGGTATTTGTACTTTTGCCCTTTTGATCAGAGATTCTTAAGAACGGGGCTTTACCGCCAGCAAATCTTGCCATTATTTAGCTCCTTTCTTTAGTAAGTCAATGCCCTTACCAACAGCTTCTGATATTTCTACATGTGATGGACATACATAAGAACATAGTCCACATTGCATACATTTATTTGCGTCTAATAAATCTAAAAGTTTAACGTCTTTTCTTTCATAAGCTTTTTTAATTTCAGTAGGTGTTAAATATACAGGACAAACATCTGCACATTTCCCACAGCCTAAACATTCCGGATAATCCCAAGTAATGAATGGTCTAATAATGACTGCCCCCAATGTATCATCCATGACTAAATCATCGATGAATATTGCACGACCTGTCATCGGTCCCCCAGCGATATAATTCGCTTTCATTGGATCTAAACCTTCAACATAACCGCCACATTGTTCAATTAATTCGCTCACTTTAGTTCCAAGAGGTGCAAAGAATGTTTTAGGTTCATTGATACCTTCACCAGTGATACTGATTGGACGAGATATTAATGGAATACCTTTTTCAACAGCATCCGCATAAATAATTGCTGTTGCTGAGTTATTCACAATCACGCCAGCTTCAGCTGGTAATCCTTTATAAGTTTTACCTGTTACATGTTCAACAACATATTTCTCCCAACCTGCTGGGTAAATATCTTTCACAGGTGATAACTTAACATGAGGATACTTATCTGATAATTTATTAAGCTCCTCTTCTATCTTTTTGTTGTAATTTTTATAAGCGATCACAACTTCATTTGCATCCGCTGCACGCATCATATAAGTTGCGCCTTTAAGAAGTTTTTCAGGAAATTTAATAATAAACTGATAATCCGCTGTGATGTAAGGTTCGCATTCAACAGCATTGATAATTACTGTATCAATTTTTTCCTTAGTTTGATATTTAATATAAGATGGGAACCCTGCTCCGCCTAAACCAGTTAAACCAGCATCCTTCATAATATCAATTAATTCATCACGTGATAAATTATCAACACTTTTTCTTTCCTTGATGCTTTCATCTAAGGTATTTTTATGATCGTTTTCAATTTCAATCGCATCAACCATTTTACCGCTTGAATGCCAAACTTTTTTGATTGATTTCACTTCACCGCTAATGCTAGCATGTGTAATGAAAGATGCATACGTTTTAAATTGAGCAACGACTTGTCCAATTTTTACTAAGTCTCCGACTTTGACTTGTGGTTCTAGTTTTAAATTTCTATGAACCAATGGGATATAAACTGTATTAGGATTTAAGTAATCCACTAATGGATGTTTTTTACAAAGTGCTTTTTTTCCATCAATTTGTATCCCTTTTGCTTTGTGAAAAATCATTATCTATCCTCCATTTAATTATTTTCATTCAGAACGTAAGTATTATAACATAATCAAAATACCAAAACAAACCTTTTTTCAATAATAAATAACACTTGTTATTGAAAGTATTTTTCAACTAAATCAATGGTTTTTTTGATATCTTCTCTATTTAAATCATTATGAGCAACGAACCTAAATCCATCTTCATATTCAAGTATCTTAACCCCGTTCTCAAACATGTAATCTTCTAAACCAAACTTCTTGTCATCTTCGATATCAAAAAACACCATGTTAATATCTCTTTGACGTTGGTCTATTTCAAGTTTAGGAATCTTACTTAATAAGTCAGCCATATATCCTGCATTTTTATGGTCATTTATTAGTCTTTTGGACATTTTCTCCACTGCAATTTTACCAGCAGCTGCTAAAATGCCAACTTGACGCATACCCCCACCCATAATTTTTCTTTTTATTCTGGCTTCAGCAATAAAGTCTTTTGATCCAACTAGTACTGAGCCTATTGGTGCACAAAGTCCTTTCGACAAACACACACTGACTGTATCGGCGTATTTGGCTATTTCAGATACATCAACATTTAAAGCAACCGCTGCATTAAATATTCTTGCCCCATCTAAATGAACTTTTAATTCATGCTTTTTAGCAATCTGACTCACCTTATCAAAATAATCTAAGGGCAAGGCTCTACCATTATAAGCATTCTCAATACAAATTAATTTTGTATTGGTGGTTGAAATGGTTCTTTTCTTTATCATTTTTTCTAGTTTATTTAAATCCCAGATACCAAGGTCACTTTCTAGAGTAAATAGCTGTACACCTGATATGACTGGTGATGCACCCGATTCATGTTGGACAATATGGGCAAACTGATCCACGATCACTTCGTCACCTTGTTTACAATGGGTAAACAAAGCCAGTTGATTCGAAAATGTTCCTGACGGTATAAATACCCCAGCTTCCTTACCTAATGTTTTAGCCACCAAATCTTCTAATTCATTCATGGTTGGATCATCACTAAAGACATCATCTCCGACCATTGCCTCCATCATCGCTTGTCGCATTTCTTGTGTTGGTTTTGTTACTGTATCGCTTCTTAAATCAATATATTTCATAGTGCCTCCTCTTTAATTGTTGCTTGATAAATTTTTGAAACAGAAATCATTTCTGTTAAGACACGAATATATAAGTCCTTAACCAAAGGATCTTTAATATCAATTCGTTCAATCATTTCCATTTCTCTTGATTTATCTTCAACATTTATATTGTTTTCTATTTTATAATTTGCAATATCTTGAATGACTTTCATCCGTTCAATAAAAAGGCGACGGATCTCATCATCAATCTTGTTCAGTTTTTTTCGATATTTTTCCATAGCACACTCCTGAATTTATTTTATCATAAAACCCATATTCTTTCACTAGAATATTTGGAATTAGTGCCTTTCTATTATATAATAAGAGTCAAATGATGATTATCATTTTATGATAATTTTCTGAAAGAAAAAATATTTATTTTAACAAGACATTTTTTATTGCAAATTATCGTTTTTGTGGTATTATTTTCTTATTGAAATACAAGTATAAGAAGGGGATGTTATGATAAACAAAAAACACAACAAAACGCCATTTTTTACCAAGTTAAAAGAATATGGCAAAAGCAAGGTGGCACCATTTGATGTGCCTGGCCATAAATTAGGTAAAATTGAAAATGATTTAATCAAGTATATTGGAAAAAGAACCTATTTACTAGATTCCAACTCCCCTATAGGTTTAGATCATTTAAACAAACCAACCGGTGTAATCCGTGATGCTGAAAATTTAATGGCTGATGCATGTAAGGCTGATAAATCTTACTTCCTTACCAATGGGACCACCACTGGTATTTTAGCAATGATTATGAGCGTATGTAAGGCCAATGATAAAATAATCTTACCAAGAAATGTCCATAAGTCAGTGATTAATGGTTTAATTCTTTCTGGGGCAATCCCGATATTCATCAAACCTAATATTGACCAAGAATTAGGAATCGCCAATGACATCTCTTTTGAATCTGTTAAAAAGGCCATTGAAGAAAACCCAGACGCTGTCGCGGTCTTTGTGATTAACCCAACCTATTTTGGTGTGGTATCTGATTTAAAAAAGATTACAGATTTAGCACATGAGAATGACATCATCGTGATGGCTGACGAAGCCCATGGCGCTCAATTTTATTTTTCTCAAAAAATGCCTTTATCAGCCATGGAAGCAGGTGCAGATATTTCTGCAACTTCTATGCATAAAACAGCTGGTTCATTCACACAATCTTCTGTCATTTTAACATTGGGAAAAAGAATCAACCACCAAAGATTACGCGCAACTTTAAATATGTTACAATCCACATCACCAAGTTCTCTATTAATGGCAAGTATTGATGTTGCTAGAAAAACAATGTTTTTTAAAGGCGAAGAACGGATTGCCAAACTATTAGAGATGGCTGATGAAACCAGAGAAAAAATGAAAGAAATTCCTGGGATCAAAATCATTGATAAAGAGTATATACAAAAAAAAGGATGTTTTGGTTTTGATGAAACCAAAATCATCATCAAAGTCTCTGATTTAGGCTTATCTGGGTTTGAAGTCTATCAGTTAATGAAAGAAAAATACAACATCCAATTAGAGTTGGCTGAATCACATATTGTTCTTGCCATCCTAACCATTGGTACTAGCAAGAAGGACTTAAACAGACTATACAATGGATTCAAGCAACTATCAGATGATTACAATGATGTTCGTGATAAATTTCCTAAAGTTGTCTTTGAATACATGTTCCCAGAAACATATTCAAGACCACGGGATGCTTACCATGCCCCTAAATTAATAGTGTCTTTAGATGATGCGGTTAATGAAGTTGCTGGCGAATCAGTCATGATTTACCCACCAGGTATTCCAATTGTCATTCCTGGAGAGGTCATCACCCAAGATGTCATCGATGACATTAAGTTTTATTCAAACAAAAGCAAGGCTTTACAAAGTGATTTAGATGACGCGATGATTACCATCGTTGATAAAGAAAATTGGAACAAATTTAGTGAGGAAGATTAATATGAATTATAAAAAAGTAGATTTATCATTTCAATCATGTGATGCTGAATATAAAGACTCAAATGTTGTCTTATTCTCAGCACCATTAGACACAACAACTTCTTACCGTCCTGGCACAAGATTTGCTGGTAATGCCATTCGGGTAGAATCAATGGGTATCGAATGGTATTCAGTCTATAAAGACATGGACTTAAAAGATTTTAAAACATCAGATATTGGGGACTTAGACATTCCAATGGGAGATGTTAAAACATCTCTTGATACCATTTACAATACTGCTAAAAACATCATCAATGATGATAAAAAAGTCATGATGATTGGTGGCGAACATTTAGTCACTTACCCTGTTGTCAAAGCTTATCATGAAAAATACAAAGACCTTAAAATCATCCATTTAGATGCTCATACTGACTTAAGAGATGAATTCTTAGGCATGAAATTATCCCATGCCACTGTCATTAAACGCTGTTATGACCTTGTTGGTGACAACAACATTTATCAATTTGGTATTCGTAGCGGAGACAAGCATGAATTTGAGTTTGCTAAAGCTGGTCATACCTACATGGAAAAATTCACCATTGATACCTTAGAAGATATCATTGATGAAATCAAGGATTCTCCTGTCTATATCACCATAGACTTAGATGTTTTAGATCCATCTGTATTTCCAGGAACTGGAACACCTGAACCAGGCGGAATTTCTTATAAAGAATTATTGCATGCCACAAAATTATTTGAAAAACTAAACAATGTCGTGGGTGCAGATATTGTGGAATTAGCACCTAAAATTGACCCTACTGAAGTTTCAACAGCAGTCGCTGCTAAAACTTTAAGAGAAATGATTTTATTGTTACACCAAGAATAAAATAATCATACATAAAAAAGGCTTAATACCTATTCAATTAGGAATTAAGCCTTTTATTTATTTTGTTTATTTATTATTTTAAAACATCAACTTCATTTTCACTTAAGTATGATAAGTCTGTATCAATCAAGTCTAATCTATTCTTCAAGTAGGGGAACTTGAATTACATCCTCTGCAACTGTCAATGACAATACATATTCGTTTTCCATAATCATATCAATTAAATATGTAACATTATCATAATCCATTGAAGTGATATCAATCCAAATAAAAGGAGTGTACCTACTATACTTAATATTTTCAGTTTCTATACCTATTTCTCTAACAACTTCTTCCAATCTTAACTCATAATAGTTGTTAATAATCATTTGTCTAGAGTTATCTTCATGATTTTTCAACTTACTTAATTCATCTAAAATATAACTTTCTTCAATTTCAACATCAAATATCACAACAATATTAATCTTTCCATCACTAAAAAATTGATCATACTCATTTGCTGATAAATTATACTCCTTATCTCCACTAGAATTAGAGTATAGAATATCTCTTGTATTAGATGAAAAAACTGTATCGGATGAAAAAACTGTATTATAAGCAATTAATAATGCTGTAACAATCATAATAAATACAGAACCAACAATTATTCTTTTCATAGTCCACCTTCCTTAAAGTTATTATAGTTCATGTCATAAAAAAAACAATAACATCACAAAAAATAATTTATTATTCTTTATAGGGTATGTATTTATTTCGATTAAAATAAAAATAATAATGGACTTATGTTATAATTAAAAGCAATAAAGAGGTGTCTATGAAATTAGCAATTTATGATTTTGATGGGACTTATATTTCTAAACAAACATTGCCATTAATGTATAAACTATGGAAAGAGAAACATTTAAATGATACAGCGTACAAGAAGATTTGGTACGGTTTTATTTGGCGATATGTTTTATATAAATTAAAGATATTTGGTTGGAACAAACGCAAAATAAACCCTTATACGATGAGAAAGACTGCCGATTTGTTTAGGTCTATTTCTAGAGAAACCTTAGACCAATTCATCATTGATAACTACCATAATGTACAAGCGTACATTTTCCAACCAATGAAAGAACAAATCAAAGTTGATAAGGCAGCCGGTTATCATATTGTTTTGTTAAGTGGTAATTTAGATATCATTTTAAAACCATTTAAAAAAGATGGTTTTGACACCATCATCGGTTCTTCTTCTCAAGAAAACGGTGAAATTTTACCTTCAGAAAAAATACAAATATTAATTGAAGAAGACAAGAAAAAAGCTTTATTAGAACATTTTAAAGACGCTGATTTTAAAAACTCTAAAGCTTATGCAGATAACGGTTATGATATACCCATCTTAGAACTTGTTGGAAAAGCATATGCTGTGAATCCTGATAAAGAATTAGAAAAACACGCATTAAAAAACAATTGGACCATTATAAAAAAAGACAACTAGTTTAAACTAATTGTCTTTTGTTTTATCATCATTTTTATAAAGCTCTAACGTATTTATTCAGTGATAATGCAGCGTGTGCACCGTCACTCACAGCTTTAGCGATTTGAAGTAATCCTCCAACACAATCACCTGCAGCAAACAAACCTGGAATATTAGTCATAAACTTATCATCCACTACAATATTATTCTTATCAATTAGTGCGCCCATTCTTAAGGCAAAATCATTGGCTGATGGGGTTCCCATTGCAATAAATAAGGCATCTACATCGTATTCCTTGTTTTCAGTGATGACTTTTTTAATGACATCGTCACCTTGAATTTCAGTGATTTTGTCTGTTACAACTTTTGTGTCAACATCCACTGTTAATTCATGAGCATTGGTAAATACAGTAATATCATCAGTGAAATTAGATAAGGTTTCTAATTCTTCAGACATAAATTTTTTGTTTCCAACAACACCTATTTTTTTATTACGGTAAATAAAACCATCACAGATGGCACAAAAAGAAATACCTTTTCCGGTGAATTCTTTAAAACCTTTGACTCTTAAATTTGGTTTTGATTGACCTGTCGCTAAAAGAACAGTCTTACCTTCATATGTGGCTTGATCAGTTTTGACAGTAAACTTATGTTCACCCATCAAATCGTTTTCAATATCTAAGACTTCTTCCATTTTAACTCTAACGCCTAATCTTTTGGCTTGTAAGACACCTTTTTCGGAAAGTTCTTTACCATCCATGGTTGATTCAAAGCCCCAGTAATTATCTATATGACCGGTTTTCTCAAGTGTTCCATAATCTTTCATAATCATCAAAACATCAAGTTTTGATCGTTGTAAATAAATAGCGGCGGATGCCCCTGCAGGTCCTCCGCCAATCACTATTACATCATGCATCCTTAAATCCCTAATTTTTTAATTAAGTCTTCTTTTCTCATTAATCCGATCACTTGAGTTTTCACTTCACCGTCTTCGAATAAATATAATGTTGGAATACTTGATACTTTGTATTGGTTTGCTAAATAACCTTCTTCATCTACGTTGATTTTAGCAACTTTTACTTTGCCTTCATATTCTTCAGCAATTTCTTCTAAAATTGGCGCTACCATTAAGCATGGTCTACACCATTGAGCCCAGAAATCAACGATTACTGGAATATCTGATTCTAAAACTTCTTTTTTAAACGTGTCAGTTGTTACTTGTACTGGCATATGTATTTCCTCCTAATAAGTTATTAATTCTTGTATATTTTAACATGCCCCAATGGGTATATCAAATACTTTGCTTAAGCTTTATAAGTTTTTTTCATCAATTCTAAATGTTGTCCACTCATCCATAGAAATGGCGCCTTTTTTTCTGTAAAAATCAATGGCGCTTTGATTCCAATTTAAGCAGACCCATTCCATACGTCCACAGTTTTCTTGTTTGGCTTTTTTCATCAAATGTTCAAACAATTGATTGCCAATCCCTTTGTGGCGATATTCTTTATATATAAACAAATCTTCTAAGTATAAGCCTTTACGACCTTTAAAGGTTGAATAGTTATAATAATACAAGGCAAAACCCACAGCTTCATTGTCTAAATAAGCGATGATGACATGGGCATCTTCTTGATCAAAGATTGATTTTTCAATATCTTTTAAAGTGGCCTCGACTTCATCTTCCATTTTTTCATATTTAGCGATGCCTTTAATAAAATCTAATATTAACTGACTGTCTTCTCTTTTTGCGTCTTTTATGCTTAAATTCATAATTCCTCCTCAAATAATGATAATTGGTTGACATTGCTTTTCTTTTTGACTAGAATATCTATGTAATTCTTATAGATTAAATCGGCGACTTCTGATAAAGTTAAATCAGTTGTATCAATGATTAGATCTAAGCCTTTTATTTCATCAAGGTTGAATTCTTTTTTATCTTCTTGGATTCTTGCCTTAATATCTTTCAACCTATCTTTTCTTTGTTTCATCCGATTGATTCTAACATCTTCTTTCGTTTTTAAAAAGATAGAAACCACATCTTTGTCTAAATGAAGAAAAGACTGTAGACCTTTGGGTTCTAAGATGATAAACTTATCATCACCGAGTTCATTTCTTGGTGTACCATAGTAATATCCGTTATATTCAGTTGTTTCGATGAAATAACCTTGTTCTTTTTTTAATAAAAATCTTTCTTCACTTAAAAAATGATAATCGAAACCATCGATTTCATTGAGTCTTTTAGGTCTTGTTGTACATGTAACAACTCTAGAAATATGGTATCTATTAATCATAATTTTAGCGGATTCTGTTTTTCCTGAGGCGCTTGGCCCAACTAATACTAACATGCCATCTCCTTTACAATTCATTATAACAAATTTTCATACGAATAAAAATGATTAATCGCATTTGCCAAAAAAAATATTAAGTAGTATAATTTATATAACTTATTAAGGAGGACATCCTATGAAGAGACGAAAAATCCCGCCATTAATTATCATACTAGCAAGTTTTATGGGTATTATATTCATTGGTGCTATTTTATTTAAATTACCTTACACAACAGTTGCTGAAGGCTCACTTTCATGGGTAGATGCCCTGTTCTTATCTGCTTCTGCAGTTTGTGTGACCGGATTATCAACGATTTCAAGTATCGGAGATACTTTTAGTATCTATGGAAAAATAGTTTTAGCCTTACTAATTCAAATTGGTGGTTTGGGTATTATAACCATCGCCATTTATGTTTTAATGGCTTTAGGGATTAAAATCGGTGTCACAGAACGTTATTTGGTTAAAGAAGCGTTAAACCAACCCACACATGGGGGTATGATTAAACTTGTCCGTTCTATTGTGTTGGTCACTTTAGCAATAGAATTCATCGGAATGCTGGTGAATTTTACTGTTTTCATTCAAGAATTTGATTTTTGGAAGGCATTGGGTGTTTCTGCTTTCCATGCCATATCCTCTTTCAATAATGCTGGATTTGATATATTCGGTGCATCATCCATGCAAACATATAGTTCTAATATTATCTTAAACATCAATACTATGGCTTTAATTATCATAGGTGGTATTGGTTTCATTGTTATTAGAGACTTACTAGAAAAGAGAAACTGGAAAAACTTAACTATTTATTCAAAAATCGTTTTAAAAATCACTTTATTCTTAATAGTTTTTGGAGCATTGTTAATTAAGTTTTTAGAATATGACCAAGTGACTTGGTTAGAAGCCATATTCCAAAGTGTGACCACAAGAACAGCTGGTTTTTCAACTGTTAACATATCTCAGTTCTCTTATATCACTTTGATTGTCATCATTGCATTTATGTTTGTTGGTGCTTCACCTAACTCTACAGGTGGTGGTATTAAAACCACATCTTTATATATTATTTATGGATCGATCATTTCCTTCTTAAGAGGAAAACCATTCATTACCAACAAAAGAATGATTGAAAATAGGAATAGAATCAAAGCACTGGTCATTGCCATATTGGCTTTTACCATCACCATTGTCTTCTTCTTAATCATTTCCATCATAGAAGCTAAAAATGGCGCTTATGATAATAAGATGCTTAATATTTTATTCGAGACTTTCTCAGCTTTTGGTACTGTTGGTTTATCTACGGGTATCACAACAGAGTTACTTCCACCAACTAAAATATTATTAACTATTTTGATGTATATTGGTCGTTTAGGGCCTATTACAGTATTTGGTATTATTAACCAAAACTGGAAGCAAGATATGACTGGAAAAATCGACTATCCGAAAGAACATATTCTGGTAGGATAAAATAAATACAAAGCAGGTTTTTAAAAAAAATCTGCTTTTTTTATTTTGGTATTGTGTTTAACACACTACTGTGTTACAATTAGGTTAAGGAGGGCTTATGAATGCACAATTTAAACGAGGGATCGTTGAATTATGTGTCTTATCTGAACTTGTAGATACTGACATGTATGGTTATCAAATCATCAACAACATCTCACAACATTTAGATGTTAATGAAAACACCATCTATCCAATCCTAAGAAGATTAACCAAGGATGGCTACTTTACAACTTATTTAGAAGAATCTTCTCAAGGTGCACCAAGGAAATACTATAAGATTACTAAAGTAGGTTTCGATTATTATCTAAAGTTAAGAGATGATTGGGACGCATTTATTGGAGGCGTCTACGATATTTTAAATAAAGGAGGAAAGAAACATGAAGACATTCTTAGAAGATTTAAGGAAAGAACTTAAGAAACAAAATTTAAATGATGTGGAAATTGCAGATATAATTAACGATCATGAGGAAATGATTTCTCAAGCCATGGAAGAGGGATTAAGCGAAGATCAAATAGTTGAAAAATTTGGTGACCCAGAACAATTGGCTGAAGAGCTAAGCAAAAATGCTTCTGATGATGAAGGTGATGAGACAGAAATATCAAATGACTCATCATTAATTAAAACAATATCAAAAGAGGGTATTGACACAGTGGACTTCAAATTAATCCATGAAGCCATTGATATTCAAGCATCTTCAAGTGACCAATTTGAAGTTCATGGCAAAAACATTGCTCTAAAGTATTATAATATCTTTGAAAAATCAGGAACGTTACATATTGAAAGAAAACACACAATGGATATTAAACTAAGAATTATGCGCGATCATGGCGAAATTTTTATCCTAAAAATCCCAAAAGACAATCAATTGAAACTTATGGACATTAAAAGCAAAGCTTCTGATATCAACATCGATCATTTAAAAGCAGATAGTCTTGAAATCAAGACGGTCAGTGGCGATTTAAACATCACCAATAGTTCTATTCATGACGGACAAATTAAAGCCATCTCTGGTGATGCACAAATTAAAGGTTCTTCGTTCGATTCTGTCATTATCTCTAATGTTAGTGGCGATTATAGGTTTAAAAATACAAAAATAGAAAATTCATTAACCATTGGTTCTGTATCAGGTGATTTCTTTGCGGAAGACTCTGAAGCAAAAGATGTGGTATACCGTGCGGTCAGTGGTGATTTTGAAGGAAGAGAGTTCTACCCAAAGACATTGACCTTAAAATCTGTCAGCGGTGACATCACTATTAACAACAAAGATAAAGAAAGGCCTATTGAAATCAAAAGCAAAAAGACCTTAAGTGGCGATGTCAATATTAATTAAAAATATAGCGTTCATCATCTGATGAACGCCTTATTTTTAGGTTCTATAATCTTCTTAGGGGTGTTGATAAAAGATGTTTATAAATTAAAAGTGCATGAATAGGTTTAATCCTTTATAATTAAGTTAACGACAACCAATCGAAAGGAGACCTATTCATGCATAAAC
>Ga0306869_1000019_pt1 | contig 114884 bp, 91 predicted proteins | sample AntRauTorckE6833_FD_190421 | JGI IMG/M metagenome (GOLD analysis project Ga0306869, IMG submission 190421) | Saline lake microbial communities from Rauer Islands, Antarctica - Metagenome Torckler E6 #833 (v2) (version 2) | ecosystem: Environmental > Aquatic > Non-marine Saline and Alkaline >... | reverse complement strand
CCTACATACTCATTAGGATGCCATCCCTGAAAATCATACTCAGCAAGTTTTGGATACCACTGACTCATAGAGAACTCTACGCCTTCGGCATTATTCCACCCGGATCGACGGATTTGAAGAGGCACCTGAGCATCCCATTCCATCTCAAAAGTGGTAGAAGCTCCCGGCTTGATAGGCTTATTCAACTCAACAACAAGTACAGTTCCATCAACTTCATACTCAACATCTTTACCATCTTGGGTGAGGGAATTTACGCGTTGGTAGCCAATTTCATCTTCTGACAATCCATAAATTCGATCTCCAACACGGCTGTCCGGATCTTCGATAGTGCGTGACCGAACGTCCATCATACTACCCGGTTGGAAAGCATTGAAATACAAGTGGTAATAAACTCTGGTAAGTTCATCCGGAGAGTTGTTGGTGTACTTCAGAACCTGCTGACCTTTATACTGATGGTTTTCGGCATCAACGTCGATTTCCATTTTGTAATCGACTTTTTGTTGCCAGTAACTTCGGTTTTGGGCTTGAAGCAGAGGCAGGGTTAAAACTGTAATCAGAAAAAAACTAAGTAACTGTTTCATGCTTTTTTATTTAACCGCGAAGAGCGCTAAGATTGCGCAGAGAACGCGGTGGTTAGAGATTGTTTACAACTCGGCGAAAGCCGTCTTTGAGTAACTTTGTGTTGAAGTATATAAGTAAGCCAAGTTTCGAATCAGATAACTTTAAATAAGTTAAAACTTGAGCCAAGTGAATGTCATTAAGTGCATCAACGGATTTAATTTCAATAATTACTGTTTGATTGACAAATATATTGACTCTATAGCCAACTTCCATTTTTACCTCTTTATATATCAGCGGCAATCCTCTTTCAACTTCAACTTGTAATTCTTGTTGTTCAAGTTCAAAAGCTAAGCATCTTTGATAAGCTGATTCAAGTAATCCTGGTCCCAGGGTTCTGTGAACCTGAATAGCAGAGTCTAAAATAATTTTAGAAAGCTCGTTTTCAGTCATAGCAAATATATCTTAGCGGTCCTTACGTGAACTCTGCGCTCTTTGCGGTTTTCAACAATGTATTTACCGCAAAGGGCGCTAAGAATGCATAGAGTTCGCTAAGGTTCATTTTTAAAAAGAATTTCGACTGGCGAAGGCTCTGCTAAGGGTGGCTTCATCAATAAACTCGAGCTCGGTTCCCATTGGGATACCGTAAGCGATTCGGGTCACAGAGACATCATATTCCTTGAGCAATTTATTGATGTAGTAAGATGTTGCCTCGCCTTCTGCATCAGGGTTGAGCGCCAGGATAATTTCGTCAATCCGGTCATCTTCACCCACGCGCTGGAGCAGCTCCTGAATGCGAAGTTTATCAGGACCAATGTTATCCATAGGAGAGATGACGCCTCCAAGAACATGATATCGCCCCCTGAACTCATTAGATTTCTCGATGATGTATACGTCGTTGAATTCCTCAACTACGCAAATCTCGGTGGCATCCCGCTTAGGATTATCACAAATTTTGCAAGGATCAGAGTCACTTACATTTCCGCATATGGAACAACGGGTAACTTTCTCTTTGAGATCAACAATTGCCTGGGCAAGCTTGTGGGCATAATCATCATTCTGTTTTAAAAGATGAATGGCAATACGCTGAGCTGATTTTCGCCCCGTTCCCGGTAGCTTAGCAAGCTGTTCAATAGCCCGCTCCAAATATTCTGAGGTTATCTGCATTTAGGGGATTATAAATGAGAAATTATGAATTTTGAATTGTTGATTTGAAATTCATAATCCAAAATTTCCAATTTCTTAGAGTCCGAGTTTAGACATATCCATTCCGGGAATTCCGCCGCCCGGTATCATGCCTTTATACATTTCCTGCATTTTTTCTTTAGAAGCTTCGTCAGCTTTCTCGAGGGCTTTGTTGACACCGGCTACAATCAGGTCTTCCAGCATCTCTTTGTCTTCTGGATCTACTACATCTTTATCCATTTCTATAGAGACAATCTGCTTATTACCGTTGGCTTTCACTTTCACCATACCGCCGCCGGCTTCTGCCTCCACGACCACATCGTTCAAGCCTTCCTGGGCTTCCTGCATTTTAGATTGCATTTCCTGAATTTTGCCAAACATATCGGCCATGTTAAAATCACTCATAATTCTGAATTAAGTTTAAAATTTACTTTAGCTTTCAGCAGTCAGACATCAGCTTTGAGCCTAATCTTGCTGACGGCTGAAAGCTGAAGTCTGATAGCTAATCAATATTCAAGTTCGGCCCCAAAAATTTCAACAATATCACGTATGATGGGGTCTTTTTGTTGTATCTGTTTAAAGCGTTCATATACGCTCATTGGTTTTTCACGCTCTTCCAGCTCACCAACAGATACATTAAAACGCAGCAGTGAACCCACGCATTCCTTTAATTTCTTTTGAAGATCAGAACTTTGCTCTTCCACCATCTTCTTAGCAAACTGATTGTCACATTCCAGGAATAATTCTGATCCTTTTACTTTAACCACTTTCATTCGCTCCATCTGCAGGTGGAGTAACATCGGGAAATCTCCTTTCAAAGACTCCAGGTATGCAGGCCATTGCTCTTGCACATATTCCTGTGTGACTTTCTTAGGTGCCTCATCATTTTCTTGTCGGGTTGAAGGTGATGAAGCCGGTTTTGTTCCATTTTGCAAACCATGCTTCTTAGTCGCCATGGCTTTTTTGGAAAGATTGGTCATAAGTGCCGGCGCACCAAAATCGAAATCATCTTCTTCAACAGCTACCGGCTCTGAAGGCTGTTGTTGTGAAGGTTCTTCCTGATCAGGTGTGGAGGGTTCAGATTTAGATTCAGATTCAAAATCTGTTGTATTAGTTACTTCCGGTTGAGTTTCGATCTCATCAACAGGTTCTGATTCTGCCGCCGTTTCGGAAGCTTCTTCAGTATCAACTACTTCATCTTGAATAGGCTCAGATGGTTCTTCTTCCTGTTCAACCTGAGTCTTGTGATCTTCTGAAGTTGATTCAGTTTCACTTTCAGATTCGGTGGGTGTTTTTTCCGGAGCTGAACTGTTTTGGGAAGAGTTTACGAAATTACCGGAGTTTTTTTTTAACTCCTCAAGGCCGGCAAGAAGTTCTGATAACTTCTCTGATCGCTCCATATGGATCAGCTTCAATAAGGTAATCTCAAACTGAATGCGGGGTTGGCTGGCATCCTTTAGCTTAATTTGGGCTTCGCTGATAATATGCAGCATGCGCATTAAATCATCCCGAGAAAAGTCGGTAGCCGTTTCTTTATATCGCTTCTTTGTTTCTTCCGAAGCCTCAACTAAATAGAGTTGCTCGGATTCGTGGGCGATATATAAATTTCGAAGATGTTCAGTCAGTCCAATCAGATATTCCTGAATATCATATCCTTCCTGAAGCAGGGTGTTGATTAAGTCTAAGCCTTCGTCGGCGTCGTTCTTTTTCACACAATCCATGAATTGAAACAACCGCTCAGTGCCAACCACATTTAGCGCCTGAAGCAGTTCATCATGGGTGATTGTATCTCCGCAGAAAGCGATGGCCTGATCCATCAAGCCCAGTGCATCGCGTAAAGCACCGTCAGCTTTTTTGGCAATTACATGCAGCGACTCCTCGTCTATAGAAATATCTTCATCCAGAGAAATTTTCCGAAGTCTTTGTACAATTTCATCAACGGCGATGCGCTTAAAGTCGAAGCGTTGTACGCGAGATAAAATAGTAGGCAGAACCTTATGTGGCTCAGTGGTAGCAAAAATAAAAATGGCGTGTTCTGGGGGTTCTTCCAGCGTTTTCAGCAGTGCATTAAAAGCTGCTTTACTGAGCATATGAACCTCATCCACGATAAACACTTTGTAGCGGCCGTTTTGGGGAGGGATGCGAACGCTTTCCCGCAGGTGATGCACATCATCCACCTTGTTGTTGGAAGCGGCATCCATCTCTACGATGTTCAGGGTTTGGTTCAGCGATTCCCCATCAATGCTCATGTCCACTTCGTTGATGGTTCGAGCTAAAACCCGAGCCATCGTAGTTTTACCCACGCCACGCGGACCACAAAACATATAGGCATGGGACAACCTGTTTTGCTTAATCGCATTCTGAATGGTACTGCTCACGTGCTCTTGAGAGACAATATCCTCAAAGGTAGTTGGCCGATATTTTCTAGTAAGTGCGCGGTAGGTTTCTGACATGGATAAACTGGTTTTGCAATCAAAGTAATGTACAAAAAGGATGGGAAAAATTCGGGGAAGAATTGAAGGTTAAAATCAAATTCTGGAGCAGCTCATCCCTAGAGTAAGGGTCCCAATTGTGCACTATTGTATATAAGGCAAGTTGCATCACCCATGGTTGATACAAGCGGTCCGTTTAGACCATGCGTAGAAATATTATTTCAGGACTAAAGGCTAAGATTCAATTAAATAAAATGAGCTTCAATATTGTCCGGTTGCGTATATATATAGTAGAATCGGCAAGAACCGACAACCAGAACATAATCTTATTGAATATGCAACGCGTGAGCAAATTTCATTCAATCCAACCTATTTTTAACCTGCCAATACTGCTGTTTGGAGGAATCCTCATGCTGTTGGCTGGTACGGCCCAGGCGCAAACACCGGTAACAAACATTGAAAACGCCACCGGGGATTCGGTCTTTATCAGCTTTGAGGACGGTGCCCTGCTTAGTCTCGGTGAATTTAACACCGGAGTTATTCCTACCGAAGGCGCCGGCACCCGCATGATGTGGTATCCCGCCAAGGCAGCTTTTCGTTCCGGGATTGTGGATGGCATCCAGTGGGATGATGCTAATATCGGCCCCTGGTCCATAGCCATGGGCTACAACACCACTGCCAGAGGCACGGGCTCCACAGCTCTCGGTGGGGGAACAACCGCCAGTGGCTTTTTCTCCACGGCGATGGGCGCTAGCACCACCGCCGTAAGCGACAACTCGATGTCTATCGGAGCTTATAACAGCGCCAACAGCACATCCGATAACACCCTTTTTGTGGCCGGTAATGGTGAAGCTGGTACCCCTTCTGACGCATTGGTGTTAGATCAGGATGCCGGACTGGTTGTAAATGGCGATTTTGGTACCGGAGTCATTCCGACTGAAGGTGCTGGTGCACGAATGATGTGGTATCCGGCCAAGGCAGCTTTCCGGGTGGGACATGTGAATGGTGACCAGTGGGACGATGTCAACATCGGGTACTACTCCACGGCCATGGGCACCGGTGCCACAGCCGAGGGCGATTACTCCACGGCCATGGGCATGTACACCACCGCCAGCGGGGAAGCATCCACGGCCATGGGCTACGGCACCACCGCCAGCGGGTCGCACCTCGCGACCAGGGGGGCCTCCACGGCCATGGGCAGATACACCACCGCCAGTGGGGAAACATCCACGGCTATGGGCGACAGAACCACCGCTAGTGCAAGCTACTCCACAGCTATGGGTTCTAACACCACCGCTAGTGCAAGCTCCTCCACGGCCATGGGCAGAAATACCACCGCTGCGACTTACAGCTCTTTATCCACCGGCAAATACAACAGTGCCAACAACAGCAACGATGGTTCGCTCTTTGTGGTTGGCAACGGTACTTATTCGACCCCTTCTGATGCACTTGTCCTAGATGACACTGGAGATATGACCATCGCCGGCACCCTCACCGAAAGCTCTGACCGTCGCCTAAAAACCAATATTGCCGAACTGAAAGATGGAGCGCTTGGAAGACTAGCCACCATTACACCTTCTACTTTTGAATTTAAAAACCAAAAAACGCATCCGGCAGGCCCACAGATCGGACTTATAGCCCAAGAGGTGCAAAAGCAATTTCCCGAACTGGTCAGTGAAGCAAGCAACGGCTACCTGTCGGTTTCCTATTCCAAATTTACCGCCGTGCTTTTGAAGGGGGTGCAGGAACAGCAGACATTAATTAACGAGCAAAAAGACAAGATCAAACAGTTAGAAGAAAAGGTAAATCGCATTGACAAACTGCAAGCAGAAGTAGCCGGTTTAAAGAGCCAAAATAGTCAACAGGCCGGGTACTATCTACCAATATCTGCATTTCTGCTACTGCTGTTGGTTGGCAGCGGATGGGTCTGGAAATATAAAAATGAAGGGTTGCTAAAAGCTTAATTAACGTGAGTTCGATATAAGCCCTCTGAAGTTGTCATCCTGAGCGCTTAAAAAAGCAATTTTAAACACACTTTTTGAACGCGAAGGATCTCAATGTATAATACAACCGGGTATTTCGAACTTTGAGATCACGCCGGTAGTCGGACACCACCCTTCGCGAAATACAATTTATCCCTAATTAAAATTAGTAAACGCCCTGGGTGACAACCTGGAGGTGATTTTATCGAACTCACGTTAATTAAATAAAAATGAGCTTCTATATAATCCGGTTGCGTATACATATGTATACAAAATAGAATCGGCAAGAACCGTCAACCAGAACATAATTTCACCGAATATGCAACTCGTGAACAAATTTCATTCAACCCAACCTATTTTTAACCTGCCAATACTGCTATTTGGAGGAATCCTTATGCTGCTTTCCGGTACGGCCCAGGCGCAAACGCCGGTAACCAGCATTGAAAACGCCGCCGGGGATTCGGTCTTTATCAGCTTTGAGGACGGTGCCCTGCTCGGACTTGGCGAACAATATACTGGCGTTATTCCTATTGAAGGCGCCGGCACTCGCATGATGTGGTACCCCGCCAAGTCCGCCTTTCGTGCCGGATATGTTTCTGGTACGCAATGGGACGATGTTAACATCGGGATCTACTCCACGGCCATGGGGCTCGCCACTACCGCCAGCGGATTCTACTCCACGGCCATGGGGAGCAACACCATCGCCAGCGGAAACTACTCCACGGCCATGGGGAGCAACACCAACGCCAGCGAAGACTACTCCACGGCCATGGGTGAGGGGACCACCGCCAGCGGATTCTACTCCACGGCCATGGGCCGAAGCACCATCGCCAGCGGTCTCGTTTCCACGGCCATGGGCTTCGCCACCACCGCCAGCGGAAACTACTCCACGGCCATGGGCTACATCACCACCGCCAGCGGAACCTGGTCCACGGTCATGGGCTACAGAACCACCGCTGCGTCAGCCCACTCATTATCTATAGGAGAATACAACAGCGCCAACACCAGCGCCGACGGCACTCTCTTTGTGGTCGGAAACGGATCATTTTCTACCCCTTCTGATGCACTGGTCCTCGATGATGCCGGCAACATGACCATTGCAGGTACCCTCACCGAAAGCTCCGATCGCCGTCTGAAAACTAATATTTCACCCATTGGTGAAAACACGCTCGGGAAGCTGAGTAATATCACTCCGTCCACCTTCGAATTTAAAAACCAGCAAACGCATCCGGCTGGTCAACAGCTTGGGCTTATTGCACAGGAAGTTCAACAGCAATTTCCCGAATTAGTCAGCGAGGCCAGTAATGGCAACCTGAGTGTTTCCTATTCCAAATTTACCGCCGTGCTTTTGAAGGGAATGCAGGAACAGCAAGAAGAAATAACGGCCCTTAAAAAAGAAAATAACAGTATTAAAGAACGCTTGGCGAAGCTTGAGCAACAGCACCAACAAACTGCCGGCATGCCATGGTATGGTATAGTTATGCTGCTAACGCTGCTGATAGGTGGCGGGCTGGTCATGAAAAGAAATAATTCATTTAGCAGAGGATAAAAGTATGAAATATCAAGGTTTTTCATTTTCTCTATTTACACTATTGGTCATTGGTTGCCTGACACCTTCGCACATTTTTGCGCAAACGTTTACGGTTCAAAATGGGGGAACTGTAGTTTTACAAAATAGCGGCACCTTAGACCTGGGTTCTACCACTTCTTTGAATGAGAACGGTGGAAACGTAACCGGAAACGGTCAAATTAAAGCTAAGCGCACACTTAATGCACCTTCCGGGCAGGATGTTGCTGGGCTGGGAGCAGTGATAACTAGTAGCCAAAACCTGGGAACTACAAATATTTTTCGGGGCCATGTGGAACAATCATTGGGTAATCGAAAAAGCATAAAACGCTATTATGGTATTTATCCTCTCACCAATAGCGGCCTCGATGCCACACTAACCTTCAATTATTTGGATACAGAGCTCAATAATTTACCGGAAGATGACCTGACGCTGTTTCGGTCAGATGACTCTGGAGCCAACTATACAGCTGCTGGATATGGAAGTCGCGATGCTTCAACAAACAAAATCACCTTAGGCGGTATTGATTCATTTGCCCGCTTTTCGGCCGCCGCACCGGACCTATTTAACTATGGTTCACTAACACTCAACGGAATTGATCAGTATATGGATATCTCGGCGGTAGCCGATGATATTGCCGGTTCAAGTGCGATCTCGGTATCATTTTGGGTAAAGCCTGATTTTGCCAACCAGACAGATGCGGGTGGTGTAGTCCCTGTTGGATTGAATGATGCTTCAGGAAGTGACTTGTTCAACATTCTCATAGGAGCGCCTGGCACTCAAGACCAAGTGGTACGCCTTTTTGACTCATCAGGTTTACCTATAATCACAGGCTCCACTCTTTCCGGAGATACGTGGCATCACATTGCCATGACCTATGACAACGGAACCGCTACGCTGTATGTAGATGGACAAAGCGCAGGACAGAGCAGCATATCACTCACCCTGTCTACGGATGATCAGTGGAGCATTGGTCAGGAATTTGATAGTGGATCGACCAGCGATTTTTTGGATGGATCTGTTGATGAAGTCCGAATTTGGAATAAAGCGCTGAGCCAACAGGAGATTCAAAAAAACACCTTTCAACCGCTTAAAGGAGATGAGACAGCGCTACTAGGTTATTATCAGCTTAACAATACACCGAATGGCTCCAGTACGAATTCTAATGATGGTTCGCTTCTTCAGAACCCAGCTTTTTCAGCCGAGACCTATCCAAACGGTACATTTATTACCGGTAACGAAGGCTGGAGAATGATGACGACCCCGGTTAAACAAACCTCGTATAGCTCGCTGCTTGATACTCTATGGACGCAGGGTTTTACCGGAGCCGATGAAACAACCGGGACATCCAATGTTTATATCTGGGAAGAATCGAGCCGGCAATTTACGTCCATTTCGGATGCTTCTGTTGTTCCGGATGGTTCTACAGGATTTATTACCTATGTGTATGATGACCAAGATTACGATGGTACCCCTGAGGGTTTTCCTAAAATGATTAAAACCAACAGTACGCAGCGGAGTGGTAATGTTTCTCCAACACTTACATATACCGATTCAGGCACCATTGCTGATGACGGCTGGAACTTGGTAGGAAACCCATTTGGAGCAAGTATTGATTGGGATGCCGCTTCCGGACTAACTACTTCTAATCTGGATGCTTCCTTTTATGTATGGAGTGATTCAGCGAGCGGGGGAAGCGGTGATTACCTAAGCTGGAACGGTTCTGCAGGTACTTTTGGTGGAGGAGAGATTGCTCCCTGGCAGGGTTTTTGGGTGAAAGCCAATGCAACTAATCCGGATATCACATTCACCGATGAAGTGCGAACCAGTGGAGGAATATTCCGCAAGCAGAAGCCTGTTGCCCAGCTTAGATTTACGCTGAATGGAGTCGTCCTTTCCTCTAAAACGATTCTGATGTTTAGTGAAAATGCTACATTGGAAAAAGATGAATTGGATGCCTACAAGCTTCAATCATTGAATAACGAATACCTAAGCTTGTTCACCAAACTTTCCGATGGTACTGGATTAGATATTAATGCTATTCCTGCTTCTACCGAAGAGTCTATGGCCATTGATTTAGATATAGACGGCAGCTCGTTGGGCGGCGAATATGAACTCGCCTGGAAACCTGAGAACTTACCTGAAGATACCAAACTCGTATTAGTTGATAATGTCACCGGAATCGAGACTGGTCTTACTGAGGCTTCTTTATATTCCTTTGAACTGGAAAGAAAAGCAGAAAAAGCGCCGAACGGAGATTTTAAATCTCCGGCACATCAGGTGGTCTCGCCAGAGGTTATCAAAGCAAAATCTACAAAGTCCCGGTTTACCATTTTACTGAATGCAAGCAGTACATCGGTTGGCAACGAACCCGATGATGATATACCAGCGACAGTAGAATTAAACCAAAACTATCCCAACCCCTTCAACCCAACCACCACCATACAGTACGGCGTGCCGAAAACGGGAGAAGTAACAATGGAAGTCTTCAACATGCTCGGCCAAAAAGTAAGCACGCTCATCAATCGCGAAAACAAACAAGCCGGCCGGTACTCGGTACAGTTTGATGCAAGAAATCTGTCCTCCGGTTTATACCTCTATCGCTTGAAGGCAGGCAATACCGTCATCACCAAAAAACTAACGCTCATTAAGTAATTAGAAATTATGGATTATGAATGTTGAATCGGCTACTGCCCAAATTCAACATTCATAATTCAACATTTAAAATTTCCTCCCATGAAAACAACACTCATCATCTTATTCGCCATTATCATCGTACTAATTGCAACAACTGTACTATTCGCCCAGCCGGGATTACCGGGAGCTCCTTCTCAAGCACCGATTGATGGAGGGTTGAGTTTGCTGGCTGCCGCTGGTGGCGCGTATGCATGGAAGAAGCTGCGGGATAACCAGTCGGACTAAACGATGTCGATGAATAGATTTATAATAGTGCATTTATAAGCTATATTGAGCCTCAAATCCAGTAGGTAATACTATCCTGCGTTCTGATAAAGTGATCATTTATTTTGGTTGAAATGCTGGCATTTCTTAACCTCAATGTAAGCTTGCTACTCAGAGTATAGTGTCAGCTTTATTTCTAAGGTATTATCGAATTATTGCAATAAAATAAGTAACAGTGAAAAGAGGTCGTTTTCTATTATTTCTACTCTTGTTGAGCCAATTAGGGTCGGAACTTATCTTGGCACAGCCATCCGGGCCAACAGGTTTTCCTTTCATAGAAACGTACCAACGGGGGCAATTTTCAGGAGCACGTCAAGCGTGGGGAATCACGCGAGCTGATGATGGACTCCTTTATTTTGGCAATACGAGGTATGGCATTCAGGAGTCGGACGGACTTTCCTGGCGCAATCTCTGGATGGAGAGAAACTCAGCTGCTCTGTCTTTTGCTAAACACACCGATGGAAGAATTTTTGTTGGTGGACAGGCAGATTTTGGCTACCTGAAACGTGATTCATTGCAACGGCGCTCTTATAATTCCTTGTCTTATCTCGTGCCCGATTCAGTTTCAAACATCATAGATGTAGAGTTTACTTATGTGCTTGAAGATGAGGTGCATTTTATTTCACCGGAAATTTGGTATGTATATTCAGATGGTGAAGTAATCCGGCAAGAGAATGAAACGCGTGTTTCCTGGGCCGTTCGGTGGGACAATGCGATCATCAGTTTGCATTCTGATGGTCAGATTAAGCGTACAAAAGATGGAAATTCATTTACGATTGCTCCTCCTAATACTCAAACAAAAGCCCTTAAACTTTCAGCTACGGAAAACCGATTGTTTATGCTGGACGATGGGTTTGTGTTATGGGAATTGAACAAGTTGGGTACCTGGGCGAAGATCCTGGAGTTGACGGAAGATATTTCAGAAGCGTCTGTGATTATCAAAGATTTTTTGTGGTCAAAAGCCGGGTATATTCATTTTGCTACTTCAAACGGATTGTTCACTTATTCTCAGAATGGCGATTACATGCATACTATTTTCGCCTCAGACGGTCTTTGCGACAATGATTTAAACAGACTTTATGAAGACGATGCTTTGAATATATGGGTAAGCAGTATGTTTGGAATAAGCGTATTGGAGTATGGCCGCGCAATGCGTGAGTTTTCACCCTCTGCCCATAATTTCCCTAATAATTCAGCGACCTTGAAGAATTTCAATGGCTCCCTGTATGCCGGGGGGAAGGACGGATTATTTGTGTGGGATAAAGTGAAATTTCGTCAAATCTACAATGATAGAAGTGTGTATGCGTTCGAAACAACAACGTATGGATTGCTAATTGGATCAGATAAAGGATTGCAACTGTTAGATAAAGAAGGAAGATTTCATACTCTGTTTTCAGAAGGAATGGTTTATCTGATTCTCGCCGATCGTGAAAACCCGGATGTTGTGTATTATTATCATAATACACATGCACTGAGAAAAGTAGTGCTACAATCCGAAACCCAATTTACCGATTCCAAATTGGTTGATTTTACTGAAATAGGCCACACCATTACCGAAGATATCAACGGAGATTTATGGGTTGGAACGGGGCGGAATGGAGACTTTTGGTTTGAAACGAGTCAGGAGGACAGCGTAATTGTTTCTGTACCTAATGTTCGCCAATTTTCAACTGAAGATGGCCTTCCTTCCAATGGGTTTAATTATACCATGTCGGTTGGGAAAGATGTCGGGTTTATAACTTCGGATGGATTTTACAGGCTTACAGAAGATCGGGATTCCATAGTAATTGATAATCGTTTTAAAGATGTTTTTTTAGGGCAAGACCGTGCGGTTTGGCCGGTAGTACAAGATAATGAAGGAGGGATTTGGCTGGCATGGGCGGCTGCACACATCGGAAAGGCAGTTTACAATCCTGAAAAGGATATTTTTGAATGGAATGATGGGGAATATACCCGAACGGAGCCTTATTGGGATATTGATTTCATCTATCCCGCTTCGGAAAACCGTGTTTATTTCCAAACCAGGGCCCAAAAGCTGGCTTATCACGATTCCACGCTATACAGACAGCCCTTGCCATCCTTCAATGCTCACATTACTTCTGTGATTATAAACTCTGATTCCTTGTTGTTGGAGCCACGGGGGATATCTCATCCAGTGCTGGAAACGCCCATTTCATATTTGGATAATAAAATCAGGTTCAATTACGGGATGATCGCTTTTTTACCCGAAGACCGTCTTTTCTATCAGATAAAATTGGAGGGGTTAGATGATGATTGGTCTGCTACAACAAATGAAAGGTATCATGACTACACAAACTTAAAAGAAGGAGAATATACTTTTTGGGTGCGTGGGCACACGTTATATCCTGAAGAATCTCAAATGGCATCGTTCTCATTTGTGGTGCTTCCACCGTGGTACCGAACCTGGTGGGCAATCATTATGTATGTCTTTTTTGGTATGGGAGGGATAACAGCTTTTGTGAAGGTTCGTGAAAGGCGTCTCTTGGATCGCCAACAAGAATTGGAAGAGGAGGTATTAAATCGAACCGAGGAAATTCGCGCTCAAAATATAGAGTTAGAGAAGTTGGATAAGATGAAAAATACCTTCTTCTCCAATGTGAGTCACGAATTTAGAACCCCGCTAACTATTAGTAGTGGGTTGGTTGATAAGTTGATGAAACAGAAGGAGGAGAATCCTTCCAAAATCCATTACATCTTGTCTGTAATTAAACGAAATATGGTTCGCCTGGATGATATGGTTAGTCAGATTATAGATTTGACGAAATCAGATCAGAACCACCTGAGCCTGAGGCAGAAATATTATAAAGCTGATAATCTGGCGTCTATTGCGGTAGAATCTTTTCGTTCACTTGCGGAATATCATGGTCACAGGTTTGAATTTTATCCAGATGCCGGTGAAGCGGTTATTTATGCCGATCGCTCAAAAGTAGAGATCATGATTAACAACCTGATTTCTAATGCGATTAAGTTCACAGCAGATGCTGGCTCCATTGAAATAAGAACTTCGCTACAGAAGGCCTCATTTATACTTACTGTGCAAGATACCGGCCCGGGAATTCCGGATGGTGATGAAGAAGTGATATTCGAACGCTTCCACAGAATTAAGAGAGATGAGGCCGATTATGTGGAAGGAATGGGCGTAGGCTTAGAGCTCAGCAGGACGCTGGCACGCCTGCATGAGGGTGAAATCCGTGCATTGCCGGGACTGAAAACCGGAGCCTGTTTTGAGTTACAACTCCCGGTAGCTGAGATGGAAACAGAATCAGCGAGCCCGATTGTTGAAGAGCTGTTTGAGGAGATCATTATAAGTTCAAAAATTGAAACACCGGAATTGGAGAGTTCATTTTTTGACATTCTACTGGTAGAGGATAATGAGGATATGATGGAATACGTGCAGGACACCCTTTCTGAACTGGGAACCATCAAAACAGCCAAAAACGGCAAAGAAGCCCTGCTGCTGCTCGATCATTATACACCCGACATCATCATAACGGATTTAATGATGCCTGTGATGGGTGGACAGGAACTGGTTGAAACCCTGTTTGAACATGAAAAGTGGAAACATATACCGGTAGTGGTGCTTACAGCAAAAGCATTGGAAGAAGATAAATTAAATCTTTTAAGAATTGGTGTGGTTGATTACATCACCAAGCCATTCCTGCCCGAGCAATTGATTCTAAAGACTAAAAATCTGCTGACTTATTACACGAGAAGAAAGAAACTAAAACTGAGTATTAAAGCAGATGAAGTTCAAACCGAATCTGACTTTATAAATAGAGTAACGGCATTTGTTACCAAAAATATCAGCAACAGCAATTTATCGGTAGACTTAATAGCAGATGAATTCTCTCAAAGCCGAAGATCGTTCTATCGAAATCTCCAGCTCGAAACCGGCATGACGCCCGCCGAGTTTATTCGGGAAATCCGGCTGACTTCTGCCCAATCCATGGTTTCGGCAGACAAGACCTTACGGCTCGAAGAACTCGCCAACGCCGTAGGCTACAAAAGTGCTGCCAGCTTCCGCAAAGTGTATGAAGAACGATTTGGAGAGCATCCGCTGGAATAACCCAGCCGGTCATCGCAAGGAGAATCCTTTGTATAAACAGCGCTTATGCGGTGTTGGAATAGGGCAAGGTAATTTGCATCACCCACTGTTGGTCCAAGCGGGACGCTTGAACCAAGAGGGGAATCCTTTGCATAAAATCAGCAGCGTTTTCCCGAGCATTCTCGTGGTAGACAAAACCCCATCTGACGGCTGTTTAAAGGTTAGGTTATTCGATCCTGTAAAGAGCCGTCTGATGGATTGGTTGAATTAGGCAAAATTGCCCTTGGTTGCAAAACCCAATCCCTGTCCCTTGCCCTAACGTTCGCTTGCGTTATGCCGCTCACCTCAAGGGTAAGGGAACTCCTTGGGGAACTCCTTGGTGAGTTTGAGAAATGGTTAAGGCGTTTTTGGCTGTGTTGATTGCATCATTAAGAACCATGATTTACAGGATTATTTAAGTTTGAAATCAAGTAAATCCCGGTAATCCTCTAAATCCTGGTTCAAATGGAAAGAGGATAATTAGGATTGACCATTCATTTTAATCCATTGAGTCAATTCCCTCTTGCTTTTCGACGTGGCGATCTCCCTAAATTACTTGGGGTGCCTACTCAGGGAGATTGCTTCGTCGTTAGATATCCACTCTTGTAGTCAACATCGAAGACTCCTCGCAATTGACGGGCTGATAACCACAATGACTCCCCATCGACCCTTTTGCTCCACATTTGGCACGTTTGCGCAGAAAGTTGGCACGTTTGCACAGGTGAAAATGTGTATTATAGCAAGGCCAATTACTCACTCACTGCATATACTATGAAAACATTACAGATATTTTTTCTCGGGGTTCTCTTTTTAGCAGGCACCGCCCCATTTGCCAGCGCTCAAACCACCTCGCCCAAAATTGCGGTGGGCGCCAATCAAAGTTTGGTGCTTACCGATGACGGAACGGTCTACACTTTTGGTCAAGGAAACTTTGGAACCTTAGGGCAGGGTAATGCGGGGCGCTACGATATTGCCGCGCCCATTACACACTCCAATTTGGGCGGAAAGAAAATAATTGCTGCTGCAACCAATACAGGAGACGGGGGCGATGCTTTCACCCTATTAGTAGCCGAAGACAGTACGGTGTATAGTTTTGGTGAAAATAGTGAGGGGCAGTTAGGGCATGGAGATCAGGAAAGTAGAAGAGATCCCACTCAAATAACGCATGCCAACATAAGTGGGAAAAAATTTGTGGCGGTTGCCGCAGGAGAAGAGCAATCGTTTTTGTTGGCAAGCGATGGCAGTGTATTTGGGATAGGTAATAATGCTTTTGGACGTCTGGGAATTGGCGCTTATACATCCCCTACTGCAGTATCAGTTCCCACCCTGATAGATACCACTAATCTGAGCGGGCATACAATCACACAGATTTCAGCAGGAGAGCCGGGCTACACCTTAATGCTTTCCGACAGCAACCAGGTATTTGCGTTTGGAGAAAACAGTAATGGCCAATTTGGGAATGGTTCACAGACAAGCACAATTTTAGCGGTTGCCATCCCTAAAGCCAATTTTGATAATAAAACCATTGTGGATATGGAAACAGGTTTGAGATCAAGTTTAGTGTTAGCTTCGGACGGTACCGTATATAGCTGGGGAAATTTCAGATCAGAGCTGGGGCATGGTTCGTTAAGTGCAGATTTATTAACGCCCACCGCAATCACGCATGCCAATCTCTCCGGAAAAACCATTACTAACATCTCAAAAACGAATCAAATAGCCTTGCTACTATCCTCTGACGGTACGGTATTTGGTTTTGGGAATAATAATAATAATGGGTTCTCCTTTCCGGAAGTGCCTACCGAGTACACCAGCTCGGCAACCTTAGGAAAAACCATTTCCAATATTTCGATGGGGACGGAAAACGGACTAATTCTTGCGGATGATGGCACGGTATATGGCTTTGGTGAAGGGAGATATGGCCAACACGGAGTGGGAACAACGGCAGAAATCACTACCCCTCGAATCATTAATGATGCCTTTACCCATGGAAAAGTGTTTGAGCACGTTTCAGCCGGAGTTGAACATAGCGTAGTCATTGACAGCGCGGGTGTAGCCTATAGTTTTGGGGGGAGTGATTATCCGGACTATAATACTTCTATTACAAATAACCATCTTGGAAGAAGCTTTGACCGAATCGTAAATACCCCTACCGAGCTATCCCATTCCAATCTTTCCGGAGAGACCATTGTGGATGTATTTGCTGGGGGCACTCAGTCATTTCTGCTAAACAGTAACGGGGAAGTTTTTGCTTTTGGAGCCGGGTACAATGGCGCGTTGGGGTTAGAAGATAGTGTATATGTGTACGTCCCCACCAAACTGGATCATACAAATTTGAATGGAAAAAAAATAAGCGCTATAGCTACGGGTTGGAATGGAAGTACAGCTTTAATATCAAATAGTTCGGGCAGAGCACACACCTTATTATTAGCCGAAGACGGTAGCGTATTTGCGATGGGAAGTAATGATGCAGGACAGCTTGGCTTGGGCGATTTTGTAAGGCGAAGGGTACCCACTCAAATCACCCATGCCAATATAAGCGGCAAAACCATTACGCATATAGCCGTCGGCGCAAGTAACAGCATGCTTATAGCCTCCGATGGAAGTGTGTTTTTATGGGGCGAAGGAGGGTTAGGAGAGATGGGTTTTGGCAACACCAACGATCTGAATGTACCTACCCTGGCGGGGCATATAAGCAGCTTAGGGAAAACCTTTGTGGATGGGGCTATTGGGTATAGTAGTAATCTTCCGCATTTTTTGCTTCTCGCCGATGACAATAGTCTGTATAGTTTTGGAGAAGGTCGTGATGGACAGCTTGGGCAGGGAAACAAAGATGATAATTACGTGCCTACTCAGATTACCAACACCAATATTCCGGGTAAAACCATTAGCGATGTAGTTGCCGGAAAAAAAACAAGCATGTTAGTGATGAAGGATGGCTCGGTATTTAGTTTTGGGAATACCCACAGAGTAGGAATTGAGGGGGGAGCATTTACGGATAAAACAGAACCAACATTATTGAACAATGCCGCGATTGCAGGCAAAAAAGCCACCGCTATTGCTGCGAATTCTTTTCATGGCTTAGCCATTCTGGATGATGGCTCCATACTCAGTTTTGGAAGTACTTTACAGAAAGCTTACAGATATGGAGCGCTCGGCAATGGGTTGCCTGAATCAGGTGTTCGTGCACCGCAACCCATAGCAAATTTTAACTGGCGCACCTCGCCCATACCCACAACGAATTTAGCCCTCCATTTAGATGCGGAAAGAGGGCTGGCTACCTTTGGGGATTCGCTCAACACATGGGGGAACCTGCGCCTTTCAGGAAACGATGGGGTGCAAACTGATCTAGCCCGGCGCCCGGTAGCGGTAGACAGCGTCATCAATAACAGGCGGGTCATTCGCTTTAACGGAACCAATTCGTATGTAACCTTGCCTGCTGCTTCTACCCTCGGCATACAAAACAGTGATTACGAGCTGTTTATGGTAGCAAAATCATCCAGTTCAGACATTAACTTTCTGCTGGGTGGTGAAACTATTGGGCAGCACGAACTGCACCTGAATGGAGATGCGGGTGCCCGTTTTATTCCTGTATCTAATGCAAGTAACTATGTAGATGTGGGTTCAGCCGGAGATTTCACCGATTCAACTCCACAGCTTATCAATTTACAAGCCACGGATACTTTTGGTAAGCTTATAATAAACCGTAGCCAAATGACCACTAATAACACTAACGCCCAAAGTTCAAATGCTGGAGATATATATTTAGGCGTTCGGACTGATAACAGTTTTAGTTTTGATGGGGATATCGCCGAGGTTATTATCTACACCGGCGTGCTTTCTGCCACCGACCGCGGCAAAGTGGAAGAATATTTGGTAAATAAGTACGCGATTCCCAATCAACTCAATTCCGAATTCTCTATAACAGGAACGGAAGGCTGGCGACTGCTTGCTCAGCCCGTAGCCGATTCCAGCTTCGCCCCGTTGCTATCGGATCTGTGGACGCAGGGATTTACCGGAGCCAAAGCCGAAAACGGAACCCCCAACGTATTTATCTGGGATACCACCACGGCTACAAACGACAACACCAATTGGAAAGCACTCTCCCGAATGGATACAACCATTCAACCGGGTTCGGCAGCCTTAGTGTACGTGTACAGCGACGATAATTACGATGAAGATGGCGATGCGGGCTTCCCTAAAACGTTGAATGTAAAAGGCATTGAGCCGCTGGGAACTCAGAATCTGTCGACCAAACTAAATCCCAATAAAAACGGATTTACGCTGGTAGGAAATCCCTTCCGCTACGATATTGATTGGGATGCGGTTACCAAAGACAGCCTTTCGAACTCCGTGTATGTGTACGACCATAACGCTTCGGGCTGGAAATCCTGGAATGGATCCACCGGAAGTTTATCGGATGGAGAAATCGGCGCCTATAATGGCTTTTTTGTGCAGACGATGGGAGCAAGCGCCAAATTGGAAATCCCCGACAGCGCCAAAACCTACACGGCCGAAGAATTTCTGGGCAAGCAAGCCACAAAATCCGATCCACACTATTTCTCCCTCGAAGTATCGAGTGAATCAGGCTTTACAAACAAAGCATGGTTTCAGTTCTCGAAAACAGGAGAAATGGGCGTGGATGCCTCCGATGCGTACGAACTTATTTCGCTTTCAAACCGATACGTAAGCCTTTCATCCGTACAGGGAGAAACCATCGGGTTAGACATCAACAGTCTTCCGCTCAGGGATGAAGTATTTGAGATTCCCCTTGAACTCATCACCACCGAAGCTGGTGCTCATCACTTCTCTATAGAAGATGTACAGTATCCCGAATCGTGGACCATAGAATTGTATGATCGGGAAACCGATACCCGAACGAGCCTGGATGAAGCGTACGCATTTACCATAGCGGCAAGTAAAACCAAATCGGTCGCCGCAAATGAACCGGCTTCCCCGCCCTCGCTGGCGTCCATTGTAACGCCCAAGAAATCACAAGCCGACCCGACTCGCTTTAGCCTGATGATCATGGCTTCCACCATCGTATCGAACGAGGGAGATCTTGAGATTCCGGACATGGTTGAACTCGCCCAAAACTATCCCAATCCATTTAACCCCACCACCACGATAAACTACGGCGTGCCACAAACAGGAGAAGTCACCCTGGAAGTATTCGATATGCTGGGCCGCAAAGTAAGCACCCTCATCAACCGCGAAAACAAAACCGCCGGCCGATACTCCGTACAGTTTGATGCCGGCAATCTGGCCTCGGGTTTATACCTCTACCGCCTAAAAGCAGGCAACACCGTAATCACCAAAAAACTAACGCTCATTAAGTAATGCTCAATTTTAAGTGCTAAATGTTAAATGGAGGAACCTGTCATTTAACATTTAGCATTCAACATTTAAAATTTCCTCCTATGAAAACAACACTCATTATCTTATTCGCCATCACCATTGTTCTAATTGCAACAACCGTACTGTTCGCCCAGCCACCCGGATTGCCCGGAGCTCCAGATCAGGCTCCTATTGATGGCGGGTTGAGTTTGCTTGCTGCGGCCGGCGGGGCGTATGCCTGGAAGAAGCTCAGAGATAAAAAGGAATAAGATCGGTTACTTTAGTTCCGAAGGCGGGAAGCCAAATTCTTTCTTAAAGCTGGTGGAGAAGTAATTGGCATCTGAATATCCTACAGCTCGAGCAGCTTCCTGAACATTGAATCCTTTTTCAGTTAATAAAACTCTAGATTCTTCCAGACGCGTTTGCCTGATAAAGTCATTTAGTGAAATTTCACTCACTTTTTTCCAGTCTCTATACAATTTAGCACGACTTATAAACAAAGCGTCTGCAAGTTGGTTTACATTAAGAGAAGTACTCCCTAACTGCCTGAATATAATTTCTCGTACCTGTCTTAAAAACTCTGGCTCCGTTACTTTATTTGGTAGATTCGAGCCGTTTTGAAGGATCTGTTCTCGCCTGAGAATGGCTGTTACTTGAGAGAGTAACAAACTACTTCGAATGGGTTTAGTTAGGTAGATATCTGCGCCGGTGGATAACCCCGTTTGTACATCCTGGTCTTCACTCTTAGCTGATAAGAAAATAACCGGAAGATGTTCAAGTTGTTTTTTTGAGCGTAAGGTATTCACAAATTCCAACCCATTCATTTTCGGCATCATGATATCAGAAATGATTAAATTGGGTGTTTCTTTTTCCAGTATTTTTAGCGCTTTATTTCCATTTTCGGCAATCAGAACGTCGTAGTGTTCCTTTAGAATAGATTGCAAGTAAAGTCTGAAATCATAATTATCCTCCACCACCAATACGCTTTGTTCAAACTGCTTCCTTTCGGTTTCTACTAATTCCAACTCTGTATTTAATTTTACAGAGAGCTCTTTTTTGTCACTTAAATAAGATTCATGAGCTATGGTATGATTTGAAGCGATATGCGAATGACCTTTCTGCAGCGTAAGGATAAACTCCGTTCCGTCACCTGCATCAGAATTTAGTTCAACGGTTCCGCCCATTTCAATCATCAATCCTTTCACTAGAAATAACCCAATACCCGTTCCCTCAGAAGCTTTAACCCCTTCAACCTGATATAGATATTCAAATATTTTTTGCTGATGTTCGGGTTTAATTCCGTGACCTTCATCTTTGATTCGAATTTCAACGGCGGATTCTTTTTCAATAAAGGTTAGCCTTATCGTACTATTCTTTGGTGAAAACTTAATAGCGTTACTCATCAGGTTGATAATAATACGCTCCCATGCCTCCCGATCTGTATAAATATCTTCACTAAACTCTTCGGTAGGAATTTCGATTGAAATGTGCTGTTGCTCTAACCTCGACTGAAACTGCCCTATTATTTGACGGGTGAATTGGGGGAGATCAATGGGTTCTATTTTTAAGGCAATGGAATCTGCATTTAGCTTGGATACATCCAAAATTTGATCTACTAAATTTTTAAGCCGAAGCCCATTCCTCTGCATCATAGATAGCCGTTCGGAATCTTTTTTATTTTTCGATTCCTCCATTAAGTCATCAAGCGGACCAATGATTAGTGAAAGCGGTGTTTTCAGTTCATGCGTAATTCCCGTGAAAAATCGTTGCTTCTCTTCTGCTGCTTTTTGCAGCTCCTTGGTTTGGAGGTTTACCCGCTGCTCAAGCTCTTTCTCTTTCTGTTTTAAAGAATGTATTCTGATTCTAAACCCTGAGTAAACAAGCCCCATCATCGCAACCAATAAGAACATCCTGAAATAAGCAGTTTCATAAAAATAGGGTGGAATGGTTATAATCATAGATTTTTCAATAGGGCTGCCACCTATGAACTGAGATCTCACTATCAGTTCATGACTTCCGGGAGGAATACCCGTAAAAACTGCCTGCCTGGAAAAAGTCGCATCTTCCCAGCGCTCATTAACGCCTTCCAAAAAATAACTAAAGATTAACCGGTCTTGATTTACGTAATTAGGAACCGTGAAATTTACCCTGAGATTTCGCTTATTTTCCGGGATGATCACTTCTTTCTCATCCCTGGCATAAATATGATATTCATCAAGCTCAATACTTTCAAAAACTGGTGGAGGGACATCAAGGCCATAATCCACTGAGAAATCTAACGGATTAACAATGGTAATACCTCGCTGGTTTGGAAACCATAATCGACCGTCAGAAGCCTTTATACCGGAAGACTGTACACCACCGTTTGCCTCCCGGTTTATCATTCCATCTTTCTCATTAAAACTTAGAACCTTTAATTCTGAAGTATTACCATCTGCATAGCTATTTAACTCTTTGATAGAAACCCGCATGATTCCGCTATTTCCGCTAATCCAGAAATACCCTGAATTATCGTCAATGATCCTATGCAATGAATTTTGTGGAAGTCCATCTATAACAGTAACTGATGACGACGAAATAACAGCTCCCTGTTCATCCAAAACTAATCTATTCAAGCCATTACTTTCGTTCACTACCCAAAGCGTATCGTCTGACTGCAGAAGGAGATCCCTAATTGTGTCGCTGTTTAACACCCCGCCTTTTGCCTTGTAGGTTAAAAACGAATTCTCTTCGATTCTGCTTATTCCATTACCATCAGTCCCGACAAAAAGTACTCCTTTTGAGTTTTCACGAAATACTTGTATTACAGATAACGCTCTTGGAGCAGATTCATCAAAAAAGCGTATATCATTATTTTCCAATACAACCAGAGAGTTATAAGTTGCGATAAATAGCTTCTCCCCTTGGCGATGTATTCCTTCTATCGAATAGTTATATCCTTCTAGAAAAGGAACCAGCTCATCCAAGTATTTCCATGTATTCTCTTCATATTTCCAAAGACCTCCATCGTACATACTAGCATAGACCACACCATTTTCATCTTCATACAACGACCGGCAAAGGTCACCGGCTAATTCACTGTTGGTTGAGTTCCAAAAGTCATACCCATCATTTTTTAAGTGATAGATGCCTGTGGTAAAACTACAAGCCCATATTTCATTGTTCCTGTCTTCTACTATTGAATAAATATTGATAAAGCCAGGGATCTGTTGAGGACCTATGTTGATAAAACTACTTTTTCGAATTTGATACAGACCATTGGCTATGGAACCCATCCATAAAGAACCCTCTTTATCTAACATTACAGATTCTACTTCGGGACCTTTCAATACAAGCTGATTATCGATTATGATGATGTTATCGCCAATTAAGATTTCCTCTCCATGCTTGCCTTTTATGTACAGACTCAGATTAATCTCGTCTGGTCTAAATGGAATCTCAAGCTTAGCAAGATCCTGACTTCCATTTCTTAATAAATAGAAACCGGAACTCTTTGTAAAAATGGTTCCCATATTTGGTTTTCCAAAATTGGAGGGCTGAAAGTAAAGGTCACTATTCTTCCTGTTTTCTATTTTTTCGATCTTATTGTCACTCATGTTAAAGAGGAACGCGGCAAAATCACTTCTTACCCAAAATTTATTATCTCCGGCAAGTTGTATGCTACTAACATGCTTCTCAGGGTAACTAAAGCGATCTGCTGATAACAGCAGCTGAGGAGTTTTTTCCTTTAGAGCATAAATACCCTTGGTGGTTTGCAGGTACACATTACCGTTTGGGCCGGGCACAAGTAACTTTACCGTTGTCTGTAAAAGAGGGTGCTTAAGCGTTTGAAATGAGTCTTCTTTCTTAGAAAAGTAAGCCATACCCATTGTCCCTGCGACCCAGATCCGGCCGTCTGAACCTTCTATTAACTTAATCGCACTTCCCGGCAGATCGGATGTGGTAAATGTCCTGAAGACCGATCCTTTTTTTGATGTAAGCGTACCTCCTTCATTAAATATCCAGAGAGTTCCATCCGACGCTTGGAGAATACCGGCTTTTCTATTGCTAATTATTCCCAGTGTATTTCCTGAATTGTACACATTAAATTCATACCCATCGTACCGCACCAACCCATCATAAGTTGAAAAATACATATACCCATCAGTATCCTGAACGATTCCGTTTACTGCATTTACAGGCAGACCATCTTCAATCGTATAATGCCGGATTAAATACTCCGAGTTTTTTTTGGAAGTTATTTGCCCAGGGTACTGAAATAGTAAAGTAAACAACAGTATTAGAAGTGTTCCCAATGGCTTCAGTTAAGATTTCTTAATAAATTGATACAATTTTAAAGAATTCTGAGGCATATTCAAAGATTTAAAAAAGTAAGCTTGGAGATAAACTATTCAAAAACTTACTCCAATGAAATCTTTCATCCAGTTACTTTTTTTACTTCTACTTTTATTCTCCAATGGACTGTTTGCACAAACAGCCGTCGCACCTTCAGGAGCAGGAACTGAAGCAAATCCATACCTAATATCCTCTTTGGATAATTTATACTGGATCACACAAAGCACCACCAGATGGGATAAATTTTATAAGCAAACTGCAAATATTGATGCTTCATCTACTTCTGGGTGGGATTCCGGTGCGGGTTTTACCCCAATCGGGAATGCTTCAACAAAATTTACCGGAGATTATGATGGTGAAGGATATTCCATTATTAATTTAACTATCGATCGGCCAAGCACAAACTATATTGGCCTGTTCAGTTTCACAAGTTCATCGGCAACAATCCAGCAGGTGGTCTTGAAAAATGTCTCGATTACAGGAAAAAATTATTTAGGCGCTCTGGTGGGATATAATGAGGGAAGCATTTCATTAAGCAGTGCCTCCGGGATGGTGAACGGATATTATGCCGGTGGGGGACTAGTTGGGGGTAATGCAGGTTCCATAAACGAAAGTTATGCTTCTGTAGATGTAGATGTAAGTAATAATGAATTTACAGCTGCATACGGAGGTGGCGGTTTAGTAGGTGAAAACAGTGGTTCAATAAAAAATAGTTATGCGACAGGAGATGTACGCGGAGATAATGAAACATATGGGGGATTAATTGGAGAGGACTATTCAGATCCAGATTCTGTACAAAATACCTATGCAACAGGTATAGTAACAGGACCCTCAGATGCCTATGCAATGGTTGGGTATGGTGATGAAGATCTGATAAATTCCTATTGGATCACAGAAACGGGCAATGAAGACAGTGGATATGGTATCGCATTGTCTAGCACAAATATGAGATCAGCCGCTTCTTTCGTTGGTTTTGATTTTACAAATATCTGGGAGATCGCGGAGGGTGAAACGTTTCCTACCCTGCAGAATAATGCTCAAACACCAGCTCCAGGCACCTCTCCTGCGTTAGCTAAGCCAAATGATCAATCCTCAGACATTTCAACGCTTCCACTGTTTACTTGGGTACCTGGCAATGCAGATACGTATGAGCTTGAGGTTTCTACTGTGGAAGATTTTACGAGTACGGTTATTTCTGAGTCGGGCATTAATTCAGCAGAATATCAGAGCTTATCATTATTGTCAAACGCTGAGACTTATTACTGGAGAATTCGGGCTTATGTCGGTACAACTCCTCAGGACTGGACGGAATACTATGAATTTACAACTTCTTATTTCAATAATGGTGATGGTTCTCCGGAAAATCCCTATGAAATTTCAAGCGCAGTAAATCTAAATGGTGTACGATTTGATTTAGATGCCCACTATATGCTAACAACTGATATTGACCTCACTACAACTACCGGTGATTCATCCGGTATTTTCTGGAATGATGGGGAAGGGTTCAACCCAATAGGAGACTCCGATTTTCCGTTTGAAGGTACATTTAATGGGGGTGGTTATAAAATTGAAGGTTTAATGATAAATAGGCCAAATACTGAAGAAATAGGGCTTTTCGGTTATGCAAAGGCAGCCACAATCATGGATTTGTGGTTGACAAATGCAGCCATTACCGGAGATGGAGATGTTGGAATTCTTGCTGGAAGAGTAGACTATAATTTTTTTAGTTCTACAGCCTCTACTATATCACTGATTCGAACAACTGGCAGTGTTTCAGCTCAAAATTCCGCCGGGGGTGTTATCGGCAAATCCAGCAGTGCAGTAATTACCAAGAGTTTTTCTTCAGCCAAAGTAACAAGTACAAACACTTATTCTTATATCGGTGGATTAGTGGGTACCTTAGGTGGAAATGGATCAATATTTACTGAAAACTATGCAACGGGTGATGTATCGGGTGGTATCTATGTGGGAGGGCTTATTGGAACCGCAAGTATTGATAGTTTGGTATATAGTTATTCAACCGGAGATGTGTCTGGTAGCCAATATGTTGGTGGATTAGTTGGTAGAATTAATGGTAAAATAGTCGATTCATATGCAAGCGGTGACGTGTCTGGAACCTCAGATACAGGTGGGTTATTGGGAGGTTTTGATGGTTCTGGAAGTATTACGACCAGTTATTGGAATGAAACATCGGGTGGTACCGACAACTCCTTCGGGACCCCTTTGACAGCAGCTAATATGCTACGAGAATCCTCTTTTACCGGCTTTGATTTTGGCAACATTTGGCAGATTAATGAAATTAATTCATTTCCTTTTCTGCAAAATAACACTCAAAATCCGCCACCAGGGTTTAATCCTATTCTTGAAAGTCCGGACGGGGTTAATTCAAGAGTGTCCATACAGCCTTTATTAAAATGGTTAAATACTCCTACGTTTGATGATTTCTCACTCCAAGTATCCACTACTTCAGACTTTGAAACTACGGTGGTATCGGCTGAATCATTAACGGATACTACCTATCAAGTAAGCACAAATTTAGAAAGTGGCACCATATACTATTGGAGAGTGCAAGGATTCAATAGTGGTGAACCAAGTAATTGGAGTCGAATTGGCACCTTTACCTCAACTAGCCTCTTACTTGGCACTGGAACATCAGGAGATCCGTATCAGATTTCATCTCTAGAACAGCTCAATGACATTAGAACTGAATTAACTGCACATTATATCCAAACTGCAGATATTGATGCTTCGGCAACTTCCGGATGGAATGCCGATTCGGGGTTTACTCCTATTGGTACTTTAACTTCCATGTTTACCGGTAGTTATAATGGGCAAGGATATTCCATTAGTAATTTAACCATCAATAGGCCAGATGATGACCTTGTGGGACTTTTCGGTGTAATAAGCGGAAGTACGATCACGGATTTGTGGTTAAAAGATGCAACTATTACTGGGGCAAGTTATGTAGGAATTCTTGCAGGATATGTTAGAGCTTCTTCTAGCACTCAATTAATTCGAACCTCAGGTACTGTTTCCGGAGACAATTACGTGGGTGGCGCTATTGGCTATGAAGTGGATGGTATAGTTAACAAGAGCTTCTCTACTGCCACTGTTACAGGCCTTCAATATGTAGGTGGTTTGGTAGGTATAATGCAACGAACCAATTTTACGGAAAACTATGCAACCGGAGATATATCCGGCACCTCATCTATCGGTGGCCTTATTGGAGATTTTTCCGGAGGCTCTAATGCTGTGGCTAATAGTTACGCAATCGGTGATGTTTCAGGAGAGTCACTCATTGGTGGGCTAATAGGGGATAGTTATGCATCTATCACCGATTCTTATGCTAGTGGTAGAGTAACTGGTAATTCAAATACAGGAGGTTTAGTGGGAGCGAAAGCTGATACTGCAACTATTACCACCAGTTATTGGAATGAATCTTCCGGTGCTACCGACAATGGATTAGGTACAAAGCTGGCATCCGGGTTAAGGTTGGAAGCATCCTATTCGGGTTTCGATTTTGAAAATATCTGGAGCATTAACGAAGGTTTTTCTTTCCCTTACCTAAAAGCTCTCACTTATGATGCTTTGCCTGGAAATCCAAATCCAGAAATAGTCATTTCAGGTGGGTCTATCAGCTTAGATGGAATCGATGACTTTATCGAAGTTCCCAGTGATGTTCCAACAAGCTTGGGTGATGACTCTGATTTCACTATGGAAGTTTGGGTAAACCCCGATTATGAAAATCAAGCGGATAGGGGAGCGGGTACGTTATTTTCGGTAAACTCCTCAAGCCCAGACAATGTAGTTCAGATCTATATTTCAACCCTATCATCAAACTATGGACAAATACGAGTTTATGATGGAACCTCCGGAAATGGCTATGAAGTTGGGGGTGCTGAAACACAAGTTAACAATAACGAATGGGTTCATGTGGCTTATACTTTAGAGGGATCAACTGGAACCTTTTATTTAAATGGTATAGAAATTGGACAGCATACTCAGAACACACTCCTTTCTATAGGCGATTTATGGAGTTTTGGACAAGAATACGACGGGGCAAACACTTCAAATTTTATGAAAACGTTAATGGATGAAGTTCGAATCTGGAGTAAAGTTAGAACTCAAGCAGAAATTCAAAATGCAATGTATCAAAAATTAAAGGGTGATGAAGATGGATTGGTATATTATCTACCTCTTGATGAAACCGAAGGTGAATTTGCAATAGATAAATCTGCAAATAATTATATAAACACCTTAAATGGCTCTCCTACTTGGAGTGCCGAAACACATCCTTACGGGACATTTATTTCAGGGAGTGAAGGCTGGCGCATGATGAGTTCTCCTTTTGGGGATGCGAGCTACAGCTCACTATTAGATTCGTTGTGGACGCAAGGTTTCCCTGGCTCCGATTCTCCCGAGAACGGAGCTTCAAACGTATATATATGGGATGAATCTTCCAGAGCATTTACTTCCATTGGCAACGCTACCAATATCCCCACTTCGGGAACGGGTTTTATTGCCTATGCTTATGATGATTCTGATTATGATGGCACTCCGAATGGTTTTCCTAAAGTGATTCAGGTAGACAGCGCTCAAACATCAGGAGTGATATCTCCTACGCTTTCCTTCACCGATTCAGGTATACTTGCAAACGATGGCTGGAATCTGATTGGGAATCCCTATGGAGCCACTATTGACTGGGACGCTTCCTCCGGACTTTCTTCAACTAATCTTGACGCCTCTTTTTATGTTTGGAGCGATTCGGCCAATAGCGGGGCCGGCGATTACCTTACTTGGAATGGGGTAACCGGAAGCTTTGGCGGTGGAGAGATTGCCCCTTGGCAAGGCTTCTGGGTGAAAGCAAATGGAGCCAACCCTGGTATTTCTATTAATGATAGTGTGCGTACCGGCGGCGGAATTTTTCGCAAGCAAGCTCCTATATCCCAATTAGAATTTACGTTGAAAGGAGAAACCCTTTCTTCCAGAACCATTTTGATGTTTAGCGAAAAGGCTGCTCTTGAAAAAGATGGATTGGACGCCTACAAACTCCAGTCGCTCAATACTGATTACCTCAGTTTGTTCACACAATTAGAAGATGGAACCGGATTAGATATCAATGCACTTCCGGCCAAGATAGAAGAGAGCAGAACCATTGATATGGATTTTGATGGAAGTAATCTTGGAGGCTCGTATGAGTTGAAATGGAATCCGGCTCATCTTCCCGAAAATTTAGAAATAACGCTGGTTGATAATGAAACCGGACAAGAAACTGACCTTACAACCGCTTCTAATTATGTATTTGAATTGGGAGCGAAGACAAAAGCTACTTCAAATAAAGGGATGACTGCTCCAAATCACCGTGTGTTCTCACCAAAAGTAGTGAAGGCTAAGTCAACAAAAGCCCGGTTTACGATTATATTAAATTCACAAACATCGGTTGGAACCGAAGGGTTGGATGATTTGCCAAGGCAAGTAGAACTTTCCCAAAACTACCCGAATCCATTCAACCCAACCACCACTATAAACTATGGCGTCCCCGAAACGGGAGCAGTAACTCTGGAAGTCTTCAATATGCTCGGCCAAAAAGTAGCCACGCTGGTCAATCGCGAAAACAAACAAGCCGGCCGATTCTCGGTTCAGTTTGATGCAGGCAATCTGGCCTCGGGTTTATACCTCTATCGCTTGAAGGCAGGTAATACCGTCATCACCAAAAAACTCACGCTCATTAAGTAATTAGAAATTATGGATTATGAATGTTGAATCGGCTACTGCCCAAATTCAACATTCATAATTCAACATTTAAAATTTCCTCCTATGAAAACATCATTCATCATCCTATTCGCTATCACTATCGTACTAATTGCAACCAGCATCGCTTTAGCCCAGCCGGGATTGCCATCTTCCCCATCTCAGGCGCCTATTGATGGCGGGTTGAGTTTGTTGGCTGCGGCCGGTGGGGCGTATGCCTGGAAGAAGCTCAGAGATAATAAAGCGGAGTAATAGGCCAATAACCGCCTAGCGCAATGCGTCCCGCTTGTGCGGTGCTGGAATAGGGCAAAACAAATTGCATTACACATTGTTGGTTCAAGCGAGACGCTTGGACTAGCCTGGGAAGTAAGCCTGAAAGTGTTTGATATGCTGGGCTGTAAAGTTACTCGATTGGTGGGCAGCGAATGGAAATCAGCCGGTAAATACACTGCAACATTTAATGCAGGAAATTTGTCCTCAGGTATGTATATATATCGCTTGAATGCCGGAAACACGATGTTTACTAAAAAACGTACCCTTATTAAATAATGGTCAATTTTAAGTGCTGAATGTTAAATGGCAGGTTCTTCCATTTAACATTTAGCATTCAATATTTAAAATTTCCTCCCATAAAAATAACACCATCCCGTCATCGCAGAGGTGCTTTTTCCGTGATCTAGTTGAATAGGCACGGCACCGATACTAAGGCTCAATCCTATGTGTATCTACTGTCTTTTGCTTTACGTAGTCTGAGACATGCTCACCATATTTATTCCTCACAACTTGTGACTTATAATCGTCTCCCTTTATGATCTCTCGACAGTCATCGGCCCCGCAATTGCAGGAAAAGGGCTCCATGATTTCATTACAAAAGGTGGCATAGTCAAGAGTAATTTCCTCTCCAGCCCTGATCGATTTACGGGCGGTTACATTCAATCCCGTTAGCCAGGCATTGGGTTCACAGGAGTGATTGATGGGAATCCAGTCCTCGGAGTCAGGGCTCCATATGGCATAGATTTCGTCGCTAATTGGCCACGCATACTGTCTGAACCATTTCTTTTTCTCTTCAGTCCAGGTATTCTCCACTCGTGAGCGGGTTACAAGATGGTGTTTTTGTTCCTCGTGTTCAAAAATGAGGTCATCTTTCGAAATATCTTTTGTAGACACAATTCGATAACCTTGTTCAGGGTGAAACGCCCGTTTCCAAGGTTTTTGAATAATGCGTTTCTTGGCTGATTCAAGTATGAGGTTTACAAAATGTTTATGGCCTCTTCCATCGTTCAAAAGAATGAGATCGGCACTGCCTTCGGCTTCGGGAGGATAGAAGATTCCGCAGTTCGGGTTGATCTCAAGCATATAGGTGTCGCCTTTTTCATTTACACGCAAATCACACCTTCCATAACCGGTTCCGTTTAATCCGCGAAATAGGCTTTGGGATGCATGCATTAATTGTTTGGCAAGTGAGCGGTCTTCAACAGGCCTCGTTTTCATGCCATTATAGTTTATCCATTTCAAATCAAAATGTTTAAAACTTTCTTCGGGCGGAAACAGGAATTCAAGGGGTTCATAGCAGGTTGGGTTATCCGCAGCTTCGGGATTTTCAGCCACAAGAACTGTAAACTCACGTCCTTCGATAAATTCTTCTACCATGGCATGTCCAAACTGTTCGAGCATGATTCTTGATTGTTCAAGTAGCTGCTTATGATTTTCAACCTTTGAGGATGAGGTCAGGCCGATACTGCTGTAGCTGTTCGGATGTTTTACGATGAGTGGATATTGAAGAGGGCGTGTTTTGGCTTTAAGGTCATGCAGGTCTGTGATGATTACATGGCTAGGTACCTTGACTCCATAATATCGGCAAACCATTTTCATGAGGTCACGGGTGGGATCATAGAATGAACTGTCGGCGCCAGTAAAGGGCAGGTTCAGACGCTCCAAAGACTGTACCACTTCAATGCCGGCCCGGTCCTCATCCCAGCTGCCATCGCAAAGGTTTACGAAAACATCAAAGCCATCTGAGGCCAGTTCCATTACATTGCGGACAGCAGTCTTTTTTTGAAGTAAATGTTGCTCGATTTCATGCCCCTCGAAATAGGTCTCAGGCGAAGAAGCTAAATCGTGGGCTTTGAGGGGTGAATCCGATGACTCATAGGCGCTTTCAAGGAGGCATATTTTCATAATGAGAGGTAGTCACTGATGGAGAAAAGTGCTGTTTTGATACTCAAGGATTATAATACCCGAGAAAGGGAGAGTCAAAAAGTTATAATTCCTGCTCATTTAATAGGAGCAGGTTTTTATTTCTCGGACAAACTAAAGCTATCGCCCTCGGTAAGCAGCTTAAAATTCACACCTTGATTTTTAGGAAGTCGCATCGCTTTGGCGAAATCATTTTCGGGGTCGTCCATCCCATCATCCGCTAAAGGGAAGGTGCCGAAGTGCATGCCAAAGCTGATTTGAGCACCGACATCTTTATGGACCTGGATGGCTTCTTCAGGATTCACATGCATGGGCTTCATAAACCATCGGGGCTTATAGGCTCCAATAGGAATCAGTCCCACTTTGATGTCAGGATGTTTTTGTCCAATCTTTTTAAAGATGTTACTATAGCCAGTATCTCCCGCAAAATAGACACTGCCTGTAGGAGTATCGATGACGTAACCTGTCCACAATGTTTTATCCCGGTCAAATAATCCGCGGGCTGAAAAGTGCTGCGATTCAACGGAGTGAACCGTAATGTCACTGTCGATTATTTTTGCCTGCCACCAGTCAAGAGGAAAAATGTTTTCGATGCCTTCTTGGTTGAGATATAAGTCCACCCCTAATGGGACAATAAAGCGGGGGCTGAAATTTTTATTCAGCTTTTTAAGCGTCTCAATATCTAAGTGATCGTAATGGTTGTGGCTGATTAATACCAAGTTGATGGGAGGAAGATCTTCAAACTTTACCCCAACCGGACGAAATCGTTTTGGACCTGCAAAGCTGAGCGGACTTACGCGATCACTCCATATCGGATCGGTTAAGATATTGACTCCAGCAGTTTGGATCAGGAAAGTGGAGTGATTGACGTAGGTAATTACCACCCCATCGGTTACATTATCAGCAGGCTTTTTGGCAAAGGTGATTTCGCTTCCCTTAGCCTTAGTCCACTCACCTTGATCACGGGTGAGGTACCATTTCATCACATCTGCAAACCCCTTCGATGGTATATCTCCGGTGTTTTCAAAGGTGGTTCCATTAAAATGATCAGATTCAGGGCCATTATAGCCGGGTTGAGAAAAAGTATAACCTAAGACAACAAGTGCCAAAGCAAAAAGTGCAGCGGCACCGATAACCCAGATCATAAGTTTTTTAAATAAGTTCATAAGGAAATATTAAAGTCAGTGAAGATAACTCCTTTTGCTAACAATACATTTCAGGAGTATGGGCTTATTTTAAATGCTTTTCAAAGAATTCATAAATCCGGCGGTATTCATCATACCACGCATCTTCATCCCGGAAGCTATGTCGTTCGGTGGGATACATCATCATCTCAAAATCTTCATTCCCTGTTTGTATTAGCCGTTCGATATACTGAACCGCATCCTGAAAGCCGACGTTATCATCCGTCAGTCCATGTAAAAGTATAACCGGCTGCTTCAGAGAGTCCGCATAAGTGAGGGGCGAACTTCGGGCATAGTTTTCAGGATTATCTTCTGGTGTGCCAAGTCGGGGCAGGGTGTACCACGGGTTAGCGTAGTAGTAATTTTCCCAGTTGGTAACCGAGCGAAGTCCCGCCGCTGCATCAAAATGCTCCGGAGAAACACCAACGGCATAAAGAGCCATAAATCCTCCATAACTTCCACCATAAATACCGACTCTTGAAGTATCGGCCTTATCAAAATTATCGGCGAGAAAGGCGAGTCCATCTTCGATATCCTGGGTCTCATATTTACCCATCCAGTTGGTGACATCTTCGCGGAATTTTCGGCCATATCCAGTGCTATGCCTGTAATCAACTTCAATCACATAATATCCCTGATGGGTGAGGTATTGGTGGAACATGTACTCCCGCCAGTAATTATTAGACCAGCCTTTGTACACGTTTTGCAGAGAACCGGCACCATGGACAAACACCACAACAGGATTGCCATTCGGGTTTCTTTGTTCTGGTTTAAGCACCGACATTGACAATCGGGTTTCACCATCACGGCTGGTTACCTTCACATACTCCTCTTCCTGCCAGTTGTACTCATAAAAAGAATCCGGAACAGTAGTGGTGAGTTGAGTTTCCCGGTTCGGGATCATTGTATCGATAGCATAAAGCTCAAAGGGCTCGTTAAAATAAGTTTTTTCATAGACTACATATCGGCGGTCATGACTCAATTCAAAGTCTCTTCGGTAACCCTCAGCCGTTGTTAATTTAGTTGGGAGATTGCTGATGATGTCTAGCTTACTCAGCTGTATCTCGCCCCGATCCATTTCTGAAGTCGCCATTACAATGGTTCGCTCATTCATCCATGTTGCCCATGGGATGTCATATTCTCCAAAAGTATGCTGTTCAAAACCGGTGCCATCAGGATTGACGGTATAGATATGATTCCACCCATCTTGCTCACTCTGAAACATTAGGCGGTCGGTAGCCGGGGCAAACTCGATGTTGGTGTTGTACATCCAGCCTTGGGTTTGATCCTCAAAAAGTGTTTTGGCTTCCAGTGTATTCACGTTATAAACCGTAATTTTTCGGTTCTTCATGGGTGCGTCAATATGGTCGATAGCAAGGAAGTTGCCGGAAGCACTCACATCGGTATTCAGATATCCTTTATTCGTAAAGATGATTTCAACATTGCCTGAATCAACCCCCGCGATGGAAATGATTCGGGTTGGGATGCCCCGATTAGACTCACCCGGATCAACAAACGTGTCGTTATACTCAGGGAAGTAAACCGTTCGATAATCCGAGCGATCTGTTTGTGAAAGCACAAGCTTGTCGCCCGCCCATTTCTCAATGCCATAACCCGGACGGTCTTCTTTGTGATCGGTGATTTGCTTCATAAATGCTTGCTCAACACCCGAAACCCACACATTTCCATTCTGGATAAAAGCAAAGCGAGAACCATCGGCGCTCCACTCAGGGCTGTAATCAAATCCTTTTGAAGCAACAACGACCCGCTTATTCTCGAAGTTTTTGTCAGCTAATACCAGATCACCGCTCTCGGTATATAAAACATGAGATCCATCAGGAGAAAGCTCATAATTCCTGACTACATCATTCGGAGCTTCTTGTTTATTTTTGCCACTTAGTCCAACCTGATACAAGTCGGTGTCGGAAGTTGCAGAATCACTGGCAGAATAATAGATCGTTCTTCCGTCCGGTGAGAAATGAGAAAAAGACGGACGGGTTCCCGGGATAAATGGCTCATGAAAAATGTCTTTCATCGTCAGTTTTTCAGGAAACTGCTGGGCAGAAAGATCCGCTCCAAAAAGCAGAAAAGTTAAAATAACAGGTATCAGTTTTTTCATAGGTTGAATGGATGATGAGTCTTTAAAAATGATAGATGAGGATAAAAACTTTGCAGGAGAAAAAATGCAAAAATTGGTATTGAGAAAATGCTGAGTCAGCTAATAGACATCAAGCAAAAAAACAAGATAGTGACGGAACAAGGAAGGGTTCACCTCCGGGCAGACTCATAATCCGATAAACATTCATCAGTATTCAGCATTTTTGGATGAGATGAGGAAGTTATCTTAGGTTCGTAAACCAAATAAATAATGATATGAAAAATAGTACAATTACAATATCCGGAATGGGCTGCAGTGGATGTGCAGACAGCGTTGAAGCTGCTTTGAATTCGTTAGATGGAGTAGTTTCAGCCTCAGTGAATTTGGAAAAAGGAACAGCTGAAATCTCCTATGCTGAAGCCGGTATCAAACCCTCAGATTTTGAAAAAGCAATCGAAGAAGCCGGCTATACCATGACAGGCGTAAAATCATAAAATCATGAAAACAACCCTCCAAATTGATGGCATGCACTGTGCCGGTTGTGCCAATGCGGTAGATAAACAACTCGAAAGTTTAGACGGAGTAAAGTCTGCCAGCGTGAATCTTGCAACTGAAACAGCGGTAGTGGAACACGAAAGCGAAATCGCGATGGATGATTTTGCTGAGGTCATATCGAAAGCAGGCTATACTTTGGTTCGGGATGAATCAGACACAAAATCTAAGGCCGACCAGGTTGAAGAACGAGAGCAAAAGAAACTTGAGGTAGCCCGTAAGAATATGATCTGGTCCTGGGTTCCAACTGCCATTATGGTGCTTTGGATGCTTCCCATGTGGCTTGCTGATTACATGTTTTTAGGTCCGGTTGTGATGGAAGCCGGAATGATTCTGCTGTCCGGTTTTGCGATTTTTATACCTGGATGGGAAACGATCAAAAGTGCCTGGAAGTCATCAGTGAACCTAAGCCCGAATATGGATGTACTAATAGCGATGGGCGCATTGGCTTCACTTTCCACGGGATTTGTGAAAATACTGCATGAGCTTGGGTACGGACCCGATTTCCATAGTTTCGCAATGATTGGGGGAATGATTATGGCTTTTCATTTAACCGGCCGATTTATAGAAACTAAAGCCAAAGGCAGCGCTTCACAAGCTATCCGTAAACTGCTGACGCTTGGTGCCAAAGAAGCATCCGTAATACGAGATGGAGAAGAAGTAAAGATCCCAATCAAGGAATTGAAGCTGGGTGATGTGATGTTGGTTCGTCCGGGAGAGAAAATCCCCACAGACGGAGAAATTGTTGAAGGAACGAGCTCTGTGGACGAATCAATTGCCACCGGAGAATCCATGCCGGTAGAAAAATCAGAGGGCGATGAAGTGATCGGCGCTACGCTGAATACCAATAGCGTATTGAAAGTAAAAGCCACCAAAGTGGGCAGCGATACTTTCTTGAATCAGGTTATTAAAATGGTGGAAGAAGCTCAGGGGAGTAAAATCCCTATTCAGGACTTTGCCGATCAGGTGACGAAGATATTTGTACCGGTTGTGTTGGCTTTGGCCTTGCTCACATTGACGGTCTGGCTCATATTTCCGGCATTTTTTGGAGGGATTGTGGAGTGGGCTTCAACCTTTATTCCCTGGGTAAATCCTGAGCTTGGTTCAACCGCGTTAGCTTTTTATGCGATGATAGCGGTGCTGGTTATTGCGTGTCCATGTGCCTTAGGTCTGGCAACACCAACCGCATTAATGGTAGGCTCAGGACTTGGAGCCGAAAATGGAATCCTCATCCGAAAAGGAGAAGCCATTCAGCGAATGAAAGATGTAGATGTGATTGTGCTGGATAAGACAGGAACTATCACCAAAGGAAAGCCAATGGTAACAGATATAATCACTTTTGGAGATTCGGAAGAAAATGATGTCCTGAAATGGGCCGCTTCAGTGGAGCATAACTCGGAGCATCCGCTTGCAAGAGCCGTGGTACATTCAGCGGAAGGAAAGAATGTAGAACTAACTTCAACAAACGGATTTGAAAGTATCACGGGGAAAGGAGTGAAGGCCTTGTTGGGGGATGGAGCAGTAGGTGTCGGAACATCAGGATTGATGGAAGAGCTGGGAGTGGAAGTAGCTGAGTCAGTATCAAAACGTAAAGCGGAATTGGAAGAGCAAGCAAAAACGGCCGTTTATGTAAGTTATGCCGGAAATTTAGTGGGCTTAATCGGTATTGCTGATGAAGTGAAAGAAGACAGCAAAAAAGCCATTTTAGAGCTCAAAAAAATGGGTCTCAAACCTATCATGTTGACGGGTGATAATCAAAAAACAGCCCGCGCTATTGCCGATCAGGTGGGGATAGATGAGGTGATTGCACAAGTACTGCCTGATCAGAAATCAGATGAAGTGCGGAAATTACAAGAATCCGGAAAAGTGGTTGCCATGGTTGGGGACGGTATTAACGACGCCCCGGCGCTGACCTTAGCGGATGTGGGAATAGCCATTGGCACCGGAACAGATGTTGCCATTGAGTCAGGCGATATTGTATTGGTGAAAGGAGATTTGTCGGCCGTGATCCGAGCGATCAATCTTAGCAAAAAGACCTTCACCAAAATTAAACAAAATCTATTCTGGGCCTTTTTCTACAACCTGATTATGATTCCGCTGGCTTTTGTTGGATGGCTACATCCTCTTCTGGCTGAAGCCGCGATGGCCTTTAGCTCGATAAACGTAGTCTTTAATTCAAGGAGGCTTGGAAAGGCGAACTTGGATTGATGCTAATCCAAGTTTAGACCTTTAACCATTTTTCATCACCGAGATAAAACAAAATTCCCCAAAGACAGTTATCTTGGCGAAAATCATTTTTAAAAACACAGATTGAACATGAGTAATAATAAGATATTGATCATTGGACTTTTGGTAACAGCCGGTGTTGCCGGCTACCTATTTTGGCCGGGAAGTTCGGCAAGCAACATGATGTCCGACAAGACCGAAGTGGTAATGTATAAGAATGAAGGCTGCCAGTGCTGTACCCAATGGGGAAGTCATATGATGGAAGGTGAATTTGTAGTTGAAGAAGTACCAACACCGGTACTGAGTCAGGTAAAGCAACAAAATGGAATATCCCGCGAAATGGCTTCCTGCCACACCGCTATGATTGGCGACTATGTAGTGGAAGGTCACGTGCCCAGAGCTGATGTAGAAAGACTTCTAAAAGAAAAACCCGATGCAATCGGACTTGCGGTTCCGGGAATGCCAACAGGCTCACCGGGAATGGAAATGCCGGGTGTAATGCCGGACAGCTATGACGTACTTTTGCTTAAGAAAGACGGAACCACCAGCGTTTTTTCTTCCTACTAAGCTTAGTAGTACTTTCGCAGCGTATGCCTGTCTTTGCCAATAGGCAGGCCCGAAATCCAGATATTCTTTTGAATCCTTCTGCTTTTATGAAATTGACAAAGCCTTTATCGTATTGATAAGGGCTTTTTTTATGTTTTTTACAGAAAAAATGAAACAAAAGCGGGTTTAAAGTCTTTAATAAGGTGAATGGAAACAAAACAACGATGATTATGAAAAAGGCAATTGGTGGAATATTGACAGCCGGGGGATTGATAGGTATCATTTTCTACGGATACCAATACTTTGAGAACTCGGAATCTTTTGAAGCATTTGGAGCAGATGTAGCAATAAGTACAGGGGATTATACTCCCATCATCATTTCAGCCGTAGTATTGGTGGCAGGTATTGTAATCTCAAAAATGAATATCAAGTAACATTCAGGTTTTCCAGACTTTGAGCCCGGACTATTCAGTTAGCCCGGGTTTTTTTATGGATTACAGTGAATTTGAGATTTAGATAGTAACGAAGGAATAAAACGCGGATGACACGGATCTGGCAGATTTTCGCAGAGTGGTTTTTTGCCCCAATTTCGTCCGACCGCTTCAGTAAAGAGCCTGAAAAGGGATAGGATGCTTCAGCGGTCTGACGATTGAAAGGGCAAACAAATTCATAGTGAATGGTATTCGAATAAAGACGGATACAAAACGCTCCCCTTAAATATTCATCGGACGAACTGGAGTCGTCAGATGAAGTATCTTTACGTTATAAACTATAACCCACAAAGTTTTTCGCTCATCTTCCATAATTCAGAAGCCGCACCGGCATCCCTGGCGGTTTTACTGGGCGTGGTTGCTTTCTTGTTTTTGAAATATGCTCCATTCACCTTTTCAACTTCATCAGATGTTGCCAGATAAATAGAGGTTTCGGCTCCTTTCTTGGGAGAAACCATGAATAGCTTTCCAATGGTGAATAGAGTTTTCATAATCCAGCTACCACTTTGGGCAAAATTTGAAGCCACAACGCCAGGGTGTAAACAGTTGGCGGTTACATGGGTATCAGTAAGGCGATGAGCGAGTTCTTTAGTGAACAGAATGTTGAATAACTTTGAATTTCCATATGCTTTCATGGGGGAGAAACCTTCAGCAAGCTGAATGTTTTCTGGGTCAAACTCTCCCGTCTTATGGGCTTCAGATGCAACGCTTACAATACGCGCATAGTCAGATGCTTTGATGTGATCGAGCAATAAATTGGTGAATAAGAAGTAGCCAATGTGGTTCACTGCAAAAGTCTTTTCCAGGCCATCTACTGTTTCCTCTCGCTCTGCAGCAACAAAGCCATGGTTGTTAATCAACACATCTATTTTCTCGTAATTCTTTTTGATGTGTTCGGCAGCAGTTCGGATTTCGGACTGAATGGCAAAATCACAGAGCACAATTTCAATTCCGGGATTGGACGTCTCATCTATAATCTGCTGACGAGCGGCTTCGGCTTTGTCTTCATTCCGGCACACCATCACAATGTATGCGCCTTGTTTAGCCAGTGCCTTAGTGGTTTCAAAACCGATGCCGGAATTCGCTCCGGTGATCACACATAATTTGTTGTTCATAAAAATTTATTAATTCAGTTCGATTCAAAAAATAAGGTACATCAAAAACTTATAAGCCATTCCGAGTGGCAAGTTGTGGGAAGGAATCTAAGCTACAATACGAGGAATCTTCAAAAATGATGATTCAACATAAACATGTACGTATGGAATACTCCTGAAGATACATATTTGTTATCCAATTGATTTAGGAGAACGGATTAAGGAATCATCAAATTCCATTGAAAACTACCGGAAGGAATATTCCTTTCGATCTTTTCAGTCTTGAGCAAAGCGGAGACTGAAAAGTTAGAACCCAGGAAGTCTCCGACTTCCATTAAGGACAGATAGCTTAAATCAAAATTTCTTCAATTTTTAATAGCCCTGTTTTATCAATATACCATTGTGCACTACTGTAGGGATAATCTTTTGGGCGATTACAAAAGCCTGATTTTACAGGGTTATAATGAATGTAATCCATTTTTTGAGTGAAGAATGAATTTGATGTGACTTCCATGGGGCGATTGTTCTGCTGCCAAAACTGATACTTTGTGTTGTTAGAGTTCTTGTCTCCTGCTCTCTTGAACATCCAAAGCATCCATTTTCTTCTGCTTTCTTTAGGATTTGATTCCAAGTGTTTAAGAATGGAAGAGGCTGTAAACTTCTTAAAGTCACGAAGAATATCTGATAAGTTGTGACTTTCTTTTGCGCTAATCATTAGATGAATATGATTGGTCATTAGGCACCAACCATGAATCCTGAGACCTTTGTTACTTTGGCAAAAAGAAAGGCTATCTGTAATTATCTTTTTATAGGCAGGGCGTGTAAATACATCAATCCAATTTACTACTGCAAAGGTAATAAAGTGGGCTTGCTGGTGATTATATATTTTGAACCCCGTCATATTTGAATATAAAACATGGATGGCTTTATGCAAGTCAGAGACTTGCGGGGCGTAGGACTCTTAAGTCAGCGCTCGATAAAGTTGGGGTTATGAAATACATATGGGCTCGCTGTAAGACTTAAGAGATCTTTGGGGAAGATACATATTTGTTATCCAATTGATTTAGGAGAACGGGGGGTTTTTATTATGCACGTTGCATAATTTTGATGAAATTAATTTTCATTGAAGATCCAATCAAAATTTCTGGCACTTTGTAAAGCGCCGTTAAGTTTTTGTTTATTAAGAAAAATCAAATTCTCTTCTTTAAAATCATAAAACCTTATTTCAGGAACGCTTGCAACTGTCTCCCTACCATAAACAACAGCTCTATTACCATGACTACTAAATTGTATAGCTCCAGCAAATTGTAAGCCCAAAGTAATTTTTTCGACTATTTCCAAATTATTCTTATAGCTATAAAGTGTATTCTCTCCAATATTCCACTCGAACAAAATTATATCTTCTAATTTAGTCCAGACTGGGTTAGTGGCATTTCCTGAATTAGTGAGTCTAACCTCATTCAAACTGTTTAAATTAATTTGATATAAGTCTTTCCTAAATCTTAATGTGTCGGAATTCACGTAATCACGATTAGAAGTAAAAGCCAAAAAATTGTCATTTGGGCTCCAAGTAGGAAAATTATCGGCAGAGGAATTGCTGGTTAATTGTGCTACCTCATCGGTTTCAAAATCATATACATAAATCTCATAATTATTTCCTCCCAACTCACAGTTCGTACACCAGTCAAAAGCGATCTTGGAATCGTCATTGCTCCACTCTGGATTATTACCGGGCGTGACAATATGTGAGTTGGGCCGTTCTTTTAATGGTCTAACATTTGACCCGTCAGCATTCATGAGATAGAGGGAGGCCCCGGCTGAACTACTTCTCAATGTGGTTGTAAAGGCTATTTTAGTGCCATCGTTACTCCATGATGGTGAAAATGCTTCATTATCATCAAAATGGGTAAGTTGCTTTTTGTTTGATCCGTCCGTGTTGCTTACAAATATTTGATAGCGTCCATCTTTGTCTGGTGTAGAAAAAGCGATCTTGCCGGGTATGGCAGGTTTAGAGTTATTACCCTGAAGAAGATCACAACCTGCTATGTAAAGAATGCAAAGTATGATAAATGGTATTTTATTTCTCATGACGATTTTTTACTTACTTCTAAGTAATAGATAAAATGATTGGTTAAATGTTACAAATTAATTTTAAGATACTTTGTAATAGGTTTTCTGAAGAATTTATTCAACGATCAAATTCCTTATCTTTAGGACAAATCAAAAGGCTATGATACAAGAATATCTGAACTCCATTGAGAAATTTGTTGTGGTGGGTGATCGAGTCCTCATCAAACCCCGTGAGATGGAAACCCATACCCGAAGCGGACTGGTGCTTCCGGCTTCTGTAAAGGAGAAGGAAGAAATCCAAAGTGGCTACATCGTTAAAACGGGACCGGGCTATCCGATCCCAAATACAGATATTGAAGAAACCTGGAAAGGAAGCACCGCCACAAAATACATTGGCATGCAGGCCATTGAAGGCGACTTAGCCATCTTCCTGAAAAAGCAGGCCTATGAAATTGAATTTGAAAACGAAAAATATTTAATCGTCCCGCATGCGGCTATCTTGCTGCTGATCAGGGATGAAGAATCAAGTTAATGACGCAAACCCAATCTACCGACGAAAAGAGACAAGAGAAACACCAAACAGAACAAACACCACCTAACGTAAAGAAACACTCCATTTTCGATGATGTTCAAGGCATCATCATTGGCTCATTATTAGCCTCTTTTGGCATCGCTATTTTTTCCCATATGAATTTTTTGATAGGCGGGACAGCCGGCGTAGCTTTTCTGACTCAGTATGCTACACCCTTTACCTTTGGTCCTATCTTTTTTGTGATCAACCTTCCGTTTTATGTGTTAGCGGTCAAAAAGCTGGGATGGGAATTTACCATCAAAACCTTTCTGGCTGTTTTCACGGTCTCCTTCCTCACGGAAATGATTCCCTTAATTTTTGAGTTTGGAGAAATCAATCCCTGGTTTGCTGCCGTTTTAGGAGGCTTCTTGATTGGCAGTGGTTTGCTGGCATTATTCCGTCACAAGGCAAGTTTAGGCGGACTTAATATCGTATCTATCTTTTTGCAGGAGAATTATGATATCAGTGCCGGTAAATTTCAGATGGTGGTGGATATAATCATTATTGCCACAGCCTTCTTTATTGTAGATTGGAAAGCCGTTGCATTTTCAGTGTTAGCTTCCATAGCATTGAATATCATTCTGGCGATTAACCATAAGCCGGGCCGTTATCGGGGAATGAGTTGAGCGGTTCTTCTCTAAACTTCGGAATTAAACACGGATGAAGCGGATGTTGCGGGTGTTTGCTGAATAGGAGTAAAATCGCCCATCGTAAATCGGTTGTTCGGTCTATAGCAATTCAACATCATGCTTCTCCTCGTGCCTGACGCTCTGCGTCGGGACGTATCATCAAGGCCTGGAATCTGACATCCAAAACTTGCGCGGAATGTTTTGTCTTTTATATTGCGTTAATTGTGCATCTTGATCTTAACCTAATCATTCAACTATGAAACGCCGAGAATTTTTACTGAAATCCGCACTAATGGGAGCAGCCGCGACCTTACCGGTACACAAGCTTTTTGCTTTAGGGCAAGACAGTCCATTTACTACGCTTAGAAGGAATGTAGGGACTTTTACAGGAAGCGGGGGCACCATCGGGTGGTTAGTAAATAAGGACGCCGTTGTGATTATTGATTCACAGTTTCCGGAATCTGCTCAAAATTGTGTGACGGGCTTGGAAGAGATGACCGATATCGATTTTGATATGCTGATCAATACCCATCACCATGGCGATCATACGGCAGGAAATCCGGTGTTTAAAGAAAAGGTTAAACGAATTGTAGCGCACCAAAATGTCCCTGAGTTACAGAAAAAAGCAGCTGAGGCACGGGATCAGGAAACTGTAGACGCTCAGGTTTATCCCGATACCACCTACGAAACTTCCTGGAAAGAAAACGTTGGAGATGAAGTTGTTTATTTAACTCATTACGGACGAGCACATACCAGTGGTGATTCGGTAGTTTACTTTGAGAAAGCAAATGTGGCGCATATGGGAGATCTCATGTTTAACCGTGCTCACCCATTTATTGATCGTGGTTCAGGGGCTTCTATAACAAACTGGATAACTACCCTGAATAAAACGGCGGAAGACCTTCCGGCAGATGCCATTTATATCTTTGGACATGGAGGCACCGATTACGGAATCACCGGAAGCAGTGAAGATCTAATGGTAATGAAAGATTTTTTGGCAGAACTGCTCGACTACACTCAGAAAGGCATTGACGCCGGGAAATCACAAGAAGAAATTACAAGTATCGAAACTTTACCCGGATTCGAAGAATTTAAAGCTCCGGGCTGGAGACTACCTCTCAGTGCTAATCTTGAAGTTGCATATGCTGAACTCACAGAAGGCAATGGATAAAGTACCCACATCATCCCAAGTAAATATGAAGAAAGAATCCAAGCGACGATGTCTTTTTTGTGGGCAGAAAGCTGAACTTATTTGGGTTCACGGGCATGGACAATGTGCCGCCTGTGGTACTAATGCAGAAGAATGTTGCCGGGGAGAAATGAAGTGTTAAAGTGGAACGTAGTTCTTAAAAACACTAACATCTTAACACTCAAACACTATTAATAATCGTACTGCCAGCGAATGTCTATTCCTTGCCGATTATCATCTCCTTGGGTAATAATTAAATCCAGGTTTTTAGTAAGCAGATATTCCAGGATGAAAAGCGTTTCCGGAGTCGTGCTGCTAATCTCATTTACAATAGCGAAGAAGGTTCGTCGGTTTAAATACCAACCTGTTTTAATAGAAGTTCCTCCATTTATCGCGGAGTTATCAATTTGAACAACATCAATGCCCAGCTGTTGGGTGGCGAGGGCTTCAAACTCATCGAGAAGGACATCTACCAGTAGATCGGTTGGGGATGACCCGCCGCTGCCACTTACCACTTGTTGCCAAGACTCAAGGGCATAGCAAGGTTTGTTGAAGAGGGTATAACAGATTATATCTTGCTGCTCCATTTGTGGCTGACTTTCAAACCGAAAGGTTGGGTCTTGGGCATTTCCTTCAATAATATAGTACAGGATAATAGGGTCGCCCTGCTTTTGCGATGATTGTGGAACATAACTGGTTTTAATAAATAACTCAGGTTCTTCGATTGGGCCGCTAAAGGTGAACGCACCTTCATCCAGTGTAAATTGCTTGCCAAGAGGGCGTACATATCCGCGTTGAGCATCTAAAGTGCCGAATAACTGCAGATCTTCACTTCGTTGTTTCTGAGCGTCCAGCTCTCCGGTGAGGGCTATTTCTAAATCTAGATACCTGCTATTTCGAATCAGGAAATTCCGTTCAATAACAAACCGCATATCTATTGCAAGAGAATCATAAGCGCTGAATGAAGAGGTTTCTTCACCTTCAAGTTCTACGGTTTCAACTGATTTTTCCCCAAAATCCTGCAGGAACACAAAGCCGTTCTTAACTCGCAATTCTCCAGATGCTTTAGGCTGAGTTGGCTTACCTGTAAGCTTACTGTCCAGGTCGATAGTTAGGTTATAATCAGCGGTGTTGGCTAACCGGAATCGATTCGCTTTGGCTGTAATATCTAAGTTTGTTGGGACAATGCCTTCCAAGTCAATATTTCCAGAAGCTGAAAATGAGCCACTTCCGCTGCGGGCACTAAGCTGGGTAAGCTGCAAGCCGGACTGATTAAAGTTGAGCTCAGAAGTAATTCTAGTCAGTTTTATGCCTGCGATTGGAACTGAGATTTGGCCGTCCTGCAATCGGAAATATCCTTTCGGTGTGAGAGTATTCGTGGTTCCTTCAATATTGATATCTGCATTAAGAACCCCGCGCAATCTGTTTAGATATTGTTTATCAAGAAAATCATTGAAAACCGAAAGGTTAAAATTATCGGTGATCATGTTTACCGAAATGGAATCTGTTTCCCTTGGCATATTTAAAGCCATAGTTCTGAAATCGACAGAGATTGGAAGCCTGGAACGGATAGATGCTGCCGTCTGCCCTCGGGCACTAACTTCAGCATTGGTCGTTACGATTTTCTCAAGGTGATGGTACTTGAATTCAGCAAAAGCAGAATCAATTTTAATGCCGGAAAGGGTAGGGTCGCCAAGTTTTAAAGCGCCATCAAAGTTGGGCTCACCGGCTGTTCCCGAAAGCTCGCCATTAAAGCTGATAATACCCTCTGTCCCTGTAACCTGATATGCATCTAATATGCTTTGAAATTCACTCAACCGAACGGGATTGATAACGAGCTCTCCACTCAACGATTCCCTGAAGAAAGCATCACCCAGGGTCTCAGGATCTTCAAGAACAAACGGTATATCCAGATTTCCATATACTTTTTCTTCTCCATTCATAATCAGCCCAAGTTCGGCTTTAAGTCGCTTGGAGGCGATGTGGTATTCGAGGTCTAAAACATCAACGTTTGTACCTTTATACACAAGATTATCGACGGTAAGCTGGCCGTCTCCTGATAACTCTTCCGGGCTATTTTTAAAGCTCAGGTTACCGGAAAGGATTCCATCAACAAAGCGCTCATCAAAAAGAATTTCCTGGATGACACCAAAGTTAAAATCCCTGCCGCGTGCCCAGGCTTCTTGATTAAGGGAATCAGCGTATGGGATCGCTAAACTTATATAGGTTCCGTCATCTGAGCTCAGTTCAAGCGTATCGGTTTGTATTGAGGCATTCTGGTAAGTAAGGTTGAACGGTGCCTGAAGTGAAAGCAAACTGGCCGGGGTTTGGAAAGTAAAGGTATTCCAAAGGATATGTGTTTTCAGCGACTCAAGGCTGACACCGAAGTTCCCGGATTGTGCGATTTTCCCGGCATCATCACTGGAGATATCCAGGTTGAAGCTCCCTGATACAGAATCAGGACTTGCTGTACCCACGGTAGAAAGGTTGATATCCTGAAGGCTTAATTTATTAAAAGTGGGCTCAGTGATGTCAAGTGAAAAATCATAGCCATACTGATCCTGGATGGATATTTTTGTGTTTCCTGAAATGGAGTTGGCGTAGAATAAAGTGTCGTAATTAATATCAGTAAGCTGAATTCCGCCATCAAATAGAAGATTTCCGGGGGTGATTTCTGTGACATTTCCTGTAACAGAACCCGATGCGCTTAAGGTTTGGGCACCTACCAAAGAAGCTAATGGCTGTAGGTTTTTGATCTGCATATCAAGGTTGAACTTATTTAAAGGATCGGATTGATCTTCGAGGTTCCGGCGACCCGAGAAATCTCCTTCAATTACTTCACTGACTAATTCCCCTTCTGATATAGTTAGGATATTATTGTTAAGGTTGGCTATGATATTAAGCCTATCAAAAGAAGCACCATTTACGTAGCTCGAATCAATGAGTAAATTGGCTTGTAGCTGTAATTTTTCAGGATCAAAATACTTACCCGATCCATTGGCTTTTAAATTAATACGGGTTGGGAATTCTTCTAATCCCTTGACCTCTGTAAGGTCGAATTGAGAAGTAGTCAGGTTAAAATTATAAGTAGGCTCTTCACTCAAATAATTATTGAGCACGGTAGAGAAGTTAATGCGGTCAGTGAGTAGTTGGACAAATCCATCAACATTTAGAGCTTCTTTACTAATAGATCCTTTAAAGTTGAAATCAGAAATAGTCTGATCATTTATTATGAGAGTGTCTTTTCCTGTATTAAGTCTTATTCGTTTTGGTTCACCGGGCTTGTTCAGAACTGTAGGAGGGCCTTTAGTAGAAATATTTGGGTAAAAACTAAAAGTCCAAGGTTCGTTTGAAAGCTGTAATCCTTTTCCTTCAATTTGACTTCGAAAGCTTAATTCTCCAGTAAGTTCAGGATCTTGCAACCACCAGCTAAGATCGAGATTTGTAGCAAAAATAGGCACTTTCCAAGAAGGTGAATCCCCAAACAATTCTCTGATGTAAGGATTGATTACAATCTTATCTTCTCCATCACTTACCTGAAAGTTAGCACGAAGTTCTTCATTTAAAATAGTCCCACTTCCAAAGAACCGTTCAAATACATACTGCTGATAACTTATATCATAAAAAGTGAATCCCCAGGTGGCATTCATGCTTGGAAAATCCTGAGTGATTTGTCCCTCAACGGTCGCCTGAAATCCGGAGATGATAGCTTTTACAGAATCGTTAGTGAAATAACCTACATCAATATTTTGAGCGCTAACCCCAAATTTTGTTAGGGTTGGTGTTCCTGAAAAGGATAGATCTGAAATAGCAACAAAATCATCAAAACCTTCACCTTCTGCTTTCAATTCTATATGCAAAGAATCCGGATTCCCTCCGGCTTTCAGGCTAAGTTGAAGTTCCTGTGCCGGGATTTCTCGGGTTAAATACGGTTGAATGTCTGCAAAGGAAATGGGGCGGGTATCGGCTTGAGCCTGAAGGGTCGAATCCTGAAGATTTGCAAAACCATTGGCCTTGAGCATTGATCGCCCTGTTTCAATAATCAACTGGTTTAGAGTGATTTCCTGATCAGAATAAGAACCCGAAGTCTCAAAAGCGATTGGGTTTGGAAGCCTTCCTTCTATCAGTTTAAAAGAGAGGGAGGATAGTGAGGCTGAAATTTCATCATACAAACTAAAACCGGCCGTGGCGTTAAGATCTTTAACCCGCAAAGTTGAATCCGGGAGGTAAGAATGTGACTGTATAAGTATGTTGCTGTTATTGAGATTTATTGTCTGAATATCTACGACAAAAGGTGTGCTCGAGCTGTCCTCAATTTGAGCTTCAGGAGTAGGCTTTACTAGCTGCTGCACATTAAAGGTGCTGTCAGCGGTTTCAATTACATTGGCATTTAAGCCGGAAATACTGACTTGGGAAGCACTGAAGGTATAGTCGAGTAAGCTCCAGATGTTGTACTGAATTCGTGCGGTATCAAGAGTAGCAAGGGTGTCAGATTGGGTGATCGTCAGGTTGATGATGGAGAAGTCATTCCATAAATCGCCGTTAATATCACCGATGCTGAGGGTTCCGTTTAACTGTTGGTTGGCGAGTTCAGTGACTTTGTTTTTTGCAAAGTTATGGACAGCTGATGTCTTGAGCGAGAACCGAAGCGCAGTAACCAAAATAACTAAGCTGAATATAGTCCACCCCAAAGCTTTTAAGATACGGACTGCGATATGTGGTTTGTTTTCACTCATGCGTTAAAATGCTTGCCCTATACTAAAGTGGAGACCCCATCGGTCCCATGCACTTCCATAGTTCTGTCCCTGATAAATGCGTAAATCCTGGTCGGTAGGATTGACTTTATAAGCGAGGTCAATTCTGATTGGCCCAATAGGGGATTGATACCTGAAGCCTCCTCCAACACCAAATTGTATTGGGCTTGTGCCGGTATCTCCAAAATTTCTCCAAACCTGTCCGCCATCTAAAAAAGCAGCAACGCCAAAGCCTTTGATTAACTCGTTCAGCTGAAAACGAAATTCAGTATTAAAACTAACCATTGCACGGCCTCCAATCGGGACAAATTGTTCAAACTCTCCTTGTTCATTTATGATGGGGCGCTTAGGTCCCAGTTCCTGCCGGTTCCATCCACGGACGGAGTTTGTGCCACCACTGTAAATTCGAATATCCGCCGGCAGGGAATCTTGTTTGGCATAATAGATGCCGGCAAAGTTTAACCGTTTAGCGAATACAATATTATCGGTCAACGACGTGAACTTCCTGGTATCCATGCCAAATTCTTGAAAGCTGTAGGTTGCTTCACCAAATAAACCGGATAATTCCCAAAAGGGTTGAAGAGACCACCCCTTTTGACCTCGGCGTAAGCTTTTAGAATAAAAACCATTCAAGTTAATGGAAGAAACATTATAAGCTTCAATGCTATCGGGCAGGCTCTCCTGTGAATTTAAAGTAGACTCATTGTTTAGCGTGAATTCATAGGAAACAGTACCGGTCAGACTCGGACTGTATTGATAGATAAAACTACTGATAGCACCACCCCGAACAATTTCATAAGAAGGCTCCAGCTTATGCTGTACAAATGGAGAAAGAACCAGCGAGCTTTTGGTGTTATACAAATATGGAAACAAGTAGGTAGTCCCGAATCGTTGTTCAATAGCTGATGCATTAGCTGTAACAGTCAGCCGTTCACCACGGCTGCGTACGTTTCGATGCGTCCATGAAGCTTGGCCACGAAATATTTTGTAGAAATCAGCCCAGCCATCGTCAATGCGGGTTAGGTTTCCGATTCCAAACTGAAGCTGAACAGACCGAAGTGGAGCTTCTTTAACACGAACTTGGATATTTATGGTAGAATCTTTGGGTTGGTCGGGAATATTGATCAATGCAAAGCGAAGCAAGTGATGACTGAATACTTCTCGCTGTGCTTCCCTAAGTTTATTTTCGCGAAATAGCTCGCCGCGGTCAATTCCGGTTTCACGGATAATATATTTGGCAGCCAGGTTTTCTTCTCCTTCAACTATAACTGAATCAAACCGTGCTCTTGGGCCCGGTGTACTTATCAGGCTTACATAGGCCTTTTTTGAAACGCTGTCAATATCGGCATTGATTTGAGTGCTGGCATAAGGATATCCAAGGTTTCTCAAGGAACCGGTAAGCCGACCTTCCTCCTCGGTTTTATTGATCGTCTCATATCGCTGACCCTTTTTATAAGGCAGTTTTTTCTTGATCTGCCTAAAGTCGTCGTTGTTAATAATAAGAGAGCTGTCTTCTACTGAAGAGGCGATTTCGAAATCTACCGTTTCAATTCGGATAGGTGCATTTTCCGTAATTTCGAATATGACGGATCTCCTCCAGCTCTTACTCAGTTCTTCAATTCTATAGTTCACAACTACATCATCAAAACCACGCCGCTGGTAAAAGCGCTGTATCCTAATGACGTCTCGTTTTACCTCATTGAGATTTAACAGCATTCCCGGTTTTTTCCAAAAAATTAACTTCTTTAAAGGAGAGGGAGCTTCATTATAAATCACATCTTTGATTACAATAGATTCAAAAGTTTGGTTTCCTTCTACTTTAACACTCCAAACCCGTGGTGGCACGGGTTCACCGGCATCATCATCCTGTGCGTTTGCCATGTTGAATGACAGGCAGAAGACTCCAAGGAGCGAGAGCAGCCGAATTAGAAGTTTTAAATTAGTAGTAAACAAGCGAGTAATTTATATTATTTAAGATAAGTATAACTGAATGTTAGCTATCTTTGAAATCTTAGTTAAAGCTTTAACTTATGTTGCATTACTAATGCAATTAGCGCCTTTTTATGATTAAGTATTTTCTGTTTACAATTGTTTCTCTATTGCTGATTTCGTGCAAAAGCACGGAAGAGTTTACAGGCTTTTCTTACGACCCTCCTGACGTCACCAATACGACCGACAAAAAAATAAAACTTCAAGATCGCAGGGTTATTGGGGTTGGCTCACCCAAGGTTTGGATTAGTAACGAATTTGAAGGCGCTCGGGTGAATGATTTTTATGCTGTTAATGACTCCACATTTGAAATTTTTATCGAATCGGAAAATTATCCTATAAATAATAGTCCATGGTATGCTTTTAAAGTATGGAGCGATACCGTTCGGATGGCAAAGATAAGGCTAAATTATCGGGATGCCACACATAGATATATGCCAAAGCTGCAAAGCTGGGTATGGCCTGACAGTTCCTGGAAAGAGCAAATGCAATTACCCGTTGAATATGATACTGCATTCGGAATCGCATCTTTTGACGTACTTCTTGCCAAAGATCCCATTATAATAAGCGGACAGCCTTTGAACACGTCCTCAGAAATAAAGCCTGAACTTATAAAGCGAGGCGTGCTCGGGAAAGATTTTGTACAGATGGAAGAAGCTGGAAAATCGAAGTTTGGGCGCCCTATTTGGAAGCTGGAGATTACTGAAGTTCCGGAAGGCCAGAAGGCACCGGTTCTGGCCATGGTGGGCCGGCAGCATCCCCCCGAAGTGACAGGGTACATTGCTTCCCTGTTTTTCCTGGAGGAACTTGCCTCAGATACGGATCTGGCAAACCGGTTTCGGAAGACCTTTGTAATAGAAGCATTCCCAATGCTAAACCCGGATGGCGTTGACATGGGGCACTGGCGACATAATGCCGGCGGAGTTGACTTGAACAGGGACTGGGAAAATTTCAATCAGCCCGAAAACAGGGTGGTGAGAGATGCACTGACTCCCATTAAGGACGATGAATCAAAAGTGATGTTCTATGCGCTGGACTTCCATTCAACAAACGAAAATATTTTTTACCCAATTAATGAAGAAGTGAGAACATCACCGGATAACATCACGCAAAAATGGACTGAGAAGGTGGTTTCTGAAAACCCGAATGTTGTTTTTAATATCGAAGAATTTGACACTTCATCCCCTATTGCTAAAAATTGGTTTTATCATACCTTTGGCATTGATGCGGTTACGTACGAAGTAAATGATATGATCACGGACGAGGACATGGAAGCCGTATCACGCTCAGCAGTAAGGTCTCTTATGCGGTTATTGTTGGATGAATGGGAGAAAACAGCTCTTGAAAACTAAACGTGGGATGCACATATTCTGAGTAATTAAATAAAAGGCAATGACAGGTTCACAAGTACTACTGGAAGGAATTTATAACTGGAAACTAAGACTGGTTTTAAGTGCATTGTTATGCATTATGGGCTTAGGTGTCTTGATAAGTATGGCTCTGGGGTTAATTGTAGAACTTTCGGTACTTGATCGGTCTATAGTAGGAATTGCCATTTTTATGGTGGGTACGCCTGCTTACCTTATTGTAAGTAAGCTCGGAAAGGTAGATCAATATACCATAGCCGGATTTTTGAATGAAAGCCTGAAAGAAATTGATGGCGATGCTGAAGTATTAGTCAGGAAAGAAGCCGAGCTGGCTCCGGATGAAAAATCCCGCCGTGAACAGTTAGAAGAGTTTTTTATTGAAAACCCACTCTACAACTTCCTGCCCGATAAACCCGTGAAGCAAGCCTACTTTTTGTTTTTGATTTCTTTGCTCGCAAGTTTTGCAATATGGTATATAGAGCGCTCTTAATTTATAGTGCAGCCAAAAATTAGACAAGAAGAAGGCAGAACTTAGCAAGTATCTTATCTTTAAAAGCCCCATTTTAAACTGTTCAGCAACTAAAGCTGTTGTATTTTAACTGTTCTCAATAAGGGAAAACACTTGCTTATGGGCCATAATCACAATCATCATCACCACCACCATAATGTAGATGATTCCTCTATTTGGAAACTGTGGGTCTCTATATTCTTTAACCTGGCAATTACCATTGCTGAATTCGTGGGAGGTTTACTTTCCAATAGCTTAGCTCTTCTATCTGACGCTGTCCACAACCTGAACGACACGATGTCGTTGGCCATTACCCTTGTGGCTAAAAAGATTTCAAAAAAGGGAGCCAATCCTTCTAAAACATTTGGCTACAAGCGAGCTGAAATTATCGGGGCTTTTATAAACCTGATTACATTGGTGATTGTAGCTTTATTTCTGATCAAAGAAGGAGTAGAGCGCTTTTTTGATCCTCAGCCTATTGATGGTTACATCATGTTTATGGTAGCCATTGTAGGATTAATAGGGAATTTTGCAACGGCTGCATTGCTCTGGAAAGACTCTAAAGACAATATTAATATGAGGAGCGCTTTCATTCATATTTTGTCAGACGGACTTTCTTCGGTTGGGGTGATTATTGGCGGCTGGTTGATTCTGGAATATGAGTGGTACATCGTAGATACTATTCTGACGGTTATCATCGGGATCTACATTCTTTGGCATTCTTATTACATGCTCAGGGAAACCATTAATATTTTGATGGAGTCTAAGCCGGATGGAATTGATATTTCAGAACTCACAGCCAACATGAAAAGCGTAGAAAAAGTGTGCGATGTGCATCATGTTCACGTTTGGCGCCTCGATGAAAATAGCACATTACTGGAGAGTCACATTGTTATTGAGAAAGAGGATATCGGCGATATGGAATCCATAAAATCATCTCTTAAAAAAATACTGCACGATCAGTTTGAGATTCACCACAGCACCCTCGAATTTGAGTTCGAACCCTGTGGAGCACATAGCCACGATGTTGTTCATGAGCATTAAAGTTTTCATTAGCACAGAAATGTTATGCTGATGAGGTTCTGTAGCTATCGACTTTAATGATCAAAGGAATTAATGCTTATCTTCTACAAAAATTCAAAAACATCCAGAAATGAAGAAACTACTTTTATTTGCGATTCCTCTGTTAATGCTCGCATGCGGAAATAACCCCGATGTTATTGAAGATATGGGAGACGCTTCTTTTCAGCTTGTAGATGCAGATAGTAACAGCGTGATCTTCCCGGATGATTTTGAGGGTGATTATGTGGTCATGGGCTTTATCTATACCAATTGTCCGGATATCTGTTCGCTGATCACACAGAATTTGGTCAAAATTCAAAAGGATTTAAACTTTCCGGAAGATGTTCAGTTCGTTGCGGCTACTTTTGATCCGGCGCGTGACACGCCTTCCAAGCTAAAAAAATATGGCAGTGCTTTTGGGGTGGATGAAAACTTCACCTTTTTAACGGGCGATTCAACCGAGGTTTTTGCAATGATGGACAGTGCCAGAGTTCGCAGCCAAGTCTCGTTATCACAGGAAACTGAAAGTGGAGAGAAGTTGTATTTCATCAATCACTCCGATAAAATTATGGTTCTTGATAAACAAGCCCGGGTGATCTTTGAATATGGTGGTAGCCAAAAAATGATTCCTTCTTTAGTCGTTGAAGACTTAAACAAAGTACGATGAGAAAAATAGTATTAGTTGTGGTATCAGTAATGTTTCTGTCAGCGTGTTCTAGTGACAAGGCCGTTCCTCAAGAAGAGCAAAAAACTGAACTTACAGAGCGAGTCCGGCCAGCAGCTTCAGGCGGTGCAACTGCAGCTTATTTTGTCTATACGAATCCTTTAGAAAAAGCAGATACATTGATCTCCATACAGACTGATTTTGCAGCAATGGCCCAGGTTCATGAATCTTATGAAACAGAAGACGGGATGATGGGGATGAGAGAGCAAAAAGAAGTCATAGTTCAACCCGGAGAAGATCTGCTTTTTAAACAAGGGGGACTTCACATTATGCTAATGAACACAAATCAGGAATTAGTTTTGGGCGATTCTGTACAATTAGATCTCAGTTTTTCCAATGCCGGTGTAGTGGTGAAAAAATTACCGGTACGCCAGTAAGTTTCAATAATTAAAGGAATACGCCATGCAGGAATTAGTAAGTGCTGTAGAACAAACTCAGGTTTTGGTCGCGTTTGTTGGGCTCGTTATTCTATTCTTGATTGAGAGCATTCATCCCTTTTTTGATTTTTTTAAAGGTTCCTTCAAAAATCGAGGGCGACATTTTTTGGCTAACATTAGCCTGGGAGTCGTAAATGCGCTAATGAATGCCGTTATATTTGTAGGGCTTTGGCTATGGGCATCAACTTGGGCTGAAAGTCATAACTTTGGATTACTAAACTGGCTGGAAAGCTCATTTCCCGCTTTCGCCGGATGGCCAAGGGTAATTGTGGCTGTTCTATTATTTGATATATGGATGTATGCCTGGCACCGGATGAATCACCGAATACCCTTTTTATGGAAGTTTCATCGTGTTCACCATTCCGACCCAAATATGGATGTTTCTACAGCAACGAGATTTCACACGGGTGAGATTTTGTTCTCTTCAGTATTAAGAATCCCAATCATTATCATAACTGGATTATACCTGTGGGAATTGCTGGTTTATGGAATTTTGGTAGCCGTAGTTGTTCAATTTCATCACGCTAATATTAACCTCCCCGGCAAGATGGATTCTATTTTACGATGGGTAATCGTAACTCCGCATATGCATAAAGTTCATCACTCGCGATGGCAGCCGGAAACGGATTCAAACTACAGTACTATCTTTTCTTTTTGGGATCGAATTTGGAGCACGTTTCGACTTCATGATCCTTTAGAAACACTTAAAATGGGTCTGGATGAATTTGATTCGGAAGAAGATCAGCAGGTGAAAGGAATGTTTTCGATGCCGTTTAGGGAAGGGAAAAAAGAAGAGTAGCGCTATTATTTCATATAAATAAAAAAAGGCTGCCGGGGAATACCCGACAGCCTCAACCACTTAACTTCTCAGCTTACTCTATCGTGAACTGAATCATCACAATGTTTTGCATTTCGTCAAATACGGGGGGATCGTCTGATCCTTCAGAACCATCGAAATCATAAGACCCGATTGTTCCATTATCGATGTGCAACATCGCCCATACTTTCTCTCCAGACTCAACGGTCTCTCCTTCGTCAAGCTCAATTACTAAATCATTGTTAGCGCCTGTGTAAACCTGACCGCGACCAATGCTTGCAGGTACAACAGGGCTGTCGCTGCCGGTATCTCTGTGAAGCACTACAAAGCCAATTTGATTAGCCATTGTTTCTGAAATGGTAATCATTCCGTCTTCAGCTGCTTGGTCTTCTACCATTACAGCAGGAGAAGCAGAGCCGCTCACGGTAATACTGGTTAAAAGAATTCCATTTGCAGTTACAACCGGTTGGTCATGAGGACCCGCTCCGTCAAATTCATACTCACCAATAACACCGGTGTCATAGTGCGCCATTGGGTAAAGAACGTCTCCGTCTTCAACGACCACTCCTTCATCAAAAGTAATTTGAACATCGGTATTCATTCCTTCAGAAATAGGAGCCTTACCAATAATCTCAGGGATCTGTGGTCCGTCATTGTTAGCATTAGATGCATGAACTACAACCCAGCCATCGGTGTCAGACTCAACATCCACAGAAATGGAATTGTCCATAACCATTTGGTCGTCAGCTGTTAGGGAGGACATATTTTCAATCACTTCAAAAGAAGTAAGCACAATGTCACCGGCGGCGGTAATTACTGGTAAATCTAATCCGCTGTTGCCGTCAAATTCATACTCTCCGATTGTTCCGGTATCATAATGGAGCATCGGGAATAAGTTATCACCGGTTGAGACTTCAGCGCCTTCATTAAGAACAATTTCAACGTTCTCATCTACACCGGCTGTAACCGGAGCTTTACCAATAATTTCAGGAATCTGTGGCCCGTCATTATTAGCATTTGGGCCATGAATTACAATCCAGCCATCTTCTGCTGCTGATACAGATGTGATTCTGAAAACATTACCTCTGTTAACCTGATCCATTGATGTTATTGAAGGATCTGTTTGGGAGATTGAAAATGAAGTCATAACGACTGCATCATCTAGAGTTACAGGAAGATCTAGCCCGTTACTGCCATCGAATTCGTATTCGCCGATTGTTCCGGTGTCCTCATGAAGCATAGCCCAGAGGGTTTCATTATTCTGTACGCCTTCTTCTAATTGAATAGAAACGTCAGTGTTTGAACCGGCTTCGACCATGGCTTTCCCGATAATTTCAGGAACCTGAGGTCCGTTTCCGTCAGCATTAGAGCGGTGAATGACAATCCAGCCATTTTCAGGGGATACTACATTAGAAATGACTACTTGGTTACCGCTGGTGGTGCCTTGTGTATTTACAGCTACCGAGGGAATATCGGTGTCGTTTTCTCCCGAAGAGTTATTACTGTCGCAGGCTGTGAAGGAAAGTCCTACAGCAGCCAAAATGATGAATAATTTGTTTAATGATTTCATAATAAATTTTACTTAATGATTTTTTATTTCTTGTCTGCCTGTGAATACGAGCTGAATTTTTAATCAGATTGTTGATTTCTGATTTTTCTTGAAATCGAATGCCGTTTATGCCGAATATTTCAATATTTGATTACCGGCTAAACCCTGAAATAGGCATTGATTTCATAAGGAGAAAATATGTCGGATGTGAATACCTGATCTGCATAGGAAAGATGGAAATAAAAAAAGCCTTGATCGTTCAAGACCAAGGCTTTATTGAGTTATTCGGAGTATAATTTGCCAATCTCTTAATCTAGGCAATCAAAAATACGAATTGAGTAAAGTCTTGGATTGGAAATAAAAGAGGGGTTAGCTTATGCGCGTTTGGCTATTATATAAGAGAAAAGATTAGCAGAAAATATAAAAAGGTAGAGCAACAGGTGGGGTTTAAAGGTACTCTACAGCAGCGGTTATCTGGCCTTGAAAATGTCCTTTCAGGTTTTGAGCATTTTTAACTAAGCCATTTACTGAAATGTTGTGTTCGCCTTTGGCATTAGAGATTTGGTCAATGGAAAGCGATTCAAGATTAATTACCTCACCTTTTTCATTTCTTAAAGAATTTTGGTTTATGATACTGACATTCACATCAGTTCCAGGTGCTGCAACTAAAGAAAAGGCGCCTGCTTTAACCGTATTATTCTGTTTGAAATCTAAAGTGCTTAGGTCGATAACGGCATCTTCAACAGAAGTGAATCCTGCGCCGCTTACAACTTCAACCCTGGCCTGCATAACAGCAGTAGTCTGAGCTTGAGCGGAGAACCCAAAGCCGGAAACCAAAAAAGCCAATATGTATAAAGTTGTTTTCATTAGGTGATGTTTTTGCTTCACCCATAAAATATTAAATATTTCTAATATTAAAAAGTTCTAATGTTTAGAAATATAGAAAACTCATCTTGATTTATAGAAAATGTGTTCTTAAAGAACGTGAAAGCTGTTTTTACAACTATTAGAATATTAAAGGATTCTAATGTTTATTTACTTTTAGCCCATTTAGGCTTTGGGAAGGGTTAACTAAAGGCTGATTCCGGATAGGCTATATTCTAAAGAAGCGCTTTACTTTAATGATCCGAGCCTTTTTTCTGAGGCTGTTAAGCGTACTTTCATCAAGACCTACTGAAGAGGGCTCGATTTCAATTTCTTTCAAGGACTCTTCAGGATTTAATACCCCGAGGTGTTTGATAAATGTATTGAGGTGACTTCGGAGATATCGTTTTCTGTTTTTATCAAGAAGGTTTAAGATAAGCTCCCATTTTTCCGGCTTTATAGAGCACTCAATTCCTAAGCCAATCGCATCAGAATCATCCGGACTGTTTAGGCAGATCTCAAGTTGAAGCTCAAGGTTTTCAGGCAGGGGTTCAGGGCGGAGAAGTTTAGGTCCTTGATGGCCTTTATATCCACGAGGAAAAAAGCTTTTCCAAAGTTCACCTGTTGATGGGTCATGATAAAACACTTCAAAAGTTTCCATATCCTTGCGGACGGGAACCATGTCTTTGATGCGCTCAATTTGTCTCTTACTGTTGATGATATACATAATAGCACTCCTCTACTAAAAGATACTTCTACTTGTAGTAAAAGTTCCGAGGAGTAAAATTGTTACAAATTATCTTAGGGTAGATTGTAATTGTCGGGAGCTAGGAAGCGATGGGTGGAAATCTTGACTGTTTTACTCCACTCGCTCTATAATGATAATCGTAATGTCATCACTTTGTGCCTGACCTTTACTGAAATTATCAATGGTTTTTAGAAGATTCATCATCATTTGAGATGGAGTCAGTGATTTATGATCAAGCAACCATTCCTCAAAAGCTTCATCGGTAAAGAAATCTCCCTCAGTATTGCGGGCTTCCGGAATACCGTCAGAAAAAAGTATCAACTTCTCGCCGGCTTCCATGGTAATAGAGTCTCCGGTAAAATCCACAGGATCCATAATGCCCAGCATAACGCCGCCAACTTCAAGTTGAGTCAGCTTGTTTTGATGAACATTTAAGAGGTATGGGTTATTATGACCGGCATTCACGTAATTAAAAACATGATTTTCGGTATCAAGCTCTCCATATACAGCCGTGATAAATTTATCTATAGGAGAATCTTCAAAAATCAATTTATTAACTCTATTGATAGAATCGCTAACATTATTATTATTCTCTACATGGGAGCGTAGTGAGGCACGCATAGTTGCCATCAATAATGAAGCCGGAACTCCTTTTCCGGTAACATCGGCCACGGTAAAACCCCATCTGCTTGTATTTGGAATAGGGATGTAATCATAATAATCACCCCCAACACTCTTTGCAGGTTTACTGCACCCGGCAACGCGGTAATTTGGGATATTTGGAACTTCCTTAGGCCAAAATCCAGACTGAATAGTTCGAGCAACTTCCAGTTCTTTATGCATTAACTCTTTTTCTAACCTTTCTTCCTGAAGTTTCGCATTCTCGATTGCAATGGCGGCTTGATTGGCCAGAGTCTGAAAAACGGGGATCAGTTCATCTGTAAATTCTTTGTCGTCTTTTCGATTTATAGCCTGCAAAACACCGATTACTTCATCTTCATTATTGATGAGAGGTACACAAATCAAATCATTAGTAACAAATGATGTAGCCTCACTTAGTTCACCTTCAAAGCGTTCATCATTTTGAACATCATTAACCAGAACAGGTTCTCGATTCTGCACAACCCAGCCACTAAGTCCTTGATTAGAAGGAATGCTTTTCCCGGATACTTCAGCTGTTGCAGGACCGGTAGGCACTGTTAAAGTCAATCTTGTTTTATCATCTGATAACAGAAATAAAGAGCTAGCCTGACTGTCCATTATGATTTTTGTTGAATCCATAATATCCAACAAAAGGGTCTCCAGCTTAAGGTTGGAATTCATTTTCCCTACTAAAGCCATCAGCAAGTTAAGCTGGTCTCCATTAATTGATTGTATGGTGGTCTTCATACCCGATACCCGTTAAATTTTTAAGCTAATCTGAGTTCCCGAACCCTTAAGTGATACATATATGTAATCAAAAAAATTTTCAGTAGCGCTGATAATATAAGAAAGTAGAGTGAATAAACTAGTTAAATGGGTAATGACTTTAGGCAGTTAAACCAAAACAAAATAGTTTGAAAATTTATCCGTGATTAGAATAAGGTTTATGTAGCATATCCTGAATAAAAGATATAAGAACGAATATTTTTAGTGTTAATCATATAAAAGTAAAGAAATATCAATAGGATTAATTAAAATGAAACTGCGAATTCACGTCATACTTCCCTAATTTCAAGCGCAATTAAAATTAATAGATATTCGATGAAAAAAGTTTACGTAGGAATGGGTACAGATCTCATTCATCATGGCCATATAAATATAATAGAAAAGGCGAGAGATTTAGGGGAAGTTACGGTAGGTCTATTATCCGACGAGGCTGTAACTAAATTTAGTCGGCTCCCCTTTTTAGAGTTTGATGAGCGGAAACAAATTTTGGAGAATATAAAGGGTGTAAATGAGGTTATACTTCAAGAAACATTAGACTATGAGACAAATCTGCGAAAACTTAAACCGGATTATGTAGTTCATGGAACTGACTGGAAGGTTGGTCCACAAAAGCATATCAGAGAGAAAGTAATACGGATATTAGGTGAATGGGGCGGAGAGTTGGTCGAACCGGATTATACAAAAGGTATTTCCTCTTCTGGTTTAAAGGAAGCAATGCGAGAAGTTGGTACTACCCCGGATATAAGAAGAAGAATGCTTCGCCGTTTAATTGCTGCTAAGCCAATCGTAAGAGTATTGGAGGCACACAATGGAATTTCTAGCCTGATTGCGGAAGAAACTAAGGTAGAAACTGATGGAGAGTTAAGAGAATTTGATGCTATCTGGGTAAGTAGCCTAACAGACTCTACCGCTAAAGGGAAACCGGATACCGAATATGTGGACAGAACTTCTCGTATTCAAACCATCAACGATATCCTTGATGTAACTACCAAGCCAATTATACTTGATGGAGACACCGGCGGGCCGGTAGAACATTTTGAGCTTCTTGTAAAAAATATGGAGCGTTTAGGAGTTTCTGCGGTAATTATTGAAGATAAAGCCGGGCTTAAACGCAATTCTTTGTTTGGCACCGATGTAAAACAACAATTGGAGGATATAGATACTTTTTGCGAGAAAATTTCTACTGCTAAGAAAGCCCAGGTTACATCTGACTTTATGATCATATCTCGGATAGAAAGCCTAATTGCGAACGTGGGTATGGAAGAAGCTCTAAAAAGAGCAAAAGCCTATATTGAAGCCGGAACGGATGGTATTATGATCCATAGCCGTAAAAAAGATGGCAAAGAAATATTTGAATTCATGAAAGAATATCAAAAGTTTGAATATAAGGTGCCTGCAATATCTGTACCCTCATCTTACAACCAATTTAAAGAAGACGAGCTAATTGAGGCTGGTTTTAATGTGGTTATTTATGCTAATCACCTCCTTAGAAGCGCGTTCCCTGCAATGAAAAAAACGGCAGAAACCATCCTTCTGAATAAGCGTTCTCTGGAAGCAGATAAATACTGTATGTCTATCAAAGAAATTTTGGAAATACTTCCTAATTGATGACGCTATGCTTAAACCCGCTTTATTTTATAAACTGCTTGAGGAAGAGGGTGTTGAATTTATGTTGGGAGTACCAGATTCCCTACTTAAATACTTTGGTTCCTACGCCTTTGATCAGGGCCATGACTTAATTACAGCTAATGAGGGCACGGCTTTAGCCATAGCTTCCGGTTATCATCTCGCAAGCGGAAAAATACCACTGGTTTATCTTCAAAATTCGGGTTTCGGTAACCTTTTGAACCCCCTTACTTCATTGGTCGATCAGAATGTGTATTCTATCCCGGTATTGATTATGGTGGGCTGGAGGGGTCAACCGGGGAAACAGGATGAACCTCAGCATATTAAGCAGGGAAAAACGCAAGAAGCCCAGATTAATGCTTTAGGTCTGCCATATTCAATTTTAAGTAGTGATGAAGAAAAGGCGAGATCTCAAATTTCAGAGGCATTTAAGGGTATGCGGAAAAGGTCTATTCCACACGTATTGCTTGTTCCTCCAGGCACCTTTGAAAAGTATGAATTACAAAAGACCTCTGAGACAAAAGAACTTCCTTTAAGAAGAGAAGAAGTACTGGAATTTTTTGTTCAAAAGTTTAATGAAACAGATGTAATCGTATCTACCACTGGGAAAACTTCGAGAGAGTTATTTGAATTACGTGAAAAGTATGGACAGGGACATTACCAAGACTTCTTAACAGTTGGTAGTATGGGGCATGCCTCTCAAATTGCACTTGGAATAGCGATAGAACAGCCGAAACGGTCAGTGTTTTGTATTGATGGTGACGGCGCAATGATCATGCATATGGGGGGAATGGCAACCATAGGTGAGCAAGGCCCTAAAAATTACAGGCACATTTTGATTAATAATGGAGCCCATGAGTCTGTTGGGGGACAGCCCACTGCCGGATTCCATATCGACTTTTGTAAAATTGCCGAAGGATGTGGATATGAAAAAACCTTTCGGGTTGATGATATCAGTTCACTAGAAGAAACATTTGAAGCATTTATGCTTTCAAAAGGCCCGGTGCTCTTGGAAGTTATGACTCAAATTGGATCACGTTCAGATTTGGGCAGGCCAACGGTGAATACCATTGATAACAAAAAAGATTTAATGAACTTTCTTTTGGAGGAATAAAGATGAAGGAATTGGATCGAAAAATATTACTAAATCCCGGCCCCGGAACTACTTCAAAAAGCGTTAAAGAAGCTTTATTGGTGAATGATATATGTCCGCGAGAAGAAGAGTTTGGAGCCCTAATGCAAGACATTTTGAGTGGCCTTCTTACTATCGGAAATGGTCATGATAAATACGAATGTGCATTATTTGCAGCTAGCGGCACCGGGGCAGTGGAAGCTATCCTGACCTCCTCACTCAATAAAACGAAGAAAGTTCTTATCGTAACTAATGGGGGGTATGGAATACGAATGAAGCAGATTTCTGAATCATACGAACTTCCACATGAGACTATTTGCGGATTTGGAGATTATCCAGATCCAAAATTAATTAAGGGAAAATTAGATGAGGGAGACTTTACCCACTTGGCTATGATTCATCATGAAACCTCAACAGGAATGATGAATCCTGTAGAAGAAATTTCTGAATTGTGCAGTGATTTTGATGTGACGTTGATCGTGGATGCTATGAGTTCTTTCGGTGCTTATCCTATGGATTTAGATAAACTGAATATTGGGTATTTAGCTGCATCATCTAATAAGTGCATTCAAGGTATGGCCGGACTATCATTTGTGATTTTCCACAAAAATTTATTGCCAGAACTGAAGCAAAACTCCCGAAACTTCTACTTTGATTTATATAAGCAGTGGAAATACTTGAAAGAGAAAAAGCAGCTTAGATTCACTCCTCCGGTTCAGGTTTGCTATGCGTTTAAGCAGGCAATTGAAGAAACCCTCGAAGAAACGGTTCATTCTCGGTGGAATAGGTACAGAGAAAACTGGCAGGTTCTATATGATGGGCTTAGCGACCTTGGATTTAATTTCTATTTGCCGGAGGGACAACAATCCAGAATTTTGATGGCTATTAAGCTAAATAAGGTGTTGCCAAAAGGGTTCGATCATTTTCATGATTATTTGTATGGAAAAGATATAACCATTTACCCAGGCGTAATCCCGGAATCTGATACTTTTCGTATGGCCGTAATAGGGGACTTAAATAGGGGTGATGTGGAGCGAGTGGTCTCAGAAATTCGCTCTTACCTTAAATCATATAACTAGTAATGAAGCCCCAAAAGTTACTTTTCCTATTTCTGTTTGTTTACTTAGTTGCATTTGCTTACTTGCTTAACCGAAGTTTAAACCTCGAGTTTAATGGTGAACTTATTGCACTTTTGCCGGCAGATAACCCTCATCTTAATACCTACAAAAAACTCGAACAATTAAATTCAAGTGAAGGTGGATTTACGCTCATTATCCATTCCAAAAATGGGCAATCAGTCGTTCCTGAGTCACATGCTATTAAGGATTCTCTGCTTGAATTAAGTAATAATGGTAAGCCTGTATTTAGAAGTGCAGAGTTAGAAAATGACTTGTTTGATATCCGAAAGTCTGCCTTATTTCTAATGACGGAATCAGAACTGGATAGCCTTTACATTGAGATTAGCGACTACGTAACTCAACAAAAGCTAGAGGCTAATCCGCTGTATGTTAACTTTGATGAGGATGAAAACGCCTCACCGGAGGCTTCGCTCGAAATAGCATCAAACTCCTCAGTACTACTTGAAGAAGTGGCAAGCACACGCCGGTACAATATGAATGAGGACAGTACCGTGATCAGCATCTTATTTCTTACGGATTTTCCTAAGAGTGATTATAATCAGGTGGAAAATACTTATCTGCTATTGCAGCAGCAGAAAAATGAACTGGAAGCAGATTTCGATGATCTGGAATTATATTGGGGTGGTTCCTATGTAGATCACTATTATAAAATTAATGATGTACAGAGTACGATCGCAAAGGCATTAATCATTGGTATTTTAAGCCTTGTTGGCTTTCTAATAGCATATATGGTTCTGGTGAACCGAAACACCGGTTATAAGATCCGGTATGTGATTGTAGATATTCTACTCGTGTTCTTCGTGCTATTTTCCGGCTTTATCATTTCTATTGGGTTCTCTTCCTTTATTTTTAATGAGATTAATGTATTCACGGGTATAATTTTCAGCATCCTTTTTGGTATTAATCTGGATTATATCCTGCATCTTTACTCTATCAATAAGCAACATCCTCTGGATACATCCTCACTTAGCAGTATAGCTCGTTCTTATTTTTCGTCAACAAAACCCATTTTGCTGAGCTGCTTGACCACAGGACTGGCTATAATGAGTCTGATATTTGCTGAATTTGAAGGCTTCATTCAGTTTGGCATCATCTTCTTTATCAATATTATTGTAAACTTATTATCGACTTATCTGTTTTTATTGTTTTCTCCTTCTATTCTAAAAAGTGCTGCGGTAAAAGATCAGGATATCCTCTGGCTAAATGCTTCATCGTCCGGAATCAGTAAGCAAACCCGTAAAATAGGACTACCCTTATTTTTACTATTAATAACTGTTGGTGGATTTATCGGTGCCCAATCTTTGAGTTTTAACTTTAATTTTGCGGATTTAGAGCCTGAATCCAGCAGGACATCTTTCGATGAATTAAACTCCCAGACCGAAACCGGAGAGAGCTACCACGATCCCACATTTTTTGTTACTGATAATGTGCAGGAGTCAAAGGCTTTATTTAATGAGATAAAAACTGGCATTGGTAAGAAATATCAGGACATAGAACGCGTAGAATCTTTCTCCGCTCGTTACCCAGCCGATGAAGAGGAATCCAGTATAAAAGCTCAAAAAGTGGATTCAATAAAACAGTTATTGGAAGTCAATGAAGAGTTTTTAGCAAACGTTAGTTCTGATGTTGAAGAATTTATTGATATAGTTCAAAATTCGGTACCGCCTACCATTCAAACCCTGCCTAAATACATTAAAAACAGATTTTTTTATAAAGATGGAAGTATGGCGCCACTCGTTGTGGTGTACTCTGCAATGAGTTTATCGAATGGGCAAACTTCAATTCAATTCAGGAAAAGCTCAGGAGCAATTTCAGTAGAATCGGGTAAAATGTTCTATGCAGCAAGTACTTCCATGATTGCATCCAGTATTTTAGAGTTGCTAATACAAGAGTCAACCTTTCTTTTTGTGGTTCCACTGATTACTATTTTAATGATCTTGATCTTGTATTATCGATCTATTCCCAGAGCATTGCTTGCAGCAACACCGCTATTACTTACCATTGCAATGATGCTAGCAATTCGGTCAATTTATATGTTTGATATTAATTTATATAACGTAATTGTATTCCCGATAATAATAGGTGTTGGGGCTGATAATGGAATACATCTGGTAGATGCTCTTATCAATAATAGGGCATCGTTTTTGAAGTATTTTTTCTCAAGTAAATTCCCTGTTTTAGCCGCTTGTTCAGTCACAACGATCTTGGGATTCATTGGTCTTTTATTTATTGACCATCCCGGGATGGAGTCGGTGGGCATCTTGGCAATTACAGGAATCACAACAACTCTTTTGGCAACTTACCTTACCGCATTGTTAGCTCAGACCTTTCTTCTTAAGAGGTAGGTTCCCAATCTTTAATTTCTTTTAGGATTCTTTGATCTACCTGGTTTTGTTTTCTTCCTACCAGTAAATAAAGTCCATAAGAGGCAATGTTTGCAATTAGATAGATATCAAATCGTCCAAATAAACTGGAAACCAGTATCCCGTTTCTCATTATGTTTGACCCACAAACCCAAGCCCATCCTGTCAACATTTTACGACAGTGCCGCTGATAAACTTCTTTGAATTTTTGAGGATCTTTTTCCCTCGCAGCTTCGAAAGCCTCGGTGACCTTATCGCTTCTGAACTTAATCCTGTTTTGAAGCTGTACATAATTAATCAGGATGGGATATGTAACTCGTCGAAGAAGGGTTGAAGATCTGTCAAAGTTGTCTTTTATATGATCAACAGGCGGGTTTCGGTGCTTGGAATCAGTGAGGCTGAAGTGCAGGAATTCGCCTTTATAATATTCATAGAGATTAGATTTAATGCTGTGTATATATCCGGAGGCAAGACCTATAGCCAAGATACCTACAAGTGTATATGTGTCTGCAAAGTAAAGTGCTCCGGCGAGATAACAGCTGATAAATACCAGCATGTCATTAAAAAAATCAAGGTACTTCCCCATTTCCGATCGTTGATCGTATAAACGGGCAGCTTGTCCATCAGCACTGTCCATTACACCGGCAAAAGTGACAAGCACAAAGCCAATAGATGTGTACATCAAAACATCTTGCCAGTAGAGCAAAATGCCACCAGTCACCCCGATCAACATTCCTAAAACGGAAATATTCGTAGGCGTAAAATGTAGCTTATGGAAAAACTTAGCTAGTACAAAACCACAGGGTCGGCTGAAGTAGAGATCATAATCTTCCTCAACAACTTTATTTTTTATAGAGTTATCGTAATTACTGAAAAAACCCTTTGAAGACATCCGTGGTTATTTATTTATTAATTGTGAGGTGAATGTTAATAGTTGTTTTATCAGATTATCACTTTTGTGCACCAAGATTACTTCCTTTTCAAAAAAGTAACTTACTATGTCAAAATTTGAAGATCCATAGACTGCTATACGATCATCTAAAATAAGCAATTTTGCATGAAGCATTTTGCCTGGGACATATTTAAAATTAATGTCTGAATAACGCTTGAGACCGTGGACAAACCGGATGACAGGTTTATTATTCTTCTTAGGAAGGATTACTGTATTATCCTCTACGGAAGCAATTGCATCCAGCATTGGGTAAGAAATATAAGGGGATATGGCGATAACTTTTTTACTAGACTTTATTCGGTTTATCAGGTTTCCAAACGCTTCCTTAGTCTTCCATCCATTTAATGTATATAGAGTAACATCATCATTAACGTTTATAATAGCTTTTGGTTTGGACTGATTTAAGTCAGCCTTGAAAGAGATATTCAGAGCTGCATTGATATCAGGATTTTCTTGGCGGATCATCATGTCACTCCAAAGAAAATTATGCTCTGTAAAATTCATACCTCCCACATAAGATATATTCTCATCGATGAGGATCATTTTCTTATGGTTTCGGGCAGGATAGCGATGCATTAAAAATCCCATAGGGTTGGTAAATTTAATACGGATGCCCAATTTTTTTGCCCGTTCAAGAAGCTTGTCCAGGTCTTTACGTTCTTCACTGGCATTATTTTTATTCATCCAGCCTTGTGGTGCTTTCAAAAAAGTATCATTAACGACAAAGCGTGAATAATGATCAATCAATAAAATGCGTTCAAGGGTTGGCTTACTGCCAAGCAATTCAATAAGTTTGAGGCCAACCTGATCGGCTTCAAAACTCATGCATTGGATACTCACTGACTGCTTAGCATTTTGAACGTCGGTGGTAAGCTGCTCAAAAAAATGATCGCTATCCGTAAAAACACGAATCTCATTGGCAGCGTAATTTACACACATATTATTGGCGTAGTTTAAATATGAATATCATTCAGGTGTGCCCTTACGATTTATCAATTCCGGGAGGAGTACAGACTCATGTTACGCAATTAAGTAATGAACTGGTCCGAAAAAATCACAAGGTGATTGTATTTGCACCAAGCTTAACCAAATCAAGCCTTGAAAGAAAGTTTGATTGTGAGGTAGAACATATAACAGGCAGTGTGAGAATTCCTTGGTGGGGAACTTCAATTGATGTTTCCGTACTGAAAAATCATCAAAAGAAGAAAATCCGGGAGATTTTTGACAGCTTTAAACCGGATGTGATCCACTTTCACACCATATGGAATCCGGTGATGCAAACTCAGCTTCTTTGGATGACACCGAATTCGGTTAAGAAAGTAGGGACGTTTCATGATACCCCTCCTGATAGGGGATTGGGAAAATATATTGGCGCGAATTTGATGAAAGTTGGAGCTAAATACTATCTCCCGGAAATGGACGAAATCATTTCAGTTTCTGAAACTCAAGCAAAAGCAATGGGATCTGATCCAGATAATTTGCCGGATAATTTTAGAATCCTGCCGAATGGGATTAATGCAGAGGTGGGTAGAAATTTGGAAAATAGACCAAGATCTGATGACGAGTTCAGGTTGATTTTTATAGGAAGGTTTGAAAACAGAAAAGGTGTTTTTGAATTGCTGGAAATCTACCGACGCCTTCAGAAGGAAAAAATGAATAAGGAAATTTCTCTGAAGCTAGTTGGGCATGGGCCCCAAACTAATGAAGTGAAGAATTTTGTTCGGGAGAACAAACTGAAAGGTGTTTCTATACATGAGGATGCGAACGACGAGGAGAAAAATCAGCTACTTTTGGAATCAGACTTGATGGTAGCACCTGCACTATATGGGGAAAGCTTTGGGATTGTACTACTGGAAGCTATGGCACTCGGTGTAAAAGTAGTTGGTTACGGAAATGAAGGTTACCTTACTATAGGCCGTGAATATGGGATCGAAAATTTTCCTTCACCGGACGATATTGACGGCTTATTTTCCCTGATCAAAAAGCATATCGAATACCCGGATAAAATGGCTCACTTTGTTGACTGCGGGTACAAAATTGCTGCTGACCATGACTGGAAACACATCGCTACGAAAATTGAAAAAATTTATGCCCGCTAATACAATTATTAAAACAGCCATCATACTTGCTGCCGGAAAAGGGACACGACTGAGAAGCGTGACTGGAGATGAATTTCCCAAGCCGCTTACTCCGATTGATAATCAACCTGTGATCGAATACTCTATTGATGCATTAATAAATTCAGGCGTTAAAAGAATACTTATTGGCTGCGGTCACCTGTTGGAGAGCTTTCAGTATCTTACAGAAAAGTATGATGAAGTCGAGATCGTCGAAAACCCAAAATATGATATCCTTGCAAGTATCTACACGTTGTTGATATTGGAACCGTATGTAGAGGAGCCTTTTTATTTACTGGAAGCAGATATTTTGTATGACCCAAAAATTTTCCAAAGGTTAAGTTTGGATCAAAATTCACAAAATAAGATCGTGACATCTACCCCTCTAAGTTTAGATGATAATGTCTATTACCGATCAGAAAATGGAAATTTAGTTCAGCTTACTAAAAAACAAATGGGTGAGAAGCCGGAAGGAGTTATGACCGGAATTTGGGCTCTTTCGGCTGGAATATTGCAACGGTTTTCTGAGTACTGCTCTAGGTTACAAATTGATTACAGTGAAGATTATGAGGTTATGCTAGCACAGTTTTCATCCGAAGTTGAGCCTATAGAGATAGTACATATACCTGACCTTAATTGGTGTGAAATAGATAACGAGGATCACCTGAAGTATGCACAAACACAGGTGTTACCCCAAATAAAAAATCACTCCCAATAACCAGTCTTCGGGTTGCGAACGGCATCTTTCTTTAAACTGCCATAGATGGTTTTCAGGTAGGTTCCTGCATGATTGGGGAATCTGGTTTCAATTCCATTTATGGTAACAACCTTGGTTGGGAGTACATATTCTGCAGGTATAGGAGCTTTGTCGTTTTCCCAGTCGGTTTTTTCATAACTATGAAAGTGCTCATCTTCTTCTTTGTAGAAGTAGATATCTGCATCAAAGCCCTTGTAGCTCATATATAATTTTGGACCATTGTGCCTATTTGTAGTGTCAAACAGCTCAAGTTCGTGAGGAAGTTGGGCTTGGCTTTGCAGGATAAAATCATAATGACGTTCGTGGCATCCAAAATCTATATCAATATCGTGCCCTATGATTCCATTTTCTCTGTGAAACCCAAGTAAGGTCCCAAAATTTACCCAGTAATCGATCTTAAGATCTTTTAGAAATTGATTGGAAAACACAAACAATTCCCAAAGAATCTGTTGCCGCATATCGGCATTATTTATTCTTGTGTGAATTATTCTTTGAGTATATTCTAGAAGCCGACGCAACTGATAATTTACAGGACTTAGCAAAGATCCTCCTTAAGGGCACTTAATGAATTTTGATGTAGTTTACACTTGGGTTAACGGAGCTGATCAGGAATATATCAAAACTCGTAATGCACATGCTAAGATGAAAACTGATACCAATCCTGAACGATTTCGTGATCCTTTTCAAATGATAAGGTACAGCCTCCGCTCACTGGAAACATACTTCAATCTTTTTAATAAGGTATACATTTTAACAGCAAGACCACAGACTCCTGAATGGCTGGATCTAAGCAGTGACCGCATTAAGCTTGTGCACCATGATGAAGTGATCCCTGATAAATATCTGCCAACCTATAATTCCAATGTTATTGAGAGTTTTTTGCATCGTATACCCGGTTTGTCAGAAAACTTTATTTACATGAATGATGACTTTATGTTCGGTGGTCCAGTAAGCTTAGATTCATTTTATAGAGAGGGCAGATATCGTATTTTTAATACCTTGTTTGGGGAAAACCTAAAGTGGAGAATTTACGACGGGTATAGAGATTTAATTGGACTTGGTATCATCGAACACCAACCTATTCTGATTAATAAAAACTACTGGGAGGAGGCATATGGTTTATTTCCAGAGAAAACGGAGAAAACCAGACAGAGTAAATTCCGTGATGACCGGAACCTTTGCCCGTATAAGTTGTATCGTTACCATATGCTAGAAAATCATAGAGATGAATCTGATCCAGTTTGGATCACAGAGTTAAATAAATTCTTCAGATTTCATAAATTGACCAACAATTTCAAAAAACAGCAGTCCTTTTTTAACCAAATGCGAGAGAATAGTCCCAAGTTTTACTGCATGAATGATGATTTGCGAGGTAACCCAAATCCTAAAGTGGTTAAATTAGGGAAAGAATTTTTAGAGGATAAGTATCCTTCGCCTTCAGCATTTGAGATCAACTGATTAAAACCCTTTTTATGCGTTTTATCGCTTTACTTATTAAATCTTCAATGCCAATATTTTTGATATCAAGTATATCAAGTGCGTTGACTGGACTGTGTTCAACATTTTTAATTAAAACAATTCATCAGGCAGTTACTTCTGCTGATTTCACCTTAGATGAGTTCCTGTGGAATTTTGGTTTCTTTGCTATAGGCTATATAATTTTTGCATTCATAGCTTCTTATTCAGTATCAAAGTTAATCCAATCTATCGTCCATAAACTTCGTGAAGATCTCTCCCGGAAGATCCTAAAGGCTTCTTTTGAATCAGTTGAAAAAAAGCAACCGAAGCTTTTGGCGATATTAACTGAAGACATCAAAACGATTGCCTTCTCCCTTGACCGGTTGCCTGGCGTGACAACAGGTATAGCTACCGTTTTGGGTATAATAGCCTACCTTATATTTTACTCCCCTATTCTAACAGTGGCAACAATTGTATTGTTCGCATTGGTTTTTCTGTTCACGAAAGTCACTTTGCCATTTGTCAAAAAATATTCTGATTTGGCTCGGGAACAACTCAATGATTTGTACCAGCATTTTGAAGGGTTGGTGTTTGGAATAAAAGAACTCACATTAAATCGAGAGTTCAAAGAATCATACTTGAAAAAGGAAATAATACCGACAAGCAGAAGACAGAATCTGCATGCCCTAAAGGAAAACGTCATAGCTTCGTTTTCCAATCGTATGACAGATATTGTGTTATTGTTGGGATTGGGTGGAATGATAATTGCCATTTATAAAACTGGTTTCGTTGACTTAGAGTTTTTCGGGGAATATCTAACACTTGTTCTATTTACTTTGGCGCCTTTATCCACAGCAAGTGGTTTTTTAAGCAATTTGAAGCGTATTGAAACTGCATTGGAGCAAATAGAATCCATAGGTCTAACTATGGAAAATATCGATAGCACTGCAGATGAAATTATTTTGGATGACCCGCAAATGGACCTGCCCCAGATTGAATTAGAGGGAATCGTTCATAAATATTTCAATGAAGACGGGGTAAAGGTATTTGAGCTGGGCCCGGTTGATTTAAACATCAATCCGGGAAAAGTAATCTTTCTTGTTGGAGGAAACGGCTCTGGTAAAACCACTCTTGCAAAAATTATCACAGGTTTATATAAGCCGGTGAACGGTAAGCTTAAGTATTTTGGTCAGCCTGTAAACGATCAAAACCTTAAACACTATCGCTCACATTTTGCCACAGTTTTTTCGGATTCCTATGTATTTGATCATCTTCATCATATATCTGTTGCAAAACTGGACAGAGAAGGAGACTATTTAATTGATTTGCTGGAACTCACGAATAAAGTTTCAATTGCCGACAACAGATTTACTACCAAAAAACTATCGGACGGTCAGCGTAAAAGACTGTCATTGATTCAGGCAATACTCGAGGATAAAGACATATATCTACTTGATGAATGGGCAGCTCATCAGGACCCGCATTTCAAGACTATCTTCTACACTAAGATTATTCCTTTCCTCATCGAAAAAGGGAAAACTGTTATCGTAATTACTCATGATGATCGGTATTTTGATACAGCAGATTGGATAGTAAAAATGCAGGATGGCCAAATAGTTGCAAAAGATTCATCCGTAATATAATAGACAGTCAATTTTGAAAACGAAACCCAATTATATTATTTCTGCAGCTGATGAAAGATATTTCCGGAGCTTCCTGCAGTTGTATCATTCCTACATACAAACAAAGGAGTACAATAATAGTGCGTTTATTTTTTATGATATTGGATTGAATGATGATCAGTTAGAGTACCTAAAAGTACTACAATCAAAAACCGGGCATCGTGTTTTCATTTACAAATTTGATTTCGAGAACTATCCTGAATTCGTGAAACTGGAGCACAAAACCTATTCATGGAAACCAATCATTATTCACGAAGTTTTTAACAACCGGAAAGCAAATATACTTTGGCTCGACAGTGCCAACATTATCCTCAAAAACCTGAAGCCGATATGGGATATCATTTCTGAAACCGGAAGCTATGTTCCACTCAGTGGTTCCGGATCGCTAAAAGAATGGACGGTTCAGGAAACATTGGATTACTTGGAAGTTCCCAAAAACTGGCATGAAAAACGAAACAGAGCTGGAAATACATGTGGGTTTTCATATTCCAATGAGAGGATCAGGGGGGTGATTGAAAGGTGGAAGAAATTGGCATTAATTAAAGAATGCATAAAACCGGAGGGTGCTAATCGCAGTAACCATCGTGATGATCAATCCCTCCTTTCCATTTTGCTGATGGAAGTTGCTTCAAATAATAACGTCCTTTTAACAAATGATGAAGTTGATATTAGTTCGGGGAATCCGAATTCCTTTATAAGTGTCAGAAATTTCGTATCTCCAAATATTTCTGCAAATCTGAACGCCATCACTATTCCCTTTTCCAAAATAAGAAGGCAAGTTGATATACTCCTCAACCGGATTTTCTGATATGGATGGCAATGTATACATATCGACTTTAGTAATTTTGGGGCTCTTGTGGCTATCAATTTGGATTTATAATTATCTATCCGGAAAAAACTTGATTAAAGACCTCGTACATTATGTCAAATTAAACTCCAGGTCGCTGCAGGGTTGGGATCAATATCACTCCGATATCTCCAATAATAGTGATATTGTAATTTCCCTGACTACCATTCCAGAAAGAATTGATAAGCTTGATTTAACTTTGAAAAGTTTGTTGTACCAACACACTAAACCAGCAAGCATAAATATTTATATCCCTTACCGAAGTTTTAGAAACGACCGGCCATATAACATTCCAGAGCACTTGAATGAATTGAATAATATTCACGTCCACCGAGTTGAAATGGATTACGGTCCGGCCACAAAATTCATTCATGCTTTGGCTCAGTATCCAGAAAAGCAGCTGATTTTAGTAGTGGATGATGACAATATCTATCCGCCTAACTATATGGAACAATTTGAAGAGGCTTCCCGACACCATCCGGATAAAATATTAGCAGCCAGTGGTTGGAGGGTGCCGGATGACCTCATTGACAAACCTACTACCCTGAAATCAAATATTTTTAAAATCCCGCCAACTCCAGTCTCGGGAAGACGGATCAAAGAAAATTATGCCGTTGATGTGATACAGGGATATTCAGGCTATCTATTGAGACCTGAGTTTTTCAATTTAAAAGAGCTTCAGGATTATTCTTCTGCACCAAAAGCTTTAAGGTTTGTAGATGATGTTTGGGTGAGTGCACACTCTTCGGTACCTAAAGTTGTATTTCCAATGCATAGATTTTGTTATACACCTTTTTTTAAAAAACATCTCTTCAAATCAAATAGTTTGGCGCAAATAAATAATCATAACAAAACAACCAATGAAGAGCGAAATAATACAATTGGCATTAAACATTTTGAAGATAGATGGTTGAATCTCCAAAATGATAACAAATCAGGTTAATTATTCAGTAATTTTGATATACAGTAACAACAGTTCTGAGCTGACTTAAATTTTAAAAATTCACATGTCAAATAACTATCCAAAAATAAATCGAATTCTGAAAACTGTAATGTGCTTATTTGCACTTTTTTTATCTAATACATTAATTTCAAAAGTCAGTGCGCAAAAAATTATTCTTGACCAGCAAGACCTGCTAGATAACTATGAAAGTTCTTGTTATGACAATCACATAAGCGTTTTCCCTTCAATAAATTGTCGTAATGATATCAAAGGATATTTCAATTTATTACCGTTATACACAAACACCGTATATAATTCTGAATATGCCCGCGGGTTAAATGATGGTCCTGCCTGGCAAGGCAAAGGAGTTAATTTCACGACTTCATTTGGTTTTTCCGGAAGATGGGGAAACCTTACCTACGTCGTTAACCCAATCATTCAATACAATCAAAACCTATCATTTTATACAGGGACTGATTTAACAAGCCGGAATAATCCTTATCAATATCCATTTTTATATTCTGGCTCAATTGACTTAGTTACGCGATATGGTCCAAATTCAGATATGAACATTTATCCTGGACAAAGCGAACTTGCCCTTTCCTTAAATAAACTAAAATTTTCATTTTCCACTCAAAATATGAGATGGGGCCCAGCCATCTATAACCCTATTCTTATGAGTACCAATGCAGAAGGCTTTCCTCACCTCAGCATTGGAACCAATGAAGTTTTAGAAACAGCCATTGGTGACTTCGATGGGCAAATTATTTGGGGAATAATCGAAGAGTCGGATTACTATAATGATGATTCTGAGGATGATCACCGATACTTTACCGCGATTAGTGTAGGATACAGTCCTGCTTTTTTTAAAGAATTTTCTATAACAATTCACCGTGCTTTATATGCTCAAACCCGATATCTCACAGGGTTCTTTGATAATGGGTTTGCCGTGTTTTCTGGAGTGATAGCTCCCGATAAAGGTAAAACTATTAACGGTCAGTATTTTTCTAATGACATTTATGATCAGAATATATCAATATCTATGATGTATGAAAATGTAGATGATCGTTTTAAATTGTACTGGGAATGGGCCATAGGTGATTTCCCTGCTGGTGTTTCAAATTTTCTAGAGCACCCTGACGATCACAGTGGATTCACAATAGGGTTATGGAAAGAATTTGCCTTATCTAATAATAATAGATTCCGTTTAATATTTGAACATTCTGATCTGGCTATTTGGGATCTACGTTATACCTCCGGATATAATAGTCCATCCTTATACATTCATCAAGTTAATAAGCAAGGATACACTAACAACGGTCAAATAATAGGAGCTTCAATAGGCCCGGGTGGTAATTCTGATGAAATTAGACTTACCTACTTCTGGGAAAAATCTTCTTTGTCACTGGAATATCAGCGGACTCGGTTTAATGATGATTACTTTTTTACTCAGGTGGCCGGAAATCAGAAAAGACCTTTTGATCTGGAGCATCATGTGGGCTTTCAATATGTTAGCAAGCAGTTAGGTAGGTTCACTTATAATATTTCATTTTTTACTGGAATCAGGAACAATTACCTGTATCAGGACCCTATTTTAAAAGTTAATATACATTCCAAAGCAGCCGTTCGATATCATTTTTAAAATGAAGATTTAGATTTGTCTTCGAAATTAGTTGATAACATTTTCTAAGACCAGTAACTATCAAACACCATGTCTTTTGTTCGAAAAGTTTTATCATTAAGCTAGGGTAGTACTCTTTGCGAGTCCACAAATAAAAAAAGCCCTCAGCATCATAAAAGATACTTAAAGGCTTTTTTAAAGTCGGGGCGACAAGATTTGAACTTGCGACCTCTCGACCCCCAGCCGAGCGCTCTACCTAGCTGAGCCACGCCCCGATTTAGTAGAACATTAAGATAAGCCGATTTGTGGCAGGCATCAATCTCTAATTTCCTATTTCTACATGCATAGAAAGTAGTGACTTCGATACTAATGGCATCACTTTTTAAACATAAACTGTTATTAGCTGCAGTTTCATTATAGAAAGCGAGTACCTATATAAAAGACTGCATTTTCGTCACTGACTTCATTTTATGACATGTATACGTCTATGATTAGGTAGGCGTGATCTTCAGTTGGATTAGGAAAACAAGGTTATTGCAGTATCGCCGCCCCCATATTTCTGTAGATCAATCCCCATATGGAGTTATCGAACTAAACTTCCCGCCTTTAGGTGTTGGTAGGCTTGGCTGGTATTGTTCTATTCAATCTATTGAACTCCTTTAAATCCATTCAGCTCTAAATAGTCCGTGATAGGCGGGGTATTATCTGTGTCAGGGTTATAGATTCGCATCTCAAAACGTTCTCCTTCCTGCTGTGTGTCGTAGTAGGTCCAGTAGTAAAAGAAATGTTCATCATAAGGGGTAAGCCCCCAAGATTGACCTTCCTTGAGTGTTACAAAACCTGATACTGTAACGGCTTCCCCAAAACTTTCATCATCAAGTTCGATCTTAAACTCAAGGTTTGGAATATGGCTGGAAATAGAATCTTCAAATTGAAGGGTAAAGTAAGTCTCACCTTCTGTAATTTTAAAGTTTGTAGTCCCAGCAACATCACAAGGTTCATAGGTGCAGGTAATGGTTCCTTGATATTCACCGGGTACTCTGGTTTTGTCAAATGACAATTCTTCTTTGAACATCAAAGCGCAAGAAGTAATACAAAGACCGACCACGAATAGAAATAGGATATTTATAAATTTCATGCCTTAAACATAAACATGCTAAATGAATGATTCATGAACATTATAAACTGTCTTGAAAGACCAATAATTTAATTACTTAATCAGCATCAACTTCTTGGTACTCACGAACTCTCCGGCCTGAATACGATAAATATAAATACCACTTGAAAGCGTGGAAGCATCAAAGCTTATTATATGCGAGCCGGCTGATCTTTTGCCATTCACTAAACTTGCTACTCTTTGACCCATCACGTTATAAACAGATAACTGGACTAGCTCCGCTTGAGGCAAGCTATAACTTATCTGTGTAGTGGGGTTAAAGGGGTTTGGGTAGTTTTGGTTTAACCTAAATTCACTGGGCAACTCATTATTTCCATCTACACTTGTAGGCACCTCTCTGTATAGGTACAAGTTATCTATATAAACAACGTCCATATTGGATGTTAATATAAACTGTGCAAGGTCGTCTCTGGTTTGAGGTGAATTTGTCCAGCTTGAAAGCGGAACATCAATGGATACCCATATCTGAGTTTCTAGTGCCGGATCTGTGCCGGTATTCAGGGGTAGCTCGAATGCAGTTACCTCGCCATCACCACCGCCCCATTGAGAAAACTTGGAGTTTAAAACTCTTCCATCCAAGTCAATGCTTGAAGTCCAGAAATCAAGGTGAAAATGGGTCATTTGAGATGCATCTTGTTTATCACTTGAAAAGTCGATCCCCAGAAAGTTGGTAAAATCAATTTTTATGACTGAATCTCCGTCAATCACAACATCTTCAATGGATGAATCGTCAAATTCAGCGGAGTAAGCACTTACATCTATATTTGAATAAGCATCGCTATATATAGAAATAACATCTTCAGCATTTCTGGAAGGCGGAGTTGGGGCCGGTTCTAATGGAGTAGCTACTGCAAAAGTAACGGTATAAGTACTGGTTTCTGTTTCATCTTCTGAAACTACATTAACAGTTGCATCACCTGGAATACCTGTAGCTTGTGTAATAGTAACCGTAGCATTTTCATTTGTTGGAGTTGCTAAGGTTATTTGGGGAACAGTATTAGTTCCCTCATCTACGCCATAGGTATAATTTTTTACTTCAGTGCTAAATCGAGGAATAGTTTTGCCTTCAACTTGTAAATCCTCCAATGCAGCGTCAGATGGAGTGATTGCTGCACTTTTCCAGAGATATATATTGTCAACAAAAACGGTACCTAAGTTGGATGTAATAATTAATTGAGCAATATCACTCCGTAAGTCAGGTCGGTTAGCCCAGCTATCGAGTGGCACCTCTAAAGACACCCAGGCTCCTCCTGGTCCCAAGGGAGGATTTGTTCCATCATTAATATTCAGTTCTAATACGGATGATTCACTATCACCACCACCGAAGTCTACTAGCTTAGAGTTAAAAACTAATCCATCTTTATCCGGACGAGTAAACCAAAAATCCATATGAAAGTGGGTCATTTCTGACGCATCTTGTTTGTTACTGGAAAAGTCGATCCCTAAAAAATTAGTGAAATCTATCTTTAGAGTAGCATTATCACCTATTAATACTTCTTCTAATGTTGAATCATCAAATTCTGCAGACAATGAATCTAAGCTTATATCCGTATAGGCATCACTGAAAATAGATATTACGTCTTCAGCTTGTCTTGAAGGAGGTGTTGGAGCAGCTTCAGATGGGGTATTTAGTGTGTATGAGAGAGAAGCTTTAGGCGCGCGAGTTTTTGGAGAAGTAAAAGAGGTATCAGTAGTTGATATCGTTTTACCATTTCGGCTAATAGGAACGGTAGTGGAATAACTTTCTGTGTCGGCAGTCGCTGACTGAGCCAATCCGTCAGAAAATGAAAGAAATAGAAGAAGAATAGGTAAGAGAAGGTAGTTGGATATATTCATGCCTGAAATATTACATTTAGATGATACATGAGTTTTGTATGAAGCCAGCAAACGTACAAGTAAGGTAGAATCGTTTTGGAAAAACGGCCTCCTGAGGCTGTCGGAGTAGCATCATACCTTATTAGAGTACAAATATGAAGTGCTGAAACCTAATTTAAACTATAATTCTGTAAAAATATCTGGCTGAATCTAATTCAAGAAGAATCTAACTACGTAGAACTGAAAGCCAAAATATTTTAATAACTGACGTTCATTTTAATAGATGAAAATCTGATTCTTTTCAGCCAATACAGTCGGGCAACAGTTAAATACGATCATAATCATTATCTATTAATATGAATAGTAAGATTTGGTACTTTACAAGTGAAATAAAGCAACCATTAAGGAAGGAATAAAAGTATGGCAGACAAAAATAACGGAAGCTCAGGGAATAAAGCGAATACGTATAAAGCAAACGATGATCATGAATCCGGAGATATCGGAAAGTGTCCTTTTCATAATGGAGAAAAGGTAAATAGCGCAGGTAGTGGGACCAAGAACAGAGAATGGTGGCCCAATAAATTGAATTTGAATATTCTGCGTCAGCACTCGTCGTTGTCAAACCCGATGGATGAGGATTTCGATTATGCTGAAGAATTTAAAAATCTGGATCTAGCCGCTGTTAAAGAAGATCTCAATGACCTGATGACCGATTCACAAGATTGGTGGCCGGCTGACTTTGGGCATTATGGTCCGTTCATGATTCGTATGGCTTGGCACAGTGCCGGCACTTATCGTGTAGTTGATGGCCGCGGTGGCGGTGGAGCCGGAACGCAGCGTTTTGCTCCTTTAAATAGCTGGCCTGATAATGTGAACTTAGACAAAGCTCGTCTGTTGCTCTGGCCAATTAAGCAGAAATACGGCAACAAGCTTTCTTGGGCTGATCTTATGATTCTGGCCGGAAACGTGGCACTTGAATCTATGGGTTTCGAAACCTTTGGTTTTGCAGGTGGACGTGCAGATGTCTGGGAACCGGAAGAAGATATTTACTGGGGATCTGAAGGTGAATGGTTAGGAAATCAGCGCCATAATGATGACGGTGAACTTGAAGAACCTCTTGGTGCTGATCATATGGGTCTGATTTATGTAAATCCGGAAGGACCTAATGGTGAGCCTGATCCTAAGAAATCAGCTTATTTTATTCGCCAGACTTTTGCCCGCATGGCAATGAATGATGAGGAAACAGTAGCTCTAATTGCCGGTGGCCACACCTTTGGTAAAGTTCATGGTGCGGCGCCTGAATCTAATCTGGAATCAGAACCGGAAAGCGCGCCTATGGAACAAATGGGCTTGGGTTGGAAGAGTAACCATGGTACTGGAAAAGGAGCTGATACCATCACCAGTGGTCTTGAAGGAACCTGGACACAGAAGCCAACGGAATGGAGCATGCTCTATTTAGAGAATCTATTCAATTACGAGTGGGAGCTTGAAAAAAGTCCTGCAGGTGCGTGGCAATGGAAGCCAAAAGATGGAGCAGGCGAAGGAACAGTACCTGATGCTCATGATCCGGAGAAAAAGCATCAGCCATTTATGCTGACGACTGATCTTGCTCTTAGAGAAGATCCGGATTACGAAAAAATTTCCCGTCGTTTCTTAGAAAATCCTGATGAATTTGCGGATGCTTTTGCACGCGCTTGGTATAAACTAACCCATCGTGATATGGGGCCGAAGTCACTTTTATTAGGACCTGAAGTGCCGGAAGAAGAGTTGTTGTGGCAGGATCCAATTCCTGAAGTAACTCACGAAATCATCAACGATGATGATATTTCAGAGCTCAAAGGAAAAATTAAAGATTCTGGACTTTCTGTTTCTGAACTAACATCCACAGCTTGGGCTTCAGCATCTACTTTCCGTGGATCAGATAAACGAGGCGGAGCCAATGGCGCACGTATTCGTTTTGCTCCTCAAAATAAATGGGAAGTGAACAAGCCGGATCAACTTTCTAAGGTGCTTGATGCTATTGAAGGTATTAAATCTGAATTTGACGAGGCACAATCAGGCGATAAGCAGGTTTCTGTTGCTGACCTAATTGTACTTGGTGGAGTTGTAGGAATTGAACAAGCTGCAAAAAATGCTGGTCATGAAGTTGATGTCCCATTCACTCCCGGAAGAGCAGATGCCAAAGAAGAAGAAACGGATGTTGAATCATTTGCTTGGTTAGAACCACCGGCAGATGGATTCCGCAACTACTTCAAACCAAAACACAGCACTACTGCAGAAGAGATGCTGATAGATCGTTCGCAGTTGCTAACGTTATCGCCCCCCGAAATGACGGTGTTATTAGGAGGTATGCGCGTGCTAGATACAAACTATGATGATTCAAATCATGGGGTATTTACAGACAATCCCAGAAGCCTGACTAACGACTTCTTTACGAATGTGTTAGATCTCGGTACCACTTGGAAAGCAACTTCAGACGAGCAAGACCTCTTTGAAGGACGCGACCGTAATTCCAACGAACTTAAGTGGACCGGAACGCGTGCAGACCTGATCTTTGGTTCAAATTCAGAGTTACGAGCACTTGCTGAAGTCTATGGAAGTGAAGATTCTGAAGAGAAGTTTGTTAAGGATTTCATAAAAGCTTGGAATAAGGTGATGAACTTAGATCGTTTTGATCTGAAGTAATTGTCTTAACGTAAATTAGCTATTAGAGAAGGCAGCCTGTTAAAAGGTTGCCTTTTTTATGTGTATGAATTTAGTGCAATAATAAAAAATGAGGCCACTATTTACTCTGGCACAATTCCACCAAAACTCCATGATTATCTTTGGGATGAACGAAGGCCACCAATTTATTATCGGCACCATCTTTAGGTTGTTCATTAAGGATGGTGAATCCTTCTTTTCGCAAACGATCTAATTCGGAGTAGATATCATCTACTTCAAAGGCAACATGATGAATGCCTTCGCCTTTTCGGTCAACGTATTTTGCAATAACAGAATCAGGAGCAGTAGGGCCAAGCAGCTCCACTTTTGATTCTCCCGTCTGAAAGAAAACGGTTTCGACTTTTTCACTTTCAACAGTCTCACTTTTAGTAGGAGAGGCATTAAGGATTTTGGAGTATGTTTTCGTTGCTGCTTTAATGTCTTTTACGGCAATGCCGATATGGTCGATATGCATGGCTGGATTATTGAATTGAAAGATGAAAAATCAGTAGTAATAAAAAAAAGCAGGAAAGAAATATAACTCAATGAGTGATTTTTCTTTTGCCTGCTCTAAAATATAGAATTTTAAAAAGAGCTATTCAGCTTATTCAAGTGAATCAATGAGTCGCTGAAATAAATCACTGCTGGTATTGCCTTCTCCTAAATTCAGTTCACTGATTTGGCTATTAACAGCAGTAATACGCTTTGCCAGCTTTAAACCATTCCATTCGGTAATTGATTCTGAAGGGTTTTCGAAGCGCTGTAATCGTTCAAGATATTTAACAGCTTCATTCGGATTATATCCGGAGAGGTATGTATAGATGATTCCCCAATAGTCGGCCTCAAACTCATATTCTTCCAACCGCTCACTGTTTATGGCATCATAAAAGCCATCACCCATATCAGTAAGTCTTTGCTCATTGGTTCTTTCCTCTTCTGTAGCTTGATCTTCGGCATTATTGGCGGCCAATTTCCGGCGCATCTCTTCAAGCATACTCTCTTGTTTAATACGCGGCTCCTGTTCCAGATATTCAACTATTCCATGTCCAAAAACCAAGTGAGCAACCTCATGGGCTATAAAGTGAACCAGCTCGGCTTCTGTCTGCATCTGCTTGAGAGCTCCCTTTGAGATAAATATATAATTACCAGGAAGGGAGTAACCTTGAATATCGTCAACATCAAGTATGAGAATACTGAAATCCAACTCGGGGCGGTGGCTGTTTTCCACAACTAACCCTGAAATTAGGTCAAGGTATCTTTGAAGTGGATAGTTGCTTACCAAGCCTTTCTGAGCAACGGCACTTGCCACAGCATATCCAACCTGATCGATAGAAGGGTTGGGATAAGGAATGTAAATGGCACGTGGATACAGCATCCTTCTTTGCTGATAGTCATTCATCGGGCGGTCGCGAACCCCAATAAAGTTCTGAAATTCCGTAGGCGAAGCCGGTTCAATCAAGTACCGCTCAAAGTTGACGGAATAATCCAGACCGCGTGTACGAGCCCATTTTTCAGAAAATCCTTTCACAGCAGCTGACACTTGAGCAGGAGAAGCTGTTAAGTCTTCCTCGGTTACGGGATCTTCGTTGTTAAGCTGCGAAAACATCAAGCCCATGCGAGATTGCATGGAGTCAGATTTCATTTCATCTGAGCTGATTTGAGCTTCGGAAAGCGTATAGCTTGGCAACCAGCCTCTTGTGTCTTTAAACCACACACGATTCCAGTATCCTTCAGTTGAATCCAGCTCAACTTTATTATTGATATATAGTCTTAGCAGGAACTCATGATAGGCTGCCGGACCTTCTCGTAGATCGGCTGTTTGATTTGTATACCTAACCTGAGCAATCCCCAAATGGCTAAAAATAACTGTGCTTAGTAATAGCACCCCCAAAAAAGAAAGTATAGTTTTCATCATTTATTTGTTTGTTGATAGCTTCCCTCCCAGTTTTCCCCGGGCGGATTCTTTTTAAATATCTCGATATTCTTCAAGTAAATACGGCAAAGCATGTCCCCGTCTTTTAGTTCCAGAGATTTCTGAAATTTGCCCTCGGCCTCTTCCCACTTGCGCGCATAATAATGATTTAAACCGCTATGAAAAAGATCCACAAAAGGTTTCCATTTTCCATGTTGTGGATCGTCATTTTCACAAATAAGTTCGAAGATACGAATGGGCTTAGTTTTACCTTTTGCTTTCATTAAAGCAACTTCTCGGGTGAGAAGGCGGTCTTTAACTTGCTCCTGTGTAGTTTCTGAAATTAGAATACGAGTCCCAAAATCTTTATTGGCGGGTTCAAGTCGGGCGCCTAAATTCACATTATCTCCTAAAACGGTATAGCTAAAGCGGTCTTTAGAGCCCATGTTGCCAACAACCATCGGGCCTGAATTTAACCCATAACGTACATGCGGTGCCGGTAAGTCATCCCCACTCCATTTAGCCTGCAGCTCTTGGAGTTTATCTTCCATTTCAAGCACACATTTACAGGCGAGGTAGGCATGTTCTTCTGCCGGCACGGGAGCACCCCAAAAAGCCATGATAGCATCGCCGATATACTTGTCGAGTGTACCTTTATTTCTGAAAACGATATCAGTCATTTCACTCAGATACTCATTCAGAAAAGTAACGAGTTCTTCCGGAGGCATATCTTCGGAAATGGAAGTGAAGCCAGCCAAGTCACTAAAAAGCACCGTAAGTTCTTTCTTCTCGCCCCCTAACTTTAGCAACTCGGGTGATTCAATGATTTGCTCGACCAGTTCTTTTTGAAGGTATAAGTCAAAGGCACTTCGGATGGCACGTTTTTGTGCATCTTCACTGACATACTTTGTGGTATACCCAACAATGATGACCAACAAAGAGGAGAGGAAAATTTCAGCAGTAGGGAACCAGACCCGATATACACTGAATAGCAGCAATCCTATAACCACAATTAATCCCATCACTACAGCAGAAAGGGAAATATTGACTCGAGAAGGAGTCCAAAAAATAGCAGCTAGCAAAAGGGCGCAAATAATGAGAAGTATAATATTCTTGAAGATATATGGTACCGAAGTGATAAAATCATTCTCCAATAAATTATTGGCAACCGCGGCATGAATCTCAACACCGGGGAAGGGTTCTATGGGACTCATTGGGGTTGACTTGATGTCGGACAAACCGGCTGCACTTGCTCCTACAAAAACAATTTTGTCTCTCAGCTCAATTAAAGAATCTGCCTTAGGATTACCCGTTTGGCGAAATTCCAGCCCTGCTTTAAATAAACCGTAAATCGGGTAGGTGCGGAAGGTTCCATTATTCACACCTCCCTGTTTGTACCAATTAATCAGATAATTTCCATCATCTTGTAAAGGGATTTCTAACGAGTCAACATGAAGTGCACTTCCTTTTTCTTCTAAAGTCAGGTTTTGAGGATTGGTGTATCCCAAGTAGGCAGCAACACCAAGTGATGGGATCGCTTTTTCTTCCGTTAAATTGAAGAACAGCGGAACAGTTCGAATAATAGATTCATTTTGTGTAGGAATTTGAACAGATCCAAGCTTATGAGCCGTTTCTAGAAACCTAGGAATGGGTACGTTCGAGACACTATAAAGCTGATGTTGGTCTTCAATATTTATGGGATAGGTAAAACGGTCTAATTTACCTGACGGATAGGCTGAATCAGATTCTAAAGTTTGAATAGAGAGCACTGAGTTTTGGTAGGTGCCAAACATTTGTTCAAGAAAAAGATCGCTCATCCTTCCTGACATGCCTCTTCTGTCAAAATCCGGTTGATCAAAAAGCACATCATAAACAACAAGACGCACACCCTTAGCCATTAAATAGTTATGTACGGTTCCATACACTTCACGTGGCCAGGGCCAGTAAATGCCGTGATTTTCTACAAAAGCATCCAGGCTTTTTTGGTCAATCATAGCAAGCGAAACGCGTTCTTTGGGAACGTCCCGATCAAAAGTTCTGAACTTTTGATCTAGCAGAGAGTACTCAATAGGGTTAAAAAAACCGGAATATTGAAGGGCAAAAAGAGAGCTCATCACCCCAACAAACACCAAACCGATGAGCGTACCTTTTGATAGTTTTTTGCTTTTTTTCATTTCTGTACCCGATTAATAGTAACCCTTAAGCATCTTTATAATAGTAAATAAACAGTACTCCTTCACTTTCTTATTTATTAAATAAGCATGTTTTGAAGAGCGACATTATATAATACATCTTAGAAATGCTTTATTTATAATTGCCTGTAAAGCTGTAAGAAGTAAAACGAATACAATATAAATATTTATGGCACACCATAGAGTTAAATCTTCCGGCAAATACCCTTTTTGGCTTAAGTCGACCATTATCTTGATTGGATTAAGTCTGCTTTTTGTGATTGTCAGCTATGCCAAGTTTATCTTGATGCCCCTGGCTTTTTCTGCCTTTTTTGCGATGCTACTAAATCCGTTAGTTCGCCTTTTTGAACGATGGAAAGTAGGTCGAGCCTTTAGCATCATTCTAACCCTTTTGGTTGTATTCATTGTTTTTACCGGAGTTATATCACTGATATCAGCTCAGTTTGTGCAATTTGCTGAACGAATCCCTGAAGTGACAGAAAAGCTAAAGACAGTATCAAACAGTGCTATACAGTATTTGGAGGAAACGGCCGGAATCTCACAAGAAGAGCAAAGCGAGTACTTGCAACAGGGTATTAACAATCTCATTGATCAAAGCGGAAATTATGTGAGTTCTTTTTTGAGCGCTACCACCAATATTTTTACCGTCATGACGCTGATGCCCATCTTCGTCTTTTTCATGTTGTATTATCAGGAAATGTATAGGACGTTCTTCCAAAAGCTATTTGCTTCAAGAAAAGAAGAGGGGTCAGGCGTTGATGAGCTCTTAGATAATATTCAGGATGTAACACAAAACTATTTGGTGGGCATGTTATCAGTAATCGGGATTTTGGCAGTTTTAAACACAACCGGGCTTTTAATTATAGGGCTCGAACATGCCTTATTCTTCGGTGTTTTTGCTTCTTTGCTGGCAATTATCCCATACATTGGAATTATTATTGGAGCCCTTCCGCCGTTACTTTTTGCACTGTTGCTTACCGACTCTTTACTAACACCTGTCTTTGTGGTAGCTGTTTTTGGAACGGTCCAGTTTTTGGAAGGGAATTTCATCACCCCAAGAATTGTAGGATCTAAAGTTTCCATAAATCCTTTTGTTGCTATGATTGCATTGATTGTGGGTGGTGAACTTTGGGGTATTTCCGGGATGATCTTATTTGTACCGCTAATCGGAATTTTGAAGGTCGTATTTGATCAGATTCCGGAAATGAAGCCTTATGGGTATTTATTGGGCAACAGTATTACCTATGAGAAATGAAACGCTTTTTAATGGTGCCTGAAAAGATTGAACATATCTTGCTATTTGTAGCACTTATTTTGCTTACTACGGCATGCTCACCGGAAGAGAAAAAGAAAAAAGAGCACTACTTTTTGGACGGCTATGATCATCTTGAATTCAGAGACAAAGCTGGAAATAAGGTAGCTCCTTCAGAATATATCTACTCAACCCAAATTAATGGTGAAAGAGGATATTTCATCGAGGGTAGCATGCTTACGCTTTATGATACAAGAGAAGGGGCTCCATATTCAGGGTATATCAGAACGTTTCATGGGCGGAGCTATAATTTGCAGGGTGAATTTCAAGATGGAGTGATGCAACGCCTTCGGTATTGGCATCGCAATCGAACATTAGGAATGGATGCTAATTATAAAAATGAGTCGGGTTCTATCTGGAAAGACAATGGGAAACTGGTTGCTAACTGGAACTCAGAAGAAATGTATTATCTAAACCCGGTTTCACAATCTATAGAGCGAATTATTTCAGACACACTCACCAGTTATTTTGATGGAGGCGGGGAGCTCGAATATTATACTGTTCGTCGTGATACCGCCTACATAAATTATTATTCTGATGGGACTCCGAGATTTGAAATGCCAAGAAGAAGTGGATATGACCGAAGTGGTATCCTGAGACGGTGGCATCCAAATGGACGGTTACAGGTTATAGGGATGTACGAAAAGGGAGAGCAGACCGGAACGTGGATTGAATACGACAGCCTTGGGAATGAAATTGATCGGATAGAGTATCCAGAGTAAACTAAATATCCTTTGGAAAAAATAAATCCCGGACGTGGGTATAATTTGCTGCCATTCGGCCTATAGGATCAAAGGTGTCATAGTTTATTTTATCGTTTTCCATATACACATCATCCTTAATGTGATAGCAAACCAATTCCCCGATTACCTGATTAAAGTCGCCAAGCTCCATAACGCGATCAAGTTTACATTCCATACTGATTACAGCCTCTTCTACCCTCGGTGCAGTAACCAATTTACTTTTTGCAGGAGTAAGGCCGGTTTCCTCAAATTCACTCACGTCTTTTGGAAAAACATGGCTGCTTTTATGCATTTGATCAGACAGCCGGGCAGACACTAAATTTATGACAAAGTCTCCGGTCTCTTTAATGTTAGCCAGTGTGTCTTTATCCCCATCTTTGCCAACATTGGCCCCTTGCCCAATAGATATAATAAACATAATGGGGTTATGAGAAATAACCTGGAAATAACTGTAAGGGGCCAAATTAAGTACCCCGCTCTTACCAACTGAAGAAATCCATGCAATAGGTCTTGGTACTACAGTTCCTTTCACAAGCTTCGCAATTTGATGTTCAGAAAATTGGGATTTTTCTATGATCACAGAAGTAAATTTTAAATGAAATTAGATCTGAAAAGGTAACTATTTTTAATACCCAAGCATAATAATCAAAGTTGCCTTTGGTTGTTAGATTAAACAAATTCCTTACATATTATAATAAAAGTAAGAATTATGCCTACAGCAACTATCACATCAAAGGGGCAAATAACTATTCCCAAAAAGATTCGGGAAAAGTTAGGATTGAAGCCCGGTGATAAGCTCGATTTTGAAGTCGAAGATAATCGAAGCATATATATAAAGAGGAAGAAAAGCATTGACGAGGCGTTTGGAATGCTCTACAGAGAAAACCAAGAGTCTTTAACTATTGAAGAAATGAATGAAGGTGTTTCAGAATATTTCAAAGAGAAGTATGGTGCTAAATGATTGGTGCAGATACCAATACCATAATTCGGTTTCTTATTAGAGACAATGAATCTCAAGCACAGAAAGTAAAAAAAGTAATAGAAAATGGAGAGACTCTATTCATCAATCAGGTTGTACTTTCAGAAATATACTATGTATTAACAAAGGTTTATAAGCTGTCAAATAATGATTTTATAAAATCTATTGATAAACTACTCGAAACTGAAGGATTTGAATTTTTTGATAATAAATTAGTAAAGAATATTATCAAGGACTTTATAGAATCTAGCGCAGGTTTTGAGGACTGTATGATTCACCAACTAAATGCTTCTCAAAAACTACAAACGATCACCTTTGATGAAAAAGCTTCAAAGTTAAAAGCGATGAGGTTGCTTAAATAAAATTTACCGAGCCTCAAAAAAAGCTTTTACTTCGTCAGCACTTTTAGAATTCAGAACCCGGTCTTTTCCATATTTTCCTTTTCGGGCAATGCGTACGCCAAAAGGAATATCATCAATCCCATCAGTTGTATGTGCATCGGGATTAATGGAGGTCATAAGTCCGGTTTCTCGAGCTTTGTTTCCAAACCTCCAGTCCAGGTCGAGTCGCCTTGGGTTGGCATTGATTTCGATCGCGGTGTTATGTTCAGCAGCTAAAGCAACGAGCTCATTCAGATCTAAATCGCTGCCATTTCTTCTCAGTAATAACCGTCCGGTTGGGTGACCTAAAATTCTGGTATAGGGATTTTTGATAGCATTTCGCATTCGCTCCATCATTTTATCACGGGGCATCTCAAGAGATTGGTGCACGCTGGCAATCACAAAATCAAAACCTTCCAATATCTCATCTTCATAATCCAGCGAGCCATCGGCCAGAATATCAGACTCGATGCCTTTAAAAATCACAAAATTCTTTCCTGCTTCTTTGAATTCTGCATTTAGCTGATCTACTTCTTCCCACTGTTGTTTGATTTCGTCAACGGAAAGTCCACCCGCATAAGCAGCTGTTTTGGAATGATCGGTGAGACCTAAGTATTCATACCCTCGCTCCATGCAGGCTTCAGCCATTTCTTTAATAGAAAACTTACCATCACTGTAAGTGCTGTGGGCGTGAATAACTCCGCGAATGTCACCATCAGTGACTAAATCGAACTCTTCCTGTTCTTCATAGATATCAAACTCACCGCGATCTTCACGCAATTCCGGTGGGACAAAGTGGAGGTCTAATTTTTGATAGATATCAGATTCGCTGGAGGTTTCAACAGGCTTATCAAAGTCAGTATCACCTTCATCATTAAGCTTGAAAAGGCCGTATTCATTCAGGCTCATTCCTCGGTCTCTGGCTCGTTGGCGCATCACCACATTGTGCTCTTTACTTCCTGTGAAGTACATAAGTGCCGCAGAGAATTCTTTGGGAGCAACGATACGTAAATCAACTTGCCGACCTTCTTTGGTACGGACGGAACTTTTAGTGTCGCCTTTACCCAACACTTCTGTCACCCGTTCGTGATTCGTAAAAACCTCAAAAAGGGAATTGATATATTTTTCTTCTGCACCGATGAGGATGTCAATATCACCAATGGTTTCGAGTCCACGCCGGTATGAGCCGGCAACTTCAATTTGTTCTACACCTTGTTCATCTTTGAGGCTGTTGAAAATAGTAGTAGCAATTTCCTGAGCTTGATCGAGCCGGCATCGCTCATCAAATTTCTCCATCCATTCGATAGATTTCATGATCTTATCAGCGGACTTCTGCCCCAACCCCGACAGCGAAGCAACCGACCCGTCTTCGATTTTTTCCTTTAATTCCGCAATGGTGCTAATGCCTAACTCTTTATGAATTTTATAGGCATTTTTGGGTCCCAATCCTGAGATGCTCAACCACTTCACCAGCCCTTCCGGTACCTTTTCTTTGAAGGCTTCTAAAACAGGCATTTCACCGGTTTCTTCGAGAGCATAAATATCTTCAGCGATAGATTTTCCTATACCTTTAATATCAGTCAGGTTCTTTTCTGTAATATAGTCGTTAATGCTATCCTGAAGTCCTTCAATGGTTTGCGCAGCTTTATCGAAGGCTATGACTTTGAAACGGTTTTCTCCGGCAAGCTGCATAAGTTGTGATACTTCACGAAGTTTTGCTGCAATATCCTGATTGGTGTAAGGCATGAAATGAATAAGCTAGAAATTTGATGTGTCGGATGATAGTAACTAATGAGATTGCATTCAAAAAGGTTCAGGAAAGGTTTTAGTAGCAAGGTGATAGGTTTTAGGTGTAAGTGTGTGGTGTACTAACACCTAAAACCTTGTCACTAAAACCTAACAACTATCTAAAAGCATCCTCAATATGGTTGAACTCGGGCGCTTCATTCTTTTCTTGAAGTATTCCAACGATATCAAACCGCATGGGAGAGCCCTCCATCTTTCGTTCGTACATCCAGGCTTCAGCTGCTTTAAAGATATTCTTCACTTTTTCTTCGGTCACGTGCTCAAAAGGCTGACCAAATTTAGTGTTTGAACGGAGCTTAACTTCTACAAAAACGATAGCTGTATCATCATAAGCAACGATGTCAACTTCGGCATGTTCAAAAAAGTAGTTTCGTTCAAGAATACGCCATCCTTTAGACTCAAGGTAAGCACAAGCGAGGTCTTCGCCTTCATTCCCAATTTCCCGCTTTGACTTCTTAGTCATCTGCACCTTTTTTACCGACTAGTGATTCTTTGACTTCCACAAGCTTTACCAACTGCTTGAGAAACTTTAAGTTTTTTTTGTTGATGTATGGAAGCAGGGCACCAGTAAAACGTTCAAACATTTCCAGGAACTCCATATAATTCTCTATACGGACTTTGAATTCCTTGCTCTCTTTGTCATTAAGTCCACCAGACTCCAGCGTTGCTACACACTTTTCAAGATTTTCTCGAATGGGTGCGATTTCACGTTGCTGGCGCTCACGGATAATAGTAGAAACTATTTTCCAGACATCTGTTTCAGCGGTATAATAATCTTTACGGTCGCCGGGAAAAGATTTTTTATGGATGAGTTCCCAGTCAACTAGCCGACGAAGGTTCATATTTGCATTGCCGCGGCTGATATCCAGCGTATCCATAATGGAGTCGGTATCCAGCGGTTGCGACTCTGCATATAGTAATGCGTGAATCTGTGACATGGTTTTATTAATTCCCCATGCTGAGGCCATATCACCCCACAACATTACAAATTGTTCTAACGCTTGTTCGTAAGCTTCCGGCCTTTTGGCTGTCATTTTAATTACCTGAATTTATTTACCCAAATATAGTGACTTTGAAGTAACTATGATGGAAGTAGAAAATTCAAATGAGTGATATTTACTCAAAACTAATTTCGGTAATGTTAAATCCACCCGTTACAACAGCCAGGCGCAATGTTTGAGAGCCTGGCTTCACTTCTGCTGTTCCTAAATTTAAACGTTGCCAGTTTTGATATCCTCCTGTATTTGGAACGGTAACTATGTCAGTTATTTCTGCACCGTCAAGATAGAGTCTAAGCTTTGAATTGTTGATGCCAGAGGCAATCCGTGCCGTTATATCATAAGTTCCTTCTGTCACGTCAACGGTATACTCTATCCACTCATTTGTTTCAGTCCATCCGACATTGAATTCATTGGCTGGGTCTTCACTTGATTCTATATCTACCCCATCATTTCGGTACTCCCACCCATTGTTTCCGTTATTTTGGTCGTCGTCACTGCTAACTCGCTTATATTCAAGATCCCGATAAGAAACGTTATTTGTACCGATGTCATAGTCAACGGCCTTTATGGTTCCTGGAATTGTTAGCTCTGTATAGGGTTCATTTACCGTTCCAAAAGAAGGAGAAAAAAGGGCTGCGATGACATCAGGTCTTTGGATAGTGTTTTCTATTCGAAGGTCTTCAGCCATTTCAAAAAGACCGTCTTTGGCATCAGAAACAGACGGGCGAGTGCCTCCTCTCCAGTACCCCAATACTTTTTCATAATTTTCATTTGTTGGTGCTGATAGTGGAGATGTGATGGTCTCTAATTTTTTATGAGTCCACCAGTTCCAGCCCACGTTATTCTGCTCCATTAGCTTGATGGTTTCGTAAAACCAAGGGTTTGAATTCTCGCCGGACTCACCCAGCCACAGCGGTACATTATGTTCGGAGCGAATATTAAGCAGGTATTGGATGGTTCCCTGATCCGTTTCATTCCAATATTTGTGGAATGCATATACCATGTTATCGTCAAAAGGGGGTGTGAGGAAATCGAAGGTGGTAGCGTAATAGTTACCTTCAATAAACAGTATATGGTTCTCGTCAATTTTCCGAATGGCCGTAGTTAATTGACCATAAAGGCGGGCCAAATCACGTCCGCCATAACCATCAGGGGTTACGGGTTCGTTAATTAAATCATAACCAATAATGATGGTTTCATCTTTGTACTGCCGGGCAATTTCTTCCCATACTTTTATAGTGATGGGCCAGTAGGTTTCACTTTCGGTCCAAAGTCGGGCGGTACCATCACTGTCTGAAATAGGGCCATCATTTTGAGCCCCCGGAGCCGCATGCATATCCAAAATTACATCAACACGATGGCGCTTACACCAAACTAGCAGTTGGTCGAGTCGGTCAAACCCTTCATCGATAAATTCATCAGTATCGATGTCATAAAAAAGGTTGTAATGAAAAGGAAATCGGATATGATCGGCTCCCCATTCTTTCATGGCAATGATGTCAGCTTCTCGAACATAATTATCTCTGAAAAGCTGGAACCATTCTTCGGTATCAGAGGGGCCAATAAGATCTTCAATTTGTCGCCGAATGGATGTTGGAGATCCGCCATCGGGAGCAGAGATGTTGAACATGTAACCTTCTGGCAAAAGCCAACCCCCTAATCCAAAACCTTTGATGACAACCGGCTCACCCTGACGGTTTAGTATTTCCTGGCCGTCCGTTTTGAAGAATGTTTTATCGTTATAGCCATTGAGGTCTGCATCATTTCCACCCCCATCATCTTTTGCACCTGTATTTGGCTTACAGGATATGAGTGTGAATAAAATTAATAATGGGAAAGCAACTTGTGTGAATTTCATCAATGACTCCTAACTTCTGTTGTTTACACATAGAAAACTACGCAAAACAAAAGAGAGATTCAGTGATAAGAATTTTCACCGACTTAAGCTCAAGGCACTAAGTGGCTTGTGAAGAAAGTCTTATTCTTTAGAAGATTCCTGACCTGATTTTTCAGGTTTTTTGGTTTCCGCTTTAGGCTCAGCCTTACTAGAACTTTCAGTATCAGCCGGTGGCGTAGAAGCTGATTTTCGTCCGCCATCTTTATAATCAGTCACATACCAGCCATCACCTTTATAAACGACACCACCACCTCCGGAAATCACACGCTTCACACCTTGCCCGGTATCAGGGCAAGTTTTTAATGGCTCTTCACTCATTTTTTGTTTGACTTCAAAAGTACTTCCGTCTTCTCTTTTGTATTCGTATGTAGGCATGTTAGAAATGTTAGATTAAGAAATGATGAATTTTCAATTACACATTATCAAATAGTGTGCCAAGAAACTATGTGTCAGTAAATTTGATAGAAGTTAATTCAGTTCTCGCACAATCGTAAGAGAAAAAGGTGGAAATTTTTTAAAAAAAAGCAGTGATTTTGAAGTTAATATTGTTGAAAAGAACAAAGAAAGGGAGAATTGGGAAGACAAATATTGGACTATTTCTTCAGAAAACCGCTTACATATCCAATGCTGAAAAATGCAATCATGTTTATGATTTCATAACATGAAAAGATAGATCATCAGGTACTCATAGATGCTAAAAGTCCGTAACTTTGTGTGCTTCAAACAGAGGATTCGCACTGCGCTAGCCCGTCAAGAAAACTCACCTTATAAGCAGGCATTCTTTTTAGAAAAATTGATTTTATAACACACTTAGTATCCAATAAATAGATGGAAAAGTACCTAGACCTTTTTGGTCTCAACGATAAGATTGACTATAAAACTGAAATTTTAGCCGGTATTACGGTATCCATGGCACTTATCCCGGAAGCCGTGGCTTTTGCCATGATTGCCGGACTATCTCCGCTAACCGGACTTTATGCTGCATTCATGATGGGCTTGGTTACCTCCATTATCGGTGGCCGGCCGGGAATGATTTCCGGAGCTACAGGAGCGATTGCGGTAGTTCTGGTTGCCTTGGCTCAGTCACATGGTGTTGAGTACATATTTGGAGCAGTTATACTTGCAGGTATCATTCAGATAGCGGCCGGCGCTTTGAAGTTAGGTAAGCTGATGCGCTTGGTTCCACATCCTGTGATTTTTGGATTTGTGAATGGACTCGCCGTGATCATCTTTATGTCTCAGCTGGCACAGTTTAAAACGCCCGATGGAGAATGGATGACTGGTCAATCAATGTATGTTTTGTTAGGATTGGTCGTCTTGACAATGCTGATTATATGGGGACTTCCAAAATTAACCAAAGCAGTGCCAGCCTCACTGGTGGCAATTTTGACAGTATTTGGCGTGGTAGTAGCATTCGGTATTGAAACCCGTACGGTTGGCGATATCGCTTCTATTTCCGGTGGATTTCCTCCATTTCACATCCCGCAAATATCATTTTCTATGGAAGCCTTTATGGTGATTCTACCTTACTCGGCGATCATTGCCGGTGTTGGGTTGATTGAAAGCTTGTTGACGCTCAACATCATTGATGAGATTACAGAAACCCGTGGAAATGGAAATCAGGAAGCAATTGCTCAGGGATCAGCCAATATTCTTTCAGGGCTCTTTTCCGGAATGGGTGGTTGCGCTATGATTGGCCAGAGTTTGATTAACGTTTCTTCCGGTGCACGAACCCGGATTTCCGGAGTTGTGGCTTCTGTGATGCTACTGGTATTTATCATGTTTGGAGCACCCATCATTGAGCTTATGCCAATGGCTGCCTTAACAGGACTGATGATCATGGTTGCAGTCGGTACTTTTGAGTGGGCCAGCTTGAGAACGTTTAACCGCATGCCGGCTTCGGATATATTCGTAATGGTAACCGTTACTTTGGTTACAGCGGTTCTACACAATTTGGCTTTAGCTGTAATTGTTGGGGTAATAATAGCTGCTTTGGTGTTTTCTTGGGATAACGCGAAAAGAATCCGTGCCCGAAAACGTATCGATGAAGACGGAATCAAGCACTACGAAATTTACGGTCCGCTATTCTTTGGATCTGTAACCGTATTCAATTCTAAATTTGATGTTCTAAACGATCCGGATGAAATCATCATTGATTTCGAAGAAAGCCGTGTCGTAGATATGTCGGCTATTGAAGCGCTCAATAAAATTACTGAACGATACCAGAAAGTAGGCAAGAAAGTACACCTGAGGCATTTGAGCAAAGACTGCCGAAAACTACTTCGGGACGCGGATGCCATTATTGATGTAAACGTGATGGAAGATCCAACCTATAAACTGGCGATAGATCAGGTTTAGTAGAATTCAAGACACCAAACACTTCAAATTCTTTGTCTGTCGAAAAACAGATAAACCTCAGTTCGATATTAAAATCTCCATTTGCGAGGAATCGAGATGCTAAAAGCAGGTTTGTTACCTACATTGACGAAGCAATCTCGAATACACGGGCAAAATCGTTGAGGTTGCTTCGCTTTTTTGAATCGTTAATTTAGATAATAGCTCATGAACGCTCGCCAATGGATACTATGAGTCGAACTCAGGTGGACAATTATTTCTTGTCTGTGTTTCAAGAAATTAATCTTTTCGCTAGTGGTGGTGTTCGCAAATCGTAGCCAAATAATTCGTGGGGGAAACCATGTAAAGTCTGGAGATCGTAAAAATCTGCGTCAAAAGTAATGATCGTATGGTTCTTTCTTTAGTAAAGCCCCATACTTCTTCATCTTGGGCATTAAGAAGGTCAACTGAATTAGCTTAAACTCCCCAACCCCTTCTCAAATCTCATCATCGCTTCTTCTAAATCTGACATAGAAGCAGCGTAACTTAATCGAACACCATTGGGTTCGCCAAAAGCATCGCCTGGCACGAGGGCTAAGCCAAACTCATCCAGCAGATAAAGGCACAAATCGGTAGAAGATTCGATAGGAGAGCCATCCGGTTTTTTAGTCCCGATATAGTGAGAGATATCCGGAAAAACATAGAACGCCCCGCCGGGAGTAAAGCAGCTTACCCCTTCAAAAGAATTGAGGGTTTCAACTAAATAATCACGTCGCTTCTTGAATTCTGAACGCATGTTCAAAACTTCATCCAGGCTTCCATTATAGGCAGCTTCCCCTGCTTTTTGTGATATGGAAGAAGGGGCAGAAGTTTCCTGACTCTGAATTTTAGAAAAGGCACTAACGATTTCATTTGAAGCAGCTAAATATCCCAATCGCCAGCCGGTCATAGCAAATCCTTTAGAAAAACCGTTGATCAACAACACGCGATCTTTGAGATCAGGTGCTACGTTCAAAATGCCGACATGGTCACCATCAAAAACGATGTACTCATAAATTTCATCTGAAATCACATATACCTGAGGGTGTTTTCTCAGCACCTCAGCAAGTCCTTCCAATTCTTTGGCCGTGTATTGCGCTCCGGTTGGGTTAGATGGAGAGCATAAAATCAGCACTTTGGTTTTATCGGTAATAGCTTCTTCTAACTGCTCGGGTGTTAGTTTGAAATTATTTTCGAAAGAAGTTCTGATGGTTACGGACTCTCCTTCAGCAAGACGGGTCATCTCCGGATAGGAAACCCAATAAGGAGCCGGGATAATCACTTCATCACCGGGGTTAACCAGTGCCAAAAGGCTAAAACCTACAGATTGTTTAGCTCCGTTTGAGCAAATAATTTGGGATGGATCGTAATCCAGATTGTTATCTCTTTTGAGTTTCGCGCAAATAGCTTCCCGCAATTCAGGGGTTCCGGGATTCATGGTATATCCGTGAAAGCCATCTTCAATTGCTTTTATAGCGGCATCACAAATATGTTTAGGGGTTTTAAAATCAGGCTCGCCGGCGCTTAGAGAAATAATAGACTTCCCTTGTCGCTTAAGTTCTTTAGCTCGTCCGGTGACTTTTAAGGTTGCTGAAGGCTGTAAATTTTGTGCTCGTGTTGAGATCATAAGAATTAAAAAATAGTAGTGAGAGTGAGTATGAGACCGTGCTGAATATAAAAGGCTTGACTAAAGAAAAGTAGGTTTATTCTATTTAATCAGCCTTATCCTTGAATTTTTCTTTGAGGGCATCAGCAACAAGAGTAGGTACAAAGGAACTTAAGTCACCGTCCCAGTAGGCAACTTCCTTCACAATTGAAGCTGATATAAAAGTAAACTCCTCATCCGGCATCAGGAAAATAGTATCCACATTAGGAGCGAGTCGTTTATTAGTGAGCGCCATTCGGAATTCATATTCAAAATCTGAAATCTGCCGAACGCCACGAACTAAGGTATCTGCATTTACTTTCTGTGCATGATCGACCAGCAGTCCGGTAAACTGTTTTACTTCTACATTTTTGGCCCAGATTTTGTCTGCAATACAGGCTTTTATCAGCTTAACCCGCTCTTCGCCTGAGAAAACGGCATCCTTCTTTTTATTGACAGCTACCGTGACAATTACGTGGTCAAAGAGGTTGGTGGCACGCTCAAGAATATCGAGGTGGCCATTTGTGATGGGATCGAAAGACCCGGGATATAAAGCAATTGTTTTCATAGGCTTGATTTATTTTGAATCTACCGGATGCTTTTGAAAGATGCTAACAATGGTTCGCCCATATGCTTTGGAGAACGTGCAGTTGGGATGATCGGTGAAATCTTTATACTTATCGTGTTCAAGGAAAAGCCAGCCTTCATCAGTCAGCCAATTGTTTGCCAGAATTTGATCAATAAGTTCATCCATCAATGGAAAGTCATAAGGTGGATCACAAAAAATAAAATGATTGGGTGTGGCCATTCCGTTTAAATAGCGTAGCGCATCTGAACAAACAATCCGCATTTGGTTATCTATCTCGAACTGCTTAGCCGTTTTTTCGATCAGCTTCACATTGTCCGGATCTAATTCTACAGAGGTGACATGCTTAGCTCCTCTGGAGATGGCTTCGAAGCCTAGGTTCCCCGAGCCGGCAAAAAGATCCAGAATAATAGTCCCTTCCATAAAAACCCGGGCTTCAATCAGGTTGAAGATACTTTCTTTGGTTCGATCAGTGGTTGGGCGAACATCCAGTCCCTTGGGAATATTGAAATTTCTTCCTTTTAATTTTCCTGTAATAATCCGCATGACGGAGTCTAATTTTAAATTTTAAATATTGAATTAGTTTCTATCCTAATTTAACATTTAAAATTGAGCATTTAACATTTCTACTTAAAAGTCGAGACTCAGGAGAATAGCGGGAAAAGCGGCGGCGAGATCAAACCCGTATGTTTCTTCTTCAGCCTGCACACCAATGGTTTCTAAGGAATTGAGTTTGGTGATTTCGGCCGAATCATCCCAAAATCCTTGCAGGGCTTGTTCAACTTCGTGGCATTGATGCCCAAAAAGGTAGATCGTTTCGTGAATGCCTCGCATCCAGCTGGAGTTTGCAGAATGCTGCAGCCAGTGATAAGGCAGATCTTCGGCTTGATCGAATGAGATATAGGTTGCAGCTCTGAATTTTCCGAGAAGAAAACTCGTAATTGAAATTATATTCTCATGACAGCCAATCATTAAAAAGGAACCGCCCGGTTTAGCAAAAGCTGACCATTTTTGCGCCATCTCGAAATCGCTGCTAAAATCTGTGGTAGCAACCTGAGTGGTTAGTTGGTCAAAACCGGTCATTAAATTTCTTCGCCGAACAGATAAAAACCTGTACTCATTATTGTGAAGTCCGTGCCAGGTGGGTTCGATGTGCTCGCGTTCAACACCCTTCATCAAAATGGCAAGGTGATCTTCACGTTCATCAGCATTATCGTAAACCACTTTAGGAAACACCGTCCAGCATTCATGGGCAGGGTGAGTAAGTGCCCGCACCGACTTTATGTTATGGTTGGTCCGAAAGCGGTCAAAAGTAGAAAGGATGTGCGGGAAATGTTCTTCTTGCTGGCGGGTAATAGCTTCAATCACATTGAAATTAAAATCAAATGAGCCGATACGAAAAAGGTGCTTGTCGTTTTCCGGATCATTGATCGAGTAGAAAAGTCGATCCGAAAAAAAACAAACACCTAAATTTGCAGAAGCGTCATCCATTAATTCCAGTTTGGAGCATTACGCATCGTTGTACGCTCAAGACTACCAATTGCGTCATTAGAACCGGGATCTTCCAATAAGTAAATCTGAGGACGTAACGTATCGTTTAGTGCGTACTCAAATTTTGGGAATGGGGATCGGGGAGAATAAACTAACGAGTCCGGATTGAACGTCTCAAATGTAGTTCCATAAAGAGAATCTCCCATTGTAATCATGAGTGAGTCTGTTTTCAGGAACTTAATCAGGCTATCAAGACCACCTTCTGAGGGCGGAAAAGACTCGTTTTGAGCTTCATACTGGATGAGGGCATCTTTAGTGTCAAGCATTCGCTGGCGAACTTTCTCTGTTAAAGCTTGCCTGTCCAACACTTGCTGATAAGGCGTTACCAAAGAATCATACAAATAATAAGTAAGCCCAAGGATTATGATTCCAAATACAACGGTAAGAATTTTATTACGCGATTCAATGTCCATGTGAAAAGCAAATGAGTTAATTAATTAAGTTTATATCCCAATAAAAAATAGGAGAAAGAAAATACATGCACACCCATAGATATGCAACTTTCCCCACCATTGAAAATATGAATTCATAATTCTTTTTCAGGCCTTATTTTCATGTCGCTAATTTTAATCGCTAAAACCTCGTTTTTTGAACCGGCAAATACTTCGACTCGCCATTCCAAACATCATAAGTAACCTGTCGGTACCGCTGCTTGGAGCTGTAGATACAGCGGTTGTCGGGCGTCTTGAGCACGTTTATTACTTGGGAGCCATCGCAGTAGGGAGTATCATATTTGACTTTATTTTTTGGGGATTCGGATTCCTGAGAATGGGGACTACCGGCATGGTTGCACAGGCTTATGGCGCACAACAAGAGCGAAAAACACGAATTATTTTATTTCGTGTGCTTTTGGTAGCAGGGGTAAGCAGTTTGATTATACTGTTAATTCAGTACCCGCTGATCGAGGCTTCGCTCTATTTGGTCAATGCTTCACCTGAAGTTGAGGAATACACGCGGCTCTATTATCACATCCGGATTTTTGCTGCTCCGGCAACTCTGGCTTTGTTTGGGTTGAATGGCTGGTTCCTTGGAATGCAAAATTCTACCTACCCTATGATCATTACCATTTTCTTAAACATTGTAAATATAATCTTGAATCTGATTTTTGTGTTCCGGTTTAACATGACTGTAGATGGCGTTGCAACGGGGAGTTTGGTGGCCAGTTTCCTGGCACTTGGGTTGGCTCTATTCCTTTACAACAAAAAATATGGCGGGGTGAAGTTGAATATAAAATGGGATGAACTGATTGAAGCCGAAGAGCTGAAAAAATTCTTCTCCGTCAATCGGGATATTGTAATTCGAACCTTGTGCCTCATTTTTTCCTATGCATTTTTTACGGCAAAGTCGGCAGCAATGGGTGATGTAGTACTGGCTGCAAATACCATTTTACTGCAAATGTGGTACATCAGTTCTTATGGGACCGATGGATTTGCGTATGCTGCCGAAAGTTTAGTTGGTCGGTTTAAAGGAGCAGGCGATAATGAAAAGCTGAAAAAAGCAGTGATCGCCAACATGTTTTGGGGATTGGGCCTCGGAGTTCTGGGAACGGTAAGCTATGCTATTTTTGATGCCGAAATCATTTCCCTATTCACGGATAAAGAAAACGTAATAGCTGTTGCCATGACGGTTGTTATCTGGTTGATCGCAGCTCCGGTGGTAAATAGCATTTGTTTTATTTGGGATGGGGTCTATATAGGTGCAACTGCCACGGGTGCAATGCGAAACTCGATGATTGTGGCAACTATATTGGTATTTATTCCGGTTTATTATATCAGTGAACCTTTTGCAGGAATTCATGCGTTATGGATGGCGATGACGGCTTTTATGATAGCACGCGGTGTTATTTTATCCATGTATGCGCCTTCACGAATTTTTAACAGTTAAGACAGTTGCAAATGGACATTCTTAAAAAGGCAGGGCAGACACTGCTTAAAGCCATTAACTCTTTTATTGAAGACAACGGTTTTCAATACAGTGCTGCTGTTTCTTTTTATACGTTATTCTCACTGGCTCCAATTATAATGATTGCCGCCTATCTCGCCGGTTTTTTTATTGGGGATGCGGGCGTATTAAGAGAACTGACCAGTTTTCTTGATGATGCTGTAGGAGAGGAAAGCAGGGAAGCCGTTTTGTTGCTGGTAGAAACGGTACAAACTGACAGCCAAAATAAATTCTATTTCATCATCAGCATTCTGTTTCTGATAATCTCAGCGATCACGGTTTTCATTCAGTTTAAAGATTCATTCAATAGAATATTTAAGGTAGTAGCTAAGCCCGAAGTAGCGGTTTCAAAAATACTGATAGATCGGGTAATGGCTTTTGGTATGATTTTACTGCTCGGTGTTGCAATGATTTTCTCTCTGATATTAGACTCTCTTTTAGCCGCTTTTTTTGATTTATTACTCGCAAACTTTGAATCTGCACAACTTTTCTTTGTGGGCCTTGGCAGCAATTTGTTAACCTTGTTCATGATCTTTTTTGCTGTGTTAATGATGTTCTATATCCTTCCGGATGTAAAAATGGGTTGGAAACCGCTCATAAATGGAAGTCTTATAACCACGGTTTTATTAGTGATAGGGAAGTTTGGCGTTGGGATGATTATCGGTAACAGTTCTCTGAACCAGCTTACCGGGGCATCGTCATCGGTTATCATTTTAATGTTGTGGGTGTACTATTCAAGTATTATCGTATTTTTTGGTATTGAATTGGTGAAAGCTCTTGCTGAAGCAACCCAGGGAGAGATAAAGGCTAATCGTTTTGCCCGAAAAATCAAGATGGTTGAAACGTCAGCAAACAACAAGGAGTCGTAAAAATCATGAAGCAGATATTACTGTTGAGGCACGCCAAGTCAAGTTGGGACAATCCTGACTTAAAAGATTTTGACCGGCCACTTGCCGAGCGGGGGCTTGAAGATGCTCCGCGAATGGGAAAGTTTATCCGAAAGGCTAAATATAAACCGGGCATCATTATATCGTCTCCTGCTGAACGTGCCAAAGAAACAACGGAGTTGGCCGCTGAAGGAGCAAAGATGGATGACGAAAGTATCAGCTGGAACGAAGATCTCTATTTTGGTTCCGTGCAGGATTACCTGGCAGCTATACAAACTGCCTCGGATGATTTCGAACGAATTATGTTAGTCGGTCACAACCCATTGATGGAAAATACGGCCGGGGTTTTAGCCGGGGCACACCAGAAAGTAGCTTTAAGAATGCCAACGGCAGCTTTAGTCTGTCTCGAAAGTTTTGCTGATACCTGGGAAACCATTGCTCCGGGAACGTGCCAAATCAAATGGATGATGATCCCCAAAGTCCTGAAGAAGATTTAAGGTACAAGGTATTAGATTTTAGGTGTTAGGCTTTCTTGCCCTAACACCTAAAAACTCGCAACTAAAACCTAATTACTGTTACCTTACCTTCAAATTTTATTATATTAACTCAGCTTAAAACTCAACCCACATAAACAGCAGATGCAATACCAACAAAATTTTTTCTATCTCTGCAAAACTCCTTTAAGTGCTGAAGGACCCGAGCATGTTGAAATTGTAACCCGAGCCGAAGACAGCGAAGATTTTCCCCGTGTGTTTCAGGAATTTGAAGACAAACGCTCACATGCTTTTAATGACGACAAAATTTACAGCGTAGTCCGAGCTGACGATATTTATGAACTGATTCGCACCAACACCGATGTCAACGCTAAAGAATTAGCCTACGAAAAAGCCGAGCAGGAAATTATTACCAACCTCCAGCATCGCGTAATGCAGGATGGAGATGCCAACGCTAAGGGCATTCTTAAAGAAGTGTATGGTATAGAAGAGTAAAAAGCTTCTTCTAAAAAAGAATGAATTAAAAAATCCCGCTACGGAAAGTAAGCGGGATTTTTTATGCTTAGAAGTTTAGTCTAAAATTAAATTCCTCCGGGGCAAGTTGGGCCTGTGCAGGGCTCTTCAGCCTCAACTAATACAATGTGAAAAGCTTCGGCTTCATCATTGCTGCTATCTTCTACTTCTACTTTTATATATGGCCGGATATCTGTACTTCCAGAATTGTAAAAAGTATGGGTAAAACTTGTTCCTGTACCTCCTGATTGCCAAGATGATGAGGCATCATTTTTGTAGGACCATTGGTAACTATAACCTCCATCTCCATATTCTCCACTGGCTGTCCAGGTACCTTGTTGTCCTGATTCTCTTACAGATGGTCCAGATATTGTTACACTTAGTGGGGCATAAATAGCAATTTCATCAGAGGTAGCATCTGGATCATTGTTTACTACCCCATCGCTGTAAATATCGTTTGGTGATGCTAATAGTAAACCTGCGATGTGAGGAGTAGCCATGGAAGTACCATCTATGGTATTTGTGCCACCATTTTTCCATAAGGAGTTAATATCTACCCCGGGATTTGAATACTCAATGGGTGGATTCCCATAGTTAGAGAATGAAGCAAAGTCATCATTGTCATCATGGGCCGAAACAGTCCAAACATTGTTATATTCAACACGTGCCGGTGATTTAGTATTTGAATTTTGGCTTTCATTGCCAGCTGCTATTGCAAACTTTAAACCATCATCTGCAGCAGTTTCAATAGTAGACTCAAGGATAGATAATGCTAAGTCAATTGTTGGGTAATTTGGATCATCTGTTGGCCACCCTAAACTAATATTAGCTACATCGCCTTGTGAATAATTAGAAACAATATAATCAATACCTGCATCTAGGTCACTGGTATAGCATTGACCACTACTATTACACACTTTTACAGCAACTACATCAGCATCTGCAGCAACTCCAACTACTCCAGTAGAATTATCTTTAGCGGCAATAGTGCCAGCTACATGACTCCCATGTCCATGTCCGTCATCAGCACTTTCACCAGCAACAAAGGACACGCTACTACTCACATCCACATTTAAGTCTGGATGATCAAGGTCAATTCCGGTATCAAGCACCCATGCCTTCTTTCCTGAACCATCCAAAGGGCCTCCTACTCTAGTTATACCCCAAGGTGTAGTTTGAGACATAAGTTTTGTTGAAGGTTTGTTAGATGAAGATGTATTCACCATTTGTATGGCTTTATACTTAACATCTTGTACGACTGATTTAACTCGGTTGTCTTTTTTTAAAGCTTCAACTTGTTTTTTAGTAAGATTTCCAGCAAAACCTTTAAGGGCATATTTGTATTGATGAATAAGAGAATCAGGATCAATTTTCAATTCCGAAAAAATAGCATTTGTTCTTTGGACTGCTTCCGTGGCTGCCTGTTCGGAAATAGAACGCTCTCCTTGATTTTTATAAGTAACAATATAACGTCCGGGGACTAGCTTCGGATCTTCTTTAGCTTCCTTAGCAAGTGGTTTATTTTATTTAGTTTGACTATCGGGGGGGGGTGTGTTATTTTTAACATTCGTTGAGTGTTCACAACTAGTCCAAATAAATATCGTGCAGAATATAATTAATGTAGAAATAGACTTTAAGTATCTCATGATTTCATTTGGTTTAATTTAAGGTCTAATTCAAAGAGAGGTCTCATTTAGCTTTTTACTCTCCTTATATATAAGAGTGGGAAATTTATAAAATGTTACAAATCAATTAATTATGCGTTATACAAAGTTAATATTAGCTGTTATATGTTTTCTGTTAGTAAGCTGTGGTACTGAATCAACTCAAGATGAGTGGAAGGGGTCTTGGGAGGGAATGGGATTACATGACTCTCAAATACTTGCGATGTCATTTTCAAATAATATGTTATTTGTAGGAACAAATAATGGAGCATACAAAGGAGAGGTGGGAAAGGATATTGATTGGCAAGAGATTGGCTTAAATACAGCTACCACAGAGGTGACTAAAATTATTTCGTGGGATTCTCAAAATATTTTAGCCTCAGTAAGGCATGATACGATAAGACAAGAAGATAAAGTGCTTTTTAAAAGTACAGATGGGGGGATTTCGTGGGAAGGTAGACCTTTAGAATTGCAGGATGAATCGAACAACTATTCATATATATATTTTCTTGACTATGATTCTATGAATCCAACCACTTTATACGGTTATAGTGGCTATATTTTGCGATCAAATAATATGGGACAGACATGGGAACGAATATTTACCGGGGGAGTTTCCGAATTTTTATATGTAAGCAAAGACCATCCCAACCAAGTATGGACCGGAGGCTGGAATAACATTTTTTCCCCTTATTTAGTCAAATCAGAAGATGGTGGAGAAACATGGACAGATTTAAATGAGGAAATTTATTTCAATACAGAAGCAAACGTATATGCAGCGGTAATTCATCCAGAAAGTGAAAAAACTGTTTTAGTAGGATTGGGAGGTTCTGTAGGATCAGCTAATGTTATTCGCAAATCAAAAAATGGGGGAGAAAACTGGAGTACTGTGCTGGAAGGATACAATATTCGATCCCTTAAAAATAGTGGGCTCAATCCCAATCGGGTTTATGCATCTGGTCGTTCTCCACAGGGTCAATTATTTGTAGCCATTTCGGAGGACTACGGAGATTCTTGGGAAATTGAAACGTTTGCGCAAAGCCCCTCAGGTATTCAAACCACTGAAATGATAGTTACTGAAATAGAAAACAAAGAGACTCTATTTTTAGCTACTAATCGAGGGGTATATTCTCTCACTCTCGAGGAATGATTTCTTTTTCCAAAAAATAATATTTATCAAACCCGCATGCCTAAAAGTGTGCGGGATTTTTTTGTGATTGATAACATCAATCAGGCTGATTGTAAATCCTTTCAAATACCGGCTTAAATGCGGAACACAAGCTCTTCAGAATTGTTGTAATAGATGAAATTCAACAAAGCCAAACCATCAATTAATATTATGGAAGTAGCAACATTAAACGGAGTATCAACAATGAAAGTGAATATTGGAATTTCGGAAGAACACCGGGAAAAAATTGCAGAAGGATTGTCAAAAGTATTAGCAGATTCCTATCTGCTTTATTTGAAAACACATAATTATCACTGGAATGTGACGGGTGAATTATTTCATCAGCTTCATGAACAATTTGAAGAACAGTACTCTGAACTGGCAGAAGCTATTGATGAAATTGCAGAACGCATCCGTGCATTAGGATTCAGAGCGCCGGGGTCGTTCAAAGAATTCAACAAAATAACCTCGATTGAAGAAGATACCGATCGTCCTAAGGCTAAAGAAATGGTGAGGCGGCTTACAGAAGCTAATGAACAGGTAATCCGGACAGCACGAGAGGCTCTGGAGCCTGCCAAAGCCGCAGATGACGAATCTACCATAGATTTATTGACAGAACGGTTAACCGTTCATTCCAAAACAGCATGGATGCTTAGAAGCCATTTAGAAGACTAATTTTGGAATAATACTTAACCTAAACTAAAGGAGAGAACATTATGAATGATTTAACAATAAAGGGTACTTGGAATGAAGCTAAAGGAAAATTAAAACAAAAATACTCCGAGTTAACGGACGATGATTTAGCTTTTACAGAAGGTAAAGAAGATGAGCTGTTAGGCCGTCTTCAAAATAAGCTCGGTAAAACTAAAGATGAGATTAAGAAAGAGCTGGCAAAGCTGTAGAAGCACATATTTATAGTATTGAAAGGGAAGGTTAACGCCTTCCCTTTTTTATGAATTGAGTGAATATGATACTACTTTAAGCCTCGGTAATTTTCGCAGTTAAAATTTTAAAAACAGATAGGAATATAATATGGGAGACTTCACGATTAGTTCAGAAGAAATGATGGGTTTTGTAACCACTTTTGGCCCAAAGCTTCTGGCAGCAATTGTCACTCTTTTAATTGGTCTTTGGATCGTTAAGTTTATTGTGAAAGGGGCGACCAAAGTTCTTAATAGAAGCAATGTGGATGAAGCTCTGGTTTCATTTATGCGAAGCCTGATTTCGATGTTGCTGAAAGTGATGGTTTATATTTCGGCATTGGGGATGTTAGGTATTGAAATGACCTCGTTTATTGCCGTATTGGGTGCCGCCGGTCTTGCTGTTGGTTTGGCGCTGCAGGGTAGTCTTTCAAATTTTGCGGGTGGAGTTCTAATTCTATTCTTTAAGCCGTTTAAAGTGGGTGACTTCATTGAGCGTGGTAGTGAGTCAGGAACTGTTGAGCGCATTGATATTCTGCACACACATCTCAAAACACCAAACAACCAGTTAGTTATTATTCCAAATGGACAATTGGCAAATTCGCCAGTAACAAATTATTCAGCAAAAGACACTAGAAGAGCGGTTTTCCCGGTAGGAGTTAGTTATGGTGCGGATATGAAAAAAGCACGGGAAGTTATCCTACGAGTATTGAATGAAGACGAACGCATTTTAGAAGAACCGGCTCCCATAGTTGTGCTGACAAATCTCGGGGACAGCTCACTTGATCTTTCTGCCCGAGCCTGGACAACCACCGAAAACTATTGGGGCTTTTTCTGGGACAATCTTGAAAAGATCAAAGAAGAATTAGATAAAGAAGGAATTGAAATTCCATTCCCACAAAGAGATGTGCATCTTATTAAAGAAGCGGATTGATGTTCGAATGATCGATTGACCGACTTTTGATTTATGAATTATTCTTTCGTTGATGGGCCGTTTGAACGCTCTTCACGAAGATGGAAATAAGTTCATTACACTCCTTAAGTGCTACATCTAATTCTGACTTGCTGTTATACAAACAAGCTCGGTCTATTATTTTTAGAATCACGAATGATTCTCTAAGCTCTTTTAGTACAATTTGTAGCTTGTGTATGAAATCTTTTAAAGATTCTGCGCTTTGAGCTTCTCCATAATTAAGTGCAGGAGAAGTTCCGGATCGTATTAATTGGCCGGATAAATGTTTATTGACTTGTGATGAAGGTAGTTTTTTTGTGAGTTGAATAATGATAACAGAGAAATCAATTAATCGATCTTCTAATTCTGCTCTCTTCATATTTTCAGTATTAATCTTAGTGTTTATAACTGTAAGAGCTACAAAAATCGAAATCCTTACAGAATTCATGGAAAAATCTGAAATCAACAATCGGTTAGTCGATCATTCGCACATAAGAAAGGCTGTTACTTTTGTGGTTTTTGTAGGTTTTTCGGGATGATTTAAAACACTTTGCCGAAGTTTAGCTTTAGATTGCCAAAGATTGGGGAGATATATTATCTTAATGAACTAATGAAGAAGGCTTCGAGCCGTTAATTAAAAGACCTACGAGGAAAGGAAGGTTACTGTGGAGAACCTGGAGCAAAACAAAAAGGACGCTGAAAGCGAAGAGACCAACAAAAGTGAACTCAAAAATATATCTGAAGAAACAACTTCCGAAGAAGCAGAAAGTTCTGCTGAAGAAGAATTAGAAACTGTTTCTAAAGTTGATACTGCCGAAACTGAGGTAGTTGAAGAGTCGGCATCTGAAGAAGATTCAGGCAGTGAAGAGGAAGACACTGCCGAAAAAGCCGAGACTGAAGCGGTTGAGGAGTCAACATCAGAGGAAGAAGACTCAGCTGACGAAAAAGAAGCAGAGCCAGAACCAGAGGAAGATGAAGTTTCCGATGCTGCTGAGCCAGAGTCTTCAGAAACTGATGAAGAAGATTCAGAATCAGAAGTGGACGCCGAGGGTTATTACTCTGATATTGTAACCCGCGCTAAAGAATTGGTTGAGCAAACCGACTGGACTTTTGTAACTACTGAGTTATCTAATCTTGCGCATTCTATTACGGAAGGACCGGACTCAGAGAACAAGAAAGCAAAAGAACTGATTGAGGAATTCCAGCAGCTCAGAGAAAATTTTGAGCAGAAGAAGAATGAGTATTACGAAGAGCAGAATCGTAAGAAGGAAGAAAATCTCACCAAGAAAAAAGACCTTCTCAAGTCCCTTTCCGATATAGTAAGTGGAGAAGATTGGTCAGCCACGAAACAAGTAGGCAAGATTAAAGGGCAGTGGGAATCTATCAAGCTATTACCTCAGGGTGAAGCAGAAGCACTCGATACTCGCTATAAAGAGTTGATGGATGAGTTCGAAGATCATAAAGTAGATCGGCTCGTTAAAAAACTTCAGCAAGAAGAAGAAAATTTAGAATTGAAGCTTCTTCTTCTGGACAAAATGGATGCGTTGGTCAAGAATCTTGAAAATGAAAGTCCTGATTTCAACGAATTAGAAGATGAGTTTAACAAGCTTATTTCCCAATGGCGAAAAGTGGGACGGGTGCCTTCAGAAAAAAATCAGTCTCTTTGGGATCGATTTAACAAAGTGCAGGATACGTTCAATGAGATGCGCTTTAAGTTCGACAAAGAATACCGCAAGGTTGTAGAGAAGGCGCTATCTAAGAAAAGAAAATTAGTTAAAGAAGCCGAAGCACTGGTTGACCAGGATAATATTGCCAAGGCAGCCCGAAAGGTGAATAAGCTTCACAAAGCCTGGAAAAGTGCCGGGAACCTCCCACAGAAAGATGAGAACGATATGTGGGATCTCTTCAAAGCGGCTACCGATAAGTTCAACGACATGAAGTCGGATAATATTGATAAGCTTCGGGAACAAGAGGAGGCGAACCTTGAGAAGAAGTATGACCTGATTAAGAAGGCCGAAGAATCCAAAGATACGGAAGACTTTGATGCCGGCCATCAGATTATGCAGGACCTGATGAATCAATGGAAGCAGATTGGTCCGGTTCCGAGAAAACAATCCTCTAAGATCTGGAAAAAGTTTAAAGGCGCGATGGATGTGTTCTATGATCGCCGACGCGAAGCTTTTAAAGGTCAGCGTAAAGATCAAAAAGAGAACCTTGCGAAGAAGGAAGAGATTCTTGAGAAACTCAGAGAATTAGGTGAGCATGAAGATCCGGCGCTGGCGGTTCAGGAAGCCAAAGAGCTTCAGCAGGAATTTAAAGATGCCGGCTATGTTCCTATCAAGATGAAGAACAAAATCTGGAAGCAATACCGTGAAGCTTGTGATGTGATTTATGACCGGTACAGAGCTTTGGGCAATGATCTTGGAATGGAGAAGGAACTCGCAAATCAGGGTATTGATCCTGACACCCGGAAAGATATTATCAAACTTCAGAAAGAAAGAGACAAACTTAAAAAAGAAGTCTCAAGTCTTGAAAGTGAGATGATTCAGTACCAGGAAGCTAAGACTTATTTTAAGCCAACGAACAGAGGCAACGCGCTGAAAGACGAGCTTCAGGCAAAAATTGATAAAGCTGAAAAATCTATTGATGATAAAAAAGAACGCCTTAAGGAAGTTAAAAAGCAGATTGACCAGCTAAAAAGGACCGGAGATGAGGAAGAGTAAGACCCTCTTTCTGTTTACTTGATATTTTTTTACACTATTGGTCAAATTTGTGCAGACGGAATAATTAGGTTCAAACAATCCAGATATTTAGTTTAAATAAAAGGAATTTCCGATCTGTATATTTATACTTGGGGTATAAATATGTAAGAACATAGTATTATATACATAGAGGTTATGTAAGGAAAAATTTGAAAGGTTCGATAAACATAAAATTCTGGGGTGTTCGAGGGTCTACCCCTTGTGCCAACATTGAGAATATGACCTATGGTGGTAACACTACCTGTGTTCAGGTTCAGATTGAAGGCATTGAAGAACTCCTTATTTTTGATGCAGGAACCGGATTCAGAAACCTCGGCAATGAATTGCAAAGTAATGGCTCATCGCTAAAAGGGCGTGTTTTTATAACACACCCCCACTGGGATCACTTACAAGGCTTTCCATTTTTTAAACCTTTCTATAATCGAGATAACTGGTTTCGTATTTATTTACCTCCACAGGGAGATATGGGATGTGAGGAAATTCTTCAAGGCCATATGTCCAGTACTTTTTTCCCGGTATCCATAGATATGCTGGAAGCAGACTTGCAATGCGAAACATTCCAACCCGGTAAAAGGTCTTTCGAAAATTATTCTGTTGAGTACATGTGGGCTACCCATACCGTGCCTACAGCTATCTACAAACTTACAGTTAAAGATAGAGTAATTGTCTTTTGTCCGGATAATGAACTCGTGGCAGATGACAGCGAGGAAGCCAAAAAATTCAAAGAAGAATTTAAAGACTTTATTAAAGGCAGTGATGTATTGATTCATGATGCCCAGTACAATAGAGTTTCCTATCAAGAACGGATAGGATGGGGGCATTCAGCGTGGGAAGATGTTGCCGAGTTAGCGGCTGAGGCAAATGTAGATATGCTGTATCTAACTCATCATGATCCGGATAAAAATGATGATGTGTTAGCTGAAGTAGATAAAATAGTATTAGAAAAGCACGGTTCTGATTTCACTGAAATAAGTTTGGCTAAAGAAGGACAGGAAATAAAACTGTCCCTCAATAAAGCCAAAACTATTGCTGATTAACTAAAATCAGAAGTAGAACCGGATGCCTAACGCTCCGTTTCCGTCAAAGTCAGTACTTGGTGCTAAATCAAGAATAGGTACTGCTTCCACAAAGATATCTATAGGCGCATCAGGGACAATGTAATTCAAGCCTAAGGGAACACGTACTCCGATTCCCGGATTGTCAGCAAGTACAATTCGCCCACCAATGCCATAGTAAAAAGCTAAATCGCCTTTCTCTACACCTTGTATCCAGGAGTGGCGAAGATAATCTGCATGGAGATGTACAGCATCATAACGTCCAAAGGACCAAGCTGCACCGAAGCCAAATGCTGATTTATCGCTATTCCAAACTTTTGCAGATATACCTGTAGGTTCACCTAACATAACACCCAGGCCAAAGTTTCCACCTTCGCCACGTGCCTGTGCCTGTGCTGAATCAGAAGGGTAGATTAAAAATAATCCACAAATTAAAGTTATTGCTGATAGTAGTTTCGCTAATTTCATAGTTGGTTTTTTATTAGTGATAGTTACTCTATTAAAGGAAAGCAAGG
>Ga0306869_1000018_pt1 | contig 115647 bp, 117 predicted proteins | sample AntRauTorckE6833_FD_190421 | JGI IMG/M metagenome (GOLD analysis project Ga0306869, IMG submission 190421) | Saline lake microbial communities from Rauer Islands, Antarctica - Metagenome Torckler E6 #833 (v2) (version 2) | ecosystem: Environmental > Aquatic > Non-marine Saline and Alkaline >... | reverse complement strand
GGTGGCCCCGCACTCGCGGGGATAGTCCCCCGCCCGAACATGGCCCAGAGGGTCGCCAAGCCGGATACATTAGGGACCGTCTCAAGCAATTCCAAGCCCTATTCAAGCAAGCCGCCGACAACGAGTGGGCTGTGCATTGGGGATAATTTTGACACCCCTTCCAAGTTGGGGTATAGGTTAGTGAGATCGGATACCCCAACGAACGGAGACGGAACAATGCATTTTTGCCACCAAGAGTTGATGTTGATCGCCTTGGCCCTCGATCCGGTAATGGGCCTCATAGTCCAGAACTGGATCCTTAATCTAGCCCACCGCCTCAATCCCCACCGCTGCAGTCACTGATTGAGAATCTATTTATAGTGAGTACTCCGTAGTCGTCTTGGTAATAACTAAGTTTTGCAGTCCCTGCTATTTCATTTTAACACATCGCGTTGAGCGGTATATCAAGGCAACCAACCGGAGAGCCCATGACACAAGTGATCCAAAAGCGACCTGCTAGAGTTACGGTCATCCTATCCGATGATACTACGGGTGACGAAAAAACCGGTGTGGTACCGGGCGATATTACACTCTACTACCGCAAGGCCGGTGCTCTCACCGCAGTGAATAAGGTCATTGATGCCTCCAACTTCCGGGAAGTGGATGCCACCAATCTACCGGGCCTTTACGAGATCCTCTTTACGGCAGACGAGCTGAGCGCTCGTGGTGAATTCGTCGCAGTTATTCACGCCAATGGGGCGGTCGATCTGGCACAGCAAAACCTCAACCTGACGGTGATCGAAAACCCTCAGGATATGGTGAATGATCAGACAGAGGAACTGGTAGAGTCACACCGGGAACATTCTGAGTTCATCGGCTTCCTCCCTCCCACAGGCGACGATACCATCTACGCATACTTCCAGCACAAGGGAGAGCCTGTAAAGGGCCTCACTGGTGACTACGAGGAGATGCAGTTGGCAATGGTGAATAGTAGCTCCAACACAAGTGTATCAAACTGGAATCCGTTCACGGGTAATTGGACTGAGATTGATAGCTTCGGGCACGCGGGGTGGTACCGATTCGATATGCCGGGATCTTGGAAGCCCGACGAAGGTGATTTTGGGCACCTAAGGTTCGCTCCCTTGAATTACCTCCGGGGGGGCCACCAAAGTTCCTACACTTTCGACGTGAATGACGTCTACGGCTGCCAGATCTCCGATGGCTCCTATAAGGGCCTCTTTACAGTAGGCTTCTCCACCGGAGCGGAGCTTGGTTATTACGGTGCTCGTGTAGACGGAGTAAACTGGAGCACCGATAGTATTGCTGGTCGTGATCTGTATGCTGTGGATGGGGATGGTACGGTTGATAATGTGATCGCTGTAGGCTCACGAGGGGCAGTCTACGAGTGGGATGGTTCTGACTTTATTTACGTCGGTAGTTGGGAGACCAGTGGTACCAATTTCTGGGACGTATCCTATTACGATACCAGTAATATTTGGATGTGTGGGACCGATGAGCTGATCTACCACTATGACGGTACCACGCCCACCTCCCAAAACTCTGGCGGCACCAAGGATCTCCACTCGATCCATGCTATCAATGATCAGTTGGTGTATGCTGCAGGTGGAGACCTCTCCAATGGAGCTATCCTGATGCTCACGGAGGATGGGGGAACTATTTGGACAGATGTTACCAGCCGCATCCCCGACCTTGCATCAAACGATTGGTTCCAGAGTATCACTTTTGACCAAGATCAGCCTAACCGGGGTGTGATTGCTGTAGCCACTGGATCAGGGTCAACCACGTCGAAGGTTTACTACACCGAAGATAGTGGACGGACGTGGGAAGCTATGGCGTTTGAAGTACCCTCGTCGACCCTTGTCACGGGAGCAGATCTCAACGCAGAGAGGGTCGTGGTAGTGGGCCAAGATATGACTACGGGTGGGTCGCCAAGGCCTCCTGTGGTCTATGAGACAGAATCATTGGGTACTAAATGGACAAAGGTAGCTGTCCACGATACCACCGCAGATGTGAAGTCGGTATTCTGCGCACCCGATGACTCCCTAACCTACCTTGGTGCGGGAAATGGTGAAGTGCTACAGACCCCTGCCGACACGGTTCGCTTTGACCCCGTTAACCTAAGGTTCTACGTGGCCTCAATTGGGTCTACTGATCTGAGCCCCGTCCTAGCGGACCTTGACGCCATCAAAGGCGGTTTCAACTGGAATAGCTCGACAGACTCTCTGCCTGCACTCTCCGACGCTATTGGCAACATCAATGTCGACCTGAGTCCGGTGCTAGACGATCTTACCGCCATTAAGGGTCCGAATTTCAATACCAATGTGGACTCTCTCTCAGAGAGGGTCAAAGAAATCCCGTTCAGCGGGAATCTTGCCCAGAGCAATTCAGCTACGATCACGGTACGGATTGGTGAGCGCACCGGACTCACTCCGTCAGACCTCGAAGCGGAACTTTACAAGGAGGGTACGAACGCCAGCACTAACCTGCTGTCCACATGGCAAGAACTGGACGATGTGAACGCGCCGGGCGTCTACCGATTCACGCTCACTAACGTCGACACAGACACGCTGGGGGATCTTCTGGTGCGGATTTCAAGGGCCGTCCCTGAAAACCTAGAGGTTTTCGAGTGGACCGGCACCCCCTCCGATTCTAGCCTCGAAGGCACAAATGAAGCCAACTCGCTTGGTACGATAGAGGTGGTGGACTCCAGCACCATTTACGTCGGACTATATGGTGACGCCCTTGGCGAACAGACGGTGTATCCCGAAGTATACACCACGGCTAACGGCGGGGATTCGTGGTCGAGTGTCTATTTCAACCAGACGCCCCCACGGTACCTCAAGGGATTGGGGTACGACGCAACAACAAACACCGTCGTAATATTAGGCGAAAACTTTTCGGGGAACCAAGTCATCCACTATGGGACCCCTTCAGGTGGGCTTTCTCCGACAGCAAACCCTCCCGGCACGTATTTCGATAACGGCGGTGCCCCTATGGACCTCGCCGTTACAAATGACGGCGCTGGAAACCCTATTGTGTATTTCACTGCCACCGATTCTGGTTCAGAATCCTACGTCATGAAATGGGACGGGTCGACGAATACCTTTTCCACGATTAGAACCGGCACCACCGAAGGCTACAGAGGTGTATATGCCGTAGATGATCAAACACTCATTGTGACAGGAGCCGATACTTCTGGGAACCCTTACCCTGTGATCTACAAGACCACAAACGGCGGTTCTAGCTGGACTTCGGTATTTTCACATGTCGATGCTGACCTGTATGAACAAGCCCTATATATCGACTTTGACGACACGAACACCTACGGTTACGCAACGGGGCTCTCGGTGGACGTAAGCGGATCTACATCATTTTCATTGACAATCTACCGGACAGCAGATGGTGGTGACACGTGGACCCGATCAATTCCCACGGCAGAGGGTTCGCCAATCCCGTATCAGTCAGCCGGTGGCGTTCATGTGGTTGACCAAGACACCCTTGTGTTTGCATCTTTCGAAACTGAAAGGAGCGGTGCTATCTTGTGGAAATCGGAAGATCAAGGCGCTACGGCGACTCAGATCACATTGGAAGGACTCACTTCGGGTACAATTTATGGTCTGGACGGCGACGGAGTGGATACCTTTGGTGTTATTAACACCCCGTCGTCCTTGGACAACAGCGTATTTCATTACGGCTATGGGGAAACTTACACGCCGATGGATGACGTGACGTTGCGTTTCGATGTGGCAGACACCTCTTCGGCAAGTGTGGATCTTACTCCGGTCACGGATTCTCTTGACGATATCAAAGGTGCCACTTTCGATGGGAACACCGACTCCCTTGAGCAAATTCGGGACAACCTCAGCAGTGTCGACTTGTCTCCTGTTACGGCGACTTTGGACGATATCAAAGGTACCGGGTTCGATACAAGCACGGATTCCTTAAAACAGATTCGAGACAACTCAGGTGCTGATCTTACGCCAGTCACGGATTCTCTTGACGATATCAAAGGCGCGACCTTTAATACGAGCACAGATTCGTTGGAGGAGATCCGCAACAACCTCAGCAATGTCGACTTGTCTCCCGTTACAGCGTCTCTGGACGATATCAAAGGCTCTGCTTTCGATGTAAATGAAAATTCGCTGGCGGCACTCAGTGGCGACGTAAGCGGTTTGCAAATGTCAATGGCACGGGTGCTTGGTTTGTCCCAAGAAAATGTTCGTATCACGGGACAGACTTACGATAGCAGCAACAATCTGATTGAATCTACGATCACCCTTTACCCCACGGCGGCGGATGTAACCGCTGAGACTAACCCGATTGCTGCTTATCAGCTTTCAGCATCTTACGACACACAAGGTCGACTGGTTGATTATAGCATCAAAAAGGTCTGATAAGTGGTCGTCGTAAATTAATCAAACTTACGAGATTATTATGTCAGACATTTTACTGTCCAACCCCACCACCCAACGGCGGCCTCACCCCCTCGGGCGGAGGGTTAAAATTGGAAACTTACTTTCGGGTCTGGAGTCGAACTGTGATGGTGGAACCAGTAGTGGGAGTGCGACAGGTTCATTACTAACACAAGGGTGGTGGGGAAATGTCAGCGGCCTTTCCCTCGTGACTCTTGGTTATATGGGATCCCAAGGTCCGGTAACCGCGTGCCAAAATGCCGTGATTCTTACGGAACACGCTCCCATTACCAAGGGTTACGGTGACGCCCAACTCGCCGGTGTCGACGATGTGACGGTGGTTGTGGACGGTTCTGAGGTTACACCACTACACGTCGACGCTCCAGCAGGCATCATTATCCTCCATCAAGAGCTTGCGGTTAATACGCAAGTCTCTGTATCGTACCACTATACGCCAAACCCTACGCTGGAACTGGCGGGCCTGAATAACTCTTCCTACTTACTCAACCAATGGTCACGTCGGGACTACACACCGTTCACTTTCAATACGGTGCTAGGCCCTCACAACCGCCCACAGCCAAAGCAATACGAATACAGGTACCGAGGCTTAGACTACCCGTACACGTCCGTCCTGAATGACCCTACGTCGATGGTGATGAACGAGCCGAAGCACCGGCTCACCTTGGCGCAGTTCGAACGACAAAACCAGAGCGCATCCGTTTTCTTTGAAGGGGACAAGAACCCCGAAGATTTCGAGTTCAAGGGGCCTGCCCTTGAACCGGCCACTATAGAGAACGGTCTCTACGTCATTGAAGATGTGTCGACATCGGATAACGTGATCGGGGGCAACACCGCTTTCTTCCGAAAGGAGATAGACCTCACTTTTGACCACGCATCCATCTTGAATTTCCGAATGGAAATCGAGACGTGGACTTTGGATGGGGACTTCACCGGGGTTGCTGCAGGATACGCCGACGACAGTCACTTGCATCTCATCGGGTTTTTGGAGATCGGTGATTTCAAGACCGTGGGCCTCCTCAAAGACCCGGAAGACGAATCAAAATGGGAATCCTATGCGGGACTCCAGACGAAAGCTGTTGAGCATCTGGTGGGAGGCACACCAACCCTTGATCTCCTAGAGTTCAACGAACAACCGCCTCTGGTAGAAGGCCAACGGGTCTTTATCGAAGGGGACATTTTCGAGATCGTAGATATCGATGAAAGCCAGACGACACCCGGTAAATGGGAAGTATATCTCGACGGCGAAGTAGGAGCCGTAGGGACGTATACCCTTTTCCCGGAGATCGACTGGACAGACCTCAAGACTTACCGGGTGTTCAAAAACGAAAAGGGCAAAATCAATGTGTTGGTTGGGGGCAATGTCCTTCCGGTAGCTTCCCTTGACCAAAACCAAGCTGCAATTGCCCCGGAAATTTTCGAAGTTCTGGAGAACAACAGCTTGTTTTTCGGGGGTATCAGCCGCAAAACAAGTTCAAAGTCGCTCTGGGATTTCGTTCGCTATTCCATCCTTCCGACCTCGGATATCGAACAAGATGCGCGTATCTCAGTGGACACGGAGTTTAACACCCTCCCTGAAAATGATCCGAATGACCCTTGGTACCTCACGGACAACCAAGGCTATGCAAAGCTCTTTGCCAACGAACACCTCCTAACACAGAGCGCGGGTCAACAGTATGTGGGTGGGGCGATCAACCACACGAGGATCGAACCGTTCCTCACGTCGAAATCTATCCTCGATCTTTCGACCTCTTTCCGGGTGCATTCTTACGCAACAGGTATGCCCGCCTTTGTGACGGTCGCCGACGACAAAAAAGAAGTGACCCTAGCCCTCTTTGATCAGCAGGCTGTGTATAGCTACACGGATGCGGGAGCCGGAAACCTTTTAACCAAAGGTTTTTGGGCACAGGCCGATGCGAATTCCCTGCAAACACGGGGTTACGGAAAAGGCTATAATGAAACACCTACGGACCGGTTCCTAGCGGCTTACGGCGGCGTACAGGCATTTGATGGTGCGGGGTGGTCCGACAGCATAGATAGCGACGAACTATCGTTCTACGACCATTTCATGCGTGTGGAGCATGATGGTGTCGGCACCTCTGCTTCGTTCGAAAACACAGGCAAAGGTGCGTTCACGGATGTGATCATTGGTGCCCGCCTTCGTTTCGATGAGTACACAGCTTTAGGTGATGGACGGTTGCCGGTCTTTTTCGGCAATAGCGGTGGCACCGCTCAGATTTACCTCATGCCCTTCGATGATGGCACTAAAAAGATCGTCTTTTGCGACGAAACAGGGAGCGTCGTGTTTGATGGTCCCAACCCTGTGGGCTTTGAATTCGATTGGGATGATGAGGAATTTCACCACTACAAAGTGGTTAGGTATGGTGGCAATGTCACCGTGTTTGTAGACGGCCAGTATCAGGCGGTTTTTGATACCAACACGTTGCCTAACGATACAGGCACAGATCCCCGGACCCGATTGGCCTTTTTGAATGGTCAAGTGGACGTAGACGTGGATTTCTTTTTCGCCCACTCAGCCGTTTACAACACACGGCGTGTTGGAGTCTACAAGGGTGGGGATTTACTTGACGCCTCCAACTATGATTTCGTGGATACGGAATGGCTGGGCACCTTTATGGACATGTGTATCCGGCGTGACCCTACGGGTACAACCAAGGTGTTCCTCAATAACCAGACGACGCCTGTTTTCGAACTACAGTACGAAGAGCTTCCCGACCGACGTAACGATAGGTTCAACACGAATACAGACCTCGGATACGTCCAGTTTGGTACCAATGATCCGCAAGCATATTCGGAAGTCCTGTGGGATTATGTCAGATACGACATAATCAATCAGCGCGAAAACCAGAAAGCCAACAATCAGTCGTACCTCAACCGGCACAATGTAATTACATCGCCGGAACCGATCATTGATGAGGATCCTGAGACTGTGGTTGTGGAATCAGCCACATCGAACCTCGTGAGGCTCTCACAGACTGAGATGTATGCCCGCAATGTCTTGGCGGTCATGTCCGAGGATGGAACCTTAACATACCCCTTTACATACGATTTTGAAAGTAATACGATCGGGATCACGGGGTCTGGGTTACCCTCAGAGCAGGAAACCCTCAAGGTAGTTTTCTACCACCGTAAACCCTATACGGAAGCGTATCTTGAAAACAATTGGGCCTATACGAGGCTCAATGAGGATACGCCTCCCGTGCCTCTTGGGCAACAGGTGGACTTGGAGTCTGAAGAAGGCTTTGCGTCCGCGTTCAACGATCCGAATGATGTTCTTAACACGGATGAAGACTTCGTGTTTAACGACGCCAATCGGACGATCCGGTTTACCAAAAACGACGAGGCGTTCTATGAAAGCCTCAAAATGCTCAGGGCGGAGGATGCGGGCGGCGACGGTTTGCTTTCCCTTGCGTGCGATGAAGACGGCCTCCGTGAAATCACTTTTGAAGGCCCGTTTTCCGAAGAAGAATATGAGCTTCCCGACCAAGGTGACGAGGATACGAGGCATGGATATCGGATCGGGTATTTCAACCGTCCGACCTCCACGTTCAATGATATCCAGACGAATACGGTAGGCATTCAATCACCTGTATCCCTCGAAGTCCACCAGACCGAAGAGGAAACTTACAAGGGTACAGCGAATGATCAAGCGCCCACTGGAGCACCTTACGCTGTGCTGGAAGATTTCTATGGTTCAGCCACTTTCAATAACCCGAAGACGACGATGAGCCGTGTGACCACCACGCCCGGAGACGTTCACGAGGATTCGGTTATAGCCACAGCTAATACAGTTACGCAAACAGACTACCCGGTTGATTACACAAGCACGATTCTTTACCCGTAAGGACTGTTAAATGGGCGAAATATCTGAGAAAGTAGCTGCGGAGTACCTCCAAAGACTGTCCGGTTTGACTGTGATCTACACCGGGGTCTTTTTGGATGATAGAGCGAGGCGAACGCTCCGTTCTTGGTGGGAACGTGAAGTTGGCCCGGTACACAGCAAAGAGTTCATGCATCACATGACCCTAGCGTTCAGGCCAGACCCCGCATCTATTTATGATCTACCACTAGGGAAAGAGGTACAGCTTGAGGTGGTAGGTTTCGCCGAAGATGATAAAGGACAAGCCGTGGCGGTACAGACCTCCAGTGTGCGGAGTAAAAACAAGGTGCCCCACATAACCGTGGCAACGGACGGATCGACTAAGCCTTACTATTCGAACCAACTGCTCGATTCCTCTTTGCAATCGGTTCGCGGACCAACCATCAAGGGCCGGGTTGGGTATTTCGATGGAAGCTCAGTGCAATATGACCTCCCGTGAGTAATCCTTTTGTAAGCTACTCTGAATAGCGATCGAATGTACGTCAATTAAAGGTAGTGGTAGGTATGAAATTCAAAGATTTATATAACGGGGCGAAGGAGTCCCTTGCTAAGATCAATATGGGGTTCCTTTTCGAAGATCGTTATTCGGGTCCGAAGGGTGAAGTATTCATCCGCCTCGAACATGTAGATGGTAGTGTGGAAGAGCGGCATATCGACAACGTGATCACAAAGGACTTCTCGCTCCTTATGGCACGCTTGGCGAAAGACCCCCTTGAACCTCGGCACGGTATCTTCGCGCTGGCCGTAGGCTCCGGTGACACGGGGTGGGACCTCCAGAACCCTCCGACTGAAACCAACACACAACGTTCGCTCTATAACGAGATCGGACGCAAAGCGTTCAGCGCTACAGATTTTGTAGAATCTGGAGGTGCAAGCACAACCCTCCCCACGAATGTCGTGGACTTTACGACGACCTATGCGGAATCGGAAGCGGTCGGTCCTATCGTTGAGATGGGTTTGGTTGGTGGCGACCTCAATGAAGATACGGGAATCACCAACCCGATTACGCCATCAAACGGTCCGTATGATGCAACGGTAGACGTGCAGGGCAAAGACCTGCTAATGAACTACTTAACCTTTCCGGTGATCAATAAACCGGCCACGGCTCGTCTCACGCTGCAGTGGCGAATCACGTTTTAATGATGCCGGACCCGAAGAGAATCCCTTATGGCTGATAAAGATTACGGATCCATCCTGACAAGGTATCTGGACCCCTCCGAGACCGGGTTTGATACCGTCGTGTATCAGGGCGGCAAGCCAATTCTGGACTCCGAATTTGTTCTTGGTCAAGAGATCCAGAACAGCGGGAGATCTGCGCTTATTCGTCAGACGACCCCATCGGGTTGGTTCACGGGGGATTTCGACAAAGATGCTAACGTCGATTTCGATTTTCGTGGGGATGCAAATACATTTTACCTGATCAACAAGCCTGTTGTCAATGTCAACGGCTGGGTTATTCCTCTGGAGTATTCCAACACGTCGACACCGGGTGAAAATGAAATCCAACTCTCGGCCCCTCCCTCGGGATCGGGAAATATTGCAGCCGACTTTGTTTACCTAGAAGTGTGGCGCTCCCTTGTAGGGCCGAACCCGTCTACGGACAACAAGCCCTCCGCCGATAAGATTTACCGGCATGGTAACATTCAGTCGCTAACAGGCGAATGGCTCGATGACGACTTGATTGACCCGGACCCGGCTATCAACACGGAGTCCACCAAGCGGGTGCAGATCCAGTACCGCATCAAAGCGGTACGCATGACTGATCATGGGAACCGGGAAGGTTACACCGACGCAGATACCTATGCACAAGGGCCTAATGGGTCGGATACGGCTTTTGATTATACGCCGTCGTCTGGCGATAGCGGGATGTGGGTAGCCGGTGACGGAAACCCGGAGAATAGTCTCAACACAGTAGACGGGTATGTATATTCGATTCCGCTCTGCATGGTTTTCCGTCGCAACAGTGCGGATTTTCACTACACCACAAACGGAAGTGGAGGGGCGTCACTATCTTCGGGAAACAGTGATCGTCCAGACGGTCTGTATGCGGATGAAATTGTATTTGATGACGTGCTGGATCTACGACGTCAAGTTACTTTGCAGGGGTTTAATTGGGGACATAAACTTGAGCGTAATACCTCGATGCTTATGGACCAGACGTTACGCTCTTGGACACCGGTTGAATCTCATTTAGGATGGGAACTTGGAGGCCAAAACTCAACCAGTAGCCGCCCCATTAAAGCAGATACGCTCAACCACGGTGGTAATGGGGACACATCTGGCGATGATATCTCTAGGGATACAGACGGCATCTGTCCGGTGTTCTCAGACCGTGCTATTTCTAAGACTCATATCGAAGCATATTCGAAAGGATCTGATTGGACTGCCGGGGATACCCTAACATTGAATCTCCCCGCTGAAGTTCCTTCTGGGACCGTAATCAATGATGTGCGGATCGTTGTACAGGATGTAGGGCAAATTGAAGTGCCCGTGACCAGTGTTACAGGATTGGGATCAGGGTCAGCTACCATTACAATCGGAAATCCCTCAGTAGCTTCTTCGAGAGATATCTGGGTGTCATGGGTGGTTAGTTACCCGTCGGGTGGTGGCCTTCGTGCTCATGTATCAGAACCCGCATCTAACTTCCAAGTTAACGTCCACAACCCCACTAATTTCAACCCTTATGTGGGTACGACGTTCACCCCAGATGCGGCTGGAAGACTGGCGGTCCGGGAATATGTGTGGGTGGGATTTGAGCAAGGGCCGCACCGTGAGGTGGGGGTTTATTACACGACCGATGGTGCTGTAACGCTTTCAGTAGTCAGCAAAGATAAGACTACGGTGGTTTTGCCTGAATTCCTATTTGAAGATGCGAGCGGAACCACCAAAGGCGTCGTGTCTGTTGAGTCTTTAGATAACCCCGGATCTCAACCCCCTACCGTCGATACAGAAACGGCTGGCCGTATGATTAAATTGTCCTCAGACCTACCTAGTGCGAATGAAACAGTAGAGGTGACGTATTTTCCTAAGCGCCCTATCCCTGCAGGCGTTGGGGGCGTTAGCTTGTATTACATGACGCCGGGCATCCAAGCGGTTAATTACGAATATCTCCAGAAAACAGACCCAGAGCACAAACTTCGGATCAAGCCAGTATGTGTGAGCCCTTATTTGTATGTAGGAACCGCTGGTTCGGGGGCACAACTAACCCCGTTTCCTTATGAGGCCCCGATGAACCAAGTCCCGGTGCATATTAATCAGGCTTCATCGGGCGATTTCCGGGGTGAACACGAACTAAATACGCCCGGCGATATTTCAATTGATGATTTTGACGCGAACACCGGCTTTTTAAGGCTTCCCGTCATGGTGCCAATGGCTCCAGTGGACCATTTTACGCTTAAAGATCCCGCTGAAGATGCGGATGTTTATGGACTGCAAGTAGATCATTACACTAATGTGGATATGACTGAGTACCGCCCTTCGGCGATTGCGCAGTCACTATCAACGGTGGTTGGACATAAATGCTTTTTACCGATCATTGCGCAGTTGGAAGAGGACACCGACTTTGCTCGTGCGGGTGAGCATATCTTGGTGGTATTCGCCAACTACGTCCCGGACACCGAAGAAAACCGTATTGGATTCACAGATGAAGACGGCGACACGTCGAAGAATACGACCTGCGCGGCGGTTTACCGACTTAAAGGTAGCCCCGTTACTTACTGATTTATTGAGGCTATGCTATGCCCAGAAAAGACAGTCCAGACGAAATCAAAGTAGGTTCGGGTCAAGCCGGAAAAGGCTCCGTGACTGGCTCATCTCTTACTATCAACGTAGGCGGGTCCGGGAGTGGTACGGCTGCAACTGATGCGATCAACGTCAATTCAGAAACGCCACCGCAACTATCCGGCGATAATGTCCAACACAACCTCAACGGGATCAACTCGTTGGCCCCTACGCCCGTACCTAACCGTATCGGCGAAACAGCTAACGCGAAGAACTCTGGAGCCGTCAACACAACCCCGGATGCCGTGGTAGCTAATTACACGGACGGAACCACGAACGGTGTACCTACGAGTGACCTTTTCAACCAGCAAAACATCACCTTCGAAGGCACTCTGTTTCCGGCTGATCGGGGCGTCCTAGCTGTAGAGCTTGACGGTACTTTTGTGGGTGCTCTGAACCTTACTGTGATCTTTTATGAGGGTGGCCCGGAAGTTACCGCAGCACCTTCCCGTGTGGTAGGGCAGAATGATTACACGGCAGGTTCTATGACGGTCGGGACTGTGGACGGCTTGCCACAATTGTTTGACCTCAGCGATCGCCTCCCAGCCTTGTCAGACTATGACCGGACAAATTTCCCGTTCCTCGGGGGTGGCGACGATCCTGTGTATGACGCTTACGACTTCAATTACACACCCTACCAGTTGGCGAAGTATTCGTTTACGGTGGATCTGGGGGCCTCTGACGGACCTAAAGGCGCTCTGGTCTTTTACCATTTCAAGACGGTATCAGATTACGAAGCAGCACGTGACGGGGATCCTTATAAAACGTGGTCGGAAACCGCCCTCCACAACCCTTACCATGATGCGGACACGACAACGGTTCCTGCGATCACGTCATACAGTTTCGTACCTAACGACACGTCGATTGCGACAACACCGCATTACCTTAGTGGGATCGCTTACTATAGCAGCAACCTTGACGACTTCACAGTAGATTGGGGCGTTGACGGACTGTTTGCTAATTCGTTTTTGGCAAACGATGCAGCACAGATTCAGTGGTTGGGACAAGATTACCCAACGCATGATTTCCCGTATAGTGACCACGCACCCGATCCGATCTTGACAAGTTCGTCGGCTTCCTATAGTTCCGGGACATTCGCACCTACAGCACCTACCGACCCGCTGGAGCAAAAGGTCTATACAGCGTCCCCGGACTTAAAAGTACGTGATCCGTTTGGGAGATCGGATACCAGCGTCTACAGCGGAGACAATGTGCTTTTGGTGGAAGGCACTCCTTTGGGGGCGGTAGACACTTCCGAGCACAAAGTCGAGAATTTCGTACACGAATACACACGGTATTCTTTTCTTGATCTGGTTATGGAAATGAACATGCTTCCAGATGGTAGCAATAGTTCATGGGATCCCGCAGCCACTCTTGATGACTCAGGCATAGATGTAGGTGATCTCCAAGTGAGGGGTATCCCCAGCGCACACTACGTCCCGGAAGGGATCACAGGCGGTGAGTTGGCTTGGCCTGATACTGACTATTCAACGGGTCATTATCCGTCGACACGGGACGGTTCAAATCCTCAGCGAGATTACACCGCTTTGTCAACTCCCGCTGAAAACCGTCGTGCGTACCTCCGGGCGTTCGATCTAGGTGCCCCTAAAGCGAACTTTGCGGTTCGAGTCGTAGGACATCCAACAAGTGGATCTACTCTTGCTGAAAACCTTCTTACTATTGCGGATGGTGTGTCGGCAGCGGGCATCGATATCTCGACGTGGTATCCCACGGATTTTAGCGGCACCCACTGGCAACTACCCGTGGAAAATGGGGGTGCTTTGGTGTCTTACGAAATAGAATCCGATTATAGCGTAGTGATGAACCTGAGCTTGCCGAACCCTGCAAGTGCTTTCGCAAGTTTCTATCCGGTTATCTGTAATATCTCCATGAGAGCAGGTACGCCGGTAGCAACCGAAGGTACTTTTGCGATCTACAAGATCGAAATCTTAGATAGGTAATGAACATGGCAGACATTAAGAATGATATCCTCAAAAAGGCACTTGACGGTAAAGTAGCAACAGACCCGTCCATCAAGTCTGAAGAGGAGCCTTTCAAAAGCAATACGCTTCCGGGCAAGACCGTTGCGGCTCCTATCCGAGCCTTGGGATGGACTCCGGGCGATGTTCGCTTTGTAGGCAACGTCACGGATCCCACGCTCTATGCTCAGAGCGCGCCGGATGACCACCCGCGTCGAAATCGTCGGTTGGTACAGGAACAGTTGTTCTACGGCATGGACGTCTACGCCGAAGGCACCGCAGGCGAACTGACTGCGACCACTACGTTGAATACGCATGGGGTTAATGTAGATTTCGTGTTAGGTGCGCCGCACAGTATGGCAGCTTCTGACTTGCTGTTGGTTATTTCCAACCGCGATAGATCGTCTACGCACCTTATCCCTAAGCCTAAAGAGGGCGCACCCCGTACATACGAAATCACTGACCTGAATGGCGACGTGATTACCATCAATGGGATCTTCGAGGATATTTTTGACGGGACAGGTGGCAGTCCCGATAACGAGGGCTTTTATTGGCAACTGGTTAAGCCTAACCCGGTAGAACTATTGCCCTTTACCGCAACCGGCAATTTGGGGGAAGAGACTTCATATTTCACCGTGCAACCCAAGAGATGGCCAGTACGTCGTACCCTTGGGAATGCTTACGATGTCAATGACGCTGAGGACATGGAGATTACGTCGGTGGAACATACCGCCGAAGGCCGTTTGCAAGTAACCGTCGAGCATAGCGGTTCGAATCAGATTTTAGAGGTTGGCGATTTTGTGGCGAGTACCACCTCCACAGCCAAGCAACCTCTGAAACTTCAAGACCGAATTTTTGTGGTGGAGTCTGAGATCTCGTTCACGTCGGGAGCGACTTCCACCGAAAAATTCATCCTGACGCCTTTCTATGGTACGGACATTTCGACGTTGCCCGAACAGAGTTCCCCTTTCCGGTTGCGAAAAATTCATGCCGTAGAGGACTTGTTCCCGGCTGGGCACCCTACGACGGGACACCCGCTGAGGGACTTCCGACCGGAGCAGCCGCATTACCAAGATATGGGGTTCCGCGTTAAGCCGTTGGTCGGTCCTAAAGACGTTGATAGTTCGCAAAACAGCACGGCGGGTTCGATCCTTGTCCTTGCCACGAACATCCACGCGGGCCATGCGCTGACTCTGTTTCCAGCTAAAGTGGACGGTACCCCTGATCTGGACAACCCGATTAGCAATTTCGATGATATCCAGATTAGCTCTTCGACCGAAGACCAATGGGTCAACGCCGACTATGATAATGGTGTCGTCACACTATCGCACCAGATCGAAGCTGGTTACGACCTCAACCCGAACAGTTTTACCGATGGGGCCGGTCGTGCAAGACTCTTTGCGATGTTCGTTGCATACAACGAAAAATCGGGAGCACAAGCCGCCCGTGAGCTTGTCCACCGCGCCGAGGTTGATGTTACGGCCAAAGGTGGCAATGCGGGTCGTATCCGAATGGGAGGCCAAAATTATACAGAAAGTGGTGCCCCTCTTGAGCGGTCCAAAGGTTGGCTCATGGAATTCCCCATGCGTGAAGGCGGGGACCTTTACCACTATGATCCCGTAGAGGATGCTGGGGGCAACGAAGAAATTATTGGGTTCACCCGGTCGGAAGCTGGTGACGGTGAGGTAGGCCCGCAACACCAGTACCAGTACCGTGCCTTGTCCAGTGGGATGCACCACCTTGGTTCGATGCGTTTCGGTAATACAGACAACACGAGACGACACAACCAGTTTGTTTTCGTACCGGACGCAGCCGTTGAGCAATCAAGCCACGACGGCACTAAGAATACGATGGCTGTTGGGGAAACCAATAAGCCATCGTACCGAATCACGTATTCAGCGCTAGAATTTCTTTCTGATAACGAGAGTTCGTGGGTAGGAATCACCGCCGGTGTTAACGACCACATCCATTTCGTGATTAACGATATTGATGTTGAATTCGACCTCCCCGCAGGCGGCATAAATGATACAGGGTTGCAAACGATCCTAGACAACGAAATCACCACCGCCGCCACCGCCGCTGGTGTAGACACCGATGATTACGTCGTCGAGGTTTATGATCCCACAAGTACGGGCGACCCTCAGATCCGTTTCAAGGCAGGCGTTAACCTTTATTTCTATGCAGCAAACGGACATGCCAACCTTGGTTTTCCCGAAAATGAGGGCGTAGATCCCGAAGGTATCCGGCTGCAGTACGGCCACAACGGTACGATTGAAAGCACGCTGGAGTGGGTCCGAGACACTGACAATCTTGTCTTTGACGGCAACGATATCCAGTTGGGTACCGGTGAATCGGTCAAAGACCACGAAACTCGTATCACCACGAACGAAGGGGACATTACTACTGTCACGAATAACTACAACGATACGGCTTCAAGCCCCAGCGATTTCATATCTATTGACGCTCTCGGTGATATCGCAGAAGGTTCTACTTTTATCCAAGCTGAGGGATCAAACCTCGGCGACCTTAATGTGCAGGTTTTACTAGAGGATGCGGCGGATACACTCTACTTTGTTGAAGCCGATGGAAACGGAAGTTTCTTTTTGGTGTACGGTGATTCTTCAGCCGCAGAGACTAAGTTAGCGAAATGTTACATTGAAGAGAATAATGGTTCGTTTGGCGACCCTTTCACTGAGGCATCAACACCCATAGACGTTACCAGCACCCCAATCGCTGTGTCGTGTAATGGGCCAGTTATTGGTATTGCCAGTGAAGCGGACTTTACCCTGTACGACACTTTAACCATGACCATGTTAGGTAGCGACGACTTTATAGCTGAACAAGCTAACCTCGTGTCTTTTGAAATCCGAAAAGGAGTTGCTTTTTGCTTGACTAGAGATGATACCAACGATGACATCACCCTTACCGCACACCGCACAACGGATACGGGATCTTGGGATCCCGCCGATCAGTTCACGTCTATTAGCGTTTCAACGTCGGTAGGCGCTACTGATGCCGCTTGGATGACCTGTGATGGTAGCCGCGCTTATGTGATCATTGAAGGAGCGGATGGTTATGTCGTAAAAGCGTATGACTTTAGTGGCAGTGGTTTTACCTTAGCATGGGAAGGGACCGCCGCAGATAAGCTAGTTTTGGGGGAAACAGCTAATTCCTCATTCGCAGATGGCACGGTAATTTACACTTTTGGTAATCATGACTCAGCGCAGTTTCAAAGGCTGGGAAGAAGTGGGAGGCGTGCCTCGGAAACGCGACATAACCCCGCAAATGACGACACCGTTTCGGGTACGTTCGGGGTTGCAGATCACACTTATCTCTACGTCTACGCCAGTGATAATAACGTGTACATCCTGAACAAACATGATGGAGATGTGGTTGACGTATTTTTTGCGGGTTCTGACACCATTACCAATCTGACGACGGACGGAACATGGCTTTACTATGGCCGCCAGCCCGGTAGTGGTGCGCATTATATCGAAGTTAGGTACACCGGTGATCGTGGTGGCTTGTGGAAAAAATCAGCCGGACAACCGCCTACGTACAAATGGCGTCAACCGTTGTACAGTAAATAATGAGGTAACATGTACTATTTGATCGAAAATAAAGGCAACAAGATCCGGGCTTCTTACAAGGATCTCGAGGACGTCGTGGTCAATGGTTTCCGGGTACTCAACGTGCCGGATACGGTTTCTGTTGACCCCACGACCTTTAACCTTTTGCAAGGCAGTAATGACCCGGAAGATGAACTCTATGGCCTGATCGACGAAAAATGGGCGGGACTCTTGGTGGATTATCCTGCTTACAGTTATATCCTCGGCGACGAGCTTGAGGATTCTACGTCGTGGGATATCTCAGTACCTTTCTCCACCCATTTTGCCACCGGCAATGGGGTGACATGGCTCCAAGCTGGCGGCGGTACACCCGGTGGATTAGAGACGGTTTCGTTTGATGTATCAGGGGATGGAATTTTTGATCGATTCACCGTGTATTGGGAGCTATACGAACTTACCCATACGGAAGTGGGAGATCGCACAGAGATCCGTTACGTCCCGGTTGACGCGGACATGGTTAATGTATCTATATCTAATGACGGTGGAACTTCCTTCGAGTCCGCATATCACCTTCAAACAGTGATCATGCCGATGGCAGGGAATCAGATCAGATTGAGATTCGAGAACACTTCCACAACGCGATACTACCTTGGTAGCTTCGCGATCTTGTACTAACAGAGGTATTTGGCATGTCGGAATTCTTCGGCGACGGCGTATCCCGTAACCTATCCGCAAAAGCCCGACAGTTCGTCAACATCGTATGGCAGCGTGGCAAGCCTCCTCTGGATGCGGAGTTCAACCTCCTTACCCAATTGACTGAGGAAGCCCGTCAAACCATCGTGTCAGCGAATGTGTCGTCTGGCTGGATTAGTAATGCATACGATCCACGGGCGGACTTTGAGTTTGATAGACAAGCTTCGAACATGTTCTGGTTAGGTAAAGACCGGGCAAATAGTGAAGGGGATATTGTCTGGGCGAATGTCAATGGTTGGTTGATTCCAGTCGTTGGCACTCAATCCAATGATACGAAAAATTCGATCATGCTTCCGCCGCCTTCGGGGACTCCCTCGGAATCGGATGTGAATTTCGTGTTCCTTGAGGTCTGGAAATCACAGGTCAGCCCTGACGGTGCGGTTAATAAACCCTCGGAAAGCCAGCTTTACAAGTACGGCAATGTAGAGTATGGGGGCACAAACCTCGATAATGATTTGCTAGATCCGGCTATCCTTTTTGAAACCACGGAACGGGTGCAATTGCAATACCGCCTCCGCGTGGTTCCCGGTGTGAACCCGGCTTTGTATCCCCACGGCTTTTCGCCGGGCGTCAAGGCTCAAGGCACGCTAGATAACCCGACCACGAGTGCCAACCCGGCTTACCAGTTCACCAACATGAAAGAAGAGCTTGGTGATCCGGGCCTGTGGAGGGCCGGTGATGGTGACGGTGAATCGGGTCTGGTTGGGACCGTGGATGGTTATGTGTATGCGGTACCCCTTTGCATGGTTTTCCGCCGCACAACCCTTAGCTGGACCAAGACGCAGCAGCATGGTGCCTTTGATCGTAACCCTGATATGACAGATCGGTCGGAAGCCAAGGTGCTCCCGACCGTCAAAATCACCGCTGACATGAGCGCAACCGACACGGTTATCTCTGTCGACACAACGCAAAGTGCTACCACCTTAGACTCCGGTGGTGGTTTGCTTCGTGTAGATGGTGAGATCATGGAGTACAGTGATTACACAGCTACTACGATCACAATTAGCGAACGTGGTGCTCGTGATTCCCATGCCACGTCGCATGATGTAAGCGCTTCGGTAGACTTTGTGTCCGGGCACCCCCTCGGGTTGTTCAGTGACCAGATTACCCCGGACGATGTACTCGATATCCGCCACGTCATTTCGATGGACGGGTTAGATTACGACGGGCTACTTCGCAAAAACTTTGATGATCTTATCAAAGGTGAAATGGCAACTTCGTGGAAACGTTCCTCGGCTAATGTGAAAGGCCGTAAACATTTCCAGATCGACTATTTCGGGGCGGGTTCGGTAGCGCCAGACTATACAATCAAAGCTGACGCTCCCGATGGGAAGCGCAAAGTGTTCAGTGACGCCAGTACCCTGCAGCCCAATAACCTGATGGTGTTGGGTACTTCGGGTTCGTCGGAAGATTCGTCTGATCTGACGCTAAACCCCAATGCCACTATTCATCGCTATAACTCCTCAAGCGCTGAGAATTGGGGCCAAAATGATGTAGTCCTTCTCGACCTTGATCAGTACCGCGCTACGTTCCCGTTGTCGGCACCCAACAACCGTAAAGTGCGTTTCGTACATCCGTTTGAGTACGACGGATCTAGTCACAGCCCTGTGCGTATTTGGTTTGGCGACACCGACCCGGCTGATGGTGCGGCAGGCAAAGACGCTCCCTTGACACTGGAATCCACGGACGCCGATCCTTGGTTTATGGTCCTCGGATCGAAGGTCGATGGTCTTTCGGTTTCTTCAGAAGGCCAAAATGATCTTACTTTTGTACCCGGCACTCCTGATGTAGTTCAAATCTCAGGGACCACTTTTACGGCGGCGGATGAAACAGCGTTGCTCAATGCCGGTGCGTGGATCCTGATCACAGCAGGGTCTACGGCAACTTCAACGCACCCTGAAAACCACGGTGCGTTCCGAATCACCGGAGTCGATGGTAGTGGCAACCTTGAGGTGGTTGCCGCAGATGGAGGAACAACAGGTTTCTCGGCCAACACGGACAACCGTACATGGTCGCTCCGCCTTACGGAATGCCACGAGAATGATGAGGACATGGCAATTGTCCTCACCAATGCAACAGCCACGGCGGTCGAGTCGTCGCTTAATGTGTCGTATGATCTTCTGTACCACCCGGCTCGCGGCCTCAGCCGTGTCCCGGATGAAGCATTGCATGTTGAACTAAATCCGGGCGTTGGGGCTAATTACCTCCGGGAAAACGACTACCAAAATGTTGCTGATTCCCCTGCAGCCACGGTAAAGAAAAGCCCTGTTGTATCTTTGACGGCTTACCCGCACAAACAGAACAAAGAACTGCAGGTTCGGGATCCCCAAGATGTTGCGAAAGGCCCTGAATCCGTATGGGCAGAAGCCTATGTGGATAGAGGGTCTAAAACGGTCCTTTACCAGCCTGTGCGCAATGTATCGGCACGTCTCGACCTCCAAAGCAACCCGAGTGCTATCTCCTATACGGACCCCACAGGTGAATTCAATCTAGTACCGGGTGATTCCGATGCTAGTGTTGTGGTTCCCAAAGAGCTTCGACCCTCGCTAGGACGGATTGACATTCCTTTTGTCAAGTCCAAGGCGTCAGTGCCTGCAACTTCGACAGAACCGGCTTACGGGCTAAACTGTACGTTCCTATCGGGTAGTCCCGACCTCAATACGGCTAACTTTTTGTCCCAGAAAATGGTGGCCGTATACGATCCTGTCAATATGACGGATACAGACTTCGGAAGCTACCTCGATTTGGCGGGAGTTGGTAGCGGTCCCGGAGGTCAAAGCGCTCTTGTTTGCCGTTACTATAACAAAGGTGGTGTCCGGGGGATTGAACTTCCGGCTCATTTCGGTGTTGCTCGCCTGTTCGCAGCACATACGCAAGATGATTACTACAATATTTCGCCGGGCAGCAGTATCTTTTCCGGTCCGCAACATCGTGTTGCCTCGGGTGTAGACCGCCCAAACATTTTGCGGACGGATGCGGAGCGTCGTTCTTTGATTATCACGGATGACAACACGTTCGTGATCCCAGAAGACGCTCTTGACCAGAACTATTTAAGCGATGACCTAGAGGGGCAACCCCTAGTGTTTGAGTTTGCCGCGTTCCTTTTCGATGATTGGAAAGCGGACCTGATGCGCATTCACAAACGAACCATTACCTCCACGGCGCTTTCGAACAGTTTCCAAATGTTCGTGAACGGGCCAGCGGAAACTGGCGATGAGTTCTTTCTGATTAATACGCGGGTGCCGTATCAAGGTTCGATCTATGGTACGATGCCGACAGCGACAACGGACACGTCTTCGGTGGATTACGTGGATTACACCCCGAAGCGTAACACCGAAAGCCAAGCCAATGTGCTTGACCTCTTGACGTCTTTCGATGTCGAAGAAGACGTGCGTGTGTCTAACCCCGGCACGCTAGAGATCCTAGCAGCTTTGCCCTTCGCTACAACTCTAGGAACAGGCGTCGTCAGTGGTCCCGTGGTTCCGGGGTCGTATACAGACATTGGGTACCTTGACTTGTCGGGTTATCCTTTTGAGGCGCTAACCGACGACGACCGTAAGGTTCTGTCTAGGGCACACCCCTACACGCAATCGGGGGAGACGGTAGCTCCCTCACTATCTGAAACCCTTGGGGGCGTCACTGAGCGCTTGCCTCTCGGGTTGATGGTTAGTGACTACCAGTTCATCGGCGAAGGCGTTCAGGGCGATTACAAGCGGTTCTGGACACCGGACGTGTCAATGGAAACTCTTGGTGATTACCATAGTGATCGCCGCCTCAGCAAAACGACCCTTAGTGGTGCGATGGTATTCAGCGACGGAACCAGCGGTTTGCAATACGAACACACCCATGAGCTTTACCGCACATTGCGTGGTGGTACCGTTATGACAGCAAGCGGTAGTAAACCCGGTGGTGCGGTTGTTATGTCGGGTGGACGTACTTACAAAGACCTCCCGTACCTGAACAACCCGGATGCTAAAAACCTCAAGATGCATGGGGCCGTCCTGTTTGGTGTAGCTTTCTTGGTGCGCAACAAAAGCGAAGTCGTTACTGACGATGATCTGAAAGCGAGCTTCGGCGATGAAGTCCAGATGCTTGTTCTGACCGGCATGACGCTTGGTGAAGAATTGGACTTGACCGGAGATTACACTAAAGAGTTTGTAGACCTCTTGATTCAGATGCATCCGATGGGAGCAGGTGAAGGGTATTGCGCCGCCGATCGTTATCGAATCGAAGGCCGCCCGTTACAGAAGCGAATGCGCAATGTAAAGGGTGACGTTGAAGCCCTCCGAGGACGTGACCCTTCGGGACCAATTGCTCCCCCCACTGACGACCATTGCTGAGGTAAGTAATGATTCGGAAAATTAAACTAAGTGACCTGTCAACTGAAAAACAGCGCCAGTCGATTCGTAAACGGATGGACCAAGTGCGGAGTCAGTTGGCAGGGCCTAATTTAACGGATGACCAAAGCAAAGAGTTACGGGAACAGCTTCGTAAATTAACGCAACGTCTCAGAGAATAAGCCGGGGGCGCTATGGCAGATGACGACAAAATTGATGGAGTAAAAGAACGTCTGACCCGGATGGAAGAGCGTTTGATTGCCGAAAAATCGGTACGCAAAACACGTGACGATCAGCTATTCAAGTTTATCTCCCAAGTCCACAGTGACATGGAGAAGCAAGAAAAGGCGCTCGGGAACATTTCTTCGGATGTGGGGGAGGTAAGTAGTACACTTTCCCGTGTGGAAGAGACTCTCAGAAATCAAAATACCACGATCGAAAAAGCAGGCAAAAACAGCCAAGAAAACCGGGACTCCATCAAAGAGATCCAAGGCTCAGTGAAGATGCTCAAGTGGGTTTGGCCTCTGCTGATTTCATTAGCAGCCGGGGCCGTATCTCTGTACATTGCCAACACGGACCTGAAGATAGAAAAAGCGAACGGAGATCCCGATTCTCAAGTAGTAGGCAAGCCTTCTACCGATTAACGTACCGGAGTAGTTTATGAAGCCCAAAGTGCTCGTGATTGAAGACGACAGTGAAATGGCGACCATGCTCAAGGTCACATTGTCGGCCCGTTTCGACGTAGAAATTTGCACGGAAAAAGCACATGCTATCAACCGCGCCAAAGCCTATATGATCGAACACGGTGAACCCGACGCTGTTATCATTGATCTGATCATCAATGGGGAGGGAGGGCTTGACTTCTACCAGTGGTTGCACAACCACGACTATTACCCTCCTGTCATTTTCTTGACTGGCTGCCACCAACAAAGCCCGGAATTCATTGCCGCACAAGACACGGGGGAGCAAGTCTATGAAAAAGATCATTTCTCATCTGCAAAACTGGCTCAGTTCCTTTCGGAAATGGTGGCTGATAAAGCGAGCTAAACGTCTAACGTCGGGCCTTACTTCCCTCCCAAGTTACCGCAACAACATCAATCTTGCCGTTGTCACTGACATGAACGGCAAGATCCAGCACTTCAACAAGACAGCCCACATTTTTTTCAAAGGTGGCCTTGAAAAAAATGTGGGTATGGACTTCGCGGCGTTCCTTGTCCCTGAAGATCGCGGCACCTTCAAACATATCCTTGAAGTGGAAACCACGCTCCAACCTTTTGCGGCTCATGGTATCCAATTACAGGGCCTCGCAGACCCCACAATGCTCCGCATCTACAAGCATCCGAAAGAGGGCTATTGCCTCGTCCTTCTTGAAAGCCTTCAGGTGAATGAGGAAGTCCTCGTGGCCCGTGAAGAACGCAAATGGGCCGAACGCTTACAGATCATGCTCTTCGGTATCTCCCACGAACTCAAAACACCATTAGCAATCGCTAGGGGATATACAGAGGTGCTTCAGCAAGGGGAACAAGGTGCAGTGGCAGATAAGGTCATGGACACGTTAGGGCGCGTCTCAGAGATCCTGAACAATATGACCGAACCTATTCGTGAACTCAACGAACAGCATGACCGGATCGATCTAGGCCACAGCATTGAGCATTATTGCCGCACGATGTTCTACATCGAACCCGGCAAGAGGTACATCGGCCATTTCGAGGCTGATATCGAATACGGTGTAGGCAAAGTAGTCCGGTTGAGTAAATCCCGGTTTTACCAGACGCTCACTAACCTGTTTGACAATGCTATCCGCGCCACAGATCACTTGGCCACCGATGCCCGGATGGAAATCAGAACCCGAGCATGTGAAAAAACACACCACCATCACTGCGTGGTTATGGAGTTCGAAGATAATGGTTGCGGGATGGACGAAGAGGCCACCCAAAACGTATTTGCACCTTACTTTACGACGCGAGAACGAGACACGGGCACCGGACTTGGTGGGTATTTTATTTATCAATTCGTAATGGATGCAGGGGGGAGCATCGAGGTCGATAGTGAACCCGGTCAAGGAACGACCTTTACCCTGCACTTACCCTACATAACTTAACAGGTGACGCAATGGAAAAAGACAAGAACATTTTTAAGGACTGGCTAGATCGTTTCAAGGAGATCAAGTTCGGGTCTGTTTTGCTTGAAGACGGCCACCTATCCCTTGGACGATCGATGAACTGGATCGTTTTCGGGATGATGGTTTATATGTGGGCAACGGCGTCAACCATGCCCCCATACCTTATGGACGCATTCTGGGGACTTCTTGCCTACAACGGCGGTAAGAAATTTACCGGTCCCGTGGCTGACTTTTTCAAAAGCAAGAAAGACGCCAAGGCCGAAACTAAAGCGCTGCCCGAAGAGTAAACAAAAAGCCCTGACCGATGCGCTTGATCACGTATCGGTCAGGGTGTTATTTCTCGCTCTCCTTGACGGGAGATCTCGGATCGAGTATCTGTTTATAGATCGCGGTTTGTAACAATCGCGAACCAAAGAGGCCAACATGGATTCCATCTGGCAAAAAACAAAAGCGGCTTTCAAAACGGCTTATACTTGGCTGCTTCGTTATCCGGTAGCCCTTATCATATCGATCGGTGTCGTGTTAGTTGCGGTGCTTATGCTTATGTTCGGCGTAGGGGATAGGTTTAATGTGGGCGGCGTGCTTGGTAAGCTATTTGGTACAGACGGCCCCGAAGACGACAGTGAGATCAAGGTTGCCAACAAGGTACCTAAAGGTCGTGTTGACAAGGACGGGAAGCCTATCAAGAAAGGTGAAGCCGACGAAACTGGTTGGGTCCAACAGGAAGTTGAACTCCTAGACCGCTCGTCGAATCCTTTCCGGGACAAGAAAAAGATCCGGGTCAAGACGTCCACTGGTGAAAAGTCCATCAAGCTACCTACCGGTGTCGAAGATACAGATGTGGAACAGGTGATCGAAATCACCCCGAAAAACTTTGAAGTGGTTGTCAAAGAGGGACCAAAAAAGGTTGACCAAGACACCATTGATTACCTTCGGAGCTAATGCGGACCCCCTTTTACACGGCGGCGTGGAGATAGAGATATGATCAACAGCACGTACCTAAAACTCGGGTTCCTTGTATTGGTAGTGATCGGGATCACCGCTTTAGAGATGTCAAAAGCATGGGCATCCTGCCCGGACGGGTACAAATGCATCCCGGAAGAGCAAGCTAAAGAGTACGCGGACGTTTTGGATTTGCATAACTGCATGATCGACGCCGCTGAAAACGATGAGATCGAGCTAAATTGGGAGCCTATTCAGATCACGATCACGGATGACGGTCAAGTATTTACCCAAGACGAAAGCGCATTCGATCTTCAATGGTGTACGTGGCAGCTCCAAATGAAAGGCGAACACGAAGTGGTCGTCAATCGGCAAGAAAAAGAAACCGATGATTGGGGCTTTCGCTTGCGGGTTAAATTAGGGGCCGCGTGGCTCCCGACCTACATCGGTAAAGGCGATGTGACAGATATGATGGATCCGATGCTTTTACTGGAACCTTTCCACTTGTGGGATTGGCACCTTCAGTTTCATGCGGGCCTCAAGACGTTCGGGTTAAGCCTCGGTATGGACCTGACCAACAACGCAGATGTTTTCGTGGGCGTGGGCCTTGGCTATATGGCGGCGGACGTCGTACCGGCTTTAGGTGTCTCCCTGAGTTTCAATTGAGGTGGGTATGAGTGACGAAAAGAAAGATGCGATCATCCGAAACGAACCCGATACAGGTGCCGCACGCGACGCTTATGAGGACCTACGTGATTGGGCTATTGATGAGTTTCAGCCCCGCCTCAAGCGTGAGATCAAAGCCAAGCTCACTGAAGTCGCTCGCAACCGTGGTGTAGAGCGCAAAAAGGTAGCCATGCTCCTTATGCGTCCTCCCGCTGGCGAAACCCGCCGCTCCTTAATCGACTTTTTGTACGAAACTTTGTTTGATTGATCTATACCCCTGACTACGACGGTACATGAAAGAGAACCCGGTTTACGAAAAACTCCTCAAGATACGCGCTTCCGAAAATATCAAGCTGAAACCCTGCAAGTTTTTGCGGGAAACCATTGAAAAACCAAATGGGGAAGAGGTACCGCTTCAGTTGCGGCCTTACCAGATCCAGATGGTCTACCACATGTTGATGATGAAAAGTTTCATCTGTGGTGACGATACCGGTTTGGGTAAGACGCTTGAAGCGATCGCTACGATGTGTTATCTTTGGGAAAAGGAGCCTGATCTCCGTCCTATCGTCCTCACTACCACCTCCGCAATGCGGCAATGGGGCGGTGAGATCGACAAATTCACACGTAATGTGGATTGGGTGATCGCAGCGGGAGGGCCTGCGGAGCGTGCTGCTGTTTACGAGGACTACTTCACCACGTGGGATCCCGAAAGGCCACGTGTCCTCATCATGAATTACCCGCGTCTCCGTAGGGATTGGCGCGATGAAATGCGTGACTATCTCGACCGAGATGACGTGCGTGTGGTTATGGTAGGTGACGAGGCTACGGCATTCAAAAGCACCAAATCCAAAACGCACAAAGTTTGTAAGCAACTGTCCGAAAAAAGCGCCCGTACCTACGGGCTTACAGCTACCCTGATCAAGAACAACTTGGTCGAGGGATATGGCATTTTCAAGGTGATCAACCCTGATGTTTTCCGAACCAAGACCGCTTTTTTGAGCAACTATTGTGTTACACGGTTCCAGCCTATCGGCGGGGGCCGCAAAGTCAAAGTGGTGGTGGGGCACAGTAAAGATCACATCGAGCTTTTCAAGAACAAGATCGACCCTTATTACCTTGGGCGTGCCAAGCACCACGTCGCCAAGGAGCTTCCCGTACTCACCACCAAAGAGATCAATATCCCCATGTCCGGGGTACAGTGGGAGTACTACAACGAGGCGCTTCAGGGGCTTCTGACGGTCAATGAAGGCACGGACGATGAGGAAGAAAAGGAAACCACCAAGCTCACACAGTTGATCTATTGCCAACAGATCGCTAACGACCCTTTCCTTATCGGCAACGAAGGTGAAGCCAGAAAAGTCGATATGCTCATGGACCTCTTGGAAGAGGACCTAGCCGGGGAAAAGGTGATCGTATTCAGCCGGTTCCGGCAAATGGTCGATCGCTTGCAATACCTCCTTGAGCAGAAAGGTTACACCTATGCCGTTGAAAAGGACGGCAAAGAATACGTACCTAAGCGTGACATCGAAAAAGGCTTTGCACGTGTGACGGGTTCTGAGGACAGTGACGAACGCGATGCGGGCAGGATCGCCTTTACTGAAACGGAAGGGACCAATACAATCTTCTTGACAATGGCCGGTGCTGAAGCAATGAACTTGCAACAGGCCCGCGTTATGGTATTCTTTGATCTGCCGTGGTCAGCCGGTGATTATCTGCAGTTAGTAGGACGAATGATTCGTATTGGATCACCCCACCAGAGCGTATACTCAATCCACCTCCTGTCCGAAGGGCCGTGGGGCGAGCAAACTATCGATCAACACGTGACATCAACACTCAATAAGAAAATGGGCTTTATCGAAGGTGCCCTCGGCGAACGTATTCTCGGCAACGAGGACGCTGGCGAGGAGATCTTTAGATCGGGTAGTGATACCGGGGACATTTTCGCTCAGTTATACAAAAGCGCAAGGGAACTCCATGATGAGTAAAGAACAGCGAACATGCACCATTTGCGGTGGGGCGGGGTATTTGCCCGTACCTGAAGATCCCGACTCTAGGGTCCGGTGCCGGTGTACGCTTAGATCACTGTACCGAAGCAAGCTAGGCAAAGAGATTTTCGATGCGCCAGATATCGACGACAGCCCCTACAAAAAGTGCGTCGAAAAGAACCTGTTCGTGACTTCAACACGACGGGACTTTTTGCCACACGTTCGATACTCCTTGATCGACCAAGGGTTAAATTACTTTAGCCGGGTCACGAATGATAGCCAGATGCTTGACGCTTGGCTTTCCAAGGAACGTTCGCACTCCCAAGAGGAAGGCACCGCTGAGACGGTAGATTTCACGTCACTGCGTGATCTTGTAGAGGACCCCGATCTCTTGATCATTTTCCTTTGCGTCGTGTCTTATCCCAACCGTGCATTGCCGGGCGTTATCCTCGAAGCCCTCCGGGTCCGCACGTTCGAAGGTAAGCCTACATGGGTTGTCAACCCGCACGCACACCCCTTCACCAAAGGGCACCTGTGCTGGTCGCCGGAAGTCGAAGAATACATCGTTGAGAATTTCCAACAGAAAAAGATCAAGCCCTCCATCCAGACGAAAAGCCTCCACGAAGGGATCGTTATGCGGGAGACTGAAACAAAAGATGCAAGCGGGAAAAAGGTCAAGCGGAAGAAAGCTGACGTGAATCTCAGTGACTTGCTCTAAGACTAATTACCGCCACCCACGACACACGGTACGACCATGAAGAAAATTTTAAGATCGGTCATTGACGCCGATGGTCAGGTCTCCCAAGACTCTCTCCTGAAGAATTACATCTATCTATCCCAATCCAGCTTGTCGCTCGCCGACGAGGAAGATCGGGAAATCTGGAACTACATCCAGAACTATGCGCTCAACTATTCCGCGTGTCCGACGACGGATACCATCCGGGATTTCCTAGAGCGCCACGGGGAACTGTCGACCGTTGACCGCCTAGATGAGATCGCATCATTTACGCGGGTCTATGAAAATAGCGACTTCGAAAACCTGATTGAAGAGGAAGTCAAGCTCCAAAAAGATCAGGAAATGCACGTCGTTTTGAAAACGTCGGCGCAGATCCTGTTTGACGGACTGACAATCAAGGAGGGGCGTGAAACCGTGACGTACAAAGGCCACAGAGGGGCCATGAAGTACATCATGAAAAACGCCGACGACCTCCTAGCTTCCGACCGTGGCCAACGCACAAAGTCCAACATTACTTATGATTCGCAAGAGGTGCGCGAAGAGTTCGATCGGGTATGTGCCGCTCGGAAAAAATCATGGGGTGTTATTACGGGACTTCGGGACATTGATCAGGTGTGTCGTGGTATCAAGTCCGGGGAGATGTGGACCCACGCGGGCTTCACCGGTGAGTTCAAAACCGGCTTTGCATTGAATTGGGCGTATCGCGCTGTGTTCCTATTGCAACACAACGTATATTACCTGTCACTGGAGATGCCGGTAGATCAGATCCGACGCATCATTTACGTGATGCACTCCAACCACCCGAAATTCCAAGGGCAAGGTTGGCCTCGCCTATCTTACCGCCTTATTCGTGACGGTGAAGATGTAGAAGGCAACCCGATCAGTGAAGAGCAAAAAGAGTTTTACCGCCACGTTATTGACGATGTTGAAGAGAACCGGGGCAAAAGTTACGGGTCCTTTATCGTTCGCAGCCCGGATGAAGAAGTGACGGTCCCCCGCCTTCGCCAAGACATGGAGATCACGCACCAACAGACGCCTTTGCACATGTGCATCGTGGATCACTTTGCGTTGATGCGTCCTGAAAAGTCGACCCGTAATTATTACACGGACCTCAACAGTATCGTCCGGGATACCAAGCGTTTGGCTCTGTCGTTTAACGGCGGCGAGCGTATACCGATCCTCGGCCTGCTTCAGATCAACCGTAGTGGTAAGCTCGAAGCTGAAAAGAACGACGGTGTATACAAGATGCAGGCGCTCGCTGACTCAAACGAAGCGGAGCGTTCGTCTGACGTGATTACAACGTCTTTCCTCAACAACGATTTGCGGGCCAACCGTTCGATGAAGTTCGGTTGCCTGAAGAACCGAGACAACCCGCATTTTCTACCTTTCACAGCCAATGTGGATTGGGAAACGCGCTACCTCTACAACGACTTTTCGACCGCTTCAGATCACCGCATGTTGAACGCCAACAGTCAAGAGGACATGCAACGTATCATCGAAGAGGACATGATGGGCCAAGAAGCAACAAGCGAAGAGGGTGAAGAATAATGGATTGGGATGCCTACAACAAAGAGCGCGTCGAGAACATCAAGGGCCAAGTGGAGATGCAAGACGTCCTCGATTACTACGGGGTCCGTATCCGCACTCGTGAACGGGAGTTCCAATTCCCGTGCCCCCTCCACGGTGATGGACAAGACAACAGTTACTCAGCCCGGATGTATCCCGAATCCGATTCGACCTATTGCTTTGCCTGCCACAAAGATCGGGATGTTGTAGAGTGGGTACGTGATGCGGAAGGGTTGTCGTTTGGTAAGGCGCTTTCGTTTATCGAACGCTCGTTCGGCGTGACGGATGTCCCCACACCCTCGTTCGATCCTTCCGATAAAAAGACCCGACGTGAAATGGGGGCGTTGTTACGAAAGCAACAGACGGCCCCCACCCTCCTAGATAATATCGACCGGGCCGAGACTAAGATAGCTCGGTCCATACGGGAGTTCCACGGTAAGATCACGTGGAAACAAGCAACCAAAATATTTTTCGTACTCGATAACCTGCGTTACGACGTCCAGCACGGAAATGTCGAAGATGATCGGGTTGTCAAAGTACTCCGAAAGGTGTATGATCGTGTTAAGAAATGGGAAACGTGATCTCGCCTTGAAAGAGTGATGATTATGACACTACAAACGATGAACCACTATGATTCTATTACGATCCCCACGGATTTACCGAAGAGATCTAACATCGGATGCGCTGCTTGAACACCTTTTTGATTGGGCAAATAATTACCCCGTCAATAAAGAGCGCGCCGGTGAGGTGCCCGTGGATGTACGTATTTTCTTCCACCCCGGTCTGGGAAAGGTTTCCAGCACCGCCGTGGCAAATGCGGTAGATCTCATTGAAGCAAAAGAACAACCCGAAACGTTCATAGAACAGAGCGAAGCCTTCGGTTTCGATTTGGTATGCACCGTTCGCTTAGGTGCGAACGCATGGTGGCTTGTGCATACAGATAGCCACGAGGCCCTACAAAGCATCCTCGAAACGGAAGAGGATCTCGCTAAGGGTCGATACCTACTTATGGTAACGGATGCCCAGTCAGTTTCAAATTCATGACGATACGTGGGGCACCCTTTCGATCTTCGCTATCACCGTTAACGACGATGGTACGTGGGAAGACGATTGGGAGCCTTTACGTACCGCCGAAGAATTAGAAAGTATCAGGGACTTGATTAGCCCCATATCTAGCCAAGCCTACTTCGAACTAAAGCACCGGTATACCCGGCCTTTTCTCGATGAAGTTGGACTAGACGCGGACGCTTGCTTTATGAAGCTCGCTCTTGAGATCAAGACGTGTCATTATAAAGATAGCTGCCCCAGCTTCGAAAAAGGAGTATGCGAGGCGCACCAAACCCCACCCCCTTGTTACGACGCAAATGTGGACAACGACCGTGTAAGGCCGATAGTAACTCGTCTCTATGATCTATGGCGGCTCGGGTTTTACGTGATACTAGTACAACCGGAGAATGCTAATGGCTGACGAAGAATTAGGTTTTGAATCACTGTTCGGCTACAAAAACGTAGTCGAAGTGGATCCGAAACCTTGGATGGAAGATAAAACGTTTACACTGGTCAGTACGATCGAACAGTTGCGGTCTATCATTGACCGGGCTATCGAAGCTGGCCATTGTGCTCTTGACTTGGAGACGGAGGGCCTCGACAACCGGGTCAGGGACAACGGTGAGACGGTCCATAAGATAGTCGGGTATTGCCTAAGCTATGACGGTGAAGAAGGCGTCTACGTGCCTGTCAGACACAAAGGCGACGGAGCTGCTTACAATCTGGATCCGGCTGAGGTTGTGGAAGAGATTGCCCGTCTCTGTTCCAATTGCATTACGATTTACCACAACGCGGCTTTCGACCACGAATTCCTGTACGGCGAAGGCATTGAGATCGACTCTTTCAAAGAGTTCGAAGACACCTTGATCCTAGATTACCTGCGGGATTCATCGGACAAGCGCCACGGACTCAAGCACCTGTCGAAACGTTTCCTTGACATGGAAATGATCGGCCTCAAGGAGCTTTTCCCCGAGCACATCAAGGACCGTGACTTTTCGACCTTGGACCCATCGTGGGAACCAGTGGTGCTATATGCGGGATCGGATGCAATCAGCACGTACCTCTTGTTTCAGTTTTACCGCGAACATTCGTACAAACCGGTAGGCCGTGGTGAACAAGGTGAAACGGTGTTCGGCTGTGTACCGGTAAGTCCCGGTGAAAAGTCGATTTACGATAGCCAACCGTTCGTCTATTACATCGAAAAGATCAACGTACCCGCGTTGCGATGGATGGAGCGCAACCGGCCTAAAGTGGACCTCGACTATCTCGACCGGGTACGGTTCGAAGTCGACCAGATGATCACCCAAGCGAAAAACGATATTGCGTCGGGTATTCGGGAAAGGGGGATGGAGTATTTCCACGAAGACGACGTGTCCAGCCCCAAAAAGCTAGGTGAAGCGCTCGCGTTCCTAAAGGAGCGGGGCTATATCAAAACCAAGCTGGCGATGACCGACAACGAGGACAACCCACAGGTCAAAACCTCTGACGACGTGATCACGAAACTGGCGGAGAAGGTGGGTGATAAACTGCCGTTCATCAAGAAGATCACAGCTTTCCGCAAGCTACAGAAAGTCGACGGCACGTACCTGCGCCCGTTGCAATACAACACAGACGGGTATATCAAACCAGACGGCACTCGTCCGTACCCTAACCATGTCCTAAACGACAACACGATCCGATTCTCGTTCTTACCTAACCGCGTCGATACGGGACGTTATGCGGCATCGAAAGGTAAGCCCGATCAAGGTTACAGTGGTATCAACGTCCAGTCGATGCCTGCGGGTTACAATGTCGGTAAGTTCAGCGGCAAAAAGATCATCCGCCGCCCGGAAGGTGATGGGGAGGAAGATCCTACCCTGTATGAGAACTTCGTGGAGTTCGTCGAAAATGATTTCTTGATCCGACTGTACAACAACCATTTCGTTCGTGACCCGCTCGAAGATCAAGAGTATTGCGTCCGGTCCACATGCGAAGGGTGCCCGTTCGTAGAGGAATGCCAGCACGGAGAAGAGCCTGAAGACGGCGAAATCAACGTCAAGATCCTATCCCTTGACGCCTCCGCCCGGCCAGCAATTATCGCCCGTGAAGGCTTCTCCATTGCCGCTATTGACCAGTCCGGTGTCGAGCTAAGAGTCGCTGCATCCATTTCGCAAGAGCCGAAGTGGATCGAAGAATTTTATCGGTGCAGTAAATGCGATACCGAGTTCGGTGAACCCGTAGATTTGACGCCGGATAACCCGTTGGGCTTCAAGAAATATGAGATCCCAAACAAGCCTCCCGGCACTTGCACTAATTGCGGGTCGGACAAGATTGGTGACCTCCACACGCTTACCACCAAGATTGTTTTCGGTGACGACGTAACCAACAAGCCTGACTTCAAGCAGTACCGCCAGAAAGCGAAAGGCGCAAACTTCGCTATCCTTTACGGTGGTTCGGGATCGGCGGTTGCCAGATCAACCGGTGTGAGCCGTGAAGAAGGTACGTTCATTCGGAACAAAGTCCTGTCTGGCTTGCCTCGTCTTAACACATGGTTCGGCGAAGTAATCAAACGGTGCAAGGCAAACAAAGAGGTAGCCACCGGTGTGGGTCGTATGATGCGGCTAGGAGATATTGACCACAGCGAAGGGTGGATTAGCTCTAAGGCCGAGCGTAACGCGATCAACAGTATCATTCAGGGAACGGCCACCGGCGACCTTACCAAGTATTGCATGGGCCGCGTATACCAATATCTGAAAAGTGAGGGCCACCTTGACGATTGCCGTCTGATCATTACTGTTCACGACGAGCTTGTTTTCGAGATTCGCAACGAGTACATGGACAAGCTGTTCCCGGCGATTACGGATATCATGACCGAGCTTGGGGACAAGATGAAGTGGCCGGTCCCGCTGTCTTGTGACGTTGAAGTTGGACAGAATTTCAACGTAGCATACAACTGGTACGCTATGCATTCGCTTAACCCGGAGACGGGTAAGGCTGAGGATAAGGTTCCGCGCTACTTGTGGAATCATATCGAAATGCAACCGGGCATGTGGTACATTGACGACGACGGTAACGAAACCGTGATCGAAGGCGACCCCGAGCCGGAACCCGAACCTGACCCCGAGCCGGAAGATATTACCGAAGAACCTTCGGAAACCGAGGACGTGGAAACGGACCCGGAGCCTGAAATCACGTACAGCAATATCAGGGAGTTTTATATGTCGATCAAAGAGGCTCGCTCATCGAAAGGGCGCACAGGGGCGAATGGTCCTATTTTCACGTACCAACTGGCGAATGGGCCGGGGCTTTATAATGGCAACGACCCGATCCATATCCGAACAATGATGCGCTATCTCTATCAGATTTTCGATTTTTTCCGCGCCGAGGGTAAGGGGAGTTACGCTCTTTGCTTACTGGATTGGCAAGGGGAAGTGATCATTTCGGAAGAGGATAAGCACCTCATTGAGCCTAAAGAGTTCGAAACGCTGGCCCGTTTCTTCGGCCTGTACGGCGAAGAAGTCCGGTAATTCCCTTGTAAAAGTGGTCTATATGCGACGAGACTGGACATAACACAGCAGGTGATGATGAACCCGCTTGACGACTATATTGATCAGTGCATGGATGATACGGGTGTGGAAGCCAGCTTTGGTGATTTCATGGAGGCGTACTGTAAAAGGTGCCTCAATCCGTCTTGCAAGCGCAGCCGAATGAATGATTTGCAATGGCAACAGCGGATGGACCGTCAAGTCAAAGCGCTGCAGACCCCGGATTTTGTGAATCCAGAGGACCCCGAATACAAGCCGCTGGCAGATCAAGCCTTTGAATCTTACGAAAAACAGCAAGTCCGCTTGCAATCGTGGGATAGTTTTGAGGAGCCGCAACAGTTCCAAGGCAAAAAGGAACCTGAGCCGAAACAAAAGGAACCGATCATACATCGGGCAAACCCGGCGTCAGAAAACCATGATAGCGGTAAAATAGACGATTCGGTCAACCGGCTAGCAACAGCAAAAGGAAAGGACGTAGCGAATACGAAACCCCCGGAAAATGTTGTACAGGAGCAGGAGCCAGAACCACAGCCGGAACCGCAAGTATCAGAACCCGAACCGGACACACCTCAGCAACCAGTACAGGTGGCGAAAAGAGATCAACCTACGCCACCCGCTAAAGAGGGTAAGAAAGAGCTTGCGGATTCAACACGTTCTGGATACAATACCGAAGTACCGGAAGGCGGTATCCTTCTGAAGCCCAAGGAGGAGGTTATGAAACCTTCCCAAAAGGCCCAGCAGCCCAATAAAGACGCATGGTCCATTCCCTCAGAGGGAAAGGAGACTTTAGTCGTGCGGGCGTCGGACGGTAAGCTGGTAGATAAAACAGAGAAGGTTGACAAGGGTCGTAGCGATAAGTATAAAGGTCGTAGCGAATCCGAAGAAAAGGATTGACACACCCTAAACGGTACGGTATCGTTAGGGTCCCTTAAAACGGTTTAATTACACGAACGACTAGGAGAATTCGCATGGCGAACAATGGGGACATGGAGTACATCACCGTCATCAAAAAGGACGGGTCTGTCATTCAGCAGGTGGTTGATCGCGGTCAGCACCTGTGCCAAAACATCTACGTGGCGGCCCGCAAGATGGGTACCATCACGGACGATGAAGAATTGCCGGATGGCGATTGCGCGCCGGTCCACGAGACTGGCCACATCGGCATCGACTGATTCATCGCAAAATTCACAGAGTTCCCCTGCAGGGAATAGGGCTTACATGAGTAAGCCCGTAGTTAACGGGCTACAAGCCCTTTTACCCAACTAGAGGTAATCGACATGTCGAGACGCATTACTATTGAAACAAAGATGGGTCGTGAAGAACTTGTTGAGCAGTCGCTCAACGATCTGGAAGCCAACTTCCGCAAGGAAGGCGCTTGGTTCCGCGTGAAAGGTGCTGAAGGCCAGAACTTCATGTACACTGGCGCGGGTGTCAACACCGATACGCAAGAAGTTCACTTCGACGAAGATGATCGCAACGCGAAAAACTTCGTCCAGAACCGCCTCTTTCAGGTGTACAACAAGAACCTCGCGCTCGATACCATGATGCTCGAAGGCCATCAGGTCGACGAGACTTTCGAAGCGTCCGCTGGAACCTACATCGAAGGGTTCGGCGACGTCATCGATGAAGGCGATATCGTGATTCGTTCGCGAGCATCGTTCTAAATCGAACCGGGTCTAGCCTTTAGGGGTTGGATCGAAACCCCGAACCACTAACATATACCCTAGTGGTTCGGGGTTGTCAAAATTAAATACTAGAACATATTCGCACGAGGTTTATTATGAGCCGTTTCAAGCGTCTCATCGAGAACGCCCAGACCAAACAGACGGAAAACCAAGACGATGGACCTATCGTCTCTTCCGCAGGGCGTTTTGGGACCGCAAAGGTTGCTATTACCTCGAACGGCCCATTTACGCAATCCGACTATCTCTGTCTCACTGTTCCGTGTGAAAACTCGGACTGCGAAGCCCCCATTCTCAACATCATTGAGCCGGAATACGATCTCGAAGTGGGGTTATCAACTTCGATTCCTATCGAGTTGATTTTCACCGAACTCAAGGGTGAAATTCGCAAGGGCGAGGTAGGTTTCTGGTCGCGACACGTACTGGCTACGGGCAACATCTATTCGTTTGCCTGTCCCGAATGCGACCACGAAAACCAATACGTTATCTGCAAAGACGGCGGCCTCTTGGTCCTGACTGTCAAGCATGAGCACGTCGACAAACCCATCCCGAAAGACCGTATCGGATTCCTAGCCCATCCCAAAACGGAATGGAACTTGGAAGATTGATTATCTTTGACACGGGGCGGACGTTAGGGGTAAGGTAGGGGCACGGCAACGTTGCCCCTATTTTTATATCCCCTACGAGGTGATACGATGCTTACCCCACAAGACCTTCTGGTCAACGAAACGCTCACAGACGAAAAATACGATTGCAAAGAATACGTGTGTGATTGCGGGAAACCTGTCCTATACATCGCGGACCCTCAATACGACCTCGCTGTAGGTATTTCTCTGGGGATCCCGAAAGAGCTTGTTTTCACTGACGCCGACGTGGATTTCCGGGAAACCCCTATCAGTAAAGACAGTAAAGAGAACAGCATTTGGGCGCACCACGTCTTGTCTGCCGGAAAGGATCTTCGGGTTCTGTGTGGTGGGTGTGGTACCGAAAGCAACATGCTTATCTGTGGACCTGAAGGGGATGAAATACTGGCCCTTATCCTCGACTGCGAAACGGTACAGAAACAAATTCCAGTAAGCCGTGTACCCTACGTCGAGGAAAAGCCTGCCGAATGGGAAAAGCGCGAAAACATGAGTGACAAAGAAACCTATGAACTCATGGGTAAGACGCCCTTGAAATAGGCGGTTGACACGCCCTCCCAATCCAGTACAATACGATACGTACCAAGAAGCCACTACGACACGCATTAAGGAAAGTAAATGAATAACGAATTGGAAGGGTATCTTCGGTCCCTACCGCGTCTCCTCGTCATTAAAACTCACGAGGAAGACCGCTTGATCGAAGAGTTGCACAAATCCATCGGCAAAAAGGACGAGATGTTCGTCTGGAACGTCACGTTCGGCATGATGGAATCGGGCCGCTATATCGACGAGTGGAACGCCTTGAACCACCCCACGGACAAGGATACGGTCAATGTCCATCAGGCGCTCATCAACATGTACAAGACGCCGCAGGCACCGGACGAGAACAGCCTGTACTACGTCATGTTGGACGCCGATCGGTTCATGCAAGACCAACAGGTTCAGCGTCGGCTCAAGAACATCGCCGTGTCTTCGTCGCACAACGATCGGGCAACCCGAACCGTGGTTCTGGTGAGTCAGACGGGCAAGGTTCCGCACGCACTCGAACCCTATGCGGTTGTCCACGATTTCGATGCACCCTCGGACGAATTGATTCTGAAGGTGTTGCAATCGGTCGAAGCGGTGATCCAGAGCTACGACCAGAGTTTCACACTGCCCTCCGATCGTGAAGGCGACGACATTCCGCAGACCTTTGTGGAAGCGTGCCGTGGACTGACGGTTTTCCAAATCAAGGAAACCATCATCCATTACGCAGCGGCGCAAGACTTGAGTGTGACCCTTGAGGACATGCAAAACTACCGCAAGGGTATCATCCAGAAAACCAGCCTTCTGGAGTTGCTCGAAACCGATATCGACTTCAACGATATCGCCGGTCTGGACAAGCTCAAAGAGCGCCTCTACGAAGTCCGTTCGGCATGGACCCCCGAAGGCAAAGAGTACGGTGTCCCCGTGTCTCGCGGCCTTCTACAGGTTGGCGTTCCCGGTTGCGGTAAGTCCCTTATCGCAAAGGCGCTGGCCAACGAAATGGGTGTGACGTTCGTGAAGTTCGATCCTTCCAACCTTTTCAGCAGCCGGGTTGGTGATTCAGAGCGCAACATGCGGGCAGCGCTCAACTACATCGAAGCTGTGGCCCCGTGCGTCGTGTTCATCGACGAAATCGAAAAGGGTCTGGCGGGTATCCAGTCCTCGTCATACAGCGACTCCGGTACAACGGCCCGCGTGATTGGTACGTTCCTTTCGTGGTTCCAAGACCACGACGAGGACATTTTCATCATCGCCACGGCTAACGGTATCGGCAACTTGCCGCCCGAGCTTATCAGTCGTTTCGAAGAGAAATATTTCGTGGGGCTTCCGGCACGTCAAGCCCGCGAAGATTGCTTTCGTATCCAGTTCGAAAAATACTGGAACGATTCGATGGGCGACATGGACGATCTGGACTTCGCCGAAATGGCGGACACGTCCGACCAGCTTACGGGCCGTGAAATCGAACAGGTGGCATGTGATGCTATCCGTAAGGCGTTCATGTCCGACGAAAAAGAGGTCACGACCGAAATCATCCTCGACGTCATCCGCACCAAGCCTCCGCTTGTGCTGACGATGCAAGAGGAAATCCAAGAGCTACTCGATTGGGTAGGCTGGGATGCGAACCGTCGCGAAGGTGTGCGTGCCCGTTACGCTTCCGGTGAGGACGTCGTAGAGGCCGATGTGATTTATGCCGAAGGTGAGGGAGGTTCGGGTAACCGACTCAACAACCTGTTCGGCAAAAAAGACGCCGACGCCGACAACCTGAACTAAGGGGACGACCCCGAAGTTGGAAAGGGGATCCCATAGATTGGGGTCCCCTTTTTGGTATTACGAAACCCCTCGGAAGGCGAAGCGCATGAAACGGCTGGAAAATCGGGACCGCATACAGGGTGAAATGCCCAGCGTCAAGCCTACGATCGAAAGACGGGCGGCCCGCTGGGCTTCACGTGATCGTGTCCAAGCACACTACCGATACGAACTCCGCCAACAGGACGGTGACTTTGCTTATGCTTTCAAGGTCGCTTTCGGTCATTGGGCCGATTACAAACTACCCGATTACAAAAGCCTCCCACAATTCCACGAGGCGCTCCGTAAGGGACTTCCCAACCTCGACCGTGATAGCGCATCCCTTATACACACGATGGCCAGAGACTGGATCCTGCTTAACCGTAAAGGGTCTAAGGTCCGGGACCTCGTAGCCGCACAGATGCGAAGCATGGTCGAGCCGCTTATCGAACGTGACCCGTTCGCTGAGTTTTACATCCAGACCAAGCTAGACGCCGCCCTTGAAGAACTACATGCGACGTCTCAGACGGTCCGCTCCAACCTCACCCTGCTCTTTGCGGCACCCGCGTTCAAAAAGACCCTTTCAGATGAAGTTTACGGGTTCAAGAAAGGTCTCGTCGGTAAGGTGCGATCTTGGCTCAATGCGCAAATATCGCTAGACATGGAGGGTCGCTACGATTTCCTTACGGAAGACCGGCATATCAACACCCAAAAATACATCTCTTATTACGAAGGCAGGTGGGGCGGAGCTACTACATTCACCGATGACTACGGGGGTAACAAGTGGTGGTATTCGACACGCGGAGATACTACGTATACGTCAAGTAATACGGCGGGTAGTACGTGGCGACACCCTAAAGACTTGCAGCCAAAAGCTAGGAAAAAAGACCAACGAAAAACTACGTTCAAGACGTCGGCGCTTTTCTCGATGCGTGAGGACCGTGCTCTGCTTGACGATCCGTTCGAAGGGCTATCGGTAGCTACACTGGCTACCGACCTCTTGTGGGGTATCCACGACACGCTCTACAGGCAATCAAACGCCTATGCCTATGATATATCGCTCGAAGAGTTCGAAGGTCTTTACGGGCGGGAAGGCATCACTTTCTTAGGGACGCCGGACTATGCGCGGACTGACGTGTTCCCCGAAGAGCTAGATATCAAAACGCTCACCCCTCGGGACAATAACGCTTCGTCTGTGTTCGCCTATGAAGGGCCTATCAAGGTGGGCGTAAGCATCTTCGTAGGTTCACCGAAAAGGTCACAGCCGCTGGTCACGTGCTCTTGCCGAGCCACGATTACGTTGAAATTGCCGGATACTATCTGGAAGTACAGCAGGGGAGATGAGTAGGCCCCCAACCCGAAGCCGGGGGCCTACCATAGATTAGTCGCTGGTATTGAAAACGTCGAAAAATAGTTGGGAGATCACACCACGTTCGTTCTGTACCAGATGAACGTGAGCCGTGTGTGGGGAGTTCAAGAAGTGGGAGCTGCTTAGGAGTCGGTAAAGGCCGGTTTGGCTTTCAGTGATCCGACCATCCTGCTGGTTGAGGTCGCCGCTCAAAATGAGTTTCGAACCACCCACATCATCAATACGGGAACCCAGCGTTTCCATTTCGTGGTGGTTGAGGTTCTGGGCTTCGTCGTACCACACGATAGAGTTCTTGAGGCTGACGCCACGCATCAATTCTACAGGCATGAAGTCGATGGTCCCCTGTTGCATGGCAGTTTCGACATACGCTTTTCCGCGTTCCCCGATCAACCCTTCAAATAGGATCGAATAGCTTTTAAGGAACGGGGCGAACTTTTCATTTTCCCCTCCGGGTACAGTTCCCCAATATTTCGACCGGGTTACGATCTCAAGGGGCTTTGACATGGTGAGTTTTCGGTAATCCCCTACTCGGAAAAGTTGGTGAAGGGCATACCCTCCGATACAAACGGTCTTACCTGTTCCGGCAGCTCCAGTAACAACCACGAGTCGGATATCGGGATCTTGGAACAGATTGAGGAGCAGGGTTTGTTCTTTGTTGCGTCCCTTGATCTTGAAATAAGATACTTCAGGGTCGACGCAAAGAATTTGATCGCCGGACCGACTTACATACGCCAGTGCCGACTGTTGACCCGCTCTAAGAATAAGAGGCTGGTTGGGATACACGGGGGTATCCTCATCAAGGTCGACATACCCCTTGTGGTAGAGGTCGTTGATCGTTTCCGGGTACACTTCGAAAACGCGGACGCCTTTTCCGAAAGCAGGCGTTTGACTGATGTCTTGTAGAAACAAGGCTTGATCCCTTGGCTGTAGGTTATCCATTTTGACGTTTCAATAGCTATTTGATATTACTCCCTATACGAGATGGTAATAGGTCCTCCTTTTGCTTGGGCTTGGGTGATTAGATGAATCAGGTAATGCAACTTCCCTTCCAGTCCTATAATCGACTGAAGCGTTGGTACGAGACGAATCTCCGGGAAAGTAACCCGGAGACCGAGTACCATAACCGATGCCTTCGCATTTATTACGAGGGCATGAAGCATTGGTTTGAAAATATGCCTGCGTCGGTCCGTGTCTTTGATTACGACAACGGGAGGCAAGGCCAGTACGCGGACGTACAGTTAGAGATTCCGGTAGGGGGTCAGCCATCACAGGTGTACCTCATGACTCTTGTGACCCCTCGATTGGTGTCGGAAAAATGGAAAGTGGCTGGGGATTTCGGCCTGAGCGAGTTGGATTTCGGATGCCCCATCGAAGAGGTGGCCGATCCATTCAGCAATCCCACAGTGATTTGGGAGTGCCCGTCTCTGACTCCAGATGAAATCGTGAAAGCCGTTCAGGCATGGAGTGATAAATTCTGGCCGGATTTCGAATGCGATTACACTTTCGAAGCGGTTGAGGAGGGCATGTCGGACGCCCCGCTCGATGGTGATTTCCGGGATTGGGAAGAGTTTGACCGCATGACCGAACCGCAATTGTCTCACTGTCGTGTGCTCCTACAGTGCGAAGCGTCGCAAGTGGAAACTATCGAAGAGTGGGCACTTTCGGAAGGGTGTTCGTCGGTCTACGTATCGCAGAGCCACATGGTGCTGTTAGATGGTCTTCCGAGGGAGTCCCTACCCACCATCAAAAATAACTGGCCAGACTGCGCGTTCGCTGTCGCCACGCCAAGTACCTGACCGCGTATTATATCTACCTAAAGCCGTTACTAAAGGATTAGCGACGCATGTTTTTAACCAAGTCAGCCATAGTAGATCACATCCATAGAGGTAACATCGAGATCGAACCTTTTGATCCGAAGCTCCTCAATCCGAACAGCTATAACGTGCGTCTGGCCCCAGAGCTTATGGTTTACCGGGTCGCCCGCTGTAAATGGTATCACCGGATCCTGTGGAAAGCCGCCCCTTCTTGGGCTGAAAATTTAGGTTTCCCGCGCCCCGAATTGGATCTTCGTGAAGATAACGAAGCGGAAAAGATACGTATCCCTACAGAGGGCCTTGTGTTAAAGCCGGGCTTCTTGTATCTTGGACGGACCTTGGAGCGTACTTTTTGCAAAGAGCATGTTCCGTTGTACGAAGGCAGATCGTCAACCGCCCGGCTGGGACTTGAATCCCATATCTGTGGTGGGTGGGGAGACGTCGGTTTTAATGGAACGTGGACGTTAGAGATCAGATGCGCTCATCCCATTCGGATTTATCCCGAAATGGAGATCGGGCAAGTAGCTTTTGCCACATGCCAAGGTGACATTGTACCCTACGGATCGGCGGAGTTTCGTAGTAGGTACCAAGGACAGATCGAGATCACACCGTCGAAACCATTTGAAAACGGAGAGTAAGTAGCATGAGCAAAGAAGACATGATTGAACAAACGGGTGAAGTTACGGAAGCCCTTCCCAATGCGCTGTTCCGGGTCGAGCTTGAAAACGAGCACGAGATTCTGTGCCACATTTCGGGTAAAATTCGCAAGCACAATATCCGCATCCTCCCCGGCGACGAGGTGGACGTGGAAATGAGCCCCTATGACCTCACCAAGGGAAGGATCGTTTACCGTCATGCCTGAACAGACAGCAGTAGATATAAGCCTAGAGAAGGCGCAAACGTTAATGCCCGAGATGGAATGGGAACCCGCTACCTTTTCTACCGGTGTGTCGATCACAGGCACCCTCTTTAAGGGCGACGAAAAGATATGCGCCTTACATTTGACGGGGCGTGTCAATGTGATTGATGATCACCGGTGGTGGCAGTTCATGTACATCATGGGCGACGGGTTGATGTTAGACCACCCGCCCCCAAATAAAAAATTCAGGGAAATGGAAGAGGCGGTAGAGGTCTTTCAGAAATATCTTGCGGAAGAGATCGTGAAAAAGCGCGAACTGGTACGCAAACTGGAGATCACACAAAACCTCTGTGGCAATGCCTAATTACACGGCATAGGTGGGGATGGATATTGTTCCGATATTCAAGGGGAAGGGAGTAAACCCACTAACCTAAACAGGTGAGATCGGCATGGACTTTGAAGCCAATGCGCCGACGATCACCAATCAGATGACGATGCTGGCGATCTACCCACCCAAGGTGGTGTTGGACCACGCCCACGACCACGCCCAAGACGACGTGATTAACAACGGCTTGCACATGACCCTTGTTCGTCTCGGACAAACCGATGATGAACAAGCGGAGCAACTGTTACAGGTCTGTAAAAGGACCGCTTCTCTTATGGACCCCATCGAGCTTTGGGTTGAAGGCACGGGGTTTTTCAACGCACCCGACATGTACGTACATTGGCTCCTGATCAACGGGGCCGGGCTAGATATCTGGCGAGCTACTTACCTCGATATCCTATCTAAAGTCGACATGCTGCCTCCGCAGCGGTACGGCTACACACCCCACATGACGCTAGGTTACTACGCCAAAAGGGACGGTTTCCCCCAAAGCTGGGAAACCTCTGGCATCACAGACTTTGATGGGTGGTGCTGCGACACTATCTATTTGGTTCGCGGTAAAGACGAAAAAATACCCATACCCATCGGCCCTCCCGACCGCAGCAATTTACCGTGGAGGTAAAAGCACACCCCCAAAGGCGGCCCTCACCGGGTCGCCTTTTCTTTTGACACACCCTCGACACTAAGGTATAAAGGAGTAGATTAGTTACCTGAGTGCCGAGGAAGGGTTATGAACACTGTCGAATACGCCTCCCACAGAAAGCCGGTGGGCAAGTACGAGGAAAAGCGGGATGAGCTAGAACTCGTGGACCTCGGCGAAAAAGTCATCGAACAGTTCGTGGACGGGTGCAACATCACGTACCTTCCCAACCGTGAGTGGGTCGAGGCGTCCATCAAACACTATTGCAACCCCCGTTCAATCGTGTTGCACGAAGACGATTTCCATTATTTGGTCGAGTACGTCATCGAATATTTCGCCGACTGAGGGATACATGAAGCGCATCATGAAATACGACGTCATCAAATCCACGGTAGAAACGGTCCGTGAAGTCAAGGACGATTACTTTTTCAGTCGGGACATGGAAGAGGAACGAAACATTTTCGTGGAATGGAACACGACGAAAAAATGTCAGGCGTTGCGGGTTTTGTTTCCCTACGACACTTACCGCTTTACGCTGGAGGTACTCTTGGACCCCAAACGTGACGGGGTTATGTGGGTGCGCGGATACGACCGCAAAGAGATAGTCATCAGCCACAAGTGTAAAGTGGATCCGCTCCCGAACTTCATTCGAAGCACAATGAAACGACTCGATTTTCTTTAAGAAACTTTTGACGGATCTCCGGTACTAGGGTATAGGTTAGTGAAGATGGGAACGCAACTAGAACTATTCACGACGACGACGGAGACAACAATGACGAACGGCGACTACACCCAATCGGCAGCATACAAACTCAACCCCACCCACTGCTCATGCTGCAACCGCCCGCTGGTCGACGGCACGAGCGTCGAGTTCGGCATCGGCCCGGTGTGCCGGGGCAAGTACGGCTACGAAGACGCCTACGAAATCGACGATGAAACGGCCCAGAAGGTCACGGCCATCCTGCAGAACCTGTCGGACACGGCGCTGGCGGACAAGGCCATGAACGCCGTCCTGAAAGACGATAGCCGCAAAGCGGTCAACGTCCTCAACCATGCCGTCGCATTCTGGGCGCACGAAGGCACGCACCTCGAAGACACGACCATGTGCCTCGAAGCCATGAAGGCGATGGGTTACGAAACGCTTTCCGATAAGATCGGTGGGCGTCTGGCTGAAGTCGAAATCACGGTCGAAGACGGTATGGTCCTGTTGGACACGCCCTTCGATACCGATTTCATCGAGGCTATCAAGAGCGTCACGGGCCGCCGCTGGGACAAAGAGAACAAGGTCTGGAAAGTCCCGGTCAGCCAGAAGTCGGAAGCGTGGGAAGCCCTCAAGAGCGCCTATGCTGGTAAGCTGGGCCACGGTCCGAAGGGAATGTTCCGCATCTAATATAAACGGCGTAGCGGGGGTGTGAGAGCCCCCTGCGCCCTAACTAGGATTTACACAATGGCCGCCGACAAATGTTATTTGGAACTCAGAGCCGCTACCGTTTTTGAAGTCCCGCTTTATGAAGAATTGGTGGGCGAAGAACTGGTGGATCCCACTACGGAAAAGGCAGCGGGCATCATGTTGTGCGGTGACGACCTACACGCCGTCAATACCGAATCCCTCACTACTATTTTAGAAGGGATGAGTGTTAAGGCGTTTCTGGTAGAGGGTCCCGAGGTAGTTCGGGCTTTCATCCGGGTCGACGGGGAAATCGTCGAGATAGACATGTCGGATCGTCAATGGGTATACGGGATTTGAGCTATGACAGCCGTGATAATCGAAAAAGAGGTCGCCCGGCTCAAGACGGTAGCGCAAGGGGTACACCCGAAAGCTAATGTCAGTGTCTACGAATGGGGCGAAGCCGAAATTGAAGCCCCGGATTGGTCCACTTTGGATCTGTCCGTATTAGCCGAAGACTTCGACCTCTCAGAGGTTGCAATCGAAGTGAATTGGTCCCGTGAAGTCATCGAAAGCGTATCCTTTACCATCTGGGTTAAGGGGTGCAAAGAACAGTACGGCAAAAACAGCTAAAACCACACGGACAAGGCTATGTTACACCCTTTTCATACGGTGACCAATGAGCACCATCCGAAACCCGGAAAAGTTTGATCCCCGTTGCGTCCAAGACTGCGAAGCTACTGGCCACCCCTTGCATAAGGTAGGGGACCGAGTGTATCATGGAGGTAGTGGCGAAACGGGTATCGTCGTCAGGACGTGGCTAAACGAAACGCTACAGTGCCAAGAGTGCTACGTCTGTTTCGACGACGGGGGCAACCCCGAACAAGAGCCGGGTGACTGTGCGCCCTACATCCTCACGTACCTGTGCTCGACGCTGGTACTCATCAAAGACGGCGATGAGCCTCCCGAGCCGTGGAGCCTCGTCGACGATAGCTGGGACACCGAAGAATAACGATACGTAACAATTGACGGCACAGGATAGCTATGGTATGGAATGTACAGGAGGCAGACATGAACTTGCGCGAATTGAAAAAATACACGGCTGACCCCTGTGTCATTGTGATGATTGGTTCATCCGGCAGCGGCAAGAGTACCTTGGCTCGCGAACTGGCTAATGGTCCGACCGAAATCGTATCATCCGACCATTACCGGGGCGTCTTGAGTGGCGACCCAACGGAACAAAGGGTTACGGGTATCGTGTTCCAGATGATTTACGACATCGTAAAGATCCGGTCGGAGTACCGACAACGGACCATTCTGGATGCGACCAACCTCAAGCGTCAGAACCGCAAGGCATACTACGGCCCGGTGGTTAAGGGGTTGCCTTCCTACGCCATCCTAATCAAAGCGGACGAAGAACTGTGTAAAGAGCGGAACGCCAGCCGGGACCGTAAAGTGCCGGAATGGGTTATCGAAAAGCACTCCTCACGGTTCGCCCATGCGCGGCAAAATGTCCTCGACGATACCGAAAAGTGGACGGGCGTTTTCGAATACGATTCCGAAAGCGGCGACGTCACGATCTTGCGATGAAAAAATGCCGCACATACATCGAAAACCGTCGCATATATCGGGCCACCTATCTGCTTGAGGCTATTGCCTTGGCCACCGGTGCGGCCATGATAGCTATACCCCTTCACGATTTGTGGGTAGGGGGTGACTGGTCTATGTACTTTTGGGCTAGCGTTTTACTCGTGTGGGGCAGTTACTGGAATTACCTGATTTTCACGCAAGCATTGCCCGGCACTTACGAAGCACGCGAAAAATTCAAATGGTTCCTTCACATGTATAAGACCGATGAAGATTTCCGGCAAATCATACTAGACGAAGACAACGAATGAACGGCTGGGAAAACATCTCTGCAGCGATCTTGGCGTGGGCCTTTGAAAAAGGCAGAGCCACGCACATGCCCAAAGGGTGGCTCCATTATCTGGCCCTGTACTTTTACTACCAAGATGGTGGCACCACTGACCGCATGAATGATTGGGAAGTGGGCCGCGCTTACTTGTTGCTGAAAGGCTGGCCGGATATCAATTGGCTTGTTTTGATGGAAGATATTTTCGATATGAAGGACGACATTATGACGCAGGACATCCAAATACTCGACACCCGCAAGATCGAACTCGCTGAAATCGTCACGGCTTTCGACGATGAGACGATTGGCTCCAAGGTCACGAACTCCAACCGGTTCATGGCAGCCTTGGCTCGTGGTATCAACCAGACCGATTTCGAAGACCAGCGCGTTCCGGGGCAAGCCCTTATCAATCTCAGCGACCCTGAGCCGGAAGTGCTGGAAGCAGTCAGTGCTGGTGTCGGAAAACACACACAGAACCCCGAGGATTACGTCGTAAGGCGTTACAGGGGGAAGGTGCGTTTGTTCCTACGTCGGGAACTTGCGGAACCTGCCACGTCGCTCTCAGCGGTCGTCTACACGAGGGACGCTTACCTCGACGACCCCGATGTTCAGGACGAGCCTCCCGAGTACAACCGTATCGCTAACAGCGAATGCACCCATATCCTAGTGGCCGTTTTGGCGTCGGCGGGTGAAGATGCTTCACCACTATCGCCGGGCCGTCTGGTACACAATTTGGCCGGGGGAAACAAAGAGGCACAGGAATGGGACGCCGACGAAATCCGGGGTAAGGCTCGCGAAGCCGTCGACTATTACAGCGAATGGACTACCGTAGCGGACTGACATGCAAGGTCATCTAACAGAAGCGCAAGAGGCCGTCCTCCGGGATGTAGTACAGGACCAAGTTGTCTACGACTTGGGGGCTGGCTCTTGCGACTTGGCATACCAGTTACGGGACATGGGTGCGTCCAAAGTCATTGCTATCGACCGGAACCCGGCACCGATAGATACAGATGGACCTGTTCGGAAGCACCCGAAACGGTTGGAGTACCGGCAAGCCTATTTTCATGATCTGGAGCCTATCACCGAAGGCGTGGTTTTCCTATCGTGGCCACAGCAGTACCTCCGAAGTCTGGTGGGGCTTGTAAAGGACGCACCAACCGTAGTGTATCTGGGCTGTAATACAGACATGTCAGCGTGTGGTCCGATAGACTTTTGGATCCACGTCAGTTGGCGGGAACTAAAGCATCATGTGCCGAACAGGCGCAACACGCTTTTGGTTTACGGGGAAGAGGTAGGGCCGCGTAAGTTAGTGCTGGAAGAAGTAGCAGGGATGGATCGAACCGTCGTTTACAACTACAAGGAGCAGGACAATGACTGAATCACGGGACGAAGCATTCGAGCGGATTCAAGGCGAACTCGAAAACCTGTTTGACAACCGTATCAAGATCGAGCATTTGGGTAAAGAGACGGGACACCAACTGAAGGTCCATGTCTCCAATCGGATCGTTGTAACGGCTGAGGAAATCGCCGAAGTCAAGCGCATCCTGAATGCGACACGGCTGCAAGTCTATAAGGAGTTCGATGATCCTTACGATAGCGACCAGCATTTCGTTTTCGAAAAGGACCACTAATGAAATACACGCCGCCGAAGCTCAAGCGATTAGGCAAACTCAGCCAGTTGATTCAGGCGGGTTCTGGTCCTTGTTCATGTCCCGGACCCGGATGCGGCAACCCCCCTTTCTGTAGGGGATGAAAACGGATCTTAATTGCCGTTCCGGTCGTTGATCCTATCACGCATCAGCGACAAAATGCTTTCGTCGACACCCGCTGCATCCATCGCTTCGACCATCCCCTCGTCCAACGGCCCCATGTACACCTGATTGGCGTCCAAGAGTTCGTTAAGGTTACGTGTTGATGTGCGGGATTTGCGCATATAGCGCTGTGCTACGTAACGGGCTAGGGTTAAGTTGCGCGCTGTTTTCATAGCGGCGGATTTCTTTTTATCTAGCTTGTCGATCACTTTGCCTCCATCCATGTACGTGTCCTCAAGGGCAGGTACAAGGTAGTTGCTTTTCAATGTAGCGGCCTCGTGGCCCACTTCACCGGCGACGATCTCCAGTGCTTTATCGAATTCCTCTTTAAGCAACTCTTCCCGTTTTTTCTTATCATCGGGTAACTTCTTGCCCTTTTTGCGGAGATCTTTGAGTGTCTCTTGCATCAGGCGGTTGGCGTGGTATCCCCGGATATCTTTCGCAGTGGTATCGAACTTGGATAGGTAATCGTTGACGTCTTTTGCGCGAACGCAAGTGTCGTCTTCATCCCCACAGTCGAAAACGAAATCGTCACCGCTCTTGTCTTTCGTAAATTCTTTCAGGACCTTGACCACTTTCGGGTCGTCCACGGTTTTGGTGTGATCTACACCTGACTTACCGGTGTATTTGATCGTGGCCTTATTGCCGTTGAACTTGACGTGTTTTTTGCGCCACACCGTGACCCCGTGATGCCCGCGCTCTTCGGCTGAATTTTCGTTTCCGATACGCTCATAGGTCTGGTCCATCAAGGCTACAGCAAGGGCCTTGAGCTTCGTTACGCTGTCGTCGCTGGCGAGATCTTTTTTGACCTGTTTGCGGAGGTCGTCAATCTTCTTGCTTAATTGCTCGACTTTCTTGGCTTTCTCACGGTTGCGGTGTTGGACCTGTTTGTCGGAGTACTCATACACAGTGGTACCCTCATCGGTCTCCCGCTTATTTTTGTATTTGGTTTCAGCCATGAGTCAGTTTCCCGCGCAAAAGATCATCAGGTTACAGGCTTCGCTGTAGGTCTTCAAGCATACTGTGAAGGGAAGTAGCGGCGGCCTTTAGATCACCCGACTGGCCTTTAGCTTGCTGAACACGGCGGCTGAGGCGGCGAGGATCTTCGCCAGCTTCCATACCTTTGATCAGCTTATTTAGTTCGCCCTCAAGGTTGGCTTTAGCGTACTCGGCTTTCTGAAAGGCGTGGGCCAGTTGGCCGGGCACGTCGTCAAAGTCGGTGACACTGTACCCTGCGGCTTCCTTACCTGTGATCTGCTTTAGCACAGGACGTATATGTGGACGAAGGCTCTTGTTCTTAGCGCCTAGTTTAATCAGTTGGTCTTTTAGGTTGCTCATTTGGGTTTCCTATGTTGCGGCTTAAAAGGGTAAAATCAGTCACCAAACTCATCAACGAGATAGCCTACGAAATCTTTCAGAGTGTCTTTCGAACCGTATTTCACTTTCGTGGAATGCTTACCACCCGAAGGTGTTGTGTAGGTGATCTCGAAACCATTTCCGAACCGGGAATCCATAGCAGGCTCGATGTTGTGGAGTTGCGACTCACGGGATACCTGTTTGTTGAACTCGGCCATGATCACCTGCCCAAGCTCGTGCATGTATTCCCACTCCATCTGACGGAAGGTCTGAGACATAGTGACCGGCACCCGCACCGACGCAGCTTGCTTTTTTAACTCCGCCAAAACAGGCCGAAGGTGGGGGCGCAAATCCTTACGCACCTTGCCGAGCTTGATGAGACGATCTTTAAGGTCTTTCATTTGACTACATCCGATAAGTAGGGTATAAGCATACGTCTAAGGATATCACTTGATACGAACTATAAATGGAATAGTGTGCAACCATGACGACACTCGACGCAAAACACGTTACCCACTTCGACGCCGTAGGCGACGTCCACGGGTGTTACTACGAACTAATCGCACTCGTTGAAAAGCTCGGTTACGTTATGGGTGAAGATGGCCTGTACGAACACCCCGAAGGGCGGATGCTTGTGCTGGTGGGGGATATCACAGATCGTGGGTATTATAACAGCCTCGCCCTGCAGTTTGCCTATTTCCATTGGATAGCGGGCAAAGCCCTGTGGGTGCAAGGCAACCACGACAACAAGCTGTTCCGATGGATGAAAGGCAACCCCGTTTCCATCGCACACGGGTTACAGAAAACGGTTTCCGAGCTTGAGCAAGGGTGGCCGTTCGATAGCCCCAGAACCGAGCTAGGTGAATTCCTCTTAGAGGAAGTGCCTACCAAGATCGAACTGGACGGTGGTGAAGCCGTTGCTGTCCATGCGTTCAATGGCAAGGCCAAATTGCGTATGTACGGCCTCCGTGGCGGCCCGGATAATTCCCGAATCGAATGGTGGAGGGATTACGAAGGCCCCGAGTTTGTTGTCTTTGGACACTACTGGATGGACGACCCGACCGTTCATGAGCACTACTGTTGCGTGGATACGTCTTGCGTCAAGGGAAACACCTTGGCGGCTCTGAGGTGGCCTGAGCGGGAAGTGGTACAGGTGGAAGCGAAAGAGGTATACTATGCGGATAGCCATTAATCGTTCACCCCTCTGGAAAAAGGCACTGGCGGTTGTGCTGCTTACGCTTACGCCCTTTGTTTATGTGATTGGGCTCCTTGCACTGGCGGCCTATTGCCTGTTAGTGCTGCCGGTCACGTTGCCCCTCATTTTCGTGGGTGCAATCTACCACATGTGGGATTTGAGAGAGGGCATATTCGACCGCATCAATGATACTGTGTTGTGGATTTACCACCCCTTGATATGGGTGGCGGAGAAAATAGCATGAAAGCTGTAACGAACGTACATATCGATTACCTCTTGGGTAAGCTCCGGGACAACCCGGAGGAGGTCTTGTCGCTTATCGACGGCGATGAAATGCTTAACCAGCGAGATCACGACAATGGGCTTGTGATTGCGAATGCTTCCAGCATCCTGTTCACGCCGGAATGGGAGCACCAGCTTTACGCCAAGGGCATCGTTTACCGACGTGATCCTTATGAGGTGGTGTCGTTGCCCTTGCTCAAGATTTACAACCACGGCGAAAAGGGTAAGGTCGACGAGGTAACCCATGCCCTTGCGCAAGATGAAGCGCTGCGCGTAAGTTTGCCGTTCAAAGACGACGGTTACATGGCGCAAATCTTCGAGTACGACGGTGAGGTTTACGTATCGACCCGTAGTATGCTCGAAGGTGTGGATATCAATGTCCACGGCGCGGATTTCGATTATGTCGGGGCTATTCGACGCATCGCTGAGGACCAGTACCCCGCGTTGCTCGATCCCGAGGTGATTCGCGGTAAAACCATCGTTTGTGAAGCTCTGCACCCGGAATGCGAATCGGGCGTCACTAAATATGGGGACCGAGAAGATCTGATTGTGCTTTCGGTGTTTGACTTGGACACCCACACGTATTGGACCAACGACCGCGTGATGGAGTGGGCCGAGGATAACAACTGTAAGCCGGTGGAATACCTTGCCAAGAATACAACACTGGCGGAGGCGGTGGAAACAGTGTTGGGCCTAGAGGATGCTGATTGGTTGCCGGAAGGGGGTGTGATCTGCTTCGAAAAGGACGGGCGTATCGTTCACCGGGTCAAGGCTAAAACAGAACGGTGGCGGTGGGAGTTCGCGCTCCGGTACAGTTGTTCGATTAAAACTGTCACCAAAATATGTTTCGGCAAGCCTGAGTTCGAAAAATGGGAAGCCCTCAAGACCTACTTGATCGACGAGGGTTCGACGTCTGAGGAAACGCTGGAGTACTACAAAAAGTACCACACGCAATACCTAGATTGGCTTGCGAAATGTCGTTCCCGTGCGGATGAGGTGCGTGACATGTTGGCCGAATGCCTCGAAGAGGTACATCCCGTGGACCCTTCAGAGGAACAAAAGGCCCTTGCTTTGTACGCTAAAGATCAGTATACTAGAGCGGACTTTGCATTGATAATGAATTGTTATAACAGTGAAAGTGTGATCCTCTTCGACGTCATGTGGCAACATGAGTTGTACAGTGGCATCAAGGGTGAAATCCTCGACGCGAAACAAAAAGCAAAAGAGCAGTCAGAATAACTGACACGACGTACTACTAAGACGTACACGATCGGCTGCCCATCTGAATTACAGGGAGTCTGTATGTCTGACGATAGTGCGATCTTTTTTCCATCCGACCGTCTAGGTGGTCTGTTCACTGAACTCCAAGACGAGTTCGAAAACCAAGTAGACGAACTTTTGACCGGCCCTATCGCCGAGGACGATAAAACCCTCAAGGTGGATAGGGCCGTTTTTATGGAAGGGTTCACCACCCATATCCACCGCTACCAGCAAATGTTCCTAATGCTCCGGGACATTGGCCTTCTCAAAAACTCGATGCTGGAAGTCAATTTTTTGACGGCACTTGCGGTTCCGGGATATGAGCCGGGCATGATGCTTCCCGTGATCCGGCAGCATGACGATTTCATGTACGTAGGGTTCGAAGAACCACCCGTCGACCTGAGCACCATAGAAAAAAGGGACGCGATCACAATTGCGACCGTGCCCCTTCTTCCGGGAGATCCGCCACCCTATAATGGGAGGTCAGTGTTGGTTACGACGGTGGATGCGGAAACCGAAGTTGCTCTGGTATCCCACGATACGGACCGTAACAAAGTGGTCCTCATGTGGGGCGATTACGTGATGGACGAAGTGAACCGCCAAGAACCCATCAAGCCCGAAACGCTCAATTAAGCAAGCGTGATGTCGAGATCACCAGCGTTGAACGTGATGGTATCACCGTCTGCAACGGTTTTACTGCCTCCGGTTAGGGTGCCGTGAAAGAGCATGTTACCACCACTACTGGCATCCATAATACCAACAGCGGCAATCGTCCAGTTACCGCCGCTACCGTTCGTGAAACTAAGTGTGCTGGAGTTTGAAGTGGATCCGTTAGTAGGTGCCGTAAACGTTACGCTCTGCCTACTATAGCCCGTACCTGTGATCTCAGTACCACCCGTACCTGTATCGGTAGGGGAAGCATCGTAAAGTGCTAGGTACACGGTTGTGGGCGAAGTCAATGCCGTGTTGCGAAGCACGTGATTGACCAGTGCATTTTCCAAATAATTGGTCATTTGGGACATAACTATTCTCCTTGAAAGTTCCGGTTTCCATTACTTCGAGGTTACAAACAGAAAACCGATCAGAGCCATTTATCGGACAGGTACTGGCGCAATCGGGTTTCATCTAAGGTTGATAGGGAACTTGCATAGCAAATGATCTCCCCAGATAGTCCATCGAAATATCCCACCCTTGTGTTGGTTCCATCACGGGCCATACCCAGCTCGATGTACGTGTTTGAGGTAGGTGATGCGTCGGCATTACCGAGGTTAGACCCGGTGCCGAGTCTGGTACGGGCATACAGATTGTTGGAAGTATCCCATTCAATGTTCACAACGTAGGCTTTTCCGACTTGTCCCGAAATCGTGGCCGTGTGCCCTGTGCCTAGCGAGTCGAAACCTGTTAGGTTCCAGTCCCCGGAACTCGCTCCCAATTGCAAAAGGCGCTGGCTTTCCGGGGATCCGTCTGAATAGCTGTGGTTGAGGATGTAGTTTTCATCCTCAACATTTGTGATGGCTACAGCAAAGGTTGAAATGGGAGCGCCTGTATCCACTTGCGTTACACTGTTAGCATACAGGTATCGGGTAGTGGCATCCCACCCCAAACTACCAATGCTATTGAGCCCTGTTTCTGACCAATAAGGTACTACGGATTCGTTCGTAAAGTGGTTAGCATTACCCGACTTATCTTCGATCCGCTCTACGGGATCTCCATCTGTAGTTACAGCTACCGTACCCCCTTGATCTTGGTATATGGTATCTTTGTCGCTGGGGTCGATCCAATAAACCAACCCGGCAATGGAGGTTGGATCCATTGTGTAGGTTGAATCGATTGTTGTCGTTGCTGTGCCCGTCATAGAAACGGAAACGTCTTGTGTTACAGTCGAATCGACGGAAATCGTTGCGGTCCCCGTCATGGAGGTGGTTATTGGCGTAGACGCCTGAGCACCTGTTGTTATAGATGCGGATCCCACCATAGAGACGGATGCTGTGGAAATTTCTTCGCTTTCCACCGAGGTCGTGGCAGACCCCGCCATAGTTACCGTTGCCGAGGCGATGGCTGTTGGGCTGGTTACGGTGGTAGCGGATCCCGTCATAGCCGCCGAGACCCTTAACACTTGGGTGACACCTATATCCGTAATAGCTGCCCCCACCATATCTACAGCACTGAACATTTCCATGACGGGGGTTGAACCCAAGGAGGCCGTTCCTGTTAAATCAGCGTCTCCTTTGTGATCCAAAAACGCTTCAACTTCCACGAAAGCCAAGCCATACATTGAGATAGCGCAAGGGTCCTCTGGGTTGCGCCCGAGGATCACTTCCATGAGAGAATCACCTTCCATTGAAACAGAGGCGAGGTGTTCTACCGTAGGCGAAGGGGCAAGGGTACCTGAACCGTTCATCAAGGCCGAAGCTGACGTGGACCACGTAACATCGTTGATCGTCAACGTACCTGTGCCGAGCATCTGAACTTGATGCTGATCGAGTACTACAATAACGGCACTATCTTTGGCCTTACGTCCCCGCTGGTCGGTCCCCTTTACCCATACCGTTATCTCAGCGGGTCCAGAAGGCGCTGTGTACGTCACAGAGGCTCCCGACGCATCATCATATACGTTATCCCCATCAAGGTCCCAGACGTACTCTACGTCGCTACCGTTGGACGAGGCGGTTAGTGTGGTGTCCGTCATTTCGGTGACGGTATAAGGCCCACCTCCATCTACGGTAAGCCGGGATGTATCGTAGAACTGGCTGGACACATCTTCTTCGACCAGTAGCTCTTTTTTGCGTCCGAGGCGGTCCACTTCGACGTGGTAAGATACCGGGTCCTCCGCCCCTTCGAATTTCGGAAAGACCTTGATCGAATTGGAGGTAGGGTGCCCAACGACGGTGTAACGCCCACTGTTAAGGCAGGTTTCAATCAAGAGGGTTGCGCCTTCCGAAACGGAAGCCAAGGGCTTGTCTGTGGCGTCGTCTTTGAGTACACTGAGGCTACCTAATTCGATATACCCGGATGTACTATCGAAACCCGCCATACCCGCGCAATACCCACGAGCATCGTCATAGTAATAGTTGCGGAGGTGCATCCGCATTTCGTCGGTCACATTGTTCAGGAGATCCGCGTCCTCACCGAACATAAAGCGGAGGCGGTAAAGTGTATGCGCCGGGCGGATGATCTCGATCAACAACCGGAGGTTCTTGTCGAAACGGAAAACGTCTTTCGGGAACTTCGCTTGGAGGTCAAAGTCCAGCGAAAACCCAAACTGATCACTAACATCAAGCGGGCTGCCCTCTTGGCGTGCATCTTCGAAGTTCTCACGAATGGTGAATTCTTCGGAAGTGAATAGCTCGACGCCTTTGCGAATTGCCGCAGGTGTTGACCCTTCAAAGTAAATTTCGATGACCGCTTTGAGGAAATCCCGAAAGCTCTCGTCGTCGAATTCGAGGTCTGGCAACTGTTGGTTCAGGAAAACAAGGTACCCGACCGTCTCCCAGAGAAACTCAGATCGCACCTCATCAAAAGACACGTCTGTGCCGAGGCGCTCTAGGATGATCGTAATGCGTGCCAACTCCGTAGCCATTGCTTTCATGTAGACCGTGTAATTCGGGCCTACGACGCTAGACTCATAGTTGGAGGGCAGCAGGTTGATTAAAGCGTTGAGGACCGCTTGACTTCTCGATATGAGAAGTTTCTGGTACCCTTTCCCCTCCTCTACCAAAGGATACGGGTCTTGCTTTCCGTTGTTAAATCCGTTGGCCATCTTAACTCTGCTGGTATGTGATCGTAAAGTTTCCGAGTTCGAGATAGGTTACGTCAGTGACCATGATAGATTTGGAACCACTATCTCTGTTCACGGCGTAAGTGGCGGCATACGTGTGGTTTTCCGGGGAATCATTGCCATCCACACTGAAGAAGATGCGGTTAGCTGTCAGTGTTTTGCGCCGGGCTTCCCGCTCAGTGGCTGTAGCATAGCCCGCAGCCGTCAACGTGGCGTCGTCGCTATACCCGGCGATATTAAGACCATCGGCCCCCACGACTAATGCTTTGCCTGCCTCATTAAATAGGTCGTTGTACGAGCTTACGAGATCCATCATTTGCGTATCTTCGAAGACCCCGTGGTGTTGGGAAACATCTCCACCACCGGCCACCGTGGGGTAATTGAGGCCGTCTTTGAGGACGTAAACCTTAGCGTTGCCTTGCTGCTCTAGGAACGTGGCATCGTTGTTAACCGGCTCCCGGATAATCAGCGACCCATCGGCAAGAGCCATACGGGCAAAAGGCATAACCACGTATATAACACCGGTCGTGTTTTCGATCGCTTGCACCACATCCGATTGGTAAACGGGTTCGCCGATCGCTTTGCTGTTGAGCAGTTGACTTACGTTGGTTCGGAGGTCCGCATCCACTTGGGCTCTGGAGGAACCCGGCTCCAAGACGACGGTCATTTCAAGTTCCACTTCATTTGAAATGGCTTGCTTGACTAAGACGTCCGCCGTGATATGCCGCTGTTTGTTGATAGCCCCCTGAACACGATCAAGTAGGTTGTTGATCGTGTACTCCACTTCAAAGTTTTCGTCGTGCTCGTAATCGACGCTCACCTCTTCACCGTTACCGATTGACCCGGACGGTACCCGGAAAATTTCGAGGGGTGTCGTTTCGTCACCCTCTTGGATCAAGAAATCAGGTGAAGCTGAGTTAGGGCCATCGTATTCTGTGAGGCGGTCCAAACTAAAGACACGAACACTGATCGGATTAACACCCAAGTTTTCAAGGGGTTCAGGAGCTTCACCCACTAAGACATGATTTTCATCATTGACTACGAAAGTGTTCCCGGAGGGCACGCCCCCGCTCTGAGTGATCTCGATGTAATCTTGGGCTTGCGTCGAATAGCCGTCCAGCAACGGGTCTTCGACCCGATAAAGTTGGTAGTTTGTACCCTCTTCGAGGACCGCACCTGTGTTGAGTGACGAGATACTTTCCACCCCGAACGCAGGCTGCCGACTAAAGACGTATTGACTCGTTTCTTGGAATCGGAAATCACCAGCCACGATGTCATTGGTACTGACGGAAGGCTGTGTTAGGCTTGCATCCAACTTGATTCGGTTGTAATCTAAGATCGTGTAATTAGTGAGATCGAAATCTTCACCGGTCGATACGTTACGGAAACCAAACCCTTGGGCCTGTTGTTGGCTAGTAGCTCCGAGTAATTCCGTGATCGGATTATCGGGAGACAGGCGGGGGTCGTCCGCTACAAAAATGAGGTCGGAGGGGTTGGAGTCCAGAATGAACTGGATGTTCCGAGCCACCCTGAAACGCAAAGCAAAGGTGTCAGTAACCTGCACTTCTTCAAGACCTTGCAACCATACGTCTACTTTGCCTCCGATATGTTTTTCGCGGAGATCGTCATAGTCTCGCATCATAAATTCGCTTTCGGACTTGACCACCTTGGCCCGGAACACACCCTGTTGTTTCAGGGCTGTGGATAGATAGCCACCTTCCGTACCAACATCCACGCTGGAGTACGCAAGGATAGCACGTTCGGCAAGCCGGGCGTTGCTTTCCCGGTCCCGCCCGAACCGTGTAGCTTCAAGGTTCTCTACTTGCATGGAGGAAGCACCGCCAAGTACCCGGTTGATTCCCCCGGCAACTACGTTACCGTCTTCGCCCGCTTCAGTTGCTCGGATGTTGGCTTGGATCTCCCAGCGCTTCTTACGCAAATTGTAATACGAATCCTTCACATCGAACGGAAGCACAACACGGGAAGTCGTTGTGAACGATACCGAAGGATTGTCTTGGCTGGATTCGGTCGATATAATCGTTCCCTCTTCCACCACAAGGTCCGTTGTCGGTTCCGTCGTCGTGTAAAAGATTGCTTGCCCAATCGCAAAACCTGCGCCCCCACGAGCTTTCTGGACATTACTCGCCAGTTTTTCAAAGGAGTCGTCAATCAGCGCCTGAACATCGGAATCACGGTCAATACCAAGCGCCGATTTCAGGGCTTGTTTATAGGGGTTTTGAGCTACCGGATCTGACTCACCATCACCATCGAGGTCGTCAATGGCCAACAAGGTCGAGAAACTCTGGGAGCGACGAATGAACCCGGCGATGAAATGGAGCCGTTCGGTTTCAGACGCAAACGGTTCAATGAACACATCTCGAACCACCGAGCCGGGAATCGCGCTTACTTGGTTGTCGGTACGGGTGATCGAAGACAGGTAGTCCCGGACAATATCGTTCTGAGACTTGGACGGAATCTCTTGGAGGCCCGTAGTGATTACCAGTGGCAAGCCCACAAGCTCAGAGCTATATGTACTTTCGATCTGCCGATTTGTGTCCGGGTCGTAAGCAACTGTAGTGATTACATAAAACAGAGGTTCATCATTCGGGACGTCGGCGAAAAACTCATTGTTAATGACGCCATCATCTTCAGTCGCCACCCGGTCGTGTACGAAATGGAGGTAGTCACGGGTTTCCACCCCATCAAGGGAGGTCGTGACTTTGATCTCATTGGTCGCCCGGAGGCTTGTGGTGACGACGCTTTCCCCTACCGTCTTGACCGGGTTGTCATTGAAATCCTCTTCCACCAAGAGAATGCGCAACTGGCCGCCTTCGCTCGTATAGAACGTGGAGTCTTCAGCGACACCCGTAAGCTCAGTTTCTTCGAACGCCACCTCGGTGATGAGGTTTTTATTGAGCTTGATGTAACCTTGGGTACCACCTCCGCTATCAATCGCTCCGTATACATTGTAGCCGATGACATTGGGGAGGTCGTTTTGTGCCCACACGATCTCGACTTCATTTGACCGGCGACGTACCCTCAGTCCCGAAGGAGGCGATACCACCAGATCGAGGTCCGAATCCCGTATCACATTAATCGAAGCTACAGCCGGTGTAGATACACCACCCGTCACATCAATGATGCGAATTTGGATCTTGTTGGCCCCGTAGTCCAAGCGTAGCCCTTCCGGGAAGACATTAGGGTTAGGTACCGTAAACGAATCCTGATCGAACGAGACGAGGTTTGAGTCGCTCTTGAACGGTTCGTTGTTGACCTTCACCTGAACATCAACAATATCCGAAGACAACTCACCCGTGAGCACTTGATCACGTACTGACGTTACCAAGTCTAGGGTCGTGGTTTTTGTCTGTCCGTTAGGCGTTACAAATTTTGGGGGTTCTACAGGCATAATCCTCTACCACCTTTACTTTACCCGCTGAAAGCCTTGCGCGAAACTAGCATCGCCCACAAGCAGGGTATCCGTGATCTGTTCGAGTTCACCCGACTGGCTTTCCAACACGATAGATACATCGAATACCGTGGCGTCGTATTTGTCTTGCTTCACTTCGATTGAAACAATCCGCTGCAGCATCTCCTTTCGCGACACCGGCTGGTAACGCGATTGCTGCTCTTTGATTTGCTTGTACCGTTCGAGCGCATCGGAAACCTCTGTGACCAACTGTGTCTCTACATACTGGCCGCCGCCTACGATCTTGGTGCCGATCAACTCACTAATAGACGTGCCGTACCAGCGGTGAAAAAGGTTGGACCCTTTCACCGTGAATACGATCTTTTCTACCTCCTGCAAAAGGAGGCGTTGGTTTTCCACAAAGATAGGATCGCCTTTCCGGTCGTGCCGGAAATCGTTCTCTATCCCAAGACCCATACACCGGCGACAGACACCCCGGACGGTGTGGTACGACACCTCAAAAATATCGTCATCGGTACGCAAGGGTTCGTGGAAACGAATCACCCGAGCGTGGGGGTCCATGTTGTTTTTATCCTTGATGATCTCCCAACCGGGCACTATAATACGGCCACGGTAATACCTGAGTGCCGAGAAACCTAACGTGGCGTGAGCATTCCCACCCTCCATCTTGAGTGACGACTGTGCGCCACCCTTGTTATGCTCGATCGTAAGGCGGCCATTCTTTACCGACGCTGTAATTCCCGTGGCTTGCTCGTTGATGGTCCGGGCAAGGTAAGCAGCTTTGATTTTGCGACCCTTGGGGAGGGTGATAGTTTGGGTTGACTGACCATCCACACTGAAAGCCAAGGTATCGTTATCACCTGTTTCGATCTCAAAAGGCTCCGCTTTCAGACCTGTAACTTCGATGGAAGAAGCCAGACCATCCCGAGGAACTTCAATGCGGTTCCACAGGACCTTTATTTGTTGGCTGGAGGGGTAACGCACGGTACGGAGTGTTTCCCGATCGTCTTCGATAGACAACCACTCTTCGACCACGTGGTGCGGGCATTTGTGCTTTAGGCGGAGATCCTTGGACATATCAGCGGTCCGTGGCCGAGTGAAAATCTTCGCTGGTGATGAAAAAGTCGATATCTTTGCGGAGGTCCTCAAGCGTCTCCGCGCCGGTACTACGCTTCACCAACAAAACCACCTCTTCGATGTACTGATCCGAAAGGTCGATTGTCCTCTTGATGCGGAATTCAAGGTCTTCCAATTGACGCTTGATCTTAGGTGTTATCCAATCCTTTACGCCCGCCACATAATTGCCGGGCACGGTATCGTCGTAATGCCTCGAACCTTCACTGTAATTACCCTCCGAAGGTTTACCTCCAGCGTAAGGCGCAGCATCGTCTAAGTTGAACTCGCCCTTGGTGATATAAATCCAATCACCACGGCTTCGAATCTGAAGCTCTGTTAAAGATCCACCATAATATTCGAAGGCTAGAGCGTACTTTGCCAGTTGACTATTGAGCGGTTGGATGTTATAATCAATTCGACGCCCCTCCTCATCGAATTCATATTCGATCCACCCCAGCCGCTCAATCTCACTTTTAAGGTACGTTATACGGGGATCCACGTCCTGCAGGGACGCTTCCGCGTAATCAGCCAACAGTTCGAACTGCGACCGTTTGAATGTACCTAGAAAATCGTAAGCCATACCTTTACCCTGCCAGACAAACAGAGAATCTCTACTGAGGTAGGCTTACAAGTAGATTAGGGCCAACAAGATTAGAGATCACAGGCCAAAAATGAACCGGATGGCATTTTCAGAGGCTTCGACATCGCCGCGTCCAGCGCCACCGAACGCAAGGACCACACCCGCAGAGAAATCATCTGGCGAAGTATCGGGAGGCGATTCAGCTTCCATGAACTCCCGCGCTAAGTACGGAGTGCCTCCCACATTCGGCGGGATGAACAACACCGACACCGAAAAGTCAAGAGCGTCCAGACTTGCGTAAAACGAAATGATCGTGTCAAGGAAATCCACAATATCGTTGAGGATTCCAAGCCTTGCCCGCAAGCCGTCAATGGTGTTCTCAATCGCGGCGTTTATGTCGGCGAACACGTTTTCAAACGACTTCATCATACGAAATAGGCGGTCAAGCAACTGGTCGCCTTCCGGGATGAGATCTTCAAAGAGACGGAGTGATTGCCAATTAGGCGGCTGCCCAAGAACCACGTATTTATCTACCGTCTGAATCAGCAGATGTACCTTGGTCCTGACTGTATCGTCTGTGATCAAATCTTTGGACGTGTTGAAACCGTCTGAGGTCAAGAGGTCAACGATGGAGCTTTCCGCATCCTCGTAAAAACTCTTCACCATCTCGTACAGGCTTTCGTTTTGTGTCAAGGTGGGTAAGATCTCGTCTACCCGTTCAAGGGCTACCTTGTCCACCCAGATCCTGAATTGTTGGTGGGGAGACATACCAAAAACACCATCAAATAACTCCCGAGCACCCGCAAAGGGGTCCTTTTCTAGTGTATCCGAAGACGTGATTGATCCGACAACAGATACGTAACGCCGCGAGGTGGCATAATCTTCGATAGCCGCAGCGTCTTCGAACAGACCGCCTTCGAGAATTTCGAAATTGATATCGCCTCGGTCCTCTTGGATAAGTGTGTCGCTGTACGCAGTCACGAATTCGGGTTCACGAGCACCCTCGGCTTCGGCGTCAAGAATACGTGTAGGTATTCCGGGTTCGATGCTACTACTACCAATGAAAAGGTTCGAATCTGAATGATCGGTAGCGTCTGTATCAAAACGCAATAGATAAGCGGCCCGATAAACATTTAGGAGGGCCGTAGGCATGTCGAAACTGGTATCCACATCCGGCAGGTGCCCGAACACAGGCATGGAGGGCTGTGACCCTAACCACTCTTTACCGTTGCGCACCAAGGTATATACTGTTTCCCCGTTTGGCCCTGTGACGTAGCTTAAACCTGTATCCGAAGGCACAGACCGGATGCGATAGTAATACCCGTTTTCGATCCCCTTTTCCACGTCCCGCATCACATACGAATAACTGCCCGCAATGAAATTCTGACTAACGTCATCGTCACCCAACTTGAAAAAAGGGTCGTTTGGGAAAGCGGGTTCCCACACATAAATCGGTTCGCCCAACCGATTAAGCACCGGCTCCTTGATCTGTGAGTCTTGGCCGTCCTCTTTGCGTTTCTTTTGGATCGGATTCTCTTGTACTTTCCGAGTTTTATCGCGAGTTAGGAGGGTGCCTTCACGGGATTTGGAGCGTTCAAGGTAAAATTTATTGCTCGCAAAAATATCGTAAAAAAGGCTCTGGGAAAACTTTGGCTCTTCCCATGAAAAGACCAACGACGTAAGGTCGTCATCCTCTTCGAACAGGTTGATGATACTTCCCGCTGTATCACCATCAGCATCAGCGGGTTCGACAGTTACGTTTATAGGCGGCGGATATTGGACGTGTAAATCTGGCTGCCGGAACAGGTTTGCGAGGGACATTACCTGCCGCAAAAAGTCAGCAACCGAATCCTTATTGACGAACAAAAAGAATGCTCCAAGGTGTCCGTCCGGTCCGATCTGGGGACGGTTGGGATCTTCAACGTCAAACAGGCTCTGTAAAAACAGTTGCTTGAACTTGGGATACCCGCCCTTATAGGCTTGCACTTCTTCCAGCGTAGTGGGGATCAAGAACAACCCGAAGGCCCCTGTTTCCCGCAGGTTATCGAGGATGGTCTGAATTTCAGCCAGTAGCAATGAAATGGATGCACTGACCGGGTTCGGAAGAGCGACCAAAAATGCTTTCAGGACTTCCAAAACGGTGACTGCCACGTCCCCAACGGCGACAAGCGCATCGACTACCGTCTGAAGTTCCTCAAGGTTCTCAGCGCCCGGCAGGACGTCTGATAAGTCAAATGTCTTCCACTCAGCCATTTAATTGGTTCCCGATTTGGATACGAGTCGGTCAAAGTCAGATTCTAAAAGCCGATAGGTCTTCTGGTAAAAGTCGGTGTAAAAGTCGATCACCTCGTGAAGGTTTTCAAGCTCTCGCGACTCCTCTTCCGTCAACCCGGTGGCTTCTTTCTTGAGCACAAGGTCCATCCGGCGTTCGTTTAATGTGTACCAAACCTCAAGCATCATCCTGTTTTTGTTCCTTTTCCTGTATTTCCCTTTCCAGACGATCACGTTCTTCGACCAGTTTGTCCCGTACCTCTTGGAGCTTATCTACCAACCCCTTGTAAGGGCGCAACTTAGTCTTTTTCCATTTCGGCTTTTCGTCAGACATAATCAACTCGACAGTAACTTGGTGAGTTCGCGCTTCCGCTTACGTTTGCGTTTCGCTAAATTGCTTTTGTACCGTTCGATTTTCGCTAACGTTCCATCTTCGAGGTTCGTGCGGAAATCAATCCACGCATACCGAATGTCATAGAGCGCCTCCACCCCTTTCAAGAGAGCGACGATCTCTTGTCGCAAGTCAGGGCTGGCGTCCCGAATCCAACTAAAGCGGTCGTTCACCTCTGATTGGTGATCCAACAGCGTGTAATCCGCAGGGTCGCCCGGACGTTCGGTTAACGCACCTAACGCACCTAAAAGGTTGAGGGGGTCATGGGTACACATCCTGATCCCATCATCAATCCGTTCGATGACCTCAAACACATTGAAATATTCATACAATACCAACTGGTTAGACCTTGGCTGCAACACGTCGCTTCGGTAAATGTCGAAGTCTACACCGACCTCATTCGACAGGACATAAGTGGTGTAGCTGTTGTTTTCGAACACGATCAACTGTTGCGGAGACACCGAGTCGTCTATCGAGGCTACCGTATAGAAACCACGGTTGATCCCCTCTTCGACCACGACAATATCACCCTGCCTTATGTCTTCGGCTACGAAATCAGCACCTTCGAATCCCGTAACGGAAGCAACAGCATCCCCACCCGTCACTGAAAGGATGGGCGGCCCGAAAAGAACTTCGCGCAAATCCGTCAACCGCTCTTTCAAAGTGGTCGACGGGTTGCCAGAGGTTGCCGTCAAGAGCGGCTGGATGTCCACTGGCGCATCCGAATTCAAAGTATAGGTGACACGTTGCTCCACCAACTCATCACGCAAAGCGTCGATTTCAGGGGCAAAGCGGCGCGGCCTTGTTACCCTCCAAGACATTGGGTAATTGGCGAGACCCGAATCACCCAGCGGCGAATAGAACGTCTCTTCGATTGTGATCGTGTTGACCGCACCTGAATCATCAACCGAAGATACCTTGTAGCGCCCACCATTGACTGTACTCGAACCCACGATCAATGTTTGGCCCGGCTCAATATTGGCGACAGAATCGGCGGTTTGCATCACCGAACCTGCGGCGTCCACCGAACCCGTACCCGAAGCGACGACCGAAGCATTGGAAATACCAATGACGACCTGATCCCCGATACTTAAAGGGATCGTTTCGATATGCAAAAATCCGGGTCCACCACCTTTAGCTGTGTACGAGGTCCCATTGTTGGGACCACCACCACTTACCGTCACATCACCTGTAGCATCGCTGAAATCAATGCCCGTTGAGTTGATCCGGTCAATGGTAGCCGGGATGCTGCCGCTATCTGAAAGGGACAGATAATAGTCGGTGGGTCCAGATTCAGCGATCGGGTTTGACGTTATGAGATACCCATCGAACACTGAATCCACATCGTATGCGCTATAGCCCCCGGCCCCATCTGAAACGTGGAGGGTCATCGTATCGAAACCACTGAAATCAGTAAAGTCTTTGGTACCGTCATTCCACCTCGTAGTTACAGTATCGCGTTCGCCATCTGTACCCTCATAAAGTTTCTCTACCGTGAAGTTCACGGTATCCGGGGTCACAAAGGACGCCAAACGCACATTGGACGGATCAATGCTACCAACATCGAACTCTACTGAGTCGCCTAATTCCGTAATGCTATCCGCCACCACAAGATCGAACTCGTCCGGTGGGTTAGCGATTGCTGTCAGGTCGGTAGATACCGAAAGGGTCACAGCATCGACAAGGGTGCCTTCGATTACTGTGCCACCATCGGTGTCGTCTATGACCGTCTGGTTGGCGACTAACTCCGCATTGAGACGTTGGATCTCACTGTCCTTGAATGGGGTAACAAACGGCGGCGGCTGATCACCATCGTCGTCTACCACACCACCGTCAAGTGCCGGGAATCTAAACGGTTCTGTGCGTTGATTGCGGAAATTCACCGTCATGTCGAGGAATGTACCCGGACTGATAGGGGACTGGCCTAACAGCTTCGCAATGAAGCCGGGGAGCGTTGTGTTGATCAATTCGCCTTCCGATGAATTGACGAACATGTCAAGGGGCGTTCGATAGTATGGCGGCGTGCTTTCCCCGAGTACAAACCCCGAATCCGCCACCGGGGGCACTGTATAGATCGTGTCCCCTTTCTGAGGACTCAAGGTCGTTGCGTCGGTCATCGTCAGATCGTTGAAATCTGAGTTGCCATTTTCAGGGTTCGTGCTGACTTCGATGTAATCGGCACCTACCGCAGCAACAATGAGGTTCTGTCCGTAGAGGGTAGTCGTCTGGTCAATCACACCACCTGAAACCGAATAAGTCACCCGGCCAAGGTTCACGTGGTCGCCCACTTCAAAGGCCGGGATATACAGTTCCGGTACGGGTCCCGTGGGATCGTAGGTTGTGTTACTGAAATCGCCAGTAACCGGATCGTACTCCATCGCCACATGGATACGCACATCACCTGTGGAAGCTGAGAAAGTTCCACCTTCCCGCACACGGGCTTTGGCAGCACGTTTGCGGACGTTTTCAAGCGAAAGGATGCTTTCCTGTTGGGGGTCCGCCAAGATATGTAAGAAATCATCTGGGAATTCATACTCCTGGTCCCCGTCTATTTGCGGGACAGTGATCGAGAAACTTTGCTTTTGCTCCGGGTACAGTCGGCTAAATTTCGAAGGCTTCCATACCGGCCTGAAAGTCCCCTGAAACTTGAAATCGAGGGGCAACCCGATCTCCAGCTTGAAAGGCTTCTTGCTCACCATCACAAGGTCGTCGATGTAATTTTCGACGGCACCCATCTGGCTGGAAAGGTTTTTAGTGTTGGCGATCTCTGTGGGCGTGGGCTTGGTGCCGGGGCTTTGCGGGTTGGCGTAGAACGGGATGAGTTCTCCCGTCACAGGGTCAATACCGCCCGGCGTGTTGTCATTACGCAAACGGAAAACAAACTTACTGTCACGGTCACCCACCACCCGTCCGTCGATAACTTCCAAGACCTCTTCGAACTTGAGGATGATCTGGTTGTAGAATTCTAGGAACACCCGACCTGCACGGTCTTGGTCCCGCAAGTTACCACCTTCGAAAATCAAGCCTTCATTACCTTTCTTGAACAGGTCTTGACTCTGCGCGGTGGACAAGACAGGCCCTCCCGAAGGGGCGCTCTGTCTGGCCTTGGAGTTGATCTCTTCGGCCACCTCAAAGGCGTACTCCTCCATACGCACGGCCCTGAAATAAAACGTGTCGGGGGACGAAAAATCGAACGACGCCCGGAGCATAGCCCCTTTGATACCGTTATCTTCCGTGGCGTTAACCCGTCTTGTGTACGACGCTTTGAACCGGGGCAAGAACGTTTGCCCGGCGATAGATCGTGGCCCCACTTCACGCAATGCCGTGTAAGCGAGGTACCACACCTCTTCGGGATTTGGCGGGGTCGTAACTGTAGGTTCGAGGATGATACGCCCACCCGCTTCGAACGTATATGCGAAATCCTTTTCCAAAACAGACCCGTTGCCTGTTTTATCAAAGCGTACCAGACGAACAGTGCGTTCCGGGATACCAAATTTCGAAGCATGTAGGATCTGGGTTTCGGGGGCATAGACCTCGTAGGTAGATACCACAACCGTAGGATCCGTATACTCTTGCATCAAGGCAGACGCCAGAGTGACCCTCGTGAAGCCACTGTTTTCGTTGAACTCCGCGCCCTGCACGTAATAGGGGTCGTCGTCCAAATAGATGATCTTAGACTCACTGATCTTGTCCGTAAAGTTCCCAATCAACCGAAGCTGTTGTTCCCCGGCGCTATTATCCTCAACCTCTACCATCACCGTTTCGGTGTTCGTGATGGGTGTTGTCGATACCAGCACGTTCGGGTTGCGCAAAGCTCCGGTGGCCGCCGGTGAAACCTCTACCGTCGTTTCATTTGTCGTGGAGTTATAAGCCGCCGCCAATACCGTGAAGCTCTGGTCGTTCGCCTGCAAAAACACATCCGCTTCAAGCACATCTGTATGATCACCCCTGAACGTCTGGGTACTTCCCTCTTCAAATAGAACAGGGGACCCCATCGGACGTTCCAAAAGTGATACCGTCGTCTCCCCGCCATCAGCATCGAGTGCATAGTAAGACACCTGCACCCGTCGCCCTCTCCGCACCGAATCTAGGGATACAGTTTTCGTAGTGGTATTGATTTCGAGGGCACTACGCGCACCATTAACAAGCACCTGAGTAGGACGCTGGAGGTCAACGGTACGCCCGGCACCGAAAGTGTCGGAGGCACCGGACCCCACGTTTCCGAGGGTATCGACGACCCTGAAACCAACATCCTCTTCGATTTCGGTGCCGTCGCTATCCGTATACCGCACGAACAACCGCTGTCCCGACCGGAAAGGCTTATCAAGGAAAAGCACCAAACCTTGGAGGGTATACTGATCTTCTGGTACCAGAGCACGCACTTCAAGGTCGGTCCCTTGTAGGTCCGTAGGGACATTAAGTTCACGCGAAGAAACAAGCACTTCGATAGGACCCGTACTCCTCGTGCTACTGAGGTCAGGGTCCAGAATAATGTCGGTCCCCACGTTATCGGCTTCATCGGTGCTGTTGAACACCAGCGTGTTTCCACTGAGCGAATACTCCCCTGTGTTGGGGGATGAGGTCGTGAAAAACAACTCTACGCCTTCGCGGAAAATCCGATAGTTGGCTTCCGAGGCTTGATAATAGGCTGGGAGGGTGATCGTACTCCCAAGGGCTCCGAGGGTTTCCGGCTCAAGGAGTATATGTGGCACTACCGACCCGTCCGAAACGAATTCAAGGGCTTCACCGTCCGGGGCGTGCGTGTCTACATCTGAAACGACATACGGAAACACGGTACGTTCCCGGAGGTCCACCGATTGCATCGCATAGCGGAACACGATTTCGGGCACCTCTATGATCGTGAATTCAGTGATGTTTCCCGACAGGTCAATGTTCCGATCGACCGTGACCGTATTCGCTGTTGTAGACACGATGCGATAAGCATCTTCGCCGACAAGGAGAAGGGGCGCTCGCAGAGAGTCAGAAGGGACTGTAAGGCCGCTCAGATTGGCCGTAGCGGCTTGGAGCGTATCAGGGTTGGTTAGGACTCCAATGTCTTCGAAAAGTACGTCTCCGACGTCCTCAATGAATGTGATGGTGCCCGTGTCGAAATTGATGAGCACGTCATCGTCTGGTTCCAGCGGAACAAAGCCCCCACCCTCATTGAGTTCAAACGAATAGTTTTCGTTGTGGATAATTTGGTGCGGTAATTGGACCGAGTACGAGCTACTTGGGATCACCGAACTATGGGAAGCCTGCTGCGCCCACTGAAGCTGCCGGTTGTCGAAGTCATACATCACATCGAGGCCCGGCTGCAGGATCTTACGCTTGGCTCCCTGCTCTAGCTGGTAAAACACATTGTCGTCATAGCCCGCCACGTCTTGTAGGGGCAACTGATTCAAGAGGAAAGACGGACCTGCCGGTAGACTTGTAGACAGGATTTCATTGGCCACACGGGACACTCCTTTTCCGTCCGGGAGGCCACGGTTGTTTGTCGGATCAACCGGGGACTGTTCCATGCGAAAAGTAATACCTTTCTCCACCGGGAAGTCGCTTGTTCCCACGGACAGCGAATAGTTATTGTCCGCCTTTTCCCTACGGAAAGTGTGCGACAACTGGATCTTACCCGCGTCGGTACCCGACCGGACCACCTGTGCCTTGGTAGACGGCAAGTTGAGCGAATCGGTAAAGTCGCCGGTGTCCTCTACGAATTCAAGATCACGAATAGCTTCACCGGTCTCCGTGACGTACAGGATGATGCTATCGTGGTCGTAAGCAGTGAAATCGATGTCTGATAGGCCCGCCGTGGTAAAAGGGTTCGCATCTTCGATCGACCCTAGATTCGTGTGGGCATAGCTTTCGATAGGATCAGCATTTGAAAAGACCCCATCATAATAGATGGCCTCGCCCTCAAAGTCAGCTTCCACCGAGCTATCAAGATGGACTGCTCCCGTGTTGGGGTTCCACACGAAGTCGTAACCGGTCGACGGCGTGGTTGTTGAAGTCGACTGTTCACCCCGGAGATACGTGCGATACTTGACCCGGATACGGGGCACCTCCGTAGCGTCCGGGATAGGGTTCATGTAAAGTGCGTCGCCCACATGACCGATCTGGCCGGTCGAAGCGTCGTAAGCGAAGAAATTTTTCCGGTAAAAGTAAACCGGTTGGCTCAGATAGGTATTGACCAGATCATTAGCAAAGAGGACGGTCCCGTTGTCCACGTTCAGGACCGCTTCGCCGCTGGGGACCGAGGAGGTACCGTTGATGTACGCTTGAAATTGCCCGTCAGTCAGGCGGTTCGCTTCCGGGACCGGTACCACTGTGCCTGTATTCTGGTCGGGTGTACCGATCACCACAAGGGGTTCGCCGCCCTCCACCACTGGCAGAGCTAGGGGCGTCTGTCCGTTCGGAGTGTCAGGTAGGGTGCCGAGGTTCTCGGGGGCACCGCCCGGAAGTGGGGTCCATCGTTGGAAACGGTCATCGAATCCGAAACGTGTGCGCTCGTCGTTTTTGGTCCAGTTGATCTTGAGGCGGGCAGGTTCCCACACGACCACGACGTCTTGGCCCGGATCACTACTGTACTTGACCAACCCGGACTGTGCATCGGTCGAATCCGGGGTAGGAGTCACACTAGAAACCGACTCAATAGCCCGGCCTTCGCTGTTAAACTGGTATACCCATTCGCTTACTTTCTTCGCGGTCTCCGTGATCTCAGAAGGCACCACCAAGTCAGCGGTTTCGTGGACTTGCACCAAATATTCGGTCGTAGGCGCACTACTATTGTTCACGAAATTGGTGAGGTAGGTAGAGCGATCCTGTTGGCGAACAAAAACGTCGCCTTCCGCCGTGAACGGACTGTTGGAAGCTGCGATGCGAGGCTTGCGAAGAACGAAGCCGTCGAAGGGAACACTCATACTAAATACCTACCTAAACGCAAATGCCCTGCCTCTACTGTAAGGGGCAGGGCACAAATGGAGTACCGAGCAGGCTAAATATCGTCGTAGGGGATGTGGCCGTGCTCATCATGGACATGTAGGTAAGTACCTCTCCATATCATAGTAAGGCGGCCCCTATCATTATAAAGCCGGAAACCCTTTCTTATGTGACCCTCATGATCTACTGAGGGCTCTAATACCGTTGTTCGGTTGAATTGATCAGGACCCTCTAACTGAATAACTTCGCCGTCTTCATCATACTCTGCTTTGCGAACGGCTACATTCACATGTCCGCATATAACTACGAGGTCCTCTCTTTCAAATATCTCGGCATCAGTACCTGTTCTTTTGTGCAAACGGCGTACCGGATCTTTTAACTTTGACATAACAACTACTCCTATACTAGATTTTCAAGGTGGTCTTTAAGCTCACCCACATTGGCGATGATGGTTTCGTTCACGTCACCATCCACTAGCACCACAAAGGTCGGGATGCTGCGGACGCTGAACTGTGCAGCCAACGCACCTTCATCATCCACGTTGACCTTGTAAAAAGCCACGTCGTCACCAAAATCTTCCGACAAGGCTTCGAGCTTAGGCAAGGCGACCTTACAAGGTCCGCACCATTCGGCCCAGAAATCGATCACTACGATTCCTTCACTGTTGCCTACCATTTCTTCGTAATCAGATTGTGTCAATTCTTTCATAGGATCATTCCTTTGTCTAGGGTCTGGGGAAGGTCCGCTCGGTTTTTAAGTCCGAGGGTACGGCCATCCGGGGTTTCAAAGCATACGTGGGAAGCACGTCTAACGACTTCCAAATAAGGGTATTCCAAATGGTTAAGTACCGCGCCCCGCAAAACATCCTCTTGCCCTTTTTCGAGGTATTCATCGGGTAGATCAACACAGTCGTCAATCGTGAACGTCACCAAAGCTCGCGTCTGTTTCATAAATCGTCTTCCGTGTAAAGGTTGGCCCGCCTCTTGATCCGACGCCGAGCCTTTTTGAAAGTGTCCATAGTCCCGTTTGACCCTTGATAGCAAAAGGCCAAAAGCACATCCGCATCATCGGCAATCAAAGTGTTGCGCTCGAAATAGTTACTGTAGGCGAAAGGCCGATACCGTGGGTCGTCTTTATCCAGCCAGTGCGCCGGTGGGTGTTCGATATAACCCATATCGTGCTGTTCGGCGTAATCTTTTGCCCAACCATCAACACCCAGAGGCTGACCGCCTGAGACGATCGTATCTACCGTAGGGTATTTTTCCAGATAAGACGTGATCGTGTCAAATACAAAATCACGATCGGGCCATTCTCGCGAACCTACGACGCCCATAACTTTGGGTTCGGGAGCCGTGAAAAGATCATCAAAACTGATCTCGCTCATGTGATTTTACCCGTACCCAAACCGGTAGTGGGGTTGAAAGGGAAGACCGGGCTACCCACGACAGCGTTTGTAACCACCCCGGAAGCAAACCAAATAGCAATACCTTGGCCGAGTCCCGACGCAAGGTTAGCCGCTTTAGGCCCTACGATTCCGTAAGAGGTTAAGCCCGAATAGATAAAGCTCGTGGCCGCCGTAGGGTCCGCGTTAATCACAGCGCCAGTCTCACTGCCTACAGCAACACCAGCGACCGCAGTCTGAACAACCGCCGAGCTATTGATCACCTGAGCCGTACCAAACGCTACACCATTGGCTATCTTGGACTTGTCCGTTCCGGGTAATGCCGATGCCATGATGTTGGTGTCTAGGATCTGCATACCCGATAGCGGGTCCAGTGTCCATTTACCTGTACCCTCACCGGCACCCAGAGTCCCGAAAGCCTGAGCCTGTACGACCAAGGTCTGGACGAAATTCTGAATACCAATACCCACACCCGAAGCGAGGTTGGTCACAAAGGATCCAACCAAGCCTTGGGAGTTAAGCTGGGCTTGTATTGCGGGAGCTAACTGTAGGGCGGTAACAGGCATCAGGTGCTTTCTTCCTCATCGTTATTACGACGAATGACCGGCATGGTTTGACGGCGCGTTTCCTCGTATTTCAAAGTGTCCAAAACGATTGACCAGTCGTCTTTGTGGAGCACATTGAACGAATAGAAAACCGGCTGACCGTTAATGCCACGGGGTCCGGCTTTGCTCATGTACTCGTACAGGCAACCGATATCGTCGATAATCGGTTCCAAATGCTCAGAGGCCCCAAGCATCAGGGGCATAAAGACCATCGGAATGTCGCTTTCGTTTTGGACCTGTTCGCTCGTGAAAAGGTTCCCGGACAAAAGGGCGTCCACGAACTCACGAATTTCGTCGTCTTCCATCCGGGGCAAGGTCTTGATACCCGCCTCTTCGGAGGAGTCTTCCGGCGTGTTTTCTTCACTCATAATTACCTCGTATGTTGGTACGTAGTGTATACCACAAGAATACCCTCACCGTCAAACGGAAGGTACATTGACCAGAGGGTTCCCTGTCAACGGTAAGCCTGTGAGTGGATCAATATAAGGGCTAGGTCCGGGGGAGCCTCCCACAACTGCCAGAGCGGCTGCCGCCGTACCTAGCGCGACCTTGCCTGTCACATTGACGGTGGGAGCTTGGATGTTGATTGCTGTGGACGCGGAAACATTTACATTAGCTCCCGTTAAAGAGATCGTGCCCGCACCCAACGTCACCGAATAGGTACCGCTTGAGGCTTGGAAAGTAAAGTTTCCAGTAGTCGGGCTTTGCCATGAACACGTAAGGGGGCCGCCCGCCTGTACGGTCTTAGTGCCGGTTGAGGCATACGTAATGGTGTCCGTAGCTGGAGCGCCAAATGTCGTCTGGCGGTTGCCCGCAAGGATCTTGAGTTCCTCAGCATTCGCACTCGTGGTGCTGGGCTTGACGATGGTGGTGGTGCGCCCTTCGCCGATGCTATTGGACACATTCCCCTTGATCGTGTGGCTCTGGTTACTGAGGACGGTCAAAGCATCATCACCGGTACCGACGCTAGCCTCACGACCTTCGGAGGACACCTGTTTTTTCCCGTTGATCTCTTCGATATGGTCTTCGGTGGTGGAAAGGCCGAAGCTACCTTCAATGGCGAGGCCCACGTCCCCGGAAAGCTCACCGGTGATTGCCGAGCCATCCCGGTCGGAACCGGTGACCTTCACGCCGAGGCCACCTTTCGCAATGAGGTCTAGGGATCGACCCGTGGTGTCAATGGAGCCAAGCGTCCACTTGGCTCCACCGGTGGCAAATATGTCGAGCGAGGTATGGTCGTTTTTGTTCGCTCCGATCACTGCTTTGATAGACCCCTTCACATCGGCTTCGATAGATCGACCAGCACCGAGGTTGGATTTTTTCGACGTGGAAGCCGGGATCGAAAGGAAAACATGCCCTTCTTTATCGTGAGCAAGGAACAGTTCACCAAGCCCATCGGGACGGTTCATCCGATATAGGTGGGCCGCCACTAGCGACTTTTCTTTTTCACCCTGTTCGTTCTTGACCGGCTCCATACGAACACGTCCAGACGTGGACGAAGGCGAATCGAAAAGAACAGGTTTCAGGAGCTTACCATAGTTAGACCGGCCCCGTGCTGTATATGGGTTGTTCCCCACCACGGTACCGCTCACCTTTTCGATGAACGGGTTCCATTGGGGGTTGTCGCCAATCAAGTCCCCATCAAAGCCGTAGTGGTCCGGGAACGGTAGACGTTGGTCGGTAAACTCTTGAATCTCCACCCGATCTTCAGCATACACCTGAACGTCCGGGTCCGTCACGTCTGCAAGGTTTTCCGTCACGAGGGCAAGGCGCTCCCCGCTTTCCAAGGTGATGAAGGGGAGGCGGTTAATGTCTGGCGGTATGTCGCCATCCTCGAAAATCAAACCAGCATCTACGAGGTGTTCGAACAGTAGAGTGCCCGGCTTGATACGACCGTCTTCCCCAAAAGTCATATCCGAAGGCAACGTAAGAGCGCTCCGAGTGATACGGCCCGAACGACGCCGGGCGGCAGCCGTGGTAGCATAGGCGTCCAGAGTCGTTGTGATCAAAGACTGGTCTTCGGTCCGCAACCACAACTCAGCACCACCACTGTTAAGTAGTCGGGCATCCCGATCCAGAATAAGCTCCGCACCCTTATCAGAAGCGCCGTAAATGTCTCCGGGATACAGCTTACGCATCTTGTGTCGGGTCGGACCATAGAGGCCCTGTAATTCCCTCTGAAGCGTTTCTAGAGGCTTGTCGATCCCTTCAGCGTTACGTTCAGCCACACCGAGGGGGTCGAAACCTAAAGCCGTCAGGTAGCCGTTCGGCAAATAGGCCAGAATATAAGGCTTGACTGCTTGATCAGTATGGGCAGCAGAAAAACCACACACGACGACACTACCTTCTTCGGGCATCGCGCCGAGAAAACCACGCTTGGACCAGTAGCCGCTGGTGAGCGGGACCTCTTTTGCGGGAGGGGTCGCACCCTGTAGCCAGTGGATATCACAGACCATGTGCTCATAGTCCACCCGCTGGATCTCACCAAGGCGGAGGGCAAAACGCAAAGGACCTTTATGTCCGAGCATTTTGCTTCGGAGTGGTCTTTCCCCAATAGGTGTTGGTGGTCCAAAACGTTTAGCCATCGGTCAATATCTCCGCTTGTGTGGCCATTGATTATGCTTACGTTGGTAAGGCTCTTGCGCAGCCTTGATCTTGCGCTCAAGCTCCTCCGCACCGCCGTCCTCTAGTGCTTTTGTCACCGCATCCGGGTCGAAAGAGTTTGGGTCAATATCTTCGAGGGCGCTTTTAGTCTTGGGGTCTGTAGTCCAAAGGCTCATTCGTCGTCATCCGTAGTGGGGTTAGGAGTAAGATTCGAAAGTGCGGATCCAGCATCTTCGATCGATTGTTCGGCGGTGTTCTTAGAATTCCTAAATTTTTCGCGGAGCTGCTCAACGGCTCCATCCTCGCGGAAAAGGCTGGACACGGTCTCACCACTGTCCAAGGCGTCCTTCACCTCTTTACGACTGAGGGGCGAGTCTACAAATTCCTTTTCCGAGGGGGTAGACGTCGGGATTGACGCGGCATCGGGCACCCGAGGAACCTGCTTTGTTTCACCGCGTAACTCAGCCTCACGGGTCTTACCTTTCTGAAATGCGCTCTGATACAAGTCCCGAAGGAACGTCGTGACGACCGGAATCACTGAGGGATCACGAGGTGGTTTAAGGTCGGACGGAAGCGCATTGATCCCTTGTGACCTGTTTTCTTGGAGTCGTTGTCCAAACAGTTCCAACTGTACACGGGCCTCATTCTCTTCCGAAGGGAGGCCCACCCGGTTAATTCTTTTGGAAGCCACCGGATCGTTCGCCTCATCAATAAGGTTTGCGGCCTGTGCCGCCACACTATCCGCTGCTGATCCGCCTGCGGCACTGGCATCTTCGGTTTCTTCTTCGGTAGGCCCTGCCGGTTCTTTTTCAAGTGCTGTATTCCACACCCGGCTGGCCGCCTTTACACGGCTTGCGTACTCATCAACGCCCCAATTGACAGCTACTTCCTCACCCGCTTTATTGATCTTCGTCTTACCCGGAGGGTAATTCGCCAACCAATGCTCCAACTGTTGGTCGGTCTGCCCCGCCGCCTCTTGACGGTTGTAGGCTTTCAGCGTACCCGGACCGCCTTTCCAGAGGATGGCCTGTTTTCTGGGATCACCATTGTGGCGATCTTTGTATTCATCCTGATATTCTAGGAAATGTTGGATTGACAGTTCCGGGTTGCCCATGAAATCCGTATTCTTACGCCCATGATCGGCGGCGTTATCTTTTCCGATCTGCAACAAGCCCACGAATTGTGACAACGATTCGTTCCCATCTTTATCCACATTTGTACGCCGGGCACTCGCATCACCGGCGCTTTCTGTGTGGATAAAGGCGAGGATCACTTCATCTGGGTAAGTCTCTTCGGAATAGCCCAAGCGTTCACGCACCGAACGGATTGTCCCCCGCCAACGCCCCACGTTACTGTTGTACGCAAAGGTACGGCCCCATTTACTTTGGGCCGTTGTGGGGGTTCGAGTCACTCCCGGCTGTTCACCGTTATAGCCCTCCCAATTCGAAGAGGTGCCTGTATCCCCAGAAGGTGTACCGGGACCTACCGAACCCTTGAAAGCGTCCGCAAGACGGGCCGCCTCGGTCTGGGCCATACCCGCAAGGTCTGCGGCCCCCAGACTAGGAGGACGCACTTCCGTAAGCATCCGCCCGTAGTTGTTGGGATCGACCATAAAGTTCTTGTCTTTACTCGGATCTACCTTGTGTGCCGAAGCTGCTTGGTTGCTACGGTCTTCAGACTGGTTGGGGGTCGTGGTTCCTCCACGTTGGTGATCAGGCTCCATACTGAGTAGCCCTTCCGCCCGGATATCATCCTCTTGCTTGTCGAAAATGAAACCTTTCGAATTAAGTGAGACGCGGCGACCATATTCATAAGTCCCCACAACCTCGTACCCACGTTCATCGGACACCGGGAAAGTCGTAGCGTTCACTTCTATTTTACGGCCTTCCTCATCAATGTCAATCTTGGGGTCCGCTTCGATATGCATGAGGGGTCCCCGATTACGCTTGCCATTGTCGTCGGAATCGTGGGGTGTGTCACGGTTCGGATCAACCATGTACATGTATTTGTTCGGCCCGTTGGTGCCAAACTGTGACCGGAGGTTCACGAGGTTGCGCATCAAGACCTCGGTATCGTCCGCTTTGGCTGCTTGATCCTCAAACGTCTCGACTTTGCCGTATTCGTCAAGGGCCTTTTCCGGGAAATAGGTCAGGATGACGTTGCGGTCCCCTTCGGGCGTACCCGACACCGGATCAATGTTACGCTTGTACATGTTCTGGGGGACAGTGCCCGGATCAGCAATATCGCCCGGTTGCGGCTCTTGATTTTCCGTTTCCCATCGACCGAAATCCCCGTAAAACTTCTGACGCCGGGCCATCAAAGTGGCCTGTGTTGTACATCTGGACCCGTAAGAAAAGGTATGTGTCAGGGACTCGATGTAGTAATAGGCGTCACGGCCTTCGACATACACCGGGTATCCCAACCGAAGCTCCGGGCGTAAAGGGATCGTCACGGTACCATTGTTGACCCGTGAGTTCTGGCGGTCGAGGACATCCACGAGGTAGTAGAACAAAGCCTTGGGACCGCCGTAAGCATCCCCACCAACGAATTCAGATGAAAAGCTACCGGGCTTCCACCCGAACTTTTGCACGAGGCGGTAGTCCACATACGTAGCTTTGGGTTGGATCTCGTCGCCCATTCCCACTTGCTGGCCCCGGAAACGAAAACCGGTCGCTTCGACAAATGTGGCGTCCGGGGGGTTTTCCGCGAAGTTCCACGAGATCACATCAAGGTCACGGATCCACGATACGGGATAATTGGGCCGCACGTCCATATTGTAGAATGGAGGCTTGAAGATCAACTCACCCGTCACGTCCATGAAGAACTCGTAACCGATGGCCTCCTTGACTTGGTTTGCTACATTGAGCTTGGTTTCGAACTCCGAGTTGGTCATCTCCATTGATTGCATCTTGGAAAAGACCAACGCAAAGGGTGTGATATTGGCGAAGTCAATGTCCCCTTGTTTGAAAGCATCGAAAAAGGTGCCTTCATTTTTGGCGGCTTGACCCCTTTTGCCTTTCAGAAACTTTCTAGGGTTGATCGCGAAATCAAGAGCATCCCCCTGCAAAACTTCGCCGGTCGGACCGTACATTCGAAGGGAGTTAGCAATACGGCCCCAACGCAAAGACCAATACGCCATTAAGCGACGGTTTTCTTCGGGGGAAGGTTCGGAACGTTCGTCTTGCCCCGTGAGGCTCAGGTTCCGCATGTTCATCGAATCGCCGTACACGTTCCGAGCAAGCGAATACAGGACCGCGAAAGGGTTTTTCCGGGTGAAGACACTACCCTCCAAGTTGAATCGCTGTTGCTGGTCGTCTCGTGACGCCATCCAAGAAGGGTTGTGCGCAATCTGTTGGATCTCCCACCAATACAGAATATCGCTACACGAAAGGGATACGGTATGTTCACCGGCGCTGTAAGATTCGTTGACCGACGTCACGATACCCCAGAACACAGGGTAAAACTGTGGCGCACCACCAACTGTGAAGTGGCCTTTCATGTAAATCTGGACTTCCATCATGGTCGTCAGAGTCAGCTTGCCGCCCACGTAAATATCGTCCAGATAATGTTCGGGGATATGGAGTTCGAGGGAAGCAGACCCGGAGCCGCCTTGCGTGCCGACGTTGACACTTACGGAAACCAGCATGGGTTGTAGATCAACACGGCGGTTGGGGTTCGAACCGCTAGGAAGGCTCAGTTCGCCGTTGATATAGACCAGACAGTCCGGTGCAGTAGTAACTACTGGACGCCTGTTAGCCTTGTACGTACCTTGAAACATGCTGCTCCACTCACTAAACTCAACCGTTCATGTTCGTCTATACGGAGCAACATATAGACGCATTATGTGATCGAGATCAGGTGAAGCTCGAAAGACGCCCACCCCAAAAACAGCACCAAAAAATAGAACAGCACCTTGGAAAACGTGCTGTTAGGCCATGCTTTTCCTGCGATGAGAATGCCAGTTGATGCGGGGCCAAGGAGGGCGAGGGCGATTGATTCAATCAAGAGCAAGGCGGCTAACTGGTTAATCGTTTTCCCGGTTGAAACGGATCCAATTATCCAACAACCCGCGAATGTTTTCCGCACCAACTGGATTTGCACTGTGGACATTATAGCTTTGCGGAACGTAACCCTGCTCCACCAGCCATTTAGCACAGTCGTATCCAGTTGGCTCGTCTTCACCGAGGTCGTGGTCGAAGGAAATGTGTTCAGGCATCCCCCGTTCCTCGATAGTCGTTACAAACGCATTATAGGTACGAACCACCACCCAATCACGCTCGGTCTTAGGGCTGCGCTCGTCGTCGATGTAAAGGGCGTAGCTCATGCGTCTTCCCGCTTTTGAAAGTCGTCAAACCAATCTTTGGAAGCTATATCATACAATACGCTGTGATAATAGGAAGCGACCCTTTTCAGGTAACACGACATTTCGTAAGGGTCCGCAGGGGGTTTACCTAGCATTTTCCCCAAACAATTCTTGGGGTTTATCAACTGAGCATCCCGCACATAGGACTTAGCCTCGTAGCCCCGTATCCCACCACTGCAAGGCATCACTTCAATGCTCCCTTTTCGATCCCCTACCAACATGCCCCGTTCGCTCGGACTGCGGGGGATACATTTACGGGTTATGTAAGTCAAAAGGAGTTGGACCCTATGATCGGAAGTAAACCGGATCATGCCGTTGCCTAGTTCCCTCCCTGAATGGACGGGAAACACCTCAACCACCCAATCGCAGGGTCTGATTTTCCCTTGCACTAGTAAAGGCATTTATTGATCCTCAGTCTCGCAATAGCGATCGTACCATTTTTTCATCGAAAGATCGTACAGGTAAGAATGGTACCCTTTTGCAACCCGGCGAAGGTACTGCTTAACGGTATACGTGTCAAGATGATCTATACCGCCCGGAATCACACCCATGATGCGTTCTTCCGTCGCATAGTGCCTATACACGCCCGAATGTGAAACGTAATGCACGCCGCTGAACCCACCCCCTCGGTATGGGGTGAAATGTAACGTACCCAACCTCGTGACGACGTGATCTTTATCCGTTATGAAATCATCAAAGCCGACAAACTGCAACAGGGTGAGTTCGACGATACGTGGGACGGGATCACCCTCTTTGGGGATACACATGATGTAGACTTCGACGAGGAAATCATCTACTTGGACCTTCGACTTGTCGATGAGTATTGACATATCAGATCTCCTCGTCCTCGTCCCAAATATCCCGAAGCATCAGCGTCATTTCTTCGATGAAAAACGGTCGGTACTGTTGGATCACTTGCTTGAGGTAAGACCGCACCTCATAAGGATCTGAGCATTCTAAAGTACCACACACGGTGCCCAAGATCAGTTCGGAATCAATGACCTCTAAAAACGACCACTTACTTTGGTCAGGGTGGGGGTAAAATAAAGCACCGGCATAATCTTTTGCTTCGAAATATAACGAACCACGTTCGTCCGCCCGGATAAAGGTAAGCCCCTCTGTAGTCCCCAAGCCCACCCAAAATGGGTGTGGATTGCCCAGAACAACCCCTTGGTAAATACCGACCGACACCTCACAGAACGGATAGACCTGCAAAGGGCTACCGATACTTTCTTCGACCTCTTCAAAGTCGATGGAATACCAGACGATCAAGTCGCCTTTGCGAAACCGTTCTTTTTTGCGGATCAGAGGCATATCACTCGTCCTCGCTACTCACAAGGCAAAGGGCTAATTGCATAATATCGTCTCGGAAGCGGGAACGGTACTTTTTGATCACTTGCTTGAGGTAGGCTTTCATCTCGTAAGGGTCGTCACAGTTCAGAGGCCCGCACACGGCCCCTAAAAGACTTTCACACCCCACTTGACTAAGCGCTCCCGTAGGTACGTAAAACCGATTACCGGCGTAACTGGACGCCTTGCAGTACATGCTAGCTTTCATGGCTATGAGGTGTCGGGTCTTTCCCGTGTCGGACAAGGTTTCCGACTTTTCATAGGTACCAAGGCGAAACATGAATGACGGCTCAAGCTCACCTTCCCAATGCTCATAGGTTGCAAACCCATACACAAGAAGTTCGCCGGGCCGGTAATGCTCTTTGGACAAGAGGAGGGGCATTAAATGCTCTTCATGGATTGTTCGAAACGGACGGTGAAAGCGAAATTGTAATCGAACGTGAACGGCTTGTCTTCGGATTGCGTGATCGAAAAAGAGTCGAAAGAACCCGTGTAAATAGTGCCGTCGTAAAAAATGGAGATCGCCCCCACAAGGGAGATCCTTTGTTGCGTGTTGTAAATGTAACCGTTGCTTCGGTACACTTGATAGAGGGAGAGGAACTGCTGGTAAGCGTAAGACCCCTTACGTGACCCTACAGCAAGACCGCCAGACCCTCGCCCTAGCTTGTCCTTATCGTTGACGTAGAAGGCTCCCACTTGTCCAGTAGCTTGGATCTTGGGCATTTGTTCGCCCCAGTTTTCGATACTGAAGCCGTGACGCACTTTGTTTGCGTCGGATACGATATGTTCGTAGGTCCGGGAAAAGGTCGTAGGGTTGACGTACATAAACAGGGGCGGCATCTCCCGCATCCTAAGAGCTTGCTCCCGAAGGTAATCAAGGTCGTCGGCTACTTGCCGTTTACGGGCGTCTTTGATCTCGTGGTTGTCGGCAAAAGGGTCTTTGCGTTCACGACGATTAGGCCCTGTGATTGGGGTGTTCAAAGTAGCGATACGACTGCGTGATTCACGGGACGACCGCTGGAAATCTTCGTACCGGTTCCGCATCCCACGCAAATACTCATCGGTGCGTTCGATTTGTTGCTCTTGACCGGCTGGAGTGCTTTCCGGCACTTCGACTTCAATGTACCGTGCGGCGCGCTGGAGATCGGTAACTTCCCTTCGGATCTCTGCTTTATCCTCAGCGCTCAGATTTTCATCGTCCTCAAGCTGTTGGCGCAAGGCGTCAATTCGCTCCGCCCGTTCAGGACTCGTGGGGATGATGCGTGTGATGTTTCTGGCACCACCGGCTTGGGGCCGGAAACGCTCGGTCATGGTCGTGAGCGCCACATCCTGTTCCATTGGCGCATGGACTTTTTTCGTAGAGGTTTCGCCGGTGGGGAAATTGTCCGGGGGCACCACTGAGATAAGCATCGGGATCAGCGGAGTTCGGGCATGAGCCACGGCTTGAACGGGGGAGGGGAACGCCCGGAAGTCATAGCCGTTACCCGACACCAACCGGGCAAAGTCGCCCACCGTGGAGCGGGCTTTAGTGAATTTCGACGTTACCTTTGCCTCGGTGTCCGGGGTGATCGGCTCATCTAACAGGACCCGTAATACGTCTTGGTTTTCATTATCCGCCATAGGGGTTCCCTTACACGAGCAAGCTGGTAACTTCCTTCTCCACTCGGAAAGAAAAATCCGCCGTGAATTGGAACGGTGAAGAGGCGGTTTCGTTGATGTTAAGGCTTCGGAAAGACCCGTCGTAAATGCCACCTTCGAACATGAGGCGGATGCGGCCTCGGTACTGTACGTTGCCACGGGTATCGAAAACCAACCCGTTGTTGTGGAACAGTTCAACCAAGTGCTGAAATTTCTCGTAAGCGATCGTGTCCCGGCGATTTTGGACCGCCATCCCCGTGTCCACATTCACGAAACCACCGGAGGTCACGTCTGCCGATATCTCACTCATTTGATCCCCGAAATGCTGCTCTTGCCACCCACCTTTCGTCTGGAACCGCTCAATGATCTTGGTATAGCTGAAGCTCAGTGAGGTGGGGTTGACGTGGAGGTACATCGCTTCGGGTAAAAGCAAGGACTCGTGGTCGATCGACAATACCTGAAACAACAGAGGTATTTTCCCACGCTGGTCGTTTGGCCCGTTAAATGCGCTCGGCACAGAGGCAACTGGATATCCATTTGGCATAGGTCAAACTCCCTTACGACGTAGAACGCTTCCGCTCCCATTCTTCGATCACTTTCAGGATGGATTCGCGGATTTTTGAAACGTCGCCACCGTAAATGTTGAAGTTTGCGTGCATCGTATTACCGCCCCCAGCACCACCGCCCCCACCCTTTCCTCCAGCGCTTTTGCGGATAAGGTCTGGCACATAGTCCCCTTTACCACCTGCCAAAGTGGTGGCAAGGGATTCCTGATCTACAATGATATCCCCTTCTTGGAGGTCCAAGAAAGGAATACCTGCCGTGACCATTTTCGCATCATAACCTTTTTTCGGTTTTACTTGTTTCGTTGATCCCGGTTGGACGCCATAGTGCTCCATGACCGTTTCCATCGCAATGCCGGTGCTTCCCTTTTTCTTTGCCGCCGCTAAGAAATCCTTATCTCCCGCTTTGTACTTTGAAACGAAATTCTGGGCTTCATCTTTTCTGTACCCGCCAACACGCATCAGTTCGTTGATCATCTCCGCATACCGCTGTTCATCAACAAACGTTTTTGCCCACTCTCGAAGAGTAGACTTATCAACCTTGATCCCGTCCTTTGCTAACGTCTGGTACGTATCATCGAGGATTTTTTTCTGTTGCGTTGCTGTGATGTTTCCTTTTTCGGCTTCCGCTTTGAGCTTCTCTTCTAGCTTGGTTCGGGCAACCCCATCTTTAGAAAGTTGCTCTACAAACTTTTTAAGCTCTACGGGATCTTTAATGACTTTTCCGTCATGGACTGCCGATTTGAGCTTCCCGTAATCAGCACTTTCCATACCCTGAAAGTTTTCAAGGTTAGGACTTCCCTCATACCGGAAATGCTTTCCACCGAGTTTCCCGCTGGCCTTGGCTTGTTGCTCCCCCGCGAACTTCACATCTTCGTATTCATCAACCGAACTTACCGTGGGGATGGCCTTTGCTTCAGCAACCTTTTTCTGGGCCTCTTTAGCTCCTTTCCCGGCAAGTTGCATTTCAATTTCTTCGAGATCTAGTTTCGCTGTTCTAATTTTTTCTTTATCGCCAGACTCCTTGGCTTTATCAAGGGTCTTTTCCCTGTTGTTGAGTTCATTTTTCAATTCCATTTCACGTCTTTGAGCCGCCACCCGTGCTCTTTCTTCGTCCGAACCGCCCCACGGAGTGCTGAGCAAAAAGTCGTAAATGCCCAGAAGGGTCTTGTACATCCCGGACACAAAATCAAGCAATTTATATTTTATCGTGTCGAGGATGGAGCGTTGCATCTCCGCCGACTTTTCAGCATGGGTCTTTTGCTTTTCTTGTTCCTCGATTATCTTGTCTTGCTTGTCTTTTGTCATGACCCCAAGAAGGTCGGTCCATTCATCGAGCTTACCGTTTTGAACCTCACTGAGTTCAACGCTATACCCCATTGACTCAGCGACCTTTTTGAATGATTCAGGATCATCCTCGTTTTCCTCAGCGGCTGCACGGAGGCGACTTAGATCCCCGCTAAGATCACTTTTCATTGCTTTCATCATACGAAGTTGGGCTTCGCTGACACCTTGACTTTCAGCCAATACAGAGTTCATATTTTCAAGAGGCATTCGGAGCTTGCCTTCGAGTTCCCCAATCTGCAAAGCGATCTGGTCACCAAGAGCGAAGTCCATCGTAATGCCTTGCATCTCCATAACGCTATTACGGTTAGCTTCGAGGATCCCCCTGAATTTCCTAAGCTCTTCACCTGTAGCCGTGCCAGCGGCCTTACTCATATCATTGACCAAAGATTGCAACCGGTTCTTCTGGTCCGTAGAGAGCTTTTTCATTGCACCTTCGAAACCTAGTTCCTCGTATATGTCCCCTTGGCCGAGCTTCTTAAACGCCTTTTTCATTTCGTCAGTATCAAGCGCCTTTGCCAGTCTTTTCTGAGTGCGGTCAGCCATCTCACCGACCTTACCCAACCCGTTGACAACCACCGTAGTAGAGCGTTCCAGTGCCGAAGCGTCTTTAAGGGCAGTTGAAAGCGAATTGGTAAACTCTTCGGCGCTCTTGGCGTCCATTACGTTCGACAGCTTACTGAACAAGGCCGCCGTATCTTCGATCCTGTAATTGAACAGGCCCATTTGAGGGATAAGGTCCGATACAACGCTGAAAAGTTTTTTGGGCGCGACACCGGCTTCATGTGCAAACGAAATAACTTGGGTGAGTGACGCTTTTGCCTCCTCAAAGGATTCAGAGGATACGTCTGCCAACTTTCCGATCAAAGATGCTGTTTCGCTTGCGTCCACCCCGAGGTTCAAAGCGGCCACTTGTGCGGTTTCCAATGCGTCGACAGCGTCATGTCCCTGTGCCCGAAGGTCCCCCAACAACATCCCCTGTTCGTTAAGGGATTGCAGGGTGCTAGCCATATCCTCTTCTTTCATGCCAAGCATACGGAGATCAGCATTGGTCATTACCGTATCCCGGAAATCTTGCATAGCCGATTCGGCGTCGGCTATCCGTTCACCCATGCTTGAGTATTGACTACTCGACATTTCGACCAATGACACGTTCTTGAGCATTGATTTATTGACGTCCGCAATTTTTTGATCAAGGGCGAGGAACATCTTGACCAGTGCCGCAGCCGCACCCACAAATAAAGCGATACCCCCAGCCATTTTCCCGAAGGTCTTTAGGAGTTTCATGAGTTTTTTGTTAGCTTTTCCGGCCCCTTTACCCCCCATCATCTCGGCGTCAAACGAACGTTTACGTGCTTGCTCACCGCCTTTTCTAACCCCACCCTTAACTGTGTCTGCGAAACCGGATATATTGCCTTGACGAAGCTGGTTGATTCCCCGGAGTCCCCCGCCCATTGCCTCTTTGCTCAATGAAGCAAGGGATTTCTTTTCCGTGTTGACAAGTTTATCGAATTCTTTTTTGTGCTCCTGAAACACTTTTCCGGTCTGTGCCGCTTCAAAATCAGCAGCCTTCTTGAGGTCCTCTAAACGTTCACGGGCCATTTTTTTTTGCTCTTCACTACCCGAAGCCATGACCTTTGACAGCTTGTCCATCTCCTTTGTGATTTCCCGGACTCGCTTTTCTTGGCGGCGGAGCTTACCTCCCGTGAACATTCCAGAGTATTTATCACGTGTCTTGACGATCACTTTTTCAAGAGCGCCGAGGGATTTCCGCATCCCCGTGGTGTTTTTCTGAAGAGCATCACTAGATTGATCTGCAGCTACATTGAATTTTTTATATTCCTGAAGCGCCGAGGTGATACCACCTTCGATGTTTCGGAAACTCCGTTCGACTCGGGCAGCACCCTGCTGCTCAACCTCGAATATCAGCTTTGTGAAATCGTCATTTGCCATAAGTTAGATCACGATTCTTCGTCGTCCCACCGAGGTGGGCGCAGGTGATTTAGATCGTTGGATACCCTTTCATAATTATCCTTTATGAGTGGATTCTCGATCTCATTGCCCCGTTCAGCCGTCTCACTACCTTCACGATAGTAATGGCGTCTGGTTTCGGGAACGTCTTGCTCATCAATGAATCCCCACCGGATAAGGTTGCGTTCGCGTTCTTCGACAGGTGTATGCTCGGCGGCAACAGCGCGATTCTCACGGCGTCTCTGGTCTGACACACGGAGGTAATGTTCGATCTCTTCCGGGGTGTACCCGTCAAAGTCGATTTCGCTTTCGAGTTCTTGCTGATACTGTGCCATCCGCTTGCGGCGGGCTTCTTCACGCCGGGCTTTCTCTTCTTCACGGCGGCGAACATAAGACTCGTGGATCTTTTTACGGTGCTGTTCAATCACCAAATCGTGGTAGTCTTTACCTCCCTGAATGGAACGCTCCATCTGGTCGAGAAGTTCGTCCGCTGTTTCGTTGGTAATCTTGATCTGGTTGTCCTCTTGGATAAGGTTCGGACTCCGCCCTTCAAACAGTGCTTTACGTCTCTTGTCCCGTGTACGGATCTTTTTGCGATCCTTCTGGTCCATTTTTTTGACGTCTTTGGGTGCATGGGGACTTACGACGAACTTAGCCAAACCATACATCTGAAGGTAACTAACTTCATCATCTTCGGTCGCGTTGAAATAGGTCCACAACCGCTGGTGCATATTAAGGCCCATCTGGTCAGTACCCGTAAACCCCGTGATCTTTGGGTCACAAAGGTTAGACCCTTTTGTCATTTGCCACATCTGGCGGCTCCGAGGACCATAACTGTACCCCTGCACCTGTTTGAGGCATTCGGCAGCCTTACCGTTGATACGGTTGGCGACAACAAGCAAGGCCACCAACACGGACTTAGGCATGTACCGATAGTGTTCCGCCAAGGTGGGGATCACCTCGTGGCGGTTAGGCAAGACATTCGTGTGGTTGAAAAACAGGGTAGAGTACGCTAAGAAATAGCTAGCCGTATCTTCCCATTCATCCGACATGGAAAACGAATGCAGGTCCAGTAAATTGTATTCGACTCGGTTGAGGGTCTTCAGGACAATAGGCACCCCACCGACCACTACCTCAGAGGTGAGGAAGCCCCTATAAAGCATGTTTTCAAGTGATTCGTAATCTTGTTTTGACATAGCCCCTCCACAGAAAATTACGGGGACTCATCATATTCAGCGGCCTTCACCCCATAAGTGGTAGTTTTTTGGTGGCAAGTCTCACACAAGGTACGTCCATTGGATAATTCCCAGAGGTCCGAACAGTTAAGGGCTTCATTTACGGTCTCAATGTTGTTCTTTTTTAGGATGTAGGCAAAAGGCACTATGTGGTCCGCATTGAGGTTTCTTCCGGTATTGTCTCCGCACTTCACAAACGCATAGTCGTTTTTATCATACAGCCACGCACGGTCTTTAAGACGGGGGTCTGAATTAAGTCTTTGTGCAGCTTTTCTTGATCTTGGAGGTATAGAGAATTTATCTCTCCAGTAACGAATAGTTACTTCGTGAACTCCACAGATATCGGCTATTTCAACTAGCTTTTTTCCTCGATCTACATATTGATTAACAAGCCACTCTTTATTTTTGTAAAGGTCACTCACTTGTTACCCTTGAAATGCGGGTTGACTCCGCCCTCGGGGTTTGGATTTACTTGACCGCCATCGGACCCTTTTTGATCACCGCCAGCCCGGTTGAGGCGCTCTGGCTCGTGATCTTCGTATCCATCGGCTAGCGGGATATCTGACATATCTACTTGGGACTTGCGCACCACGGGTGCCCTGTGCAAGTTCTGTTTCGAAGGCAGCTCCCCCTCTTGAACTTGGGGAGCTACTTGATTCAAAGGTTGGCGACGTTTGCGCAACCTTGCCTGAGCATCTTCGGCCCGTGGATCTTCATCCTCCACGGGTCCACCATTTTGCTCTTGGAACAGGCGCTCCTGCTCTTCGAGGTACATCTGTTCTTCTTCGCTATACGGCGTGTCGGGATCATCAAGACGGATAAATTTCTCATTACCTACTTCGATCTCATCCGGCTTTTCTTCTTGAACAGGCTTGGACGGTGCTTCATCCTGTGTTTCTTGCCGCGCCCCATCTTCACGCTCCCTGAGAAGCCGCTCTGCTTCGGTTTCATCTACATTACCGAACGCAGCGTTGCGCAGTTCTTCAGCGATCTTTTCACCTTCAAGGCCGCTCGGGTTATTCTCATCTTCGGCACTTTCATTTTCGGTGCCTTCGATCTCGTCAAGGCGGCCCAATTCCTCTAAGAGTTCACGACGCCGACTTTCAATACGCTCCAACTCTTCTTCCGGGTTGCGGAATTGGATCTTTTCGACCGCACGTTCCTCTGAGTCAGACAAGATATCGACGTACTTGCGATGCAAAGCATCTACTACCGCAAGGTCCATATCAGACAGCATACGCCGCAGGAACACGTTCTTTTCGATCTTGACCGGGTTGCCGTTTTTATCCACATCACCGGTTTCGATGAATTCAATGCCCCGGAGATTCATGTCCCCGAATTCCTGAATGGCATACGTCAAGGGCTCGATCTTACGGACCGTGAAAAAGTCCATCGTAGCGTCGAGGGGAAAGGACGCATCCTCATCCTCGTACTTGTTCATATAGGACGCTACGTAAGCGTTGACCATCTTGTGTTCAGAGGCACGCAAAGTGCGGATGCAAATGCGGGTATCATAGATCTCAACCTCATCTTCGATAAGGCCGAGATCTGCGATCTTGCTGAGACCCTGCTGAAGCAGGTCGAAAGATAGGACGTTCGACATGTATTACTCCCAATTACCGTGGATACTTTTTACTGACGGGTTATTCGTTGAACTCTAACTTGTAGGCTTCACGCAAAGCATCGAAAACACCTAGCTCTTTCATGCGGGCGATCTTGTCACCCTCGTCAGAGCCGGGCCATTTGTACTCCGCCCCGTGGAGGAGGAGTTCATACCCCGCTCCGCCCGGATCAAGAGCATAAGGTCCCCATACTTGGCTGTGATGTAGTCTGTGGTAGGTAAGGCCGACTACTTTGTCCGTGCGTCCAGCAGGGTCAATAGGTCGGTTTTTCATGATCGTAAGTGATACTCTACTATACACTTCTTTCGGATCAACGTCAAGGTGCGGCTTCCAAGCCTTATGCACGGAGCGGACAAGGCGGAGCATCAATGACGAAGGTACGTAATAGTCAGGGCTATCAAATGTGATCGTAGTCCCCAACACTTCGTATACGAAATGTGCGTGCTTGTGGTACCAATAGAGCGCCCACGAAACGATCGCTGCGGCGGGAAGTACGTTCAAGCCTAGCATCGCCCACACAAGGCCCACGTTATCCATACCAAAGGCCACAGCAAACGTAGCCACAATGAAAAGCAATAGGATAAGCCCACCGGTCCACGCCATTTTTTTAGCGTAATCCATGCGCTGTTGGTTTTCATTGGGGATTGAATACTGGCCCGGCTGTAATAGGTCGCCCATTAAAATACCTCGCTTGATGCTGCACGTGCTGCTTCGTCCAAATAGGAACCAAGCAATGAGTTAATTTGATCCGACGTAAGGGGAAGCACCATCTTGGCTTCCGACACCACATAGTCGAGGATTTGCTGTGCCGCGTAATCGTCAACACCAAGCCCCCTAGCAAGCAGGGAGACGGCTTTTCGTTGTGCTTTCATGGCACCCCGCGAAGCGTCCTCAGCCAGTCCATCAATCATCATCTCGATCTGCGCTGCAAGCATCCCGACAGTGCGGTTATCGACCGCGTAGGATTCCCCCAGAACGTCGCTCATCGCATCTTCGATCACAGACGACCGCAACGACACGTCCACTTGACGAGCCACGTGTCCGATGAACTGGTGGACGTCAGCATTGGAAACAGACACGTGAGGGGGCAGTTCTTTTTGCAAAAACTTGAAAATATCCCCGGCAAGAAGTGATTCGACTCGCTGAGGATCTTCGGTCGGGAAAGGGGAAAGCCCGGCTCGAATGAAGCTCATGAGCTTGCTTTCCATCTCTTGACGGAACCGATTAGGGATGTTGGGTAGATAGGATAGCCGGATGAATTTGGATGCAACACGTTTGGCGATCGAACTGTCCCGACCTTTGAAATAGCCATCTTGTTTGCACCTCGGCGAACCGGGGTTTTTGTATTTGCAGTTATGGGCAATCATTCCATTTGCCACAAAAGATACATCTTCGGGAACACTAACGTCATACACATCAGTCTCCCCTTGAGCCTCTACCTGTGTGACTCTATCAAAGTAATACCCATGATTCATAAGCTCACGAATATTATCAACAACACCTTCGGTGCCTCTACAGGATTCTAAGGCGTCCCACTTGCGGAGTAGACGTGAGAGGCTCACCCTTTTGGTGCCGGGAAATGCTGACCTAACCTTGCTACCTAATTTAAGAAGGGACTCAGCCGGGATCATCTCAAACTCGGACCCCCTCTGACGCTGGCGATCTCCAGATACGGCCACCTTCTTAAATGCCGTTCCTATCTGATCTCGGTATTTCACCACCATAGGCTTACTGTGTACCCGGACATTAAAATAGCCACGAGCGTTACATTCGAGACTGGCAGGTATACCAAAGTTCAGTAGAAGCAGGTGTAGCTGACGGGCTAGAGGCTCAGAGGAGGTAGACAAGTCAACACGGTTCAGGTGGTCGGAGTCTCCAGTGTACCCATCACCCTCGACGAAACCTACCAAGAATTCCCTCACCATCTCACGAGGCGCTTCCATAATAATGGAAGGTACCTGCTTGTCGTGAGCTGTTCCCGGAGGTAGACCTAAAGCCTCAAAAAACTCTCTATACCAGCGTGTTCTGAGACGAACCTTCCCGCAATCTTTCCACCCTTCCTCGGACCTATCTCGCCACTCTACGATAGGCTCCTGTCCAAATACCTCTTTTGAGCAGCGAACAAAATCCCTAATGAGTCGGGGATCGGTGTTGGAGAACTCCACACCTTCTTCCGTTACAGATCCTTCAGCAACTAAGTAGCCCAGCAATCTCGCTAGAGCAGGAGATAGTTCTCGTGGCTGCCTAAATGGAATGACATTGTTCCATGTGTTGGTTTCATACCCGATCTCAGGTAGTGTGGTACGTGCTCCCCATACACCATGCGTAGGTAGCACTGCATAGCGTCCTAGAGCTTCCTGAGCCTCTACCCATTCCGTACTGTAATCATTCTCGTTAAGTACGAGGATCTGGTGGTCCGGGGTACAGGTGAGGGAATAACCATGTTTAGTGTTTACGGACACCGTGGACTTGGTACCTGTATAAATGATATGGCTAGAAGCGGCCTCTCCATATCGGGAGGCCAGTCTTACACGGGTTGGTTTAGCTTCTACCCCATCGGAGTGCATTACCTTTTGACCCGCAGCTTCGTTGTATAACTCCTCCACACTTTTAAGTCCGTTCTGTGTAGGCACTAAGGTGTTGCCTGCCACACAGTAACGGGACCATGCGATCGCCCATGCCTTGTCCTCGTCCATCCCCTGTTCTTTGTGCTCCTTGACGTACCGCTCCACCGTTTTAGGGAGGTCTTTGGCAACCTTCGCAGACTTCACGATGTCATCGCCATCTTCAACCATGTGGTCGAGGATCTGGCGGATCGCCAACTTCAGGGAAGGGGCTTTGACACCCATGATCAGGAGGACACGTTTTAGTTCGTCAGGGTTCATTGAATTCTCGTGGGGCTACGGGGGACCCGAAGGTCCCCCATTAGGCTTAGATCAAGCCAGTTGCAACGCCGGTGCCGCCCGTGCTATATCGGATCGAGTTACTCGAATCCGAGAACGGGTTGTTACCCGTGCTTTCAGCATCCGAAGCAAGCTCACCATAGGTGCTGGAACCGTCAATAATGTCGGTTACTTTGACACCCACATCTTCCGAGATCATAGCGGAATCGGAAGCGTAGTTAGCGCTGTACGACTCCAACCAACAAGCCTCGTAGAACGTCAAGAGCGCATCATTGGTACCATCCGAAGATGGGGCAATGAGCTTCGGGGATACCGAATCACCTGTAGCGATACGGCTGAACACCAACTCCTGCTTCATATCGAAGGGCCATTGGTGATGTTTGAGCGATCTGACCAGACCGTCCGTGCCCGCTTTGTATCCGAACACCTGATAGATGTTGGACAGGTAAAGCAAGGTACGGCTGATCGAAATGCTCATCGAAGGAGTCGTACCGGGAACGAGTTCGGCAAGCTGATCACCGTAACCAAGTCCACGAACCTCTTCAATGGTACGACTTTCCGAGATACCGAATGAGGACACGACGCCGATCTGACTAAAGGCCGCCTTGCCGGTCGAAACAGAATAAATCTTGTTCTTCTGGCTAACGGCAATCCGCGTATTCGGCGTGGTGCCTTTGCGGTAGATATAATTATTATTGTCTTGCATGACAACCTCTTACGCTAGGTTAGGGGGAAACATTACGGAGCCATTAACACTTCAAAAATCCCGATCATTAAGCGGATCTTGCTGCTCGTAGTCGTAATTGTCGGGTACATCGACGTCCAATAGGTCGCCGTCGTCGATGTATTGGCCATCGTCTTCGAGGCGAGCAGCCTGTTCCATATCCTCGAAGTCCACTTCGCTCTGTGCGAAATCCGACCAGCTTGAAGTCTTAGCAAACCCGTCGATCAGTGCTTGAACCACGTCACGAACGCCACGACTGTTATCCAAACACAGGTGGCTGTGCTGATTCAGGATGCTGCTGACTTTATCCACATCCTTTCGGGGGAGCTTGAAAGTCTTCACAATGTCCGAAGCAACGGCCAATACATCGTCGGTATTGTCGAGGCACTTCGAACCGTGACTTTGCTTCAAAAGCATCATCAAGCCACGCTTTTGAAACACAAGATTGGCGTCCTTCTTCTTGCCGCCGCCCTTTTCAACCAACTGACGCATTCCGTCGTCATTGAACTCGGGGTTGACGTCACGGCTTTCAGGACTGTTGTGATCGAAAGTCGAAAGCTCTTCCATCTGCTTCCGCTCTTTTTCGCCCGCTGACTTGCGACCGAAATAGTACGAACTGTTGTCACTCTGGTTGCCGTAAATCTTGTCGACTTCCTTTTCGACTTGCTCAAGGGAAGTCTGGGTTGCGTCTTCCGACTCCAGAAGGCGCGACATGCGGTCAAGCTGGTTACAAAGAGCCACCTTGTCCTGCGGCAACCAAAATTCGTTTTTCACAGCATCAATTACGAGTCGGTTGATCTTCTTGGCGATACGAGCTTCGGTTGATGCACGACGCTTGTGCATATCCTTGATGTTTTGCTCGACCTCAGAGATCCAACGACTAATCTTTTTGAACTCACTCATGTGCCTACTCCGAATGTATAGTCCTTGGGTGTGTGCGGACATTTAGAGTGGACTATCAAAGGATTATTCGTGGGGCGTTGCGGCGGGGGCAAGAAAGAGAAAAACCCGGCCCACAAAATAGGCCGGGTCCTGAAAATGAATTGTAGGTATATTTAGGAGGCTTCGGAACGTGCGAGGTCTTTGCCGAGGCCCATCTTAACGATAGCCTCTTTACGCCAATCTCGGCGCAATTTGCCGGTCGATGCGCCTTGCGGTCGCATCGGGACACCTAATTCCTTTAGGGTCTTGCTGATAGTCATCTCGGACACGTCTGGAAAGACCCTGTTAAGGTCTGCCAAGCTCATGTCCTCAACCACGTACAGCCGGATAAGCCGGGTCGAGTCTACCTTGTCGATAAACGGCACGGCTTCCTCGTAATAGCCCAACTCTTCCATCACAGATTTGGCACATGCCCACGAGCAATCCAAGTGTTCGGACAATTCCTTTATGTTCATGTCCGAGTCCTCAGAAAGCAACTCGTTGGCCTGTAATAGACGCTCTTCGCGTTCGTCGTCGTCAGGCGGCTCCAAGCCCATTTTCTGGACGTGGTAATGTACCGCTTGTTTGGAAACGGGGTCATTTGAATCCCCGCTCAAAACATCCGCTGTCTCCTGAAGGCTTGCGCCATCAATGGAAATCATTTGGCGGATGACCTCTTTGTCTTCTTCGGTAATGCGTCTTCCCATTGGTTTTTCTCCTCAGAGTGCTTCTCACGCATAACCTCCATGTCCGTCGCTAATTGCACCCCTACAAAGGGGATACACATTACCTTATACCCTAAAAGGTTGGCCACGTCAAAAAGAAAGTGGCCTCCGAGCAAAAGCGTACCTCGCAGGCGTAGGGTCACGGTGGTAGCGCAAACGCACACGGTTAAGTCCCGACCGGAAATTAAATCCCAGAGCTTTTGCAGTGCCTCGTGAAAGGTCCATAACACCACGCCAACGTCCGGGGTCGGACCTTCGAATCTTCAGAACCCATTCCCCTTCAAACATAGCCCCATAAGGCCCACGGTCATTTACCCGACACCAAGCCCGGCGACCGCTTTTGACGTCTTCGACCAGAACCATCGTGTTGAGCGGGATGTGTCGGGACGCACAGGTCTGCAGGGAAGGGTCAAAGCGTTCACCGGTAGCTGTGATAGCCCCGTGAAGGCCGCCGTCATTGGTGCCGTCACCCGAACCATACCACGAAGCCAGTCCCACTTGTGCCACTGGTGGAACTTCCACGACTGGAACCTCGGGGACCTCCCCGGACTGGTAAGAGACAAACATGGTCGTCAATACAAGTAGCTTTATCACACTCATACGTATCACTCCGTAGCAAGATCAATTAAGTGGTGAAAGCCATACCAGAAGTTCCCACCTCTGTCAAGATCATATTCTGTCTATAAAAATTCGAGGCAATTAACTTAACGGAGGGACCGAACATGAGTGACGATAAAGTACCGCTTTGTGCGATTCTCATACCTGCTCCTTGGCAAGTCCAAGACACCAAGAAACATCCTTTTTGGGTCCGGGAAAAAACACCCCTGTCGGAGCGCAGCGAAGAGTTAGCTGAAGGGTTACGTAAAGAGGATTCAATAACAGAAGAGATCCCTAAAGACCCAGACACCCGTTTACCTGTCCCCGAACCAGACACCTTAGAGTTAGACCTCTGGGATTCTGACGATAACTAACGGCGAATCCACCGCTTTCGTATTCTGTTTATATTGTGGGGTTGATGGTTACTGCTGTATATCCAAAATTTTGAAGTCCCGAAACAGGTCGACGATGGCAATCCCCCCAAATTCTTTATTCGTGAGGGTAAGACACCTCAAGAAAAGCACGGGGTCCATTTACCTGAACGATCTGGATACGCTGGAAAACCACAACCAGCATCTCAAGATCCCGGTGTACGTGCCTTACGGTGGTACGGTTGATATCCCGTTGATCGACTCAGTGTTGATTTCCCACAATCGAGGGTCCCTCCACCGGCACGCTGAGAACGGGTTAATCGAAGCCTTTATTTTCTCGAACCAAAGCGTCGCCGATATTACTGGGATGACGGAATACACCGTCCGGGGAGATTCTGAAATCGTCCTCGTGGATACCAGCGCGCATGATGTTACAATCACCCTCCCTGAACTTATTAACCAGCCACAGGGACGTGAACTTTTTATCAAAAAGACCACTGCGGACCCTAATCAACTCATTTTGCAGACGCAAAGCCCTGATCGTATTGACCGAAATTCGCTTGCTATTGTTACAACCGCCAATTTCGGGGCCTTCGAGCTTCGCAGTGCTGCCAGTGGGTGGTGGATCGTATCCGAGTACCCCTTACCTTCTGACATAACACAACGACCCTATCAAGAAGAGGTTTTTGACGTCACGAACCCGGCGGCGGCGGCGACTTTTACGCTACAAAACACACCTATAGAGGGTAGCGAAGGCGTTTACTGGAATGGTGTGTGGCTTACCAAAGGTACCACTAAGGATTATACACTCACCGAAGAAACGATCAAACTTACCCAGGAAATCCAACTACATCCGGGTGATCAAGTGACGATCAATTACCAATATAGCGCCTGAAAAATATCGGTATTGCTTTTGTATATCGCGTAATTGAATAAATAAACCTTAATCTACCTCTAAGGAGACGTCATGGCTAGAACATTGATTCGTCTGGAAACCCAGACTAACAACGACAATTCCTCGGGAACAAATTGGTTCCTGAGAGCTGATGGTAGCGTGGCCCTTGAGGGCGACCTTAGTGCGGCTAACACCCATACCATCACTAACCTCCCTGACCCGTCTCTCGATGGTGACGCCGCCAATAAAGGGTGGGTTAACTCTCAGATCTCAGATTACATCCAAGGTCTGGATGTAAAGGAATCGGTCCGGGTTGCCACCACACAAAATATCAGCCTTTCCACCCCGCCCGCCACCATTGACGGGGTGACAATGGCGAACGGTGAGCGCGTGCTGGTTAAAAACCAGACGGACGACACCGAAAACGGTTTCTACATCTATAACAGTGGGGGCATGACCCGCTCGAATGATGCGGACGAGACCGATGAATTGTCTGGCGGCACCTTCGCCTTCGTCGAAGAAGGTGGTGGACAGGCTAACTCTGGTTGGGTGGTTACGGCTAACGGAAGCCTTGTCCCCGGTACGGATTCGGTTACGTTCTCTCAGTTCTCAGGTGCGGGGAGCATCACAGCAGGTGATGGACTTGTCAAAAACGGTAACTCCATTGACTTTGTAGCCGCTGATAGTTCACTGACAGTCGGCGCAAACAATGTTGCCGTGAATGCCGGTAATGGGCTTACGGTTGGTACCGGTCTAGAGGTAAATTCCCACACAGGTATCACGGTTGATGGTAACGGAGTGTCCGTTAACCTGACAGGTGGTACGGGCATTGATGTTAGTGGTGCGACTATCAGCACCGCCTCTGACGTGCTTCTCGAAGGCGATATGGGGACGGGCCTTACGGTCACTACAGGAACCGTAAGCCTCGACAACACGTACCTTGCGGGTATTTATCTTGAAGGCTCCGACGTTGGTGACGGCCTCACTGGAGGCACGTCTGGATTCAGTGTGCAGGCGGCTGACGTCTCTATCGGTGTGGGCGCTTCTGGCGTAAGCGTAAACGCAGGTGATGGCCTTATTGTAGGAGGGTCGGCTCTTGATGTGAATCCCGGTGACGGTATCCAGATCGTGGGCGACGCTGTTGCGGTCACAGCCGACGTTGTGCGTGATTCCGACATTTCGGATATGTACACCAAAACTGAGTTTGACACTGCTATCGGTGACGGACTCACAGGTGACAACACCGGCTTCTCGGTAAGTACCACGGTTATCCGCGACTCCGATGCAGGTGCGGGTCTTGTCCTGAATGGCACCTCCGGCGCTTTCGATGTTAATCCCGGCACCGGTATTCAGATTGATACCGATACCGTAGCTGTTAACCTCACAGGCGGCACAGGCATTACCGTCAGTGGTGCTGACATCGCCATTGACGACACGGTAGTTGTTACCCACACAGACACCACCAACATTGCAGGTGCGGGTCTTACAGGCGACGAGACGGGCATTGACGTGGTAGGCGGCAACGGTATCACGGTCAACGCTAACGATGTCGTTGCTAATATCGGTGACGGCCTTGAGTTCCAGACCGGGGCTATTGCCGTCGATAACACGGTAGCACGAACGGGTGATCTCACCACGTTCGCCAGAGACGCCTTTACGGGCAGTGGGGGGACCACCGTCTTTACTCTCAGTAACACACCGGCCTCGGACTCCGAACTCGTATACGTCAATGGTCAGTTCCAAGCCAGGGGAGCTGGTAACGACTACACGATCTCGGGAACTTCTATCACTTTTCAATACACGCCACGGCCCGGCGCGACCATCCAAGTGGCCTACGCACAGTAAAGTAGCTAGGGGCGGCACCCTAATTGCGACCGCCCCCTTTCATCTGACACCATAAGCATACTGGAATTGAAAAAATGAAAAATTTTTTGAGTTCAATTTTGAAGCACACCCGTGTTGAGGATAGTATGGAGCAGCAAGTAGAAGAGCCTGAACCCCTCCCAGAAGAGCCCGAACCTACCGAAAAGGTGCAGGAACTCGCTCAAAAGCCTCCGACCTATGTGAGAATTCCGGCTGACAATCTCCGTGGACTCCAACAGACCAACAACGAGATCACGGATACTAAATACAAGCTAGGTCAGTTGCTAGCAGAGTTCGAGGCAGAGAAAAAAAAGCTGCTCCAGCAGATCGAGGACAAGACAAAGACCATTCGGGTCGCCGCAAACGGACTGAGAGCCAAATACGGTATCCCGGAAGACAGTGACGAATACCTCCTTAATCTGCCTAACCCGGACCAAGAGTTCGGTGCATTCATCCACAAGGGTGAGCTGCAGCGCAAGCAGCAAAAACAGGCAAAGGCCACCCAAGAAGAGGCACTAAGAGATGGCACGGACTAAATTTACAGAAGGCCGGATCAAAGATGAAGATTTGGTCACGAATGACGAGCTTGGGGCGAGCTACAAAGACCTTGCCCTTGGAATTTCGGGGACGTGGCCGGTAACGACGGATAGTGTCAATACCAGCACTAATACGATCACTTCATCCGGGATAGATTTCACTCAGTTGGGGATTGAACCAGAGGACGTGGTTGAGCTTGCAGGTGGCCCCAATGCCGGGGACTATACCGTAGCGCAAGTCACAAGTGCCACGGAAATCCAAGTCAATGAGGACCTTTCTAGTTCGTCTGGCGGTGATGATCTTACCGTTTATCACCAACCGGGCGCAACTAGGGTAGGTGTTGACGAATCTGATCTATCTAAAATCTCGGGGTCGACAGTACAAAAGGCGCTGGAAAGTGTGGATGTCCACCTAAGTGCTGAAATATTCACAGGTCCAGCGCTCGTCCAAACAACAGCCGATCCAAAACTATTCAAGTCCATCAATACGAGCCAAGGGGAACTAGATGGTGCCGTAAGAGGGTCAGGTGACTCTATTGTGCCCGCAGTGACTTTCCCCGTCTCAGGGTCTGGGGATTGGAGTTTTGAATTTCCCCCTCTGGGAAATAGGGAGGAGGGGTCAAATATTCATTTTCGTATATGGTATACGGTCGAAACGGGCGCTACTTTAGATCAATTCGCCTTTGAACTTTTCATTTCCCGTATGGAAAGCGGCGAGTCCTTTGGACCATCCCCACCGCCTAGTGTGGTAGGAACAAGCACACCCTCTAGTGACTCCGAATTGGGATACTTAGATATCACCACATCAAGTCAAATAGGACCCGGCACATTTTGGTGGGGCATTCTTCGCAGAGACCCTAGCATAGCCGAAGACCTATTTACAGGAGATGTGTACGTTCACCGAATCGACGTATGGTATCTGGGATCGTGGCTTGTCCCCACAGGTGATATATTTGCATAGACAAGGACGGATTTGTCTATGCGGGTAATAGTACGAGTCTATTCAAAATATCGCCCACCGGAGATGAAGTATGGGAATCTTACTTGGCAGGAGACGCATGGACGGTAGATGTGGACGGTGACGGTAATACTTACGTGGGGCATAATGACAGAACCGTAATTAAACTTGACCCTAACGGAGACGAAATATGGGAGAGTGCTGCCTTGGGAGCACAGCTAGAACAGATCGCAGTTTCAAGAGATGGTTCTTTCATTTGTGTTACTTCAACCTCTGGAGGCTGGGTTAAGGGCTTGGACGGGGATGGGGTAGAAGTGTGGAATCAAAATCACGGCCAAGCCAATGCAAACTTGAGTGGGTGGGTCATAATGGCACCAGACGGTCACGCCTATTACCAAGCTACTTACAACTCGAATCCTGACGGCAGTGTTCGTAGAATTGATATAGATAATAACAATACGTCCCTACCCGGCGTCCCGTACATCTTCAACATAGGAAACTCATGAGCCAAAAATCTAATTACCTAGAAAATGCTATTTTGGATCACCTCACAGGCACAACTCCCCTAGCGAGTCCGACGCCCTTTTTGGCGCTATCAACCACTGAGGTAGGAGAGGCTGGAGATCTTAGCGGGGAGGTTTCTGGGAATGGATATGTCCGTGAAGAGATCACATTCACCACGGCTTCTGGAGGAGAAACCTCAAATAATGAAATTGTGTTCACAGAAGCTACCGGGGGTTGGGGGACGATTACGCACTTCGCTATCTGTGACGCCGAAACTGGCGGTAATGTCCTTTACCACGGTCAATTCTCTCAAGGATTGGACGTGGTATCAGGGGACTCCTACACTATCAAAGCTGGCAACCTTACTATTCAGGAAAAGTGAGATAAGTCACATATAGCCTTTAGTAACTCCGCACGTTTTAACCCTGTCTCTGTACCTACCACGGCCCCGTGAGCGATTGACCAGTCGCCTGCGGGGTCGATCTCTTTGAGGTGGCCTAGCACCATTTCAGGCTCTAAGAACGGCGTGAGGGCGCTCTTGCGGCTTATCACAGTGTCATCCTCCCGGAACCACACGCCACACATATAACCCTCCCGGTAAAGCTCATCCCACACATAATCCTCAGACTCGAAAGCCACGAACGGCCCCATCTCGTCTAGGACCTCATAATGGGGGAGCGGTAATTCGATCGGCGGCAGCACTCCGTCCTGTACGTAATCTATGATCAGCATGGCGCATCTAGTCACGATCTCCAAGGTTTTTTCCACAGATGCTTGACTCGATACGTATGGCTCGGTAATGTTGCGTAGCATGTAGGCCAATTCCTTGTGCTCGAAAGGCACATGACCGAAGGCTGGAGGCCCGAGGCGATCTACGAGATCGAAGGAATTGACAAGACTGGTACACGAGGGTTCAAGTACGATCTTCGGCTGGATGAAAATAGCGGCGGCCATAATCTGGTCGTAACGAAACCATCGGGTAAGTACCAGCATAGAAGGCATGTCCTGACCAAGTAAGACACGCTCATGAAACAACCTCAAAGCACCGGGCGAAAAGGGCGTATAAGCGTCCCCATGATGCTCGAAAGCATACAAAGAGAGATCATTAACCTCTTCGGGACCGCATTGTGTCTCGAAGCAAATCACACCCTCTTTGTAACCGGTGAACGACGGAATAATACGAATTTGGCGGTCAGACATAAAGGGTTAGTCCTTTTCAGATCACAAAAACCGACGAGTAAGGGTGTAATTCATTTGTATCAGCGACGTATAGACACCTTAACGGGACACGCCGTCGCTGATAGGTGTACATCCTTATGTAATCCGTCAGTCTAGGAGGTTGTTTTGAGCAAAAAATGGACAGAAGATCGTATCGAAGAAGCGCTTGCTATTCTTACCAGATCACACGACTATAGTCAAGCGTTGGAAGAACTAGACGAGTCCGCAAATTCACTTGGTTCGGCGTTCAAAAGGCACGGGTTAGAGGCCCCTACGAACTACCTTGCTTCGGATGAGGCCGAGTCTCTTTTCCGAAGCACCTGTACCCTGCCCGATGGAATTGAAAAGATCGTCGTGTTCAACGACGTCCATGTTCCTTTCCACAATAAAAATGGTGTGGCTGCAGTCCTCGAATTTTGTCGGGACAACCAGCCGGATACGATCGTGATCAACGGCGACTTTCTCGATTGCTACTCGATCAGTAGCTTCCACAAAGAGCCGGGTGCTCCCACTCTCCAAGAGGAACTTGATGAGGGACTCGAGATCTTGGACCAGCTACGACGTTACTGTCCGCTGGCGGATATCTGGTACACGGAAGGCAACCATGAGGAACGTCTACGTCGCCTGATCAAACAACAGCACGGCCTTTATGGCCTCCGGGCATTCGAACTGGAGTCGTTGCTTGAATTCGACCGCCTCGGGATCAAGTACAAGCAATATGGCGATATCGTATGGCTTGGAGATCTGGCGCTTTACCACGGCACCCATATCAGTGGGCACGCCGGTTACTCGGCGAAACGTGAACTGGAACGTGGCGGCTTCAAATACATCATCACAGGACACGTTCACAGGCTCGCTTTCCACCATCGCAAGGGCTACACAGGTAACCGGTGGGCTATTGAGAATGGCGGCCTGTTCGACATCGAACAGTGCGATTACATGCTAAACCCGAACTGGATGAACGGGTTCTGTATGGTCTACCGTGACGATGAAAATGAAGTCATGCAGCCCAACCTGATCCCGGTAAACTACGACGGATCTTTCATCTGGAACAACAAATGGTACGGTGTCTAAAGTCACCCCACACGAACACGAAAGGAATTACACATGTTGATTTTTATTGATGGTATTGACGGGACGGGGAAAAGCACCCTCGTGACTAACTTGTTTGATCGGATCTTAGCCGAACCGGTTGACCGTCCCGTCACCACTTTCCCTTTTCCAACCCGGATCCCGGAAGGTGCAGAGAAAGCGGACCCTTTCAGCCGGACTATGTTTCACCTGAACGACTTTCACGAAACGATGCGGAACCACAAGAGGCTCAATGACATTCGGATCTGTGACCGGTCGTTTATCACGACGATGGCTTACCAAGGGTACAACGACACCGTGGGCCAAGAGCTTGTCAATCCACGCTTTCATGGGATTATGTCGCTAGGTGCCGAAGCCTTGCTTTCAACCCGCAATCCTTCTGACATGACCGACGATAAAGACGTGTTCTTTATCTACGTCAAATGTGACCCGGAGGTTGCGTCTAAGAGGGTGCTGGGGCGTACCACAGACCGCGTAGACGACATTGAACGGGTAACAGATCCCAAAGCCCTTACGGAGCGTCTGGCGACGTTACAGGACCGCCTCGAACTTTGTTACGCCCACGTTCGCATGAACATTAACGTGATGTTCCCACAGCACCGTTACTATTTTTACATGGTGGACAGTACGGATACAGGGCCAGACGCACTCCTCGAAGATGTGCTCCAACAGGTCAAGCAAATAGGCTGGCCAGATCAACAGTCTCTGGTATGAGGGATCGGAGGGGATGCGAAAGGAGGCCCGGTGTAAAAGCCGGGCCTCCTTTGTGTGTGGGTCAAATAGAAAAACCGGGCATTAGATAGCCCGGTCGGTGGAATTTTAGGTATAGGGGGACACAGTATTACCAATTACGTTAGGCCCGCCCCCGGAACCTGTATCACATATGAAATATCTCTACGCCACGGTCCACGTCGTCCTTCTTTTCGCGTTCCTTTTCCCGCTCTTGCTTTTCTATATAGCGGATTTGTTCGGGCGAAGGCTCCGGGATATTAACCCTTGGACGCTCTTCACGGCGCTGCCGTTCTTGTTCTCGTTTTTTCTTGAGTTCGTCGTATATGATGAAGTCTGGGATTCGCATTGTGCCACTCCTAACTGAAAGGCGCATTTCCTGCCTCATCTATTTATACCATAACACTTAACTTCCGTCAAAACCTTCGGTGTGTAGCGACGATACGAGAACGGTCTTACAGACCCGATCTTGCAGCATCGCTTCTAGAGCCGATAGCTTAAGCTTATCAAAACCGTCAAGCCTTTCGACGAACACCGTCTGGAGCGAGGCATCGTATTCCTCGTAATGAACACGCTCTTGATCCTTGCGTTCGAGTGAAGTTTGCCACTCCAAAAATACATCTTCGATTTGCTTACGCATGTCTTGGTCCATATTTAATGAGATGGGGAGGCACGCTTTCGCAATACCAAGCCCCGCAATAATGATAAAAGGCAACTCCCTGTGCATACGCTTCGATGTCGATCGTAGCAATCACAGGTTTTTTGATGCGCCGACGACCCTTGGAAGCAATTGCATCCTCGGGCGACCGTTCTAAGCGCAGGTACCGCTGCTTGACCGCCACCAAGCCGTGCTCTTTAGTATGAGAAAGGTCTTTTTCGTCGATCAAATAGTACAGGTAAAAGGTAGGCTGTCCTGCAGGGTAATCGAAATCTTCGGTAGTGTGTCCTGTAACGGCCCTGAAACGATCCCCGTCGCAATCGAAATAGGCACCACCATCGGGGCCTAGAACATCACGCACGGCGTCCTCATCGGCGTCTACAGGCTGGGTAATACCGAACCCATATACAAAGTCCGCTACCGTAACGAACCCTTCATCATCCAAAGCTAAATCAAACGCTTCCGGTTCGTGACGCAACGCCTCCAGCATCTTGCGTCGCAGCTCTTTGGTGCTCAGGTCACTCATCGAATACCACCAATACGTTGCCGATTTCTTCAAGGTCGATGATCGTTCCGCCACCGCCACCTTCGGTTTTCTTTGGCCACCCTTTTGGCAACTCTTCGGAGGTCTTGTAACGAACCCACCTCGGACCTTTCGAATGCTCTTCGATTTCAGCGTCGGGAAAACATGCCTGAACCGCTGCTTCCGGGGATACACAAGCGACGTATTTCCCCACCTTGAGTGGTAATGAAACCCGGTACTTGTTCATTTCCTTGCTTTTCGGCATGTTTGACTCCATTAGCTGATAGCTGCGAAACAGTTGCGGCACAGGGCCTCGTAAAGATCACCCGCCCCCTCCACGATACGTGAATCACTGGTTATCTTAAGGTGATTGCGCACGGCAGGGTTGCCACATTTGGTGCAAATGGCCAAAAACTTGTCGACGTACTCGGCTTCGGCAATCAAACCTAACGTCGTTTCGAAAGGTTCACCGTGGTAATCTTGGTCCAACCCGGCACAGATGATCCGTTTGCCCGCCAATGCCCAATCACGACAAACGTCCACAAGGTCTTGGTCGAAAAACTGTATTTCGTCGATGCCGATGACTTGGATGGTCGCGTTGTCCGACAAGATGCGGTCGATATCTTGGGCCGTCTCGACGTAATGACCAGTTAGGGAGTGTTCGCTGTGGGTTGTGATCGCACCCTTTTCGAAACGGGTGTCTTTACTGAAAGCGATAACATCTTGGTGCGCAATAAGGGCGCGCTCCATGCGTCTCAGGAGTTCAGTGGACTTGCCGCCAAACATAGTTCCCGTAACGACTTCGATCCACCCTCTGTTTTGTGACGGATGAATGTCCATGTTCACACCACCAGTGGCTGGTTGGGGTTCCAGTCTGTTTCAGCACCTACAATGAACCGTACCGCTTTACCCTTTTTACCTCCGACGACAATCGTGTTTCGGCGAAGACGGGGGTGTGCAAAAAACCGATGACCAAGGAGGGTACCTGAATACCCTACACGGGGATCGTGGTTTTCCATTTCCAGCACGGAACGGCATTCTTTACGGATACGGTAGTAAACAGTGCTATGAGCTAGAACCACTATATGATCGAGGCCATCGGGACTTTCTACGGTGTCCAGCATCTTGATCACCGCCTCAACCATGTCATTTCCGTGATGGAAACTCGGCATGATACAGGTGTTGTACGTCTGGTTTTGAGCATGTAGCAGGGACATGAGGACGTCACTTGCGTCCCGGAAGGTCTTAACTTCGGTACTGAATTTGGGTGCAGTAAATTGCATCTGATCCCTCTATGTGTCTATTTAACGCGGGCCACAAATAGATTATTTACCCAAAAAGGTCGCCGAAATTGACTTCTTGGTCATCTTCCGCTTGCGGCGTTTCATCCACATCGGTAGGTACCGTGATCTCAGGCTTCGCTTCCCAGACCGGAACCTCTTCGATATGGGTATACTTGGCAGCTTCAAGGCGGCCCCGGATAATCGGAGCGTAAGAGCCGTCCGCATTAAGCTCAATAAGCTGGGCATCACGCCCGGCTTTGATTGCCGCGATACCTGTTGTTCCCGAACCCGTGAAAGGGTCCAGTACCACGCCGTCTTCGGGACAGAGCCTATTGACCAACCACTCCATCACCTCGACCGGCTTGACCGTGGGATGAATGTTACCCTCGGCCACCCGTTCTCCAGCGGCTTCGAGTTCATCGTATTCTTCCTTTGTGATCTGGACGGGATCGGAACCCTCGTATTTCCAGAAAAGATGCTCACAACCGGCATCACGCTCGGATCGGGACGCCTTTGCTGTATACAGAAAGGGCGCTTCATAAGGGTTATCACTCATGTGTTTTTTCCTCGTCGTGCAATACATATTCGTTACGTATCAAAGTGTGCAGGTAATCGGCCAATTCGTCAAGGGAAGTTACATGCTTAAAGAACCTTGACGCACCGCCATCGTCGCCAAAGCCCTTGACGACCTCGCCAGCCGCCTGTCCAATGCCTTTACCGAATGCGACCCGATTGTAGGTAGACGTCGCTTTAACATAGGGAGCAGGGCTTTTCAGGTAGCCGCTCTGGGCATCGACAAGGGCTACGGGGCAGTCGGGTTGGCAGTTCCAATCATCTACCTCTTCGGTACCGTCGTCACCGTAGGCTTGGAATTTAGGGCGACCCTTGTATTCGCCATAGGCGTTTTTAGTCAGGGCGCTGGGTTCGTTGCCTGTTACAGACCCCGAAGTGTTCGTAACCTTTTTGGTGCCTCTACGTTCACACTGCGAAGCATGTACGAAAATGAAATTGGCAGGCCACCGCCCATTTGATGGATCAAACATATCACCGGAACGTCCTTCACCTGTTTTGTAATTGTAGACTTTTCCGGTTGGTGAATCGAAAGCAGGCTGCGGCACCCTAGCGTTATCCTCGTCGCTATCGGACGCATAGGCCACACGGCTCCCATCAATGTCTACAGCGCCCGTTCCCGAACGCACGATGCGTTCTACGACTGAGGACTCCGGGTCTTGACGCAAGAGGAGAGCCACTTGCACCTGACCACCCGGCAACTGAGCCGTCACGACGTCCCGCACTTCCAAGCCCGCACGGAGGGCACGAAAGCCTACGGCGTCCGCTTGTGTTTCGGTAGTCAAGACCGTCACGTACTCACCGGGTTGTAAAGTAGGCCAGTTTTTCATGCGTCCACCCACACCACACGATCCACCGACCCCACAAGATCCGCAAGGTACCAGATCAGGTCGTCTATGCTTTGAGTCTGGCGATAGAACCTCGATGCACCGCCCTTGTCACCGTAAATAGGACCTTGTTTCTGATACCCACCCTGCCCCGGCCTGAAAATACTTTCGGGTTGGGCGTCAGACGGACTTGTGCAGCCCGGTCTGTCACCACTTTGTTGATCCAAGGCCACCACAGGGCATCCCGGCTGGCAATCCCAATCGGCTACTGTTTCTTTGCCGTCTTCGGCAGTGTAGCTGATCTTCTGGTAACCCGGCTCTTTCGTATTAAACTGAATACGCCCGTCTGCTTGTTGCTGTACCGGATTAGGACGATGCCCCTCTTTGGGATGCACTTTTTTAGTACCATTGCACACACAGTCGGGACCGTGGACTAGGATCTGATTCGGCGGCCAACGGCCAGCGGGGTTAGCAGGGCCATTGCGCTCCTTCGGACTGTGCGTAAACATGGAACGTCCCGGCCTTTTGTACCCTTCGTGGGCGTTACCTACCGTCCAGTCACCGGAGCTTTGATCCACGACTTCACTGGACTCTACCGACACACGGCACGCATCGATATTGATCGTACCCGCACCGGTCCGTACCGTATTCTCAACGATCGAACCGTTAAGCTCGGCACGCACAAGGATCGCCACCAACGATTGATCTACCATCTGGATAGCCACGGCGTCCCGGATCTCTAGCCCCTCTTTACGTATACGGAAAGCCGCACCATCCACGGTTGCAGCCTCGCTCACGAAAACTGCGTGTTCGCCGGGTTTTAGATCAAATCTCATCGGGTTCCATGATAAATACGGGTGTAGCCTCACCTACGAAAGCGTCCAACACATTGTATTCGAAATACTCTACAGCTTCCATTTCAGTCATGTCGTCCATCAAAATCAAAATGCACGATGTCGTATCATAAGCTACAGAAATGCCTTGTCCGCCTTTGTAAGCCACTCCTACGATTGCATCATCGAAACCGTCAGCGAAAAGGACCTCTGGATAGCGGGCCGCTATTTGATCACGCTTGCTCATCGAAATCGTCCGTTTCCAGTAACTCTGCAGGCATGAACCGACAAAGGGTACCGCGATCGTTCTGGACCGCATGAACAATCCAACCGATACGACGGTATTCGTCTAGCAACTTATCTAGTCCCGGCTGTTGGGTTCCGATCTGTACGGGACACGTTCGGGATTGGCTCCATTCGTGGCTGCGAAGAATACCATCAATGGTCGTTTCCCACACTAAAAACCTGTGGTCTAGCACTTCTTCAGGGCGGATCATTCTTCGGCCTCTTCGGGCGGGGTCTTAGCTTCGAAGGTCTCCTTGATCGCCAAGTACAAGGCATCCCCGGTAGGGATACCACTGCCCGGTGGAAAAACAACATCCCGGATGCGGCTAAGTTCTGTGATCAAACTGTTCACGCGCTCGTCAGCATACCTCACACCACCCTCAAGGGCACGGATACGACGCAAAGCCCGCTGTAATAGGGGGTTGTCGTTTTCCAGCGCCTCTTCGATAGCTGCCCCACATTCAACGTCGAGCAACCCCTCTTCATCTAATTGATCAGTCATTCGTTGCCCTTTTACGTAATTCGTCCAACAGCGTTCCGTTCGTGAGTAATTCCGCTAAACGTCGCCGTTCCGGCGCTGTTTTGAAAAATCATCCAGACATGGGGACATGTTATCACGCACCTGAAAAACACTGATTTCATACTGCATGTCACCCACAACGAAACCGATGCTGTCGTGCGAGGATTGTCGGCTGCGATTACCACATCACCCGTAGACTCAACTTGATACATGATCCTAAAGACCATGTTGTCCACAGCCAAACTGGTGTCGAGGAAATGATCTAAGGGCAAGCCACTCGTGTTGGAATGATTAACAATCATATCATTCGTCTCCGGGATAGTTGATTTCTACAGGCTGGCGCTTCCACCGAATCAAATGGCCGCGCTTGATGATCGTGTAACCTTTGTTACCACGCTTGGTGGGCTTGTACGTCTGGTGAGTGACCATCCGCTCCGCACCCCGGTTCGTTTCGACGTACAGGTTTTCAGACTGGTTATCCCCACAAAGGGTAAAGGCCAGTACCAGATCCCCATCTTGAATGTTGATAGACTTCACGCCTTTCCCCGGACCCTTGTAACTCTTGACCTCGGTGGCTTCGAACGTAGTGCCTCTACCGTTGTGTGTGGCGAGCACGACGTGATCGCCGTCTTGACGGTAACAGCAATTGACTACGCTATCCCCATCCTCTAGGCGCTGGAAAGTGCGGCCCACGACAGTCGAAGGCTCATCAAAACCATCGAGGTTGTATCGCACGGCCAACCCGCTCTTAGCGACGGACACCATTTCGATATCTGCAGGGTCTGGAGAGCCGGGCACCACAAGGTCGCTCAGAGTGAGTACGTTCACGATCTTTTCGCCGTCCCCGAATGAAAACATGGACTGGATAGGGTCGCCGTACCCCGTCGTCAGGGTGAGATCAACGATGCGCGCCGTATAACACTTGGCCGCCGAAGTAAAGAACAGGACGGTATCCTTTGTGTTGCCCGGAAGTACCCACCCAATCTCATCGTTATCTCGGCACCGCAAACTCGACAGGTCGCCGTAGCTCTTTTGTGTGCGCACCCAACCGTCACGGGACACTACGACATACAGGTCTTCGGCTTCGATGAAGTCCTCTTCGTTGTACTCGTAATCTTCGACTTCCACCTCTACCGATGTACGTCGATCGTCCCCATAAGCCCGGCCAATCTCCCTAAGCTCAGTGCGAACCAGCGACCACCTTGCCTCCTCGTCGCTGAGGACTTCACGGAGACGCTCGGCTTCCCCGCGTTTGGCCTTCAGTTCATTCAGGACGCCTTCCTTCTCGGTATTGGCAAGTCGGTATAGGGGGATCGAAATGATCGCCTCAGCTTGTTCCTCATCGAACCCAAAGCCTTTCATCACACCTTTGCGGGCTTCCTTTTTGGACGTGGCTTTCTGGACGATTTTGAGCACCTTTTGGATATCCCCGAAAACCACTTCAAAGGCTTCGAGGATATGGATGCGTGACTCAAGGCCGTCGAGCTTGTTTTGCAACCGCTTGGTCGTGACGTCCAGACGGAAGTCTAGGAACGCCTGCAAGACCGTCTTCAAGTCTACCTGATCCGGCTTCGGCACGCTGAGGTCGTCAGAGGGTAAGAGGCACGTCATGTTCAAGTGGAAACGATCTTCCAATGGCGTATGCTTGAACAGATAAGCCAAGGCCGCGTTCTCATCGGACCCGCGTTTCAAGTCCATGACGACCCGAATCTCATCGGTGCTTTCGTCACGCACGTCGGTAATCTGAGGCACCTTATTGTTCGCCACGTGCTCGGCGATCTTTTGGACAAGCGTATCTTTGTTCGTGCTGTACGGAATCTCCGTCACCACAATAGCTTGTTTCCCATTGGCGCTCACCTTTTCGAGGTGCCACCGCGCCCGGATTGTAAACGTACCAGAACCCGTTTCGTAAGACTCAGCGATTTCATCTTGGCTCTCCAAGATCACTCCGCCAGTCGGGAAATCCGGCCCCTTGATGTGGTTCTTGACCAGTGTCGATACCTTGCGTGACGGGTTAGAGATCAAGTCACAACAGGCGTCGATACACTCTTTCAGGTTGTGAGGCGGGATGTTGGTTGCCATTCCGACCGCAATACCCGTGGCCCCATTGACTAGGAGGTTGGGGATCTGAGCGGGTAGGACGTCGGGTTCTTCCACGGTGCCGTCGTAATTGGGTCGGTAACCCACCGTTCCGTCACCCAACTCATCGAGCAAACGCTCGGCAAGGGGGAGGAGTTTAGCCTCCGTGTACCGCATGGCAGCCGCATTGTCCCCGTCGATCGAACCGAAGTTGCCGTGTCCGTCTACCAGAGGGTAGCGGAGCGAAAAGTCCTGTGCCATACGAACCATTGCCCCATAAATAGCAGAGTCACCGTGGGGATGGTACTTACCCATCACCTCACCGACGATCGCAGCGGACTTTCTAAACCGTGCGCTCGGGGTAAGGCGGAGGTTCTTATACATGGCGTAGAGAATCCTACGCTGCACAGGTTTCAGACCGTCACGCACGTCCGGGATAGCCCGGCTCATGATAACGGACATGGCGTAGTTCAAGTAACGTGTTCGTATTTCTTCGTGCAAATGCGCCATTGAAGTCTCTTATTGGTTAAACCGATCGCCTTTCATCAAGCGGTCGAATTCGCTAAAGGTCAAAAACGGGGAACGTAAATTACAATGAAAGCCGTATTCTGTATAGCCGTTCACAAGGACAAGGACACGACCCGGTTCGTAACGTGAACGCGGAGTGATTGATTTCTGGACCGAAATCCTCTTAGCTGTTCGGTGATCTGGTGGCAGTAAAGTCAGTGCGTTGAAGTGGTTAATTAGCATTCATAAATCGTTGATAAGCCACTTGATCAAGGTAATCTACCATACCTTCCGGCAAACTGGAATCACGCAATACAAGAAGTGTTACATCCCGAATAGTACCCATGATGCCCTTACGTATCTGATCACCATCGAGGCAAAGGTCTAACTCCTTTCCCCGGATACAGGCATAGTCGTTGCGGTGCATCTGTACCGCCCGGATACCCTCGTGGTATTTCTGTTCTAGTATCTCAGCAAAGTCCTCATGAGATAGCGGTTTACAGTCAAGCTCTTCAAGCATCGTTAGCCTCCAAAATCTTGTCCAGCAACATTGCGATCACGAAAGCGTGGCCCATTTTGCGGTCGGGATTGTTCACGACCTCATTGTAAGTCAAGCCTTCGGCCTTGTGATCGTACCCGTCAAAGTCCCGGAGCGCAACCTTCGATCCCGACTGCACCATCGACACTAGACGCTTGAAAGCGTAGGTATCTCGCAAGCCTTGCGAATAGATACGCATGTAGATTTTCTTGCGTGCCTCTACGTAGGTAAGTCGCTCACCATCCCACCAAGAGAATTCTGGCTTGGCTCCTTTTCCCATCGGATACCGGTGAGCATAGTTATCGGCCCACCCCTCTTTAGCCCATTCGAAATACAGATCGTTGGGGCACCCATCGTCGCCGATGTGCTCCATGTAGACCTTACTGAATTGCCACCCGTTCTCGACGTTCTTTGCCACGTAACCATCGTACAGGTCGACCGGACCACACACGAAAGGACTCAAACCCTTCGTCCAGTTCTTTGACCGGGAGGTGGTGACGATTTCCTCGTACCCTTCGGGCACAGGTTCACGATAGCTGATAACACGTACTAGATCGCTCATACCTTTTCCTTTTGTTCCTGAAACTTGCGCCAATGGTACTCCAAAGAGCTTTGATCGACATGTTCAACCTCGGCAACTTTTCCTTGAAGGGTACTACAGGGAACACCCGACCTTAGTGGACGGTCCGCCACGTCCTCGGACACATGAACCTCGTATGTGCGGGGACAAATAGAAATCTTCCCGTTGTCGAAAAGCCTATGGACGTTCCTACTCAGTAAGAGCATATTCCCTATGCGAGTAGAGTCGTCCCCACCTTCTTTATGGGGATAGACATGTGCAGCCTCCAAAAGGATGGGAATCCAACAGATACACAGGACAATTGCTTTGACAGTTCCACTCAGGAACCTTTTCCACGCCGTCAGCACCACCATAGCCGCGTTTTGTTTCCGACGTAGGAGTGTAACGCCACTGCACTTTGCTGGACCGTCCAGCGTCTACGTCAGGGCGTGTGTCCGTTCGGGTCTTCACCTCGCGGATACCGGCAAGTGAACAGTCAGGTCCGTGGATCACCAAAAGGTTAGCGGGGAACCTCCCTAGCTTTTCTGCCCTTGCAACTTTCCCTACGGCCTCCTTGCGCCGGTGGTCAAGATGCTCCTCATCGTGCATGTAAGGACGATCCCCATACAAGGCACTACGTTTACCCCGCGTAGTATCTCCGCCGTCTAACGAATCCATTGTCGAGATCCGGCAGGCGTCGATGTTAACCGACCCAGCCCCATACCGAACCATTATGTCAGCGATGGTATGATTACTGGACTGGCGTGCAAGGATAGCCATCCGCTCAAGGCCCGGCATCAAGATCGTGATAACATCACGAATCTCGAAACCAAGATGCCGCAGGTGAAGGCCCACGGCATCGGTATTGCTGGCTTCTGCAACTACGCAAATGTGATCACCGGGACCGATATGTTCGAAGTCAAAATTCATTGGTAATGCTTTGATATACCGCTACCCGTAGGATCCTTGATGTAGTTTACCACACGGAGTACG